>Ga0116202_10000193_pt1 | contig 31903 bp, 24 predicted proteins | sample LakKivw325mmetaG_FD_94479 | JGI IMG/M metagenome (GOLD analysis project Ga0116202, IMG submission 94479) | Anoxic lake water microbial communities from Lake Kivu, Rwanda to study Microbial Dark Matter (Phase II) - Lake Kivu water 325m metaG | ecosystem: Environmental > Aquatic > Freshwater >... | reverse complement strand
TTTTAAAAGCGATGCCGAGCTGTCGAGGATATACGCTCTCCTCCAAAACAAATGAATGACCGTGCGACGGACGCTAAATAACGCTCTGTATTTCCTGCACTCATCCCATATCCGGCGGCTCCTTCTGTTGTGCCTGACGATAACGGTTATGTGGCAGGCCGTCCAGGCACAGGATACTCTCACCAACAGAGGCGACACCAGCAATGTCAGAAAGCATTCCCCCGCTAAAGCTTCCATTTTTTCTGCCGTCATCCCGGGTCTCGGACAAGTCTATAATAAGAAATACTGGAAGATACCCATCATTTATGCCGGTTTTGGCGTGTTCGCCTATTTCATTAATCAGAATTCGACCGAGTACCATAAGTTCAAGGAGGCCTATATCTGGAAGGTCAGTAACGACACCGTGCCGATCGATAATCCTTACATTTACAAATATCCTTCGGTGGACCAGTTGAAGTCGGGTAAAGATTACTATGAGCGAAATCTTGAAATATCATGGATATTATGCGGTGTATGGTACATTTTAAATATCCTTGATGCTTCGGTGGACGCTCACCTGATGAATTTCGACGTCAGCGATAACCTGTCCCTGCATATCGAACCTCATATTGACCATAGCAACCTGTACGCCAGACCCGGTGGCGCCGGATTATCACTGACAATGACATTCAAATGACGACATGAGATAGTCTCACTTTAATTTCATAATGACATGGAACTCGTGATTATTCTTTTACTGATCCTGATCTTTTTCCCCGTCTTCGGCTGGAAGATCTATGAAGATGCCGGATACAAAGGATGGTACTCGGTTGTACCTCTGTTTAATTATTATATATGGCTTCATATCATCAAAAAACCCCTGTGGTGGTATCTCTTTCTCCTGATGCCCTTCATCAATGCCTTCATGGTGATGCTGATGCTGGTGGAGACAGCCAAATGCTACCAGAAATATGATTTGGGAAACCAGGCCCTCGCCGTGCTTTTCCCTTACATCTACCTCCCCTATCTGGGCTTTTCGGCCAAGGAAAAATACCTCAACCCGGCCAGGAGACCTAAAATAAAAAAGACAGTGGCACGTGAATGGGTCGACGCCATTATCTTTGCTGTCGTTGCCGCCACCATCATCCGCACATTCATTGTCGAGGCCTATACCATCCCCACCTCTTCGATGGAGAAGACCCTGCTGGTCGGTGATTTCCTCTTTGTAAGCAAAATCAATTACGGTCCCAAGATACCCAACACGCCCCTCTCCTTTCCTTTTGTTCACAATACGATGCCGCTCTCCAAGACACGTAAATCGTATGTCGAATGGATCAAGCTTCCCTATTACCGTTTTCCGGGCTTTCAGACAGTTAAAAACAATGATGTCGTTGTTTTTAATTACCCCAACGGTGATACCGTGGCGCTTAAAGTGCAGAACCCTGATTATTACACCCTCATCAGGCAGTTTGGCAGGGAAAGGGTGTGGACCGACAAATACAACTTCGGCGATATTGTTTACCGGCCTGTTGACAAGAGGGAGAACTACATCAAACGCTGCATAGCCATCCCCGGCGACACGCTGGAGATGAAACAACAGGTGATATACATCAACGGCAAAGTGTTACACTCTCCCGGCATCAGGGAGTATAAGTATGTAGTCGAAACCAACGGCACACCTATCAATCCTTTAAACCTCGAACGGCTGAAAGTGACGGAAGAAGTCAAGCAACTCAACCGCAACCAGTTCCTCATCACCCTCACCGACAAGGCTGTGGAGGAGATAAAACGATACAACAATGTGGTGAACGTGACACGGGTGGTATACAAGGAAGGCGACTGGGCCCCCTATATCTTCCCCTATGATTCGGTCTATAAATGGAACGAAGATAATTTCGGACCTTTAGTCATCCCGGAGAGCGGCAAAACGGTCGCCGTCAATACCACTAACATCTGCCTTTATCAAAGGATCATCGGCGTTTATGAACATAATGACCTGAAGATCGACGGCGATAAGATATTCATTAACGGTAAGGAAAGCCATGCTTACACCTTCAAGATGAATTATTACTGGATGATGGGTGATAACCGGCATAATTCCGCCGACTCCCGTTTCTGGGGGTTTGTCCCGGAGGACCATGTCGTCGGCAAAGCCATCTTCGTCTGGCTGTCGCTCGATAAAAACAAAACCCTTTTCCAGGGCAAGGTCAGATGGAACAAACTGTTCAGGATCATTCACTGAAGTTAAAACGTACATCATTATTTATCTGACAAGTACTAACGTGCAATTAATTATGAAAACAATGAAGATCGCCTGTGGCACTCTGATTTTTATTCTGGGCATGAGTATGGTCACTCAGGCGCAGAAAAACAAACCCTTCAGCGGTGTTATCACTTATGCCATCACCTATCCCGACAGTGCCAGCTTCGACGCATCCGTCAGGGCTGCCTTGCCGGTTGAAATGACCACTTATATCATGAAAGACATGAGAAAAAATGTAATCACCAGTCCCATGACCAACCAGGTCGAGATACTTGACGCCGTTGCCGGGACCAGGACAGCTCTGATCGATATCATGGGGCAGAAATTTTCTATAATTACTTCCAAAGAGGAAATGGAAAAAGAAGCCGCCGAACGGCCGGTGCCGGTGATCACTTACTTTGATACTATCAGGGTTATAGCCGGATATTCCTGCAAAAAAGCTCAGATGGTCATCACAGACGAGGATGGAAAAACAATGAACATGGAGGTTTTTTATACGAGGGAAATTACCGGTGATAACATTGATTTCGGCAGCAGATACAAGGGCTTGGACGGTTTTCCCTTGTTATTTTCAGCAAAGGAAGGACCGGTGGCCATGGTGTTTACAGCTATAGACATCAAACGGTCGAAGGTGAAGAAAAATATTTTTAAGGTGCCCGACGGATATAAGCAGGTCACCGAAAAAGAGCTGCGGAACATGTTCGGTGGCGGCGATATGTAGGATGACCGCTTATTTTTGTTATTTTTGCAGGGTTGTCATTCTTTTAACCTCGTAATGTTTTTCTCCCATGCCTGCCGGTGAAAATACCATAAAAAGGAATGTGCTTCAGAAAGAAAAGACGGTGGCCAGGCCTGTGTCTGCCAAGGGCAGGACACATGATGCCAGGCCGTCGTGGGAACGCTTTAAGAAAGTCACAGGTGCTTTTCTCCTTCTGGTGGCTGTTTTTCTTTTTTTCGGTTTCACCTCATACCTCATCGGGTGGTTCAAGGGCGAAAGCGATGATATCGTCTCGGGGATATCCTTCGGGCGTATTCTCTTCGATGACAATCTGACGGTCCATAACTGGACAGGCCGTTTGGGCGCCGCGCTCTCCAATCTCTTCATCAAGCAGTGGTTCGGCATCGCCTCTTATTTCATCCTGGTCATGTTTTTTTTCAGTGGTCTCCGTATGCTGTTCCATGCCCGCGTCAGTCTGAAAAAAGTTTTCGGTTACTATCTTCCGGCTATGTTGTGGCTATCGGTGGCTTTGGGATTCCTGTACTCCGGTTCTGACACTTACTCTCTTTTGGGCGGTACCTTCGGATACCAGGCCACGCTGTGGTTCAATGGCATTCTCGGCAAGCTGGGCACCGGCTTCCTGCTTCTTTTCCTGGCGCTGGCCTATCTCATCATCGCTTTCAATATCTCCTTCCGGCGTCGCCGCAGAGACGAGTCTGCCATGGCGGAGGCTCCCGCTGCCGTCAAAGCCGGTAAAGCCGGGAATAAAGTCCTCATGCCGCAGGGGGAAAAAGTGACAGGCTTGCATGAGTTTGAGGAGGATAAACCGTCGGAGGTAGCACCGGCGGCGACGACAGGTGGTATTGATTTGGAAGTGGCGTCGTTCAGAGAAGAACTGGCGAAAGAAGAGGAAGCCCAGGGTAAAAACGGGGATTATGGCAGCCTGTCATCGCTTTACGACCCCCTGCTTGATCTGCCTGATTACAAGTACCCGCCGTTGGATCTCCTCAACAATTATGATGAAAGCAGTGCCGGCGTTCATAAGGAAGAGCTCGAAGCCAACAAGGACCGCATCGTGGCGACACTGAACAACTATGACATCAGCATCGACAAGATCAAAGCCACCATCGGCCCCGCTGTCACGCTTTATGAGATCATACCTTCGCCGGGAGTGAGGATTTCAAAGATCAAAAGCCTGGAGGATGACATCGCCCTGAGCCTCTCGGCCCTCGGCATCAGGATCATTGCGCCGCTGCCCGGCAAAGGTACCATAGGCATCGAGGTGCCCAACCAGAATGCCGAGATCGTCTCGATAAAATCGGTCATGGCTTCCGAGCGTTTTCAAAACACAAAATATGCTCTGCCCTTTGCGCTGGGTAAGACCATCTCCAACGAAAGCTATATTGCCGATCTGACCAAGATGCCCCATATCCTGATGGCCGGCGCTACGGGCCAGGGTAAATCGGTGGGACTGAATGCCATCATCACCTCGTTGTTGTATAAGAAACACCCGGCACAACTGAAATTCGTCCTCGTCGACCCCAAGAAAGTCGAGCTGTCGCTCTTCTCTAAGATCGAACGGCATTTCCTGGCCAAGCTGCCCGATCTGGAGGAAGCCATCATCACCGAGACACGGCAGGTTGTCAGGACATTATTCAGCCTGAACATCGAAATGGACAGCCGTTATGATCTGATGCGTGATGCGGGGGTGAGGAACATCTATGAATACAACGTAAAATTCCTCTCACGTCGTCTCAATCCCAACGAGGGGCACCGTTTCCTGCCTTATATCGTGGTGGTGGTGGATGAGTTTGCCGACCTGATCATGACGGCGGGCAAGGAGATCGAGACGCCGCTGACGCGTCTGGCCCAGCTGGCCCGTGCCATAGGCATCCATCTCATCATCGCCACACAGCGTCCCTCCGTGAACATCATCACGGGCCTCATCAAGGCTAATTTCCCCACACGTATCGCCTTCCGCGTCATCTCGAAGATCGACTCACGCACTATTCTCGATTCCAACGGCGCCGACCAGCTCATCGGTCGTGGCGATATGCTCATCAGCACCGGCAATGACATGGTCAGGCTGCAGTGCGCCTTTGTCGATGTGGACGAGGTGGAACGCGTGTCGGAGTATATCGGATCACAGCGTGGTTACCCCACCGCCTTCAACCTGCCCGAATATTTCGATGAGAAAGATGAACCCAACAAGGAATTCGATCCCAACGAACGGGATGAGCTATTTGAAGAAGCCGCCAGGTTGGTAGTACAGTACCAGCATGGCTCCACCTCACTGCTCCAACGCAAGCTGAAACTGGGATATAACCGTGCCGGCAGGATCATCGACCAGCTCGAGGCCGTCGGTATCGTGGGCCCCTTTGAAGGCAGCAAAGCCCGCGAAGTAAAGGTGAAAACGGAAATGGAACTGGAGCAATACCTGAAGGATTTTACACAGACAAAATTATGAAAAGTTGATAACCATGCGAAACTGGATGTGCTGCCTCTTACTGCTGTCACTGCTGCCCTCTCTTCAGGCACAGGATAAGAAAGCCACCGCCATTCTCAATGAGGTGAAGACCACAAGCAAGTCGTACAAGACCATAAAGATAGAGTTTACTTACACCATGCAGAACAAGGATGAGAACATCGATGAAAGCATGCCCGGGGTGCTCTATGTGAAAGGCGACAGCTACCGTTTGAACATAGCAGGACAGGATGTCATTTGCAACGGCAAGACCATCTGGACCTACATCAAGGATGCCAATGAAGTGCAGATCAATGATGTGGAAGAGAATAGCGACGTCATCGTGCCCTCCAGGCTCTTCACATCCTACGATAAAAATTATAAAGCCCGCTTTGTCAAAGAGACCACGGAGAACGACCGGACAGTGGACATCCTGGAACTCACACCACTGGAAGGCCGCTCTTTTTCCAAAATAGAGCTGACGGTCAACAAGGCGAACAAAGAGGTGATCAGCTTTGTCATTTTCGATAAAAACGGCACCACATTTTCATATATCGTCACCCGTTTTCTCCACGATATCCCTCTCGAACCCGGACTGTTCACCTTTAACAAGGATGATTTTCCCGGGGCCGAAATCATCGATATGAGGTGATGATAAAACACATGATGCGGGAGGGTAGATAAGAAAATCAGCAGCTACGGGAAGTCCTCAGATACCGGGATCAGTTATCCCTGAGCATCTGATAATTGTCGACTCTGTATATATCCACATAGTCATTTTCAAAGCCTTTCCCTTTCTGACGTGTAAAATGATAATCCCCGGTCAGGCCTCTGATATGAAGGTAGGATATGCATTTTTCAAAATCGTCACCATAGGTTCGGAATGCTGAAAGGAAGAAATAAGTGACATCGAAGCCGATGAAGGCATATTTGTCAGCCTGTGGCTCTGCTCTGAAGCGTTGCCTGAACTTAATGATGAAATCTTTTACATCGTTGTCGTTATAGTCAACGAACGAATCTGAGAAAAGATGCAGGTTCAGGTTCATCAGGTATGCGACATCCAGGTCGAAAGCCATCCATTGTGGTACCCCCACCAGGGTGATGTCATAATAATCGCGCATGGTCATAAGGTTCGATATGAGCTTGATGATGAACAACCTGTCATCCGACAGGCTGATGACGATGTTCTGCCTGCTGGGTGAAACATTGTTACGCAGGGCATTGATGCTGTCATAACCGTAATTGACATCCTTGAGATAATTTTTCACCCTCAGGCTGTCGTTATAACATCTTTCCAGCAAACCGTCAAATAATTGTTTTTTCAGGTCGTCCAGGTCGTTTTTTTGGAGATAGGCATTCTGTCGCATGATAATGTAATTGGCATTGGGATAGTCCGATAAAAGATGCCCGGCAAGCAGTCTGATCTGGCTGTGCCATGATGGTTGCACCTTGAACACAAGGGGGGCATCATCGAGTATATCGTCACTGGTGGTGAAGGGATTGACGATTTTAATATGATGCTCCCGGGCGAAATCAGACACCAGGGAAAAGCTCTTCCTGAAAAAAGGTCCGATAATCAGATTCATCTTTTTCAGCACCGGATCAGCCAGAACTTTGTTGGTTTTACGGGGTGTTTCGTCAATGTCGAATACATAAATTTTCGCACGAAGGCCTTGCTGTGCCATGGAGTCGATAGCTAGGAGAACACCTTCATAAAACTGGATGAATTTAAAAGGCCGGTAATTGGCGCTCACCTCTCCTGCCGTTGTATCCGAGGCGGTGGTTTCGTTGATATCCTCAAGATAAAAGGGGATCATCAGTGCGATGTTGTAAGTCTCGCCTCTGTAAACAAAGGCATCACAGTCGCGGGGTTCTTCCGTTGTGGCCTCTTCGCGGGCAAGGGGCTTAAAGGTTGCGATATATAAGGTCCCTGCCTCGACATCAGGGTACGCCGCCGTATCCCTCACAGGTATCTTGACGGGCTCACGGCGGGCGATCAGATCATCCAGTTCCGGATTTAGGAGGTACAGCTCGTCGAGGCTCACACCGTATTCATGAGCCACACTCAACGGCAGCTGATTCTTTTTGGTCTTGCGCATGATGTAATACACCAGGGTGTCCTTGCCCGTTGTCACATAATTCCTGTAAATTGTCCGGTAGTCGGGAATTATGATGATCTGTCCGGCCTTAAGGCCGTTGACCAGCCCGGGATTGAGGTGTATGAGTTCATCGATGGTCACGTGGTACTGTCTTGAGAGACCGAACAGGGTTTCTTTGGGTTGCACCTGGTGCTCGATATATTCCCTGGTGGTGTCCTGTTCGGCATGTTGCCACGGTGTAGTCGATCCTGAGAACATGGACCCTTCATACACGGCATCCGAAGCCGGTAATTTTAATTCCTGTCCCACTTGCAAACCCTGCTCGTTCAGAAAAGGATTGAGCTCTTTGATTTCATCCACCGTCGTGCGGTATTCCCTGGCAAGACCATACAGTGTTTCTTTTGGCAGGACGGTATGATAAACATATTTCCCGCGGTCGCCCGCGGCCGGTTGTTCCGGTTTGTCGCGGGGTTTGCTTCCGGCAAATGGTATCTTAATGATCTGGTTGGGTTTGAGGTTATCGTCGATGAGCTGCGTATTGATCGACCTGATCTCTTCAGGAGTGACACCATAGGCTCTGGAAATGGCATACAGCGTTTGACCGGGTTTCACAAAATGGATGTAGACGGTTTTACCGTTATACTGTTCCACAATGTTTGAACGTGCGATGCCGGAAGTATTGTCCTGTCCATACCCATGAAGCAGGCCTAGCAAGATGACGAGCAGAGTTGATATGTGAGATTTTATCACCGGTATCGTGTTAGCTTATATCACTGTCTTCATTCATTCCCATTCAATGGTGGCCGGCGGTTTGGAGCTGATGTCATAAACCACTCTGTTCACTCCCCTGACATTATTGATGATGGCCGATGACATCCTTCCCAGGAAAGCATATGGCAACTGCGACCAGTCGGCCGTCATTCCGTCGGTGGATCCCACCGCACGGAGCACGACCACATTCTCGTAAGTTCGTTCATCACCCATCACGCCCACGGAACTCACGGGAAGGAGGATGGCAAAAGCCTGCCACACGTCGTCATAGAGCCCTTCCTCTTTCAGGCCGCGGATGAAGATATCATCCACTTCCTGCAGTGTCCTGACCTTGTCGCGTGTGACATCGCCAATGATCCTGATGGCGAGGCCTGGACCCGGAAAGGGATGACGCCGCACCAGGTCGTCGTCCAGGCCAAGGGCACGGCCCACACGCCGTACCTCGTCCTTGAAAAGGCTTTTCAGGGGCTCCACGACCTTCAGCTTCATCATGTGAGGCAACCCCCCGACGTTATGATGCGATTTGATGGTGGCCGAAGGTCCCTTTACCGATTGCGATTCGATGACATCGGGATAGATGGTGCCCTGTGCCAGCCATACGACATTTTTTATCCTGTGGGCTTCTTCATCGAAGACTTCGATAAATGTCCTGCCAATGATCTTGCGTTTGGTCTCCGGCTCGGTGATGCCTTTCAGTGCTTCCATGAAACGGCCGGAAGCATCCACACCCTTCACATTGAGGCCCAGATGCCGGTATGAACGCAACACGCTCTCAAATTCATTCTTGCGCAGGAGCCCGTTATCGACAAATATGCAATGCAGGTTTGTGCCGATGGCCTTGTTGAGAAGCATGCCGGCGACGGAGGAGTCAACGCCTCCCGACAGGCCGAGCATGACCTGGTCGTTGCCGAGCTGCTGCCTCAGCTCCTCCACCGTCGTCTCGATAAATGAGGCCGGGGTCCAGGATTGCCGGCATCCGCAAATGTCGACGACAAAATTTTTCAGCAGAAGAGGACCCTGTGTGGAATGATAGACCTCGGGATGGAACTGAATGCCATAGGTCTGTTCATGGTTTATCTTGAACCCTGCCACGGTCACATCTTTCGTGCTGGCGATAACCGTAAAGTGAGGCGGTGCCTGAAGGATAGTGTCACCGTGCGACATCCATACCTGGCTGCCCGTATCGATGCCATGCATCAGGGGAGTGTCGTCACGGATGTAGGACAGATTGGCACGGCCGTATTCGCGGTGACTTGACGGCATCACCTCACCGCCCTCCGACTGCGCCAGTAACTGTGCTCCGTAACAAATGCCCAGGACAGGTACTTTTTCCCTGTAAGAGGAAAGGTCGGGTTTGGGCGAATGGCGATCGCGTACGGAGGAAGGACTGCCTGACAGGATCACACCCTTGACATTATCACCGGCAGCGATCTTGGCATTATAAGGATGTATCTCACAGTAAACATTCAGCTCACGGACACGGCGTGCTATCAGTTGGGTATATTGTGAGCCGAAGTCAAGGATAAGGATCATTTCTTCCATTCTACAAAGATATAAAATTGACGATGAAAAGAAAAAGATGATCCGTGACGGCACAAGAAGAGGTGATCATATCTTCAGAGTATAAAACGTTGTGCCGATGAGGCATCAGCAAGGTCGAACTTAATGATGGCCAGTTCCGGTGGTTCGATGGCAGCATTCAGTGCCACCGTCTCCCCCATCCTCTCCATCCATTGTCCCGTTATCCTTGACGACTCATGGATATGACCGTGCATGGTGAGGTAAGGCTGCCTTTCCTCAATGAAACGTTTGATGGCTATGCTTCCCACATGAACGTCGAGGGGTACGCTGTCGAAGGTGACGCCGTCAAGGGCGGCCCTGTCGAGGGAAGTCTGGTATGGCGGTGAGTGGAAGAGAAAAACGGCGTGCTTCAGGCTCCCGGGTCTCACCAGCCTGTCGAGGTCCCTGGCGATGGTAGCCTGACTGACATCATCGCTGCTCTCCACGGTGCGGAAGCCTTCCGTGGGCGGGATGGCACCGGGATCGACGTAACGCGACACATCATACCTCTCCCAGTCTTTGATCTGGAAAGGTGTCGGCGGCACATAGGCATAGCCGTAAATGGTGTAACCCCCGTATTCGACCTCACGCTCATGGATATAGGACCACAGTCCCTGCCGGTCCGTATCGATGAAATATGTCTCCTCAGACCGGGCATCATCATTGCCCATGATGACGTAAATGGCAGGATAGGCCTTTTTCAGCAGGTCACGCAAAGCTTTCAGCCTGACCTGAAGGTATTCGCTGACGAAATTCGTGATGACCCCTGTACCCCAGAGGACGGGACGCAGCCTGTGCGCCAGAAGATCGCCACCCAGAAAAAGCACGGATGGTTTTTCATCCCTTATCGCAGCAAACAGTTTCTCATAGCGGGAAATGCTGCCATGAAGGTCGGTGACAAAGAAAGCCCTGATCATGAATCGTTCTCCTGATTAAATATTTTCACCGGCCGGGCGCTGTTATGCAGCGATCCGATCATGCAGGCAAAGCTGTTTTTCTGCCGTATGTCCTCATCAGTCACCAGGTGAAGGTCGATGAGGCCTTCCTGCACATAATACCCTGTCTTCGCATAGTTCATCTCCGCCAGGCACAGTCCCCATCCTTCAATCCAGGTACTGAGGAGCCTTTTTTTTCCCGGTGAGGACTCCACATGGATCATCACGTCGATATCGCTTGCCGGTCCGGCGGTGCCGCACTTGACGCTGCCAATGACGTAAACTGCCTTCACGCCGAAGCGCTTCGGATCGATTTTGGAAACGATCCGGCCGAGGATTTCCTGTCGCCATTTCCAGTGCTCATCGCCCGGCTGCGTTAACATATCCCGTATCTCCTTGTCTCCGGGTTCACCGGTATGTGATGTTTCAAGGAATTCAACGGTTTTTCTGAGCTTCCGGGCAAAAAGATAAAGGCTGACACGCTCGGTGATCGCATTGAGCAACTTCTGCTCTTCAGGTAAAAACTGACTTCCTTTTATTTCTTCAATTAATTGGGTGTAAGCAACGGTGATACTTCCAACCTCATTATCATCGATGATGATCTGTGCCGATTGCATCCAGGGTGTCTCGCGAAAGTCATCGCTTGAATAAGTCTGGTTCCCGTAAGTGATGCGCACCTCACAGACCGTGGGATGCTGCCATCCGGTCGGGATGATCGCGAGAAGGCGGCCGAAGATGACCTCATGACCGGATGTTTCATCCTTGAGGGCTTCGTTAATCCTGTAAAGGCAATTCAATTCCTTGGCGCGCTCATTGAGCCTGGTAATGACCTTTCGGTAAATCATATTTTCATTTTCCATAAGCTTATCAGTTAATGACCGATGCTTCAAAAGTCTGTATATTGTCCGTATTATCCGTGACCACCAGTCTGAATACGTTGACACCCTTTTTCAGGTGATCGTCTTTCTCGTACCACAGCAGATCATTCTTGGCGTCATAATCCATCAATATCCATTGCCCATTCAGTGTGCCGCGGTATGATTTGATTCCTGAGCCGGCATCGGATATCCCGAACCTGAAAACCGTCAGGCCGCCGACGTTCTTTTTAGCAGAGATATCGAAGCTCCTGATGACCGGCGGCACCGTGTCGATGGCGACGGCATAGTCACCAAAACGGCGGGTTCTGAACCTGACATAGCCGTTCATGAACATCCCGCCCATGGCCTCCATCAGGTTGCCTTCAATTTTTACGATGTAGGCTTTACCCCATGGCAGCTTGGGCAGGCTGTCGGGTTTTATCCACAGATCAAAAGCGTTATGAACGGGGGTATACCGGTTGTGAACGTGATGAACGGGCGAGATGGTGTTCGGCAACCTGGGTGACACCGAATACTCAAAATCCAGATCATTGTAAAGACAACCTTTGCCTAAGGCGATCATGATGCCGGGAGCTTCAAAACAGTTTTCCTGATCGTAACGGAACGACTCTGGTGACCATGCCTTCGCGCCGGCCGGTGAAGCCGTCGCAGCATTCTTTTCATGGCTGCGGATGTAAAAAGTGAGCACCGAGGCATTACCGGCGGCATCCTTCACCACATATTCCATGCGATACACCCGGTTGTCATCGAAGGTGAAAATCCCTTTGTTGTACACATATTTGTACATGCTCAGATGATCGCCCGGGGCAATAAACGTCTGTATGAACCGTCTTCCTGAAGAAATGTATTCGGCATAGTCGATGAGAGCATTGATATACCTGGTTTCATCAAAAGAAAAAGTCCCGGCCACAAATGAAAACATAAGAATACTGTCGCGGTAAAGATCAACGGAATAAATACCGTTGCGGCTGGAATTGTCATTCTGGCGATCACCGGCCTCTATGCCAAAGGCTATGTTTCCTGTGACATCGATGGTATCGTGTGTCACCAGATGACATCCCGTCCCCCATCCCCCTGTTTCCAGCACCACGGTGTCGTTGCGGCCTTCAATGAGGCTGCCGGCATCCATCGTGTAAACCTTGAGGGCCTGAATGACAGGGCGTATCCAGTCTTTCACTTCAAAGCTGAACAGAAGGGGATTGAGAGGTTTCTGCGTGGTGCCGTCCCTGATCTCAAAATGCAGATGCGGACCGCCGCTGTCACCCGACGAACCTGAGAGAGCGATGAGATCGCCTTTTTTCACCCGTAAGCTGTCCCGGTCAACGGTAATATCCAGTGCAAAGGACTCTCTCTTATATTGTTCTTTTCGTATATAGTCACCGATGGTTTTATTGAATCGTTTCAAATGGCCATACACTGAAACGAAACCGTTGGGATGGGTGATGTACAGTGCTTTACCATAACCATGGGGAGAAACGAAGATGCGCGACACGTAACCGCCGGCAACGGCATAGACATTCCGGCCTTCAGCTCCTCCGGTTTTAATATCTATGCCCGAGTGAAAATGATCGGGGCGCAGCTCCCCGAAGGTACCCGACAGGAACAGCCTGTTATCAAGAGGTGCCTTGAAATAATCCGCCGGACAGGAGCCTTGCCCGTACAACCTACCGGATGACGTCATTGAAAGCAGAAAACAAAGCATGAACATCAACACCCGATGCCGATTTAGTCTGACCATACGACAAGAAATGTTACGGCTGCTGTCACATGCGAAAATAAAATTAATTTCGGTAGGGTCATCATGCTGGGAATTTTAGTAATTTGCCATCCCTATTAAGACAGTTAAAATGAGGAAATTATATTTCAGGGAGAGTCAAAAGTTTACCCAGATATGGATATGGATCATCATTTTAGCGACCATCGGTCTGTTTGCTTTCATGGATGTCAAACAACTCGTTTATCACCGGGCGGCAGGGAACCATCCCATGAGTGACACGGGACTTCTTATTTTCAATATTTTTCCTTTGCTCATGGTGCTTCTTTTTCTTTCACTGCGACTTGAGACAGAAATAACCGGTGAAGGCATCCGTTTCCGTTTTCTGCCCTTTCAGGTCAGATTCAAAATGATCAGATGGAGCGAGATTGAAAAGGCCTATGTACGCAAATACAGGCCCCTTATGGATTATGGCGGTTGGGGCATACGGTACGGTGTGCCCAGTAAAGGCAGGGCTTATAATATTCGGGGAAATATGGGACTGCAACTCGAGTTGAAAAATAAAAAGAAAATACTGATCGGGACTCAGAAACCCGATGAAATGGAGAGGGCATTATCGCATTATAAAAAGGATACCGAGGGAATAATCAGGGATTTTTAAATGGTCTGCTCATGAATAAACCGGCTTTTTTTTCAATGACGGTCATCATTCTGATGATGACTCTTTTATTTGCGAACCATGCCACGGCCCAGGTAAAGAATCAGGGTATCATGCCGCTGACGGGAAAATGGATGGGGCAGCTGCAATCGTTAAGGATCATCTTTAACGTCATTACTCAGGGGGATTCGGCGGTGGTGACTCTTGACAGCCCGGATCAGGGCGTGAAAGGCATCCCGGTGACCAGCTATTTATTTAAAGACGACACAGTCGTTTTTGAGGTGGCATCCATCGGAGGTCGTTATGCCGGTTTGTACTACCCTGATAACAATACAATTGACGGTGTATGGTATCAGAGCGGCTTCGAGTTCCCTCTTGTGCTGAGCCGGAATGCCGAATACCAGGGTCCTGCACGTCCCCAGGAGCCTCATCCCCCTTTTCCTTATCTCTCCGAAGATGTGACCTTTAAGAATGAAGCTGTCGCGGTGACGTTAGCCGGCACGCTGACATTGCCGGAGCAGGGAGCTCCTTTTACGGCCGTCATCCTTGTCACAGGCAGCGGCCCCCAGAACCGTGACGAAGAGATACTGGGTCATAAGCCCTTTCTGGTCATCGCCGACTACCTTACGCGTCAGGGTATAGCCGTCCTGCGTTACGATGACAGGGGCGTGGGCAAATCGACGGGGGATTATGCCACGGCCACCACCGGGGATTTTGCTTCTGACGCAGAGGCGGCATTCGAATACCTTAAAACCGATAAAAGGATCAACCCTGACAAGATAGGCATCATAGGTCATAGCGAAGGAGCCATGATCGCACCTATGGTGGCGGCTTCACACCCCGACGTGGCTTTTATCGTCATGCTCGCCGCCGCCGGCCTCTCAGGTGAAGAGACTCTTATCGTCCAGTCCGAGAAAATATTGAAGGCCTCGGGTGCCAGCGCTGATTATATCCGGAAAGCGGTGCGGTTCAACAAGAAAGTCTATGCCATCGCCATGGGGACACAGGACCGGGAGCAAACCGCAGCCAAACTGAAAAAAGCTTACGCTGATTTTACCAGGAAAATGCCGGAACAGGAAAAAAATCAAATGGGCTTCAGTGATTACATGGTCGAGGCCAGTATTCGCCAACTGTTGAATCCCTGGATGAGGTACTTCCTCAAACTGAATATCACCGGCTACCTTAAGAAGACCCGCTGTCCCGTTCTCATCATGAATGGCTCGAAGGACCTACAGGTCCCTCCTGAAGATAATATCCCCCCGCTCGAAGCCGCACTGAAGGAAGGCGGAAACACTGACTATAAAATCGTTATACTACCGGGGTTAAACCATCTGTTTCAGCCGGCCAAAACAGGATCACCACAGGAATATGCCGGGATTGATGAGACCTTCTCGCCCCAAGCCCTCCAAATCATGGTTGACTGGATAAAGGAGAAAACCGGAATGAAATGAGCAGTTGTGCCGGCTTAATTATGCACCGGCAGGAATGAATATCGTTCAGAGTAATAAAGCATCTGCTGCACATAGTCGTCGGGGTATTCAATCTGAACATCGATGATCTCATCACCCTTCATCACGGGTTTAAAAACAGGATTGATAAACCCGCCATAGGGTGCCAGGTTCAGTTTATCATAACGCTCCTTCACCTCCATATGTAAGACAGGATCCGCTTTCACGCCGAACTTCTCGACGAGTGCTCTGCCGCCGTCATAGTCGCCTTCCGACTTGATGCGTTGCACTTCCCTGAGGAGGTCACCGAAGAGTATCCTCAGCCTGGCGTAGTCATTTATCCTGATGTAAGTTTTGCCGTCTTTTTTTACCTCTTCCACCACGTTATCTTTTGTCCCCTGCTGATAGCACCAGTTGGCAATCATCTGTCGGGCGCGCATGTGGGCCTCTTCGATGTTTTTTCCCGGTTCGATGCGCACCAGCTGTGTCATCAGTCCATTGCGCATAAAGGCGTCGTATTCGGCTTTAGCAGCCTCTTTTGAGGGCAGTATGCCCAGTTCCGTCAGCTTGTCATCCATGATGTAATAAAGAGCGAATAATTCCGCGCGGCTTTCTTCGAGGGCCGAGTGGTAGTTTTTCAGCGCATCGGCGCTGGTGCCCGGCAGCAGCTGGCCGGAGGCATGACCCAGGCATTCGTGCAGGTCCGTGTCAACATTACCGGCCAGCGGACCATATTTCCGGGCCCTGTCGATCTCCTCCTGCGTGAGGGCAAACTCTTCCAGGAAACCGCTGGTCAGCGACACTTGGTCGTAGGCATAGGTGATGTTCTCCATGGTCACCGACTTGGAGCCGTAATCTTTCCTGATCCAGTCGGCATTGGGCAGATTGATGCCGATGGGTGTCGACGGATAGCAGTCCCCTCCCAGCTGGGCTACGGTGATGACTTTGGCTGAGACACCCTTCACCTCTTTCTTTTTGAAACGGTCGTCCACCGGGGAGTGCTCCTCGAACCACTGCGCATGGTCGCTGATGATCTGTGCCCGGCGCGTCGCCTCCCGGTCCTTGAAGTCCACCACAGCCTCCCAGGTGGCTTTCATGCCGAGAGGGTCGCCGTAAGTCTCAATGAACCCGTTCACGAAATCCACATCCGACGACTGATCTTTCACCCATAAGATGTTGTACTCATCCCAGGTCTTGAGATCACCGGTGGTATAATATTCAATGAGTTTATCGATGACCGCCCGCTGCCGGTCGTTTTCAGCCACCATGGCGGCCATCTGCAGCCAGTGGACGATTTTCTCAATGGCGGCACCGTAAAGCCCCGCCATACTGTAAACCTCTTCGATAAGCTTGCCGTTGTAATTGATGACCTTGGAATTCAATCCGTAAGAAACCGGCGTGGTGTCGCCGGAATCTTTCATCATCTTGTAAAAATCCTCGACTTCTTTCTCCGATACACCGTCATAAAAGTTGCATGCGGAGTTTGTAACCAGGTCCTTTGTTGCATCAAGGCTGACGCGTTTGGGTGCCACCGTCGGGTCGAAAATCAAACGGGTCATCCTTTGAGTGAAGGCGGTGATATCCTCCCCTTCCAGCCTGGGGAAGAGAGCCCCTTCCGATCCGTTGATCAGCGCAGCAAAGTATGCCGGTGAAATGTCAGGGTAGAATTTATCGGTGGAATAATGATGATGGATGCCGTTGGAGAACCAAACCCGTTTCACATAGACCATGAAGTTTTTGAAATCGGGGCTTTCCCTGTCACCCTTGTAATGTTTGACGATCTCCTCGACAGTGTAACGGATGGACAGGTTGTACTTGTAATTCTGGTCATAGATGATGTCACGGCCTGCCAGTGCGGCCTGGCTCAGGTAATAAATGAGTTTCTTCTGGTTCAGTGTCAGGCTGTCGAAGCCGGGCACACGGTAACGCATGATCTTCAGATCGGCGAACTGCTCAACGAAATACCTGAAACTGTCATTTTGCGGCCTGTTTTCATTTTGTTGACGGTCGGTGTGGCATGATACGACGAGTGCAGTCATAAAAAGTGTTGCTATGGTTTTAATGATTTTCATAAGACTTACAGAATATAACAATTAAATTTTTTACAAGTTGTATGAAGTCGCTTTATTGATGAGCCTGCCATTTTCAAATACCGGTATGACGGGCGTTGTATCGGTTTTCACGGCATATTCGAGGATGTCGTCCAGACCCAGCTTTTTCAGTCTTTTCAGGTGGGAGGCCATGCTGACATAATGTATCGGGTTGTCCCGGGCCGCCTGCCACAGGGTCAGAGCCGCGACAGCAGAGTCACCGGTTATTTCATAGGTTTTCCTGGCGGTTAACATCGACGTCAGGGCACCGGCGAACAGGGTGTCCTCCAGGCTGAACGTGTTTTTCCATCCGGCACACAACACCACGGTGTTCTTTTTCTGCCGGAGGAGCCTGGATGCCAGCACGGTAATGTTCGAAAAAGCTCCGAGGACCACTCCGGTCATCTCCCCGGCCATGCGTATGGCACGGGTGCCGTTGGTGGTGCAATAGACAAGGCTTTTGTCTTTGACCTGTCCGTTTTGGTATTCAAAGGGTGAATTATCGAAATCCGCAAAAGGAGGCTTCCGCCCTTCCCTCTCGGCGGTAACCAGGTAACCGCGTTGCTTATATTCCCGTGCTTCTTCAAGGGTGGCAACGGGAATGATCTCTTTCGCACCGTAATGAAAAGCAGCGCAAATGGAAGTGGTGGCACGCAGTATATCGGCAATGACCACCACCAGGTCGTCCTCCGTCGTGATAAATGGGAACAAGACGGGTGAAAAGCAAACCTCTACGGTATGTCCTTTATTCTCTTCTGTCATGCGAGCAGAGTATGCAGGACTACTGTGTGTCGGGTTTATAGAACGGCATCCTGACAACTTCAGCCCTCAGTCCTTTGTCGCGTATGGTGATCATGATCTCCGTGCCCGGCTCCCAGAAGCCTTTGCTGACATACCCCATCCCTATGGGCACCTTCAGCGTCGGCGCCATGGTCCCCGATGTCACCTCCCCTATCCTGACGCCGTCAGCATCGGTGATAGGGTAATGCTGCCGGGCGATGCCTTTGTCGGTCATGCGGAAACCCACCAGCTTGCGCGACAAACCGTCGGCTTTCTGCCGCAGCAGGAAATCCTTGTCGATAAAGTCCTTGGTGTCGGTGAATTTGGTTATCCATCCCAGGCCTGCCTCCAGTGGTGAGGTGGTGTCGTCGATGTCATTGCCATAGAGGCAGAAGCCCATCTCGAGCCGCAGCGTGTCGCGGGCACCCAGGCCGACGGGTTTGATGCCGTACTCCCTGCCTGCCTCAAAGACGGCTTTCCAGACGGCCGGGCCGTCTTCATTTTTCATGTATATCTCACAGCCTCCTGAGCCGGTGTAGCCTGTCGTGGAGAATATGACATCCTTCACGCCGGCAAACTCCACGATCTTAAAGGTGTAATATTCCATCTCCGTCACCGGTTCGCGGGTCAGTTTCCGCATGGTCCGGAGAGCCAGCGGTCCCTGCACCGCCAGCTGGGCCGTCGCATCGGAGGCGTTACGGAGACCTTGCCCCGGCTTCAGGCCGAAACGCTCACCCTGTGCCACTATCCACCGCCAGTCCTTTTCAATGTTGGCGGCATTGACCACCAGCAGGTAAGAGGCGGCATTGATACGGTATACCAGGAGGTCGTCGACGATGCCACCACGGCCGTTGGGCAGGCACGAGTACTGCACCTTGCCGTCATAAAGACGTGAGACATCGTTGGAGGTGATGTGCTGGAGGAGGTCCAGCGCCGCCTCGCCCTTAATCCATATCTCACCCATGTGTGAGACATCAAAGACGCCGACGCCGTTGCGCACGGTCTCATGCTCGGCGATGACCCCTTCAAACTGCAGCGGCATGCGGTACCCTGCAAACTCAACCATACGTCCGCCCTGCTCTTCGTGAAATTTTGTAAATGCTGTGTATTTCATTGTTACAAGAGTGATAATTTCTATGACAGGATTGTTTTCGGACCGGATCTCAATTGGATTCCGTGTGGTGTTTTTTCATCACCGTGGTGATGAGGTCGGCAGCGTCCTGCAGTTGCAGGGCTGAGTATACCTTGAGACCCGACTCATCGATGATCTTCTTGCCTTCAGCGGCGTTGGTCCCCTGCAGTCTGACGATGATGGGCACCTTGATCTCGCCGAGGGCTCTGCAGGCGTCGACGACGCCCTGTGCCACGATATCACAACGCACGATGCCGCCGAAGATGTTCAGCAGGATGCCTTCGACGTTGGAATCGGACAGGATGATGCGGAACCCTTCCTCTACCCTCTTGGCGCTGGCGGAGCCGCCGACGTCGAGGAAGTTGGCCGGCTCACCGCCGGAGAGCTTGATGATGTCCATGGTGGCCATGGCCAGCCCGGCGCCGTTGACCATGCAACCGATATGACCATTCAGTTTGATATAGTTAAGGTCGTATTTACCCGCCTCCACCTCGATGGGATCTTCCTCGGCGAGGTCACGCATCTGGTAGATGTCAGGATGACGGTACAAGGCATTGTCGTCGATGACTACTTTGGCGTCGGCGGCATATATCTTATCGTCGCTGGTCTTGAATACAGGGTTGATCTCCGCCAGCGAGGCATCCGACTCGGTGAAAGCCTTGTACAGCGCCGGTACGAAAGTCATGATCTCCTTCAGGGCCTTACCCTTCAATCCCAGGTTGAAACCTATCTTGCGGCACTGGAAAGTGGTGACGCCAATGCAGGGCTCCACCTCCTCACGGTAAATCTGCTCAGGCGTCTCGGAGGCCACCTGTTCAATGTCCATGCCGCCGCGACGTGAATACAATATCATGTATCTCCCCAACTCCCTGTTGAGCAGAATACTCATGTAATATTCGGCTATCTTTGACTCGCCGGGATAAAATATATTTTGTTCGATGAGCACCTTGCTCACTATTTTGCCTTCGGCACCTGTCTGTGGCGTAATCAGCCTCATGCCGATGATCTGCTTGGCGTATTCCTTCACCTCATCAAATGAATTGGCTATTTTGATGCCGCCGGCTTTGCCTCTGCCGCCGGCATGAATCTGGGCTTTAACGGCCCACTTGTCCGATCCGCTGTGCTCACGCACGATCCAGGCCGCATCGACAGCCTGCTCCGGCGATGACGCCACCATACCTTCAGGGACATTCACACCATATTTCTTTAAAATAGACTTGGACTGATATTCGTGCAAATTCATCTATCAACGGATTAATTGATTCGCCGGTCAAAAATAAAGAGAAATTCGTAGCATCAAGCATAAATATACATAAAATAGGACGGGGCAGTCCAATTAAATTCTTTTCAGTACCTTTGATGCCAAAGGTCCGCTCATGATCGATGTGAGCCATATCCATAAATCTTTCGGTACGCTGAAGGTCCTCAAAGGCATTGACCTGCATGTAGACAAGGGAGAGATCGTCTCCATCGTGGGAGCCTCAGGTGCCGGCAAGACCACGCTGCTGCAGATCATCGGCACCCTCGACAAGCCTGATAATGGAACCATACGCATCAATGATGTGGATGTCGGCAGGTTACCTGACCGGGAGATGGCCGCCTTCCGGAACAAACACATCGGCTTTGTCTTCCAGTTCCATCATCTGCTGCCTGAGTTCACCGCCCTGGAGAACACGTGTATTCCGGCTTTCATCGCCAGGATATCACGCCGTGAAGCCGAGGAAAAAGCCCGTGACATTCTGCAATTCCTTGACCTGGGGGAACGTCTCCACCACAAGCCCGCGGAGCTCTCCGGCGGCGAGCAGCAAAGGGTGGCCGTCGCCAGGGCCCTCGTCAACAACCCCTCCGTCATCCTGGCCGATGAGCCGTCGGGGAACCTCGATTCCACCAACGCCAGGGAGCTGCACCGGCTGTTCTTCACCTTACGTGACAAGTACCATCAAACCTTCGTCATCGTCACCCATAATGAAGAGTTCGCCGATATGGCCGACAAAAAACTGCAGATCAAAGACGGCATCATCCTGAGGTGACAGGCATCACCGCAAGCGCATGTTGTGCAATAGTCCGGGTAAAACAAATACCGCTTTTTAACGTTAAGGAACATATTAAACTGCATCATTTTATCTTTGAAACCGTAAAAATAATCCCTAATCATTTTGTTGAGATGGCTGTCAGGCACACCGTTGCGGGAACAAACGGAAAGGGTCGGGAGAAAAGCGGACGGCACCGCGCCTTAATATTTTTCGTCCTGATCGTCGTGCTTCCCTGGTCTCTTGCCGCCCAGGTCATGCCGACGCCGCAGGACTCCGCCCTGTTCCGTGAGACGGTGCTGCGTGCCGATCAATACTATGATGAGGGTAAGTATGACAATGCCTTTTACGACTACCAGAATGCCGCCAAGATCATCGCTGGCGACAGGCATGTGAATGAGAGGATTCAGAAGCTCAGGAACCTCATCGACGACCAGAAAACCAAGAACATTCTCTTTGAGGCGGCCATCACCTCGGCCGAGCAATGGTTCAAGGCGGGCGACTATAAAAGGGCCAAGACGGAATATGAGAATGCGCTGAAGATAGATCCCACGGCCCAGTATCCCAAAGACAGGCTGGCGCAGATCAGCAAGATCTGGTCCGACCCCGAAGTGGATGCGGCCTATGCCGCCGCTATCCTGCATGCCGACGACCTTTATGCCGCAAAAAAATATAGCGATGCCAAGGCGGAGTATATGACCGCCAGCGACCTGAAACCCCACGAGCAATATCCCCTCGACCGCATCATGCAGATAAACGAGATCCTGGCCAAACAAAAAGAGCTGCAGGAACATTATGACCGACTGGTGGGCAAAGCCGACAGCCTTTTTAACATAAAAGTATATGAGGATGCCAGGAAAACTTATATGGAAGCATTGGGGGTGAAACCGGAAGAACATTATCCCAAAAACAGGATCAGTGAGATCGACGGCATCCTGGCTTCCCTGCAGCGCCGGCAATCCAATTATGACAGCGTCATTTCCGTTGCCGATAATTTCTATATCGACAAACAATACGACAAGGCTAAAAGCGAATACCGTAAAGCGGCGGCTATGAAGCCCGATGAACGCTATCCCCAGAGCATGATCGATAAGATCGACCCGATCATGGCTGACGCCAAAGCCAAAGAGGAGGCTTACACCGGTGCTCTGAAAGAGGGCGATGCCGCCTTCAGCAAACAGGATTATACGGATGCCCTGATACATTACCAGCAGGCGGCAGGCATTAAGCCGGCGGAGCAATATCCACGCGACAAAATCGCCGAGATCAACAGGTTGAACACCCAGGCACAGGCTCAACAGAATGACTATGACAAAGCCATATCCACGGGTGATTATCTCTTGGAACAGAAGGAATACAACGGTGCTATAGTCGAATATCAGAAGGCGGCTAAAATCAAGCCGGATGAAAACTATCCCGGGGAAAAAATATCCCTGGTCAACGCCATCCTGGCCGACCTGCAGGCCAAACACAACGCCTATAAAGCTGCCATTGTCACCGCCGATTCACTCTTCAGCCGGAAAGAGTACGACAACGCCCGCAAGAACTACGAAGCCGCCCTGACCTATAAACCCGGTGAAAAGTACCCTTCCAACCGCCTCATCACCATCGACTCCATCCAGGCTGACATCACGGAGCAGCAAAAGGTCTTTAACGAAGCCATCGGACTCGCCGACGACTATTACGCCAAAAAGAATTACACCAAGGCCCTCGAATTTTACAAGAAAGCCCTCATCATCAACCGTGGCGATCCTTACCCGGCGCAACGTATCATCACCATTAACCAGATTTTCGCCGACCAGCAGGCCAGGCAGCAGGATTATGAAAAAGCCATTGCCACCGCCGACAGCCTGTACCTGGCGGCCGCTTACCCCGAAGCCCGGAATGCCTATCAACAGGCGTTATCCATTATCCCAGGTCAGCAGTACCCGAAAAAGAAAGTGGATGAAATAGATAAAATACTCGGCGACCTGGCGGTCAGACAAAAAGCATATAAGCAGGCCGTGGCATCCGGCGACAGCTGCATGACGCTCAAAGATTACCCCAACGCCACACGTTTTTATCAGGAGGCCATTAAGGCGATGCCCTCAGAGGAATACCCTCACATCAAGATCAACAACATCAACGAGCTGCTGGCGGTGCTTAAGGAACAGGAAGAAACTTACAGGAATGCCATTGCCAACGGTGACAAGTTGTTTCAGGTAAAGGATTATGAGAATGCCCGCAACGAATACATAACGGCATCGGGTATCAAGCCCGAAGTCGTCTATGCCAGAGACAGGATAACCGAGATCAATAAAATCCTGTCGCAGATGAAAGCCGAACAGAATAGCTATGATGCCACCCTGAAGGATGCCGACCGTCTTTTCGGACAGAAAGAGTACGATCAGGCTTCAGCGCGTTATGCTGATGCATCGGCCATCAAACCGGAGGAACAATACCCTAAAGACAGGATTGCCGAGATCAACCGACTGCTGGCGGACATGAAATCACAACATGAGGCCTATGACCGTGCCATCACGGCCGCCGACAACTATTTCAACTCAGGAGTGTATGATAAGTCCCTTTCATCATACCGGGAAGCCGCCGCGATCAAACCTGAAGAACCTTACCCTCTGCAAAAAATAAACGAAATCAATAAGCTCCTTGCCGATGCCGCCGCCAGCGAGGAAGCCTATAATAATGCCATCGTCAAAGGCGACGCCGCCTTTAAAAGCAAAGACTACCTCAGTGCCCTGACGGAATATCAGAATGCCAGGAACATCAAACCCGATGAGACTTACCCTGTCCAGAAAACCAATGAGATCAACACCCTTCTGGCAGTCATGAAAAAAGACAAGGATTATTCGGCGGCCATACAGGCTGCCGACGACGCCCTGAACAGGAAGCAATACCAGGACGCCCTGGATGGTTATAACAAGGCCCTGGAGATAAAACCCGGCGAGAAATACCCGCAGGACAGGATCACCGAAATAAACAAGATCATCGCCGGTCTGGCGGCCAAGGATAAAGCATATCAACAAGCCATTGTCCAAGGCGACAGCCAGTTCGATGCCAAAGATTATGAGAAAGCCGTGACATCGTACCAGAATGCCCTGAATATCAAGCCGGCGGAAGAGTATCCGGCGAAGCGAATGGAAGAAGCTCGGAATCTGCTGGCTGCAGCAAAAGTGCAAAAAGCCTATGATGAAGCCGTCACAGCCGCCGATAAGGCGTTTAATCTGAAGGATTACGACAACGCGAGGACGGACTATCAGAATGCCCTGAACATAAAACCCGGCGAGACCTATCCCCAGCAGAAGATCAATGAAATCAACACCATCCTGGCCGAGGATGCCAAACAGCGCGATGAAGCTTATAACAAAGCCATCACCATGGGCGACCAGTACTTCACCCAGGAAAATTACAGGAACGCCAAGGTGCAGTATCAGAATGCCATCGGCATCAAGCCTGATGAAGAATATCCCAGAACGAAACTGAAACAGACCGAAGAACTCCTGCTCGCACGTGAGATGGCCATGAAAGCCGAATATGAGAAAGCCATTGCCAAGGCTGATAATCTTTACAACCAGAAGATCCTCGACGAAGCGCTGACGGCCTATCAAGCCGCTCTCGACATCAAGCCCGATGAGGCTTACCCCGCCAACCAGATCAGAAATATCAAGCGGTACATCGAGGAACATGCCATCGTGAACATCACCGGTACCACGGTGGTCATTAAGAGCAACACCGAAGTGAAATACGACTTCACGCCGGTGGATATACGCTCGCGAAAGAATAATTACATCGTCATCAAAGCCCGTTGCGTCAGCGACACCAGCCCGCGTCTCTTTCTCAGCTATGGCGCCGGAGCCCGGAAGAACGGCGGCGTGGTGCTCAAAGCCATACAGCAGGGCGATACCGGTGACTACATCATCCGCGTGAGCGCCCAGGACCCCTGGTACCGCTATGATAACGACTGGTTGAAACTGTACTCCGAAGGTGGCGATACTGAAATAGGATCGATACAGATCTCGTCAGGAGAATGAAAAAACAGGCAATTCAATCCCATATTGCCCACGATGGGAAATGCAGATAAAAAGTAGGTTTTATATCTTTGTATGCAGATTCTCAAATATTAATCATACTAACAACAACATTATGGATTTTCAGGAGATGGCCAATCGACTCATGGAGAGGGCTACAATAGCTGCAGGAATATTTAATCAATTGAATCAGGAAGAAACCGATCATATTTTCGAACAGGTTTATAAAGCAGGATTTGATCATCGTGTCTCCCTGGCAAAGATGGCTTTTGAAGAAACCCGCATGGGCAAATGGGAGGATAAGGTGATAAAAAATGTAATAGCGACACAGGGGACTTATGACGATATCAGACACTTAAAAACTGTTGGGATCATAAAGGAAGATGATATGGCAGGTATTACCGAAATTGCACAGCCACTCGGTCCCGTTTTTGCCATTATTCCCGTAACCAATCCTACTTCCACTACCTTATTTAAAATATTGATCTGTCTGAAAACCAGAAATCCCATCATCATCAGTCCACATGGCAGGGCGATGCATTGCACCCAACAGACAGCCAAGATATGTTATGAGACCGCTCTCAGAGCCGGGGCTCCTGATGATTGTATACAGGTTCTTACGGAACATTCAAGGGATCTGACACATGCTGTTATGTCACATCCCCGGCTGGCTCTTATCCTGGCAACAGGCGGCACAGGCCTTGTCAACGCCGCTTACAGCTCGGGAAATCCAGCCATAGGTGTTGGTCCGGGAAATGTGCCTGTATTTATCGATAAAAGCGCCGATATTGCTTTTGCCATCCGTCAGATCATTCTGTCAAAAACATTCGATAACGGCACCATTTGTGCCAGCGAGCAAGCCGTTATTGTTGAAGAGACTATCGCAGAGGAAGTTAAAAAAGAGATGATCCGCCAAAATTGTCATCTTCTTTCAGAGCAGGAAATGAAAAAGGTGGAAAAAATCGTTGTGACTCCCGGTACGCTCTCCATGAACGCCGAAATCGTCGGACAATCTGTGCAAACGATAGCCCGCATGGCAGGGATCACGGTACCTGAAGACACCTGTCTGCTGGTTGCGCAACCCAAAGGCATTGGACCAGAACATCCTCTTTCAGGTGAAATACTGGCTCCTGTTCTGGCATTTTATGTAGGTAAAAGTTATAACGATGCCATTAAAATTTGTATCGACCTGAATTATCTCGGAGGAATAGGGCATACAGCAGCTATCTATTCCAATGACGACAAAAGAATCATGGAATATGCCGAGTTTATGAATGCAGGCCGCGTCGTAGTTAATACGCCTTCCTCCCAGGGAGCTGTCGGAGGCACTTTCAACACATTGAACATATCATTTACCCTCGGCTGTGGCTCCGGCGGAAAAAATATCACCACCGAAAATGTCAGCGCCCAACATTTAATCAACATTAAAAGAGTGACGCGGCGCAGGCCTAATATCAAATGGCAAAATATAGGTAACGAATTGCTTCTCAATGAAGATCTTGATGCCGATATATTGTATAAAGAATTTCATAAGAATTCATAACTTGTTTATTTCTCCGTTATGTCAGAATTTGATTTAATAAGGACACCGGGAACACTTCATTATAATTTTTCCGGAAGAATGGGCAGTGACAAATGTCAGCATCTGGGCCCTGAAATACAAAACCATATTGCTGAGAGTAAACCATCCACGAATGATCCTTTAAAAGTGGTGTTTGATATGAAAGATGTGGACTATATTGCTTCGGGATTTATCAGGATCTGCATGGATACTGCTAAAAAAGTCAGCCGTGATAACTTTTCTATCATTAATACAAGCCCTGTCATTAAGAAGATTTTTAAAATCGCCGGATTGGATGGAAGCTTGAATATATCTTAATCCATTATCCCGATAATATCCGGCATTCATCTGATTATCTATGGAACTGGAAAAATACTTTGCATGGTTCAGGAAAAACACCATCGGCATCGACCAGGTATTCGCCACCCCTTACGGTGAGAAGACGATCGTGTATGCCGACTGGATTGCCAGCGGCAGGTTATACAGACCCATCGAAGAGAAGATAAGCAACACGTTCGGTCCTTTTGTCGGCAACACCCATACCGAGACCAGCGAAACGGGCACTCTGATGACTAAAGCATACAGGCTGGCACACCGCAAGATCAAAGAGCATGTTAACGCGGATGCTAAGAATGATATCATCATCACCTCCGGCTTCGGCATGACAGGCGTCGTCAACAAGTTCCAGCGCATCCTGGGTCTCAGGACCACAGATGTAATGAAACCCCACCGCATCACGAACGACGATGACCGTCCCGTCGTCTTTGTCACCCATATGGAGCATCACTCCAACCACACCTCGTGGTTCGAGACCGTCGCCGATGTCGTGCAGCTGCCACCCGACAAAGAGCTTCTCATTGACCTCGATGAAATGCGCCGTAACCTGGAGCGCTACCGCCACCGCCGCCTGAAGATCGCTTCCGTGACGGCCTGCTCCAACGTCACGGGCATCACGACGCCGTACTACGCCATGGCGCGGCTCATGCATGAATTTGGCGGGTACCTGTTCGTCGACTTTGCCGCCTCGGCACCCTATACGGCCATCGACATGCATCCCGCCGATCCCCTGGAAAAGCTTGACGCTATCTTCTTCTCACCGCATAAATTCCTCGGCGGGCCCGGCAGCTCGGGCGTGCTTATCTTCGATGACTCTCTTTACGATAATCCCGTCCCCGACGATCCGGGCGGCGGCACTGTCGACTGGACCAACCCCTGGGGCGAGTACAAATTCATCGATGACATCGAGGCACGCGAAGACGGCGGCACACCCGGATTTCTTCAGGCCATACGCACAGCCCTGGCCATAGAGTTGAAAGACCGGATGGGCATATCTAACATCATGCGGCGCGAGGAGGAGCTCCTCACCATTGCCTTCGGCGAGCTCGACAAAGTGCCCGGCATACATATCCTGGCCGACAACGTCAGGAAACGCCTTGGCGTCATCTCCTTTTACCTCGACGGCATCCATTACAACCTCGTCGTCAAGCTGCTCAACGACCTGTTCGGCATACAGGTGCGCGGCGGCTGCGCCTGCGCCGGAACATATGGCCATTACCTGCTCGACGTCACCTACGACCACTCCAAAGAGATAACGGAGAAAATAAACCATGGCGACCTCTCCGAGAAACCCGGATGGGTCAGGCTGTCGCTGCACCCGACGATGACCGACGAGGAGATATATTACATCACGGATGCAATCAAAGAAACAGCTCTCCACCACGGTAAATGGCAGGACGACTACATCTATAACAAGCACACCAACGAATTCAGGCACGTCAGTGAGCCGGAGGATAAAACCTCAAGGGTGATGGACTGGTTTAACCTGGAATGAAACGACGGAAATGTGGCTGTCTATGTGGCCTCCACTTTCTTCTTTTCCATGCCGAGGATCCATCCGATGACACCTCCAATCAACCCGCCCATAGCCGTGTTGATAACAATGTCGACGATGATGACAGGCGCGTCATACAGTTTCATTGAGGCGACAAAGAATAAATCCCCCATTAATATAACGAGAAAGCTTAGGAGTAATCCTATCAGCAATCCGTTGCCAAAATTCTTTACTCCGGCCCAACGCTGGAAGATAAATGCCATCAGGAAACTCCATGTTAATTGGGCTATGATCAGAGCCGCCAGATTGGGCATCTCACGCATCAGCCCTTCGTATTGTGTAGTATGAGCGGCATAGAAATCCATTAGCAGCACACCGTAAATGAGCCAGCCGAGAAAGAAGAAAAGAATGCATCCGGCGATGGACGCAACGATCAATCGTATCAATTTTGTCATAGCTTTAAGGGTATTGGTTAACAGGAGCAAGTTAATAAAAAATGATCTTATAATAGTAATAAATTTTCATTTTAATGATTAATTCTTACAGATATGCTTTATTGTCAATGCGGCCGATGATAAACAATGAATTTTTTTGTTGTTATCATCATCTCTTTTACGAATATTTTCAGGACATGTATTCCGTTCACGAGATGTTCTGTGCTGATTTCCGCACTCCCTGATCTGACTTCATATTCTCCTTCCGTTTGACCGGTTGTATTTGCTATTTCCAAGCGAGCACCGGTCAGATCGAAACTTTCAGGCAAGACAATATGCAGGCTTACATCAACAGGATTGGGAAAAATCTTAATATCGCCCTGCAGGGTTTGTGGCTCCTGTATTTGCACTGTCGTGTCCTTGATCTCGAATATCCAGTAATCGCTGTTGCCGACACCGGTATAATGAAAATCACAGTCAACATCAAAGGATGGGCTATAAGTCGCTATTCCCGCGATGACGAAATCGCGATCGCTTTTTTTGACGATTCCGAACTGAGTCGTTTCATTAGCAATCCCACCGATACACTGCTGCCATTCGAGTTCTCCCGTACCGCTTATTTTAAATACCCAGATATCATGGTAACACTCACTTAGGGTATGGTTGCCGGTCACATCGCCGTCATGGGATTGCGTATTGCCGACTATGACAAATCCTCCATCGTCCGATTGAAAAATCGTGCTGGCATCTTCATAATATGCCCCCCCGAAGCATTTTTCCCAAATGATATTACCGTCATGATCTGTCCTGACGACCCAGATATCGTCATTTTCACCCGGTATGCCGTGAAATCCTGTCACATCACCATCATTTGAAGCCGTGGTAGCTACAAACACATAACCGTCATTTACTTCCAGCAATCCCGTGATACCCTCATTTTCCGAGCCGCCGTAACATTGCTGCCATTTGATATTTCCATTACCATCCAGTTTTACCAGGACGGCTTCCGCATTCCAACTATGAGGATTGCACGTTAGATTACCGCCTTCTTTAATAAATGATGCTCCTCCAACAAGATATCCCATATCACTGGTCCGGATGATAGCATTTGCTAGATCAGAACCGGAAGTGCCGATACTCTTGTCCCATTCAATTACTCCGTCGCTATTGAGTTTAATCAGCCACATATCGTAACCCCCGTACCATTCACTCACATCCCCGTCATTTGAACAGCTCCATCCCAAAGCCGCCACTCCCCCATCTGCCGTCGATGTTCCGGTCCAAAGCTGGTCATGCCTGTTGCCACCTACTATTTTATCCCAGATAATCCCTCCGCTGCTGTCGATTTTCATGATCCAGTAATCATCCGTTCCGCCAAAACACCGCTGCCAGTCGATCTGAAAATGTTGACAGAGGGCAAAACAGGGCAGTATTAAGAATACCAGTAAAGCGCCGATTCGAAAATTCTTTGCCATGATTTTATAATAAATCTATGCCTGATCTTCGGTGTAGTTCCATTGCCTATTGGTTAATGACAACTTTCCCTGATTTTATTGAACCTGCTGAAGTTATAAACTCCCTCATCGAGTTGCAAGCTTAACAGTTTTAAATTTTATGATCTGGTTATTATCGGAATAAAGGATGATTATGTAAAATCTCGGCATTAAGTAATGAGTATCAATATTATAGGTGTTTCCTCCCACATTGGTAAAAAATAACGAGTGACAATCTCCAAGTACATCGCTGATCTCCACTTTACTAATCTGTTTACTAGTTTCTAACGTCAGCTTATCGTAAAATGGATTCGGAAATAGTTTGTAACTTTCGGTAATATTTAGTTGATCATCAACTCCGGTTATTATACTGTCGCATGGGTAAAAAGGAGTATAGCTGAATTCATCATCTGTATAGCAGCGCAGGACACCTTCCACCGGTGGATCCCAGAATAACCACTCCCCGGGAAGCATAAAACCAAGAGATCCTATTCTTTGACTGATAATTCCAAAGTCCCAGTAATTAGGGGAACTGACCCAGAGCTGCTTTAAAGTCTGCCCCATGATTGTGATGTACTGTACGGAATCGACCGTATAGGTGGTCATTGTGTCATCCTCAACCGGCCAGCCATAGTATTCATATGGGTTCCTTGATGTCCAGGAGTCACCGACCTCAGCAGAAAAATCGTAAAGGATATAAAACTGACCGTTCTGAAGATAATAGACGATATCATCTTCATAATATGTGACTAAAGGTGGATAAAGAAGCTCTTTTGATCCGTCGTAATGTCTGATAAGCCTGCTGATCTTTCGACATTGAATATCATTGACAAGTGTATCACCTTCGACTTTCATATAATAATAAGTCCACGGATATCCCCAGCCATCAGCATAATGGAAATACCATTCCGCTCCCAGCGGTGCCCATACCTGGGAGTGGCATGGATAAACTATTAACAGAAACAACGCACTGATAATAATTAATTTGAGAGTTTGCATTCCAAGTCCTATTTAACCAGATTCAATATAATGTATTATTT
>Ga0116202_10000189_pt1 | contig 32760 bp, 25 predicted proteins | sample LakKivw325mmetaG_FD_94479 | JGI IMG/M metagenome (GOLD analysis project Ga0116202, IMG submission 94479) | Anoxic lake water microbial communities from Lake Kivu, Rwanda to study Microbial Dark Matter (Phase II) - Lake Kivu water 325m metaG | ecosystem: Environmental > Aquatic > Freshwater >... | reverse complement strand
ATTATAATAAACATTATTGCGCTCGGTAACCGCGCCCAGCAATAACGGGATTTTCGCCTTATCCGTAAAATCCCTGGCTTCTTCAAAAAATTCCGGCTCCTGTTCAATTATTGCCGGCAGCGCTGCCTCCGGCCAGATTAGCAAATCAGGTTTATCCTGGGCTGCCTGCCGGGAAAGCGCAAGATACTCCTGCATAATATAATCTTTGGCGGCCGGCTTCCATTTAAGGCGCTGCGGAATATTGCCCTGGACAACCGAAACCTTAAGCGAGGAAAAGGCCTTATCCTGATTTATTTTATTTAAGCGCTGGTAGCCGTAGGAAACAACCGCCAGCAACATCAGGACGCAGATTGCTGCCGCTGTCAGCGATTCTTTTCTCCTGGCAGGATTACGCCAAAGGCAGATTATTTCTTTTAGCGCTACATTAACCGCCATCAGCACAAAGGACACTCCGTAGACGCCGGTGATGTCGGCAATCTGGATTATCGGCAGGTTCAAATACTGCGAATAGCCCAGCAATGCCCAGCCGAACCCGCTAAAGAAGTAACTGCGCAGGTATTCTAATAAGACCCAGATGCTTGGGAGAAATAGTATGTAGTAGGCAGTATGTAGTATGCAGGACTGGGATAGTATTAAGCCGAAAATACCAAAATACAACGCCAGATATAAAACCAGAAGGACCATCCCGACGGCAGTGACGTGTACCAGCCAGTAAACCGTCCCCAGCCAGAAAAGGACGCCCCACAGATATGCCAGTAGGAACGCCCTGCCCTTGGAGAGGCCATCCAAAGCCAATAATAAAGGCACCAAAGCAATCCAGGCCAGTATCCCGAGGTTATAATTAGGGAATGCCGCTGCTAATAAAACTGCGCTAAGAAGCGTTAACAGGAGGCGTTTCATCTACCGCAACATTTTTTATATTTCAATGGGTTGCCAGTCTTAGGGTCTATTTTTCCGCAGGGACAGGGGTCGTTCCTGCCGACTTTGGCATGAGGGGCTGGGGAAGGTAGATTACCCCTTTCAGGCGCTGCCGGGACGTTGCCGTCCCCGGACATCGCGGCGGAAGGAGAAAATGTTTGCATTTCAGGATGCACTAACTGCTGCGACACACTGCTAAAAGCACCTCTGAAACGGCTGGGCCTGGCCGGCTCAATCTTAAATATAATATCAACTGCTTCCTCTTCAATGCTATTCATCATCTCGCTAAACATCTCGAATGACTCGCGCTTATATTCAATCAGGGGGTCGCGCTGGCCGTAGGCGCGCAGGCCGATGCCTTCGCGCAGGGTATCCATGGCATAAAGATGGTCTTTCCATTTGGCGTCGATAATCTGCAGAAAAACCATACGTTCCAGCTGGCGCATCATTTCGCTGCCGATAAGTTTCTCTTTTTCATCGTAGGCGGAGACTATTTTTTGGTATAAATCCCCGCTAATCTCCTGCCGCCCCGATTTTTCAATCGCCGCGCTGTCTATTTCCAAGCCGAACCTTAACCTCAAGGCATTCGCCAAACCGCCTGCATCCATATCATGCGAGCCAACGGCGTAACCGGCGATAATCGCATCCAGAACCCTGCCTAAAATATCCGTAATATATTCCTTCAAGGAAACCCCTTCCAGGATCTCCCGGCGCTGGCCGTAGATGACCTCGCGCTGCTTGTTCATTACGTTATCGTATTCCAGGATTTGCTTGCGGATTTCGAAGTTGTGCTGCTCCACCCGCCGCTGCGCGATTTCGATGGATTTGGTTACCCAGGGATGCTCGATTACCTGGCCTTCCTCCAGTCCGAGGGTATTCATAATACCGATGAGCCGGTCCGAGCCAAAGAGCCGCATCAGGTCATCCTCCAGCGAAACGTAAAATCTCGAGGAGCCCGGGTCGCCCTGCCTGCCGCAGCGGCCGCGCAGCTGATTATCGATGCGGCGCGCCTCGTGGCGCTCGGTGCCGATGACATGTAATCCCCCCAGCGAAACTACCTTGTCGTGTTCCTCCTGTGCCTGTTTGCGGTAACGCTCTAAAATCCTGCGGTACTCTTCCTTATAATCGGGGCTGTCAGGGGAGAGTTTCTCGCGGGCGAGGTTCTTTGCCATATATTCGGGGTTGCCTCCCAGCAGTATATCCGTTCCGCGGCCCGCCATATTGGTGGCAATGGTAACCGCCTGGTAACGGCCGGCCTGGGCGACAATCTGCGCTTCCTGCTCGTGGTATTTTGCGTTAAGCACCTGGTGCGCTATGCCGCGGCGTTTCAGCATTTCCGAGAGCCGCTCGGACTTATCAATCGAGATGGTCCCCACAAGTACGGGCCTGCCCGTCTTATAAAGTTCGGCAATCTCCTCGACTGTGAGGTTGAACTTTTCCTTCTCGCTCTTATAAACCCGGTCCGGGTAACTGGTGCGCACCAGCGCCCTGTTGGTGGGAATAACCACCACGTCTAATTTATAAATGGACTTGAATTCATTCGCCTCGGTAAAGGCAGTGCCGGTCATACCCGCCAGTTTCTCGTACATCCGGAAATAATTCTGGAAGGTGATCGTCGCGAGGGTCTGATTTTCGCGCTCAATCCTCATCCCCTCTTTTGCCTCGATTGCCTGGTGCAGGCCGTCAGACCAGCGCCTTCCCGGCATCATCCTGCCGGTGAACTCATCAACGATAAGGACCTGTCCTTCCTTAAGCACATAGTGCACGTCGCGCTTAAAGAACTCCTTCGCCCTAAGCGCCTGGATGGTGTGGTGGCGGTATTCGGTGGTCTCGATGGTATGCATGCTTTCAACGCCCCACAACTTCGTCGCCTTGGCCTCTCCTTCTTCGGTCAGGGCAATGGTGCTATTTTTTTCATCGGCGAGATAGTCGTAACCGACCGCGAGGTTTTCGCCGCGGTGCTTTGCCTCGATCTCGTCCCCTTCGGTAATCCGCCTGCCCTTCAGTTGCGCGCTGATGGTGTTGGCAGTATAATATTTTTCCGTAGATTCCTCGGCCGGGCCCGAGATAATCAGCGGGGTGCGCGCCTCATCAACCAGGATGGAATCCACCTCGTCCACGATCGCGTAATAAAACGGCCGCTGCACGAGCTCTTCCATATTGTATTTCATATTGTCGCGCAGGTAATCGAAGCCGAATTCGTTGTTAGTGCCGTAGGTGATATCCGCGGCATAGGCGAGCTTCCTCTCTTCGTCCGACATATCGTGCTGGATTACGCCCACGGTTAATCCCAGGAATTCATAAATCGGCCCCATCCACTCGCGGTCGCGGCGCGCGAGGTAATCGTTGACCGTAACGATGTGCACCCCGCGGCCAAGCAGCGCGTTCAAGTAAGCTGCGAGGGTCGCCACGAGGGTCTTTCCTTCGCCGGTAGCCATCTCCGCAATCTTGCCTTCGTGCAGGACTACCCCGCCCGCAATCTGGACGTCAAAATGCCTCAGCCCGATGGTGCGCCGCGAGGCCTCTCTTACTGCGGCAAAGGCCTCGGGTAAAACATCCTCGAATATTTTATTGCGGGTATCCCGCAGCCTTTCGCGAAGCCTTTCTTTTTCTTCCGGCATCGCTACCGAAAACATCGCCTCTTCCAACTCTTTTATATCGGCTTCGTACTCTTTGGCCTTGCTGTTTATCGCTTCCTTAAACTGCAGGGTCTTCGCCCGCAGGTCGCCGTCGGAGAGCGCCTGCATCGCCGGTTCAAATCTATTGACCTTATCCACGATGCCGGCCAGCGCCGCCACCTTGCCAAGCGACGGGTTGGGCATCTCGGAGTGCAAAACCAGGTTCAGCGCAGGGTACCTGCGCTTAATGCCGTTCTGCTTGCTTTTAAGGGCCAGTTTTTTGATAAAGCCTAACATTTTTACCCTTTGTTATTTTTATTGGCGGAGAGTTTCTGCGTCTTCAAATACGCCTCAATCGCGGCGTCAATCTCTCCGTCCATAAAGGCCGCGACATTCCCGGTCTCGTATCCGCTGCGGTGGTCCTTCACCATATTATAAGGATGCATCACGTAGGAACGTATCTGGCTGCCCCATTCAATCTTTTTCTTCTGTCCGCCAATCCGGGACAGCTCCTTTTCCTTCTTTTCCTGCTCCAATTCGTAGAGTCTGGCTTTCAGGATCTTCAGGACGTTCTGTTTATTCTGGTGCTGGGAACGCTCGTTCTGCGACTGCACCACGATACCGGTAGGGACATGCGTAACCCGCACCGCGGAATCGGTCTTCTGCATGTGCTGGCCGCCGGGCCCCGAAGAACGGTAGGTCTCGATAACCAGGTCCTTCTCGTCGATATTGATAGCGATATCTTCTTCTATCTCCGGTATGACGTCCACCGAGGCAAAAGAGGTGTGGCGGCGCTTATTGGCGTCAAAGGGAGAAATGCGCACCAGCCGGTGCACCCCGCGCTCCGCCTTCAGATAACCGTAGGCGTATTCGCCTTCGATAAGTAAAGTGGCGTTCTTTATCCCTGCCTCTTCGCCAAAGAGGATATCAATAACCTTGACCCGGTAATCCTTGAGTTCTGCCCAGCGGTTATACATCCGAAAGAGCATCCCCACCCAGTCGCAGGACTCCGTGCCCCCTGCCCCGGCGTTGATACTCAAGATTGCGTTGTTGCGGTCGAATTCACCGCCTAAAAGCGCGGCAAACTCCAGTTTATCTATTTTTTGAATGAGGTTATCGGCGTCGCGGTTTAAACTGACAGTTAAATCCTCATCCTTGGCTTCGGTGATATCCGATAATTCCTTTAATTCGCGGTATTGTTCAAACGCCGCCTGCCAGGGCTCTACCGTTGCTTTCAGGGATTTCAACTCTCTTACGGTTTGAGACGATTTCTCGGCCTCGTTCCAGAAACCCGGCTGCGCCAGGCGGGAGGATAGTTCCTCGATGAACTTTTTTTTGCGGTCAACGTCAAAGATAACCTCGTAGTTGTTCCAGGTGGGCTTCGATACGGGAAAGTTTTTCTTTGATGGCTCCTAACATTTGTATGCCTCCCTTATTGATTAACGTTACATGCGCTTGATGCCCCTCAGGGTTAAAAGCAATTCATCGCGGTTATCCGCAACCCGGGCCGCTTCCTCCTCGCTGATCTTGCCTTCGTGTACAAGACGGATGAGAGACTGGTTAAAAGACTGCATCCCGAAAATCGCGCCGTCCTCGATGAACTGCGGTATCTCCCAGGTCTTGCCCTCGCGGATAAGACGGCTGATAGTCGGGGTCAAAAGCATCGTCTCATAAGCCGGCACCCGGCCGGGGCCGTCCTTAAAGGGAACGAGTCTTAGCGATATCACGCCTTTTAAAAGAGAAGCGAGTTGGGTGCGGGTCTGCTGGTGCTGGTGCGGAGGGAAGAAATTCACAATCCTCTCCACTGTCTGGGTGGCGTTAATGGTGTGCAGGGTGCTCAACACCAGGACCCCCATCTCCGCTGCAGTGATAGCCGCAGCCATGGTTTCGTAATCGCGGATGTTGCCGATATAAATCACGTCCGGGCTCTGCAGGGTGAAGGCGCGCAGCGCCGCCGCATAGGAGGAAACATCCATCCCCAGCTCTCTCTGGTTGACAATGCAGTTCTTATCCCTGAAGGTAAACTCAATGGGCTCCTCTACGGTCAGGATGTGCTTGTTGCTGTGTTCGTTGATATAGGCAATCATACTGGCAATGGTGGTGGATTTACCGCTGCCCGCGCTTCCGGTAAGCAGCACCAGGCCGCGCGTCTCCATGGAAAGCTTCTCCAGCACCTCTGCCGGAAGATTAAGCTCCCTAAAGGTCTGGATGTCGGAACGGATGTTGCGGATGACCAGCGCCGGCCAGTTGCGCTGGATAAAGATACTGATGCGGAAACGGTGGTCGAGGTCCGGCAGGTAAATCCCGAAGTCCACGTCAAGATGCCGCTGGAAGAAATCTTTTAATTCGTTGGAGGTCAGTTCTTTTACCGCGTCATTGACCTCGTCGAGGCTGATGACCTGCTCCCCTACGCTGACGACCCTGCCGTCAATGCGCATGCGCACGTTGGAGCCGGTGCGGTAGAACATATCCGAGGCATTCTTCTCCACCATCATCTTGAGATATCCTTTAATATCCATCATTGCCTCCCCGATTTAAAATAATAAACTATTATACCACCTTGCGTTTCTTTTCGGTAGAATAAAATTCCATATACTTTGCCAGCATCAGCCGGCTCTGGGCATCCAGCGCCGGGGTGGAGCCGAGTATCAGGATAATCAACGGCACGAGAGACCATTCTATAATCATCACGATATTCTTAACCCAATGCACGTCCTTTGGCCGCGGGGGCAGGATAGTCCTGCTTAATAATATCCAGACCAGGCTGGCGCCCACGGTAAACTTAAGAAGCAGCCCGGTAATCAACGGCAGGTTGTAACCGATGGGCATCTGGTGGAACAACGCCCCGCCCAAAAGCACCGGAAGCGGCGCCAGGAGCGTGATGATAACCGTCCAGACCGCCCAGGTGACGTGGCTTTCCAGGAGATGGAAGGAACGCCACACCTTTACCCGCAGAGGAATCCGGTTATCGTTGAAAAACCGGCTTAATACAAAGGGGAAGTTCTCCACCCCCCACGCCCACCTTCTCTTCTGCTTATACTGCATAGCGATGGTCTTCAGGAAATTGGTGGAATAGGCAACGTCCATCGAAACCGTAATGTAAAGCGGCACGACCCGGTAATTGCCGTTATGGAAAATAAAGGCCTTCCAGTAGACCACTGAATCATCCGAAATCATATCCACCGGCCAGTAGTCAATATCAACGAGGGTCTTAAAACTCATGCTGTGGCTTGAAAAGGTCACGAATTTCTCAAGCCGCATGCTTTCAATCATCTGGCAATAAGAGGAACTGATCTCGACCAGCCGCGCGAACGACGGCGCATGCCAGATGTTATTATTATAAACCGGGATGGGCTGGTAACTTGCCTGGTGCGGGTTGGGGGTGGTCAGGAAATGGTAGGTCAGGCAGCCGAAATACTCCTTCTGGGCGCAGGTATCGGCATCAAAGCAGGAGATTATCACTTTCTCGTGGGAGATGTCCTTCTCGTCGAGGAATGCCCTGGCGGCCTTGGCTGCCCAGGTAGCATTCGCGCCCTTGGTGCGGGTTTCGCCGCTTAAACCGTCGGGATGCATGGTAGTAAGGTAGCCAAAAAAATAATCATTAAACTCTGCTTCCAGGACTTTTGCCATCTCGCGGGATGGCCCATGGCGCTCTTCAAAAGCCGCTACCACGATAATTTTATCCTTGGGGTAATTGGTATCCCGGATTGCCGCCAGAGACGGCCGCAGTATATCCAGTCCCTCTTTATATACCGGGAAAATGATAAGGTGGTAAATGTCCTGCCAGTTTTTATCCGCGCTCAAGGCCCGGCAATCCGCCAGCCAGTTGCGGTTTTTCTGGCGGTAGAGTTTCTGGTGCGCCAGCACCAGAAGCGTGGTAAGGTACAGGGTGCGGATAATCCAGTAGAAATCAAAGGTGATAATCAACGCCGCGCAGAGCACCGGCCTCCATGCCGCCAGGATAACTAAACCAAGGATTATCCCCCAGGACATCGCCCCGGGGATAATCTCCAGGGTTCTTTTCAGTTTAAGGTTTGGGCTCATTGTTTTTGCGTTTCATAAGCTCCTGCCAGGGAAAGGTCGAGGGGCTCATTTCTATCTTATAAAGATTGTCGTAACTATTGCCGTCCGCTGCCTGCTGCGTATCCAGGAAATAGAGGGTATCGCTGCGGTTATCGTAAAATGCCGGGCTGTTTTTATTGTTGAGGCGCGCCAGCACCACGGCCTTGGCCTGCGGCCGCGCCTCGGTAACCTCAATCTGGTTTTCCCTCACCACGATAATGTGATATCCGTCGGAATGCCAGAAGGCATCCACAATCGTGCTGTCGGGATAATTAAGGATAAAGGGGGCATCCTTATCAAACCTGTTGTCGGGGTTAATCGCCACTACTGCCAGCTGGCGGGCATTGAAATAAAGTATCTTTTCGCGGTTAAAGGATACCTTATATTTAACAGGCGCGGGTGACAGCATAATGAGGTTAGCAAGTTTCTCGTAATGCTCGCCGTTCAAATCGGATTTATAGAGCACGTTGTCATCCCGGTTAACATAATAAGCGGCCTGATGCTCTTCGTCAACCCAGGAGGAGGTAAACCTGGCTTTGTTCAGCTGTTTGGCGTTCGGCCTTAAAAGAAAAAGGATAATCTTATCCAGGCGCGCGGCCTGACCGGCCTCTACCACCACTTCATCCGTCCAGGGGTAATGCTTTTCTAATTCTAAACGGATATGGTATCTTCCCGGCAAGAGCTCGTTAATGGTAGCAGGGGTCTTTTCGTTAAGTAACTTGCCGTCCAAATAGACGCTGGCCCCCGCAGGCTGGGTCTTCAGAAAAATCAGGCCGCTCCGGGTAAATTTCAAATTACGGCGGTCAAATTTATAACCCAGGGCCGAAGAAAGGATAAACGGCAGGAAGATAAAAAATACCGCGACGCTGAGATAAAATAAAACTGCCCTTATTCTCTGCTCGCTAAACATTGCTTTATTTTCTTCTCCAGTTCAAGAATGCTTTTCTTGGCCCTCGCCCCCAGGGCATATCCCCCAAGCTCGCCGTTACTCTTCACAATGCGGTGGCAGGGCACCAGCAGCGGCCAAGGGTTACGTTTCAATATCTGGCCGATAGCACGGGCATGCCGCGGCTTACCCACCTTACGCGCCAACCAGGCGTAACTGCGCACCTCGCCTGGCGGTATGGTTAAAAGCACGGCATAAACCTTTTTTGCCAGCGGGCTAAAGTTTCTTCGAGGCGATTTCGAGCGCATATTATTATACTATTATTCTAATTACCAAGCACTTTCTTTCTTCTTAGGAGCCGGTGGTAACTGACGGCAAAACGGTGCGCCTCATCCCGGATACGGCGGATGAGGTTTAACGCCGGGGTATCGCTGTCAAGCCGGATGGGATATTCTTTATCGCGGTAATAGATATTCTCCTTATCCTTGGCAATGCTCGCCAGCGGTATAGCGAGGTTCAATCTATCCAGCTCTCTTTTCGCCACCAGAAGATGCGACCTCCCGCCGTCAATCAGGATTAAATCCGGCAAAGTAAGATGTTCACCAACTAAGCGGCTGTAACGCCTGCCTACTATTTCTCTTATCATCTTATAGTCGTCAATGCCGCTGACAGTCTTAATGCGGAAGCGCCGGTAATTATTTTTATCCGCCCGGCCTTTATAGAAACTCACCATTGAGCCGCAGGCAGATTTGCCCTGAATGTTTGAAATATCAAATGCCTCTATCCGCTGCGGGATTTTATCAAGCCCAAGCAGCGCTTTCAAATCTTCCAGCTCATTATAAGATGTAGCACTGGAGCCGACATTCCCGATAGCGCCCAGGGCATTAATCTGATCACGGATGCGGGCTGCCTCCTCAAAGTCCTTCCTATCCGAGGCCTCCTTCATTTTAGCGCTTAACTTATTAATCAGTTCTTCATAACGGAAATCCAGAAACATCCCAATTTCCTTGATAATATCGCAATAACGTCCAGAACTGATTTTACCGATGCAAGGCGCAGGGCAAAGTTTTAACCGATAATAAAGGCACTCATTCTTGGGAAGCTTCCTGCAGGAACGAAATCCGAATACCCGGCGTATCAACTTCAAGGCCTGGCGCAGTAAATCCGCACTGGTGTAAGGCCCGAAATATTCTGCCTGGCCCTCCTTTTCAGATTTTTTCTTGCGGGCAATGGATATCACAGGAAACTTTTCATTGCTGATTCTAATCCAGGGAAAGGACTTGTCGTCCTTAAGAGTAACATTATATTGCGGCTGGTGTTTCTTGATTAAAGCTGCCTCTAAAATCTGCGCCTGGCTCTCCGAAGGCACAAGTCTAAAATCCACATCGCTGATTTTAGATACCATTGCCTGAGTCTTGGAGTCCAGTTGGCGGCTAAAATAGGTCTGCACCCGCTTCTTCAGGCTCTTTGCCTTGCCGATATAAATAATCTTATCCCCGGCATCCTTAAAAATATAAACCCCGGGCGCCTCTGCCAACTGCGCAACCTTACTTTTTAACTTATTATCAACCATTACAGAGTTATTATTTATCTATCCCATTACATCTTAAGCAATCTAAATATATCGCCCGGTTAATCTCAAGCATACTGGCTATACCGGTTTTAGTTTGGGAAGATACCTCTTTTGCCTTTGCAGCGCACATCTGCCTGATTCTTGCAGGTCTTATCAACATCCAATAGAAAGCGAATATTACAAACAGAATAACTACCCACATCGCTACTATCAAAAACCACTTCTGAAGGTTACTCATCTTATCTCTCCTTTACCAGTCAAATCTACTTTAGGCGGGCTGTCTTGTCCTGTTTCTCGCAGCACCGCTCGGTTTTTCCCACCGAGAAAAACCTCGCTTGGAGTTTCTGCTCGCTCTCACCGACTCCTATTTTAGCGGGTGAACCCTGGCCGCTCGCATAAACTACATGCTGCTCGAAACCAGTCCAAGCCCCCCGCTAAAAGATATACTTGCTATATACCACCCTAGGTATTTTCCAGCTTGAGTTGGAAAATACCTCAGAATGATACTTACATACCACTTAGTAATTGATCTATTTCTCCGGCTTTCTCTTTATAAATGATCTCAATTCGAAACCTTTCCTCCTTACAAAGTATTAAATCATTAAAATATCCTACTAATATCGAAAAAATGCCTATAATTAGAAATAGAATTGTTAGCCTTCCGGCCCCAAAAGTAATAGGCGCATGAATACAAATATAGTTTATTGCTAAATATAGAACTGCTCCCAAGCAAAGGACGAAAGTTAAATATATGATATGAATTTCTGCATGTCGTATCTCTAATGCCTCTCTTACCGTATCATTCAAGAGGTTGCTGTCTCTTATGATTCGAAAGGCAATAATTCTATTCCGATCTTTTATTCCAGATTTGTCTTTGAGATAGTTAAATATGCATTCTTCCTTGGGATGCAACTTTAAATGTAAATTATCTAGCCACTGCCCAATAGTAAAACGATAAAAAACATAAACTCCGCTACCGACAGCTAACGCCACTAAAGGAGTTATTATGGGGCCTAAAGATTCTACTATTTGCTTAATAAAGCTAGGATGAATGATACCTATAATAAAAAATGATAATAAGCCTCCATACGCATATCTAAAAAATTGATTTAAGGTTAATTTTTGCATTAGACCTCCCTTCAATTATTACAATCACGAATAGATTTCCAACTTATTCACTTTTTGAACTTATGCCTAAAAACTGCCCAAAAAACCGTCCCTGTGGCGAGGATTGGCTGCGAAATGGCTGTGAATTTTAGGGTATTTGACGGAGCGTGCATAAGAAATTTTTCGGCAAAAGTGCACAAGGATTTACGACGAGTTGGAGTACGCCTGCCCCGCGTTAGCCTACTGACGGAAACGAGGAGTAAACCGTAGTGCACGGCGAAAAATTTCAGCACGCGAAGGCAAAACCCTAAAATTTAAGTTTCTTCAGCAGCCAATCCTTCAATTCGTGCATTTCTTTGACACGGAAAACAAAGCAAAAGATGACGTATGAGATAACGCCGATAATGAGCAATATGCCTAATTCAATGATTCGGTAAAAACTATTATTGACTGCGAATATTCTGTAGTGGCTGGCGTGGGAGCAAATTGCGCCCATTGCAAACGCTGCAAGGAGAATTCGCAGGAAAGAAAATCCGAGTTCCTTGGCATCAAAGGAGCCGATTTTTTTGATGAGGAGAAAGAAAAGTATTAAAGAGGTATTGATACCGGATAACGAAGTCGCTAATGCCAGGCCTGCTAATTTCATCGGAAACATCAGAATCGCATTTAAAGTAACATTAATTATTAGGGCCAGTGCTGCAATTTTAGTCGGGGTTACGGTGTCTTTTAAGGCAAAGAAACAGCATTGCAGGATTTTAGTCGCGCCGTAGGCAGTAAGGCCGATACTGTAGAAGAGCAGCGCCTTGGCAGTCATATTCGCGGAATAGGCATCAAACCTTCCGCCGCCAAAGAGCCCCTTGATAATAGGGTGCGCCAGCACAATAAAACCCATTGAGGCAGGCAGCATCACAAAAAACTCCAGGCGCAGCCCGAAGGAAAGGGTGCGCCTTAGGTTATCCTTATTATCTTCGAGGGCCTGGGTGGAAAAAGTAGGCAGGATTGCCTGGGAAAGGGCATTGCTGAATATCCCAAGGGGGAATTGTATTAAGCGGTACGCAAAGTATAATACCGCCACTCCTCCCTCGCCTACGATAAAACCAAGGGAGCCAAAAATAGAATCCACAAAATTATTCAACTGGTATATGCCGGAACTGAACAAGCGCGGCAGCATAAGCTTACCGATAGTGTTTGCTGCGGGATGGCTGAATTTATGGAATAAATCTAATTTGAAGCCCTTGCGGTAAAGCACCGGGACCTGTATCGCAAGCTGCAAGACCCCCCCTATCAGGACGCCAAGGGCAAGGCCCTGAATCCCTTCGCCGAAAAGCAGGGCAAAGACGATAATCGAGATGTTCAGGAGGCAGGGCGCGAATGCCGGCACCACAAAGTGCTTCAGGGAATTCAATATCCCCATTGCATAAGCGGCGAGACTGATGAGCAGGATATAGGGAAAGATGATGCGGGTTAATCTAACGGTGGTGTCTAACTTGTAGGGGTCGGCGATAAAGCCGGGTGCGATAAGGCGCACAATGAGCGGGGAGAAGATGATACCCAAGAGCGTAATACTCATCAGTATCACCAGGAGCAGGTTCAGGACCACGTTAGCTAATTCCCAGAACTCTTCTCTTGTGTGCTTGACGGTGTATTCGCTGAAGACCGGGACAAAGGCGGCGTTGCTGGCGCCCTCAGCCACCAGGTCGCGGAAAAGGTTGGGGATACGAAAGGCAATTACAAAGGCCTGGGCATAGACATAGACCCCGAAGAGCCGCGCAATTACCACATCCCGGATAAACCCCAGCAGGCGCGAGCAAAAGGTGGCAAAGCCGATAATACTGGCGGATTTTACGATGGACTTGTGTGTTGACATCGCTACTTATTTGTGATATAAGTAGAAAACTACAACTTTTAACAATCCATAAGGAGAGAAAAATGCCAAGACGTAAAAGCGGTATCTTAACAGCCCGTGCCGACAAAAAAAAGCACCTGCACAACCTTAAAGTAAGGCAGGGGTTAAAAAAAGCCGTCAAGAAATTTCAGGCCCTTATCGCGGCCAAGAACGCTTCCGAAGCCGCAAAGCTCCTAACCAACCTTTATTCCCTTCTTGATAAAGCCGCCAAAAAGGACATCGTGCATCCCAATACTGCCAACCGCAAAAAATCCCGCTTTAAAAAGAGTCTGCTCAAAATTTCCAAGGCCGCCTAAAAAGCCCTAATGCCCTGCCTTGGCCCGGCTGCATAAATACACCACTAACCTCTCTAGGGAAAAAACAGGATTAACCCTGCCGGTCTTGATATCAACATCGCAATTAAGCAACAACCTCAATCTTTTCTTCAACTCTAAAGGGCTGCTAGCGTTCCTCTGCCAGTTCGAACGCAAGCCTCCCAGAATCCTCTCTGCCCGTTCTCCGTTTTCAAAAAGCTGCTTCAGCGTCTCCAAGGCCGCAACCGTCCTTCTCGCCTCGATCTGCCGGCATAATTCAAAGCTGTTGGTCAGCCGGATTTCCTTAAAACGCAGCACCCGCGCCTGGCGTGCCAGGGCGTCGATGAATTTCAATTCTTCCCTATCGTTAGGGTCGCGGGGGATAAGGTCGAAAACCAGGATAATCGCAGGGTGGGGCTTGGAAAGATAACGCAGGATAAATGCGCGGACGTCGTCTTTTAAGAACTGGGCGTCCTTGATAACCAAAAGCCTTTTCTTTGAACCTGCCGGGATGCCCAGCAACCGCTCCTGCAGGTCGCGCAGCTGGAACTCTTTTGCGTATAATATGTCGGTGTTGAAATCCCGGGTGGCCTGGGTTAAGTATTCCTTCTTGATTCGCTTTAGAGCTTCGTCTTTACGGGAGGAGCCGTCCAGGCCGATGATGTCATGGCCGATAAAAAGATAGGCGAGGTTTTCTTTCCTTACCATTCCTCAACTGTGCGCTCCACAATGCGGCGGGCCAGGTCCTCAACGGCCTCGGGGGTGGCTTGGTCTGCGGTTTTGGTGGTAACGGCTGCGGTTGTAGCGTAGGTGGTAAAGTAATCGTAATAACCGGTAAAATTCTTTTCTTCCCAGAGCAGTTTATTCTCTTTCGCGTCCCACATACTGATATTGACGATGACGTTAAGCCGGTATTCCTCCACATCGTCGCTCTCGGTGTATCTTAAGGGGTCCTGGCGGAACTCCACCACTTCGCCCTTAAGGATTAAATCCGCGTACTCTTCCCTTACCGGCTTGAGGTTGCCGTCAAAAATGAACTTATTCACCACTTCCCTGGTGACATCGCTTTCAATCATCGGTTTGGTGATTTTATATTTGTCGGCGGCGTCGACATTGCTGGTGATGTCTATCTTGTTTACGAAGGGGGCTATGTAGATGGTCTTGAAGCGGCTGGAGATCATCGAGCGCGTGGTGTAGCCGCATCCCGCAATCAAAAAAACCGCTGCCAGCAAAACAACTTTTAAACCTTTATAATAAGACCTCATCATATTATTTCCTGCCTGCGTCTATTATCTGTAGTCTTTCCATCGCCCTGGCAGCCCAGGGGCTTTCGCTGTAATTATTGACGATTTCGTTATAGTAAATGCGCGCGGCATTCCAGGCCTTCTGCTTTTCGTAGAAACGGCCGATATTATAGGCGCTCTCCGCCTCTTTTTCTTTTAACTGGTTGATGTTGGCCTCGGCGTCGCGGGACAAGACCGCATCGGGGTGCTCGCGGACAAAATCCTCGAATTTATCCTTTGCCTCGCGGGTAGCCTCCTGGTCGTAATCCGAACCCTTGGAGAGGCTGGCGCGGCAGGCGGCAATCTGGAATTTGGCTGCCTCGACCCATTCGCTGTCCGGATAGGTGGAGATTACCTTGTTGAAGGCCTCCTCGGCCTCGTAATAGCGCGTCAGGCTCTTTAAAACCAGGCCGAGCTTATATTGGGCCTTCGGGGCGAGCGGGCCGTAATTGGAATTCTCGACTACCTTGCTGAATATTTCAATCGCGGGGTTTTCTACCGGCAGGTTAACGCCCAGGGACTTGCGTTTCTTACCCTCCATAAAGGCCTCGCCGATTTTGTATTCGCGTTCGATAATCTCCGGAATCCTGTTCGAAAAGGGGTATTTGTCGATTACCTTCTGGTAGGCCTGGTAGGCCTCGTAGAGTTTATCCTCGGCCTCCTCGACCAACCCTAAATAATACTGGCTCTCTGCTGCCTCTACGGATTTCGGATAACTCCTTAAGAGCTTCTTAAATTCGCGCCTGGCCTCTTCATACTGCTTGGCATCGTAGGCGCCCATAGCAACCTCTAACTGCTCTTTCGGGGTGGACTTGACCGCGGTCTTGGGGTTAACCCATTTCTGGGTCTTCGGGGTCCAGATCCAGTAGGCATAGGCCGGCGATGCGGCAAAAAGCAGGCAACTTGTTAAAAATATTAAAGTTTTACGCCTCATGTCAGTCTAAATTAACATAGCTGCCTGGCTTTGTCAATATATTATTAGAAAGTCAGGAAGGCAGGCGTAAATATGCGCCCGGGATTTTAAGCACCAGGGTATTCACCGCTACCATAGCCCAGACCAGGGCTTCGTTAGCGCGGGCAAACAGCGGGGCAAGCGCCGGACAGCATAAACCTGCGGTAATAAGGCTGAATCCGGAAAGGGTAATCAGGGATGCCAGAGGAGCCACCAGGATATTTGCCAGGACGGTTACCGGAGAAAAAATCTTAAAATAGCACGCGACCAGACCGGCAGTGCCCAGCCAGGCAGAAAGAGACACCAGGCAGCCCTCAAGGACAAACCTTAAGGGCCTGAACTGTAAACGATTTAACCCGGCGGCCTGTTTTAGCCTGGGGTAGAGATAAATAATGGAGATTACGCTGGCAAAGGAAAGCTGGAACCCCGCATCAAAAAGTTGATTCGGGTTAAAGAGCAGGATAACTAACGCTGCCACGCAAATGGCATTGCAGATATCAGGGTCTCTTTTGATTAAATAAGAAGCGATAAAAACTATTGCCATTACCGTAGCCCTTACCACCGGATTGGAAGCCCCGGTTATCAGGCAATAAGTGATGATTAGGGGCAGGGAAACGAGAAAACGCCAGTAACGCGGCAGCCGCAATAACCTCAAAAATAAAATGATAATAAAAACCACTATCCCGACGTTAAAGCCGCTGACTACCAGGATATGCACTGTGCCGGACTTTACCATAAGGTTATTGACAAAATCCGGGATATCGCGGCGCTCACCGAGAATCATGGCATCCAGAATACTGGCCGGGATGCCGTTTAGATATTGAAAAATTATCCCTTCGAGGCGCCTTTTAATTGCCGCGGTAAAACTGCGGTAGAAACAGCTGCGCCGGCTATCTACCTTCACCAAGGCAGGGCTGTTTTTGACGCTCATAATAAACCAGATATCCTGCCTGCGTAAATAATCCCGGTAACGCCGGCGGCTTTCTCCCGGGCCCCAGGGCTGGTAGAGTTTGCCTTTTAAAAGGAGTCGCTGGCCGTCATGCAATTCCTCCCCGACGCGGGTATGAACCAGAATCTTGCCACAGCAAGTGCGGCTTGAACTAGCGACGCCTATCTCCTCGGCCCGCAGGACAAAAATCAAATTCTGCCCTCTTATTTCGGGCTCGCCATTGATAACGCCTTTTACGATACAGGGTTGACGGTTGCGGTAGGAGACAATTTTAAAGATGTGGCAGCCGGGCAGGATGCGGCTGGTCTTCAATATTATCGCACCCAGTAAAAACGCCAGGCACACCAGGATAATATCAAAGACCCTGCCTTTTCTTGAAAACAAAAAACCGCCAAGCAAAAATAAAACGGCTAAGGAATAAACGAATAGCCAGGCAAACCTTAAATGGCCGGCAAGGACTATCCCGGCGCAGAAGGCAGCGGTTAAAACCGCCAAAGGATGCTTCATCGTTTTATTTCACCGTAAAATAACCTTTGAGTTTCTCGTAACGGTAGTTGTTGATGCCGCTGATGTTTTTAAGTTCCTCAACCTCGCCAAAAGCGCCCTCTCTGGTGCGGTATTCCAGGATGCGCTCTGCTAATTTCTCGCCGATGCCCGGCATCTCCATCAACATTTGCTTATCCGCGCGGTTCAAATCAACCTTGCCGATATCAAGATTTAAAACAGGCATAACGCTGCTTTTAGAATTTAGTTTGGCGGCAAAATTAAGGGCGCAGCCGGCGAGGGCTAAGGTAACCAAAAATAAAACTACCTGGCGCTCCTGCCGCGTGAAGGCAAACATCAATCCTCCTTTTTCTATCTTAATAGACGCGCACATACCGAAAATCTAACAACAATATTCTTAGGCAATTTATTGGGCGGGCGGCTTAGACGGTTCACCCGCATAAAAATGAAGTCGGTGAGAACGAGGGTCCGCAGGGAAGCGTAGTCCCGCCTCGCAGGGGCGGGACAAGCGTCCCCACGAGAAACAGACCAAGCCAAAACCCGCCAATAATTGCGTCTTTGAAAAAGGGGAAATTTTAGGGTATAATTAAGGTATGGCTAGCGGCAAGGTTCTCCTCATTGATGACGACCAGGACATCGTGCAGGAAACCCAGGAAACGCTGGTAAGGGCGGGCTATGCGGTTTGCTGCGCCAACAGCTCTTTTGAAGCCTTCAAGCGCCTGAGGTCCTTCCTGCCGGATGTGATACTGCTGGATTTGGTGTTTCCGGACGAGAGCGGGTTCAGGATTGCCCAGAAGATTAAGGCCATCGAGCGATACAAAAACATCCCCATTATCGCAATATCCTTTAAGAAAGACGCCATTGACAAGCACATCGCTGCCAAGGCCGGGATAGTGCATTATTTAGAAAAACCCCTCGATAAAGAGCGCCTGCTCTTCTGTATCCGCGATATCTTGGGTATTCCAGAAAATAATTAGAAATTCCGGGCGGGTTAAATTACGAGGTTTATAAGTTTGCGCGGGACGACGATAAACTTCTTCACCGGCCTGCCTGCCAGCCACTGCCGCACTTTTTCGTCGCCAAGCACCAATTCCCTCAACTTCCCTTCCGCAATATCCTTGGGGACTTCGATTTTGGAGCGCAGCTTGCCGTTTACCTGAATCACCATGGTAACCGTAGCTTCCTCCAGGAATTTTTCGTCGTAGTTCGGCCAGCCTGCCTTAAGGATGCCACCCTTGTTGCCAAGGCGCTGCCACATCTCTTCAGCGAGGTGCGGGGCAAACGGCGCAATCAATATTACGGCAGTTTCAACCGCTTCGGCAATATCGCTGTTTAAATTCTGGTATATTTCGTTAACCAGCTCCATAATGCCCGAAATAGCGGTATTGAATTTGAAACCTTGAATATCAGCAGTGACTTCCTTAATCGCCTGGTGTATCTTTTTCTCTAAGGCCGGGTTTGGCGCCTGGTTTTTCGCGCTCTTAAGATAATCCAGCAGCCGCCAGACGCGGTTTAAAAATCTAAAAGAGCCGTCAATCGCCTGCTCGGACCACTCCATCTCCACTTCCGGCGGAGCGGCAAACAGAATGTATAACCTTAAGGTGTCGGCGCCGTATTTTTCAATCGTCAAATCCGGGTCAACGATATTGCCGCGCGACTTTGACATTACCTCGCCCTCCTTCAAGACCATCCCCTGCGTCAACAATCTCCGGAAAGGCTCCTCAAAATCCAGGCAACCGATGTCGCTCAGGAACTTGGTAAAGAAGCGCGAATACAATAAATGCAGAACCGCATGTTCAATCCCGCCGATATACTGGTCCACCGGCATCCAGTAGGACACCTCTTTTTTATCAAAAGGCCCGGCTTTGAATTTCGGGGAGCAGAACCTTAAAAAATACCAGGAGGAATCGATAAAGGTGGTCATGGTATCGGTTTCCCGGCGGGCAGGGGATTTACATTTGGGGCATCTGACGTTCACAAAACTTTTTACCTGCGATAACGGGCTGCCGCCTTTTCCGGAAATCCTGACCTCATCCGGCAACTCTACCGGAAGGTCCTTTTCCGCGACCGGCACAATCCCGCACCTGTGGCAGTAAATAACCGGGATGGGCGTGCCCCAGTAGCGCTGACGGGAAATCAGCCAATCGCGCAGCCGCCAGTGTAAAACCCTCCTGCCGATGCCGCGCTGCTCCATCCATTCGGCAATCCTGATTTTTGCCTCTTCGCTATTCAAGCCGTCAAATTGGGCAGAATTAACCTGTAGCCCCTCGCCTTCATAGGCCTCGGCCAATTCCGCAGGCGCCTCGCCAGAAGGCCTGATAACAATTTTTATCGGCAACCCGTGTTCTTTGGCAAAAAGGAAATCGCGCTGGTCATGGGCAGGCACTGCCATAATCGCGCCGCTGCCGTATTCGGTCAAAACATAATCGCCTATCCAGATGGGTATCTTTTCGTTGTTAACCGGATTAACGGCGTAACTTCCGGTAAAAACCCCCTCTTTTTTAATGCCGGTGGCAGTGCGGACATTCCTGGCTTCCCTGCTGACCTTGTCAATAAAAGCAAGCGCCTCTTTCTCCTCGGGCTTACCTTTAATAAACCCCCTGACCAGCGGGTGCTCCGGCGCCAGAACCATATAGGTAGCCCCGAAAATAGTATCCTGGCGGGTGGTGAATACCGGGATTACCTTGCCGCTGTCGGATTCCTTGAAATAAATCTCCACCCCTTCGCTTCGCCCCAGCCAGTTTTTCTGCATCGTAAGAACGCGCTCCGGCCAGTGTTTTAGGGTGTCAAGGTCGTCCAGCAACCTTTCCTTATAGTCGGTTATTTTTATGAACCACTGTTCGAGGTCCTTTTGGCTCACTTCCTTTTTACAGCGCCAGCATTTGCCGTCGATGACCTCCTCATTGGCAAGGGTAGTCTCGCATTCCGGGCACCAGTTCACGTTGGATTCTTTTTTATAGGCGAGGCCGCGCTCGTACATCTTCAGGAATATCCACTGGTTCCAGCGGTAATATTCGGGCAGGCAGGTCGAAATCTCCCTCCCCCAATCGTAGGAAAAACCCATGCGCATCAATTCCCGGCGCATCCACTTGATGCAATTCATCGTCCAGGCGCGGGGGTGGCTCCTGTTTTTAATAGCTGCGTTTTCTGCGGGCTGGCCAAAGGCATCGAATCCCATCGGATGCAGCACGTTAAAACCCTGGGCAATTTTAAAACGCGCCGCTACATCGGCGATGGTATAATTGCGCACGTGGCCCATATGGATTCTTCCCGACGGATAAGGGAACATCTCCAAAAGATAATACTTGGGCCGGCTTCCTTCAATCGCGGCGGAGAAAACCTTATTTTTCTGCCAGGCCTTCTGCCATTTTTCCTCAATCTTCTTAAAAGGATATATCATTTTATTATTTCCTCAGGCCCCGCACGACCGCGAGGTTCAGGGCGTCGTCCTGCGGTTTCTTTTTCGGGGTCTCCAGGACAAAGGGCTTGTTCCTTAATTTGGGGTGGTTGATAATCCTGCGCATCGCCTCCAGCCCGATCCTGCCTTTGCCGATGTGCTCGTGCACGTCGTGGTGCGAGCCGAGCTTGTCTCTGGCATCGTTCAAATGGATAAGTTTAATCAAACTCAAACCCACCATCCGGTCTATTTCTGCCAGGCTCTGTTCCAGGCCTTCTCTGGTGGCGATGTCATAACCGGCTAAATAGGCATGCGCGGTGTCAAAACAAAACCCCACCCGCTCCTTATTAACCAACCCTTCTAAAACCGTTTTCTGATGTATGAATTTATATCCCAGCCAGGAACCAGAACCCGCGGTGTTCTCCATGAGTATCCCGACGCTGGTATTTTTGGTTTTCTCGATAATAATGTTCAGGGCCTCGGTTAACCTTTTTAAGCCCTTCTCCTCCGAGGTCTCGCGGTGGCTGCCCATATGCGTAACGATATAGTCCGCCTTCAGGGCGTGTGCCTCCAGGATATCCTCGATATAGGCCTCGATGGAGGCCTCGTAGAGCCGGGGGTTGGGCGAGGCAAGGTTAATCAGATACGGCACGTGGATGAAAAGCGGCCGTATCTTAAAGCGCTCCTCCCTTTTGTTAAACTCCGCGACTTCGTCTTTATCAAGGAAGTTCTCTCGCCAGCGCTGCGGGCTGCGCGAGAATATCTGCATCGTGTTACAGCCCAATTCCCGGGCGCGGCCGAGCGCCTCGTAGATGCTGCCGCTGATAGAAACGTGCACCCCTAAAATCATCTGCATAATTAAACCCTATTATACACCCCAAAGGCGGCGGGTCAAGGCTCTACTGAAATAAAAAGGGCGGTAAGGACCGCCCTTTACATTATTGGTGGAGCTGGAGGGGATCGAACCCTCGGCCCCTTGCATGCCATGCAAGTGCTCATCCCAGCTGAGCTACAGCCCCATATTTAATTAGTTATTGACCTGGGATATTTTAGAATATAAAATAGTCTGCGTCAACTCTAATTTTGCCGGGGTGGCGGAATGGCAGACGCGGCAGCCTCAAAAGCTGTTGAGGGCAACCTCGTGTGGGTTCAACTCCCTCTCCCGGCACCAGCAACCAAAGGGTATCACATTTTGTGATACCCTTTTTATTTTATTTAGCGTGTTTGATACGCAACTGGCCGCAGGCAGCGTCAATATCCTGGCCGCGGCTCTTCCTGAGCGTGACGTTGATGTCGTGCTTGGCGAGATAATCCTTAAAATACAGGATGTCAAGTTTGTTGGGCGGCTCAACGGCGAGTTCTTTGACGGGGTTAACGGGGATGAGGTTGACTTTGCAGTTTAAGCCCCGCAAAAGACGGCTCAATTTTGCGGCGCTTCCTAATTCTGCGTTTAAGCCCTGAATCAAAATATACTCAAAGGTAATCTGGCGGTTGGTTTTAGCAGCGTATTCCCGGCAGGCGGCGATTAAGTCCCTGACGGGATATTTTTTATTCACCGGCATCAACTGCGAGCGGATTTTGTCGTCGGGGGAATGCAAGGAAACGGAAAGCTCAATCTGCAGGCCTTCGCCGCTCAACCTTTTCATCCCCGGGATAATCCCGCAGGTGGAAATGGTGATGCGCCGCGCCCCGATATTCATGCCCTCCCTGGAATTTATGATGCGGATGGCCTTGATGACATTGTCATAATTATCCAGCGGCTCTCCGGCGCCCATGAATACCAGGTGCGTCAGTTTATTGCTGCGCGAATTGTCCCGAAGATACAAGGCCTCCTCCAGCATCTCGGCGCAGCTTAAATCCCGCTTAAATCCCGCCATCCCGCTGGCGCAGAAACGGCAGGCGAACTTACAGCCGACCTGGCTGGATATGCAGCCCGTCACCCGGCCTTCGGCAGGGATACTCACTGCCTCAATGAGGTTACCGTCCTTTAATTCAAAAAGGAATTTCTCGGTTGCATCCCGCGACTCCTGTCGCTGCGCTAATTTCAACTCTGACAGATAAAAATTTTCTTTTAACCGCTTTCTTAACTCCGCCGGCAAATCGCTCATCTCCTCAAAATTCCCGGCGCCCTTCTGATATATCCAGGAAAATATCTGGCGGGCGTGAAAAAAGGGCCTGCCCCATTCCTTTAAAACCGTTTCCAAGTCTTTGAGCGTAAGATTTTTAATGCTTTCCATCGCGCATTTTACGGCAATGTTTTAAGGAAGGTTACCTATTGGCGGCTTCTTTTTTCTTGCGGATTTCTTCCAAAATCTTGGCAGCAACCTCCTGGGGCACCGGCAGGTATTTTTTGAACTCCATCGTGCCGCTGGCCCGGCCGCTGCTTAAAGAGCGCAGGTTGGTGACATACCCGAACATCTCGGCAAGCGGCGCTTCGGCAGTAATAATCTTCTGGTTGTTTTTGAAATCAATGTTGATAATCCGGCCCCTCTTGGAGCAGAGATACCCGACGATGCTGTTGGCGGATTCCTCGGGGGTAACTACCTCAAGCGACATATAGGGCTCCAATAGGATGGGGCTGGCGTGCATCTCGGCGCTCTTGAAACACTCTATCGCGGCAATCTTAAACGCCAGGTCCGAAGAGTCGACTTCATGAAAAGAGCCGTCCACGAGATTGACCTTGAGGTCCACTACCGGATAGCCGGCATAACGCCCTTTCTTAACCGCTTCGTTAATCCCTTTTTCTACCGCGGGAATGAAATTGCGCGGGATAGCGCCGCCCTTGATGCTATCCACAAATTCAATGCCTCGGCCCGGCTCCAGGGGGGACATTTCAAATACCACATGGCCGTACTGGCCGCGGCCTCCGGATTGTTTCACGTGCTTGTATTCCTCGGTAACGGGCTGGCTGACGGTCTCGCGGTAGGCAACCTTGGGTTGGCCTACGTCAGCTTCCACCCCGAACTCCTCCTTTAACCTGTCCACGATAATCTCCAGGTGTAACTCACCCATACCGGTAAGGATAGTCTCCTTGGTCTCCTCGTCGCTTTGCACCACAAAAGTAGGGTCTTCTTCCGAGAGGCGCGCCAGCGCCCTGCCTAACTTATCCTGGTCAGAGCGGGTCTTGGGCGTAATACTGAGGGATATGACCGGAGTGGGAAAACGCATCGCTTCCAGCAAAACAGGGCTGGATGGGTCGGTAAGGGTATCGCCGGTAACGGTGTTGCTTAAACCTACCAGCCCGACGATTTCCCCGGCATAGGCGAATTCGCGGTTTTCTTTCTGGTCGGCATGCATGCGCACAATCCTGCCGACCCGCTCTTTTTTATTCTTGGTGGTATTGAGGACGTAGGAACCGGACTCCAGCACTCCGGAATAAATACGGGTGTAGACTAATTTACCGATGTGGGGGTCGGATTGCACCTTGAATGCCAGGCCGGCAAAGGGCTCCTTGGTGTCGGCGCGCCTTTCAATCTGAACATTGGAATCAGAAGGCAGGGTGCCTTTTACCGGTGGCAGGTCCAAAGGCGAAGGCAGATACATTGTTACGGCATCCAGTAACTGCTGCACCCCTTTATTCTTAAAGGCAGCTCCGCAGAGCACTGCTACTACCTTGTTAGCGACGGTACCTTTGCGTATCGCGGCAATAATCTCTTCGCTGGTAATGGCATCCGGGGATTCCAGGTATTTTTTAGTCAAGGTATCGTCCAATGCCGCCGCTCTCTCAATCATAATATGGCGGTATTCCTTCGCTTTCTCCTGATATTCTGCCGGGATTTCTTCAATGCGGAAGTCCTTACCCAGTGTCTCGTCTTCAAAGATACGGGCCTTCATCTGGATTAAATCAATCGCGCCCCGGAAATTATCCTCCGCTCCGAGGGGTATCTGGACAGGGATAACGTTGGCATTTAATTTTTCTTTCATTCCTTTTAGCACCGCAAAGAAATCCGCGCCGGTGCGGTCCATCTTGTTTATAAAGGCGATTTTGGGGACGTTGTATTTATCGGATTGGCGCCAGACGGTTTCGGACTGCGGCTGCACCCCTCCCACGGCACAGAAGACCGCCACCGCGCCGTCTAAGACGCGCAAGGAACGTTCCACCTCCACGGTAAAATCTACGTGGCCGGGGGTATCAATGATGTTGATGCGGTAGTCTTTCCAGAAACAGGTGGTGGCGGCGGCAGTAATGGTGATGCCCCTTTCCTGCTCCTGTTTCATCCAGTCCATCTGGGCCTTGCCGTCGTGCACCTCGCCGAGTTTATGGGTGCGGCCGGTATAAAAAAGAATCCGCTCGGTGGTAGTGGTCTTGCCGGCATCAATGTGCGCCATAATACCGATGTTACGCATCTTGCTAAGGTCTATTTCAACTGCCCTTGCGGCTTTGCGCTCCTCTTCTACTGCCTCTGCCGGCCCTGTCTCCGGCGCCGCCTCACTTACTGCCGGCTCTTGCGGAATCTCTGCCGCACCTGGCGCCTCCGGCAGCACTGAAAGTTCCTGAAGCGGGGTTTCAGCGGGCGGCTCCTGTACTTCCGCTGCCGGCTCCTCAACTGAGGCGGGCGCTCCGGCTGCCTTTTCTTCGGCAGGCGCTGTTGGCGTTTGCTCAACAGGCACTGCCGCTGCCGGTTCTGCCGCAGAACGGACACTCAATCTATTGAGCGCTTCATTTAATTCCTTAATCTTATCTTCCTTGGCTTTGGCCTTCTCCTCCAAAGCAGCAATTTCCTCTTCAAGCCTGGTGTATTCCTCATTTAAGGCATTAAATTCCTTTTTCGGAACCCACTCGCTTTCTTCCGCGTGCTGCTTCATCTCGGCGATAGTCTTCTCCAGCGCCCGCATCGCGTCCTGGCGTTTTTTAATCTCTTCAACGTGCCACTCCACCTTATGCCGCAGCACCTCAATCGCCTCGGTCTTCTCTTTAATCTCCTGTTCCAGGGCCTGGGTCCTTAAATTGGTATCCCGGATGTCGCGGCTTAAATCCACGTTTTTGCTGAAGACCTCGGCTAATTCCTTTTCCTTTTTCTTGAGTTCCTTCTCGAGGTTGTCGCGCTCCTCCTTAATCTTAACCACAAACTCCTGGTCTTTCTTGACCCAGTCCTCCCTTTTATCCAGCGCCCCCCGCAGTTCTTCTTCCCGTTTTTTGGTGGTTTGAAGTTCGCTTTTTAAGTCCGAGGACGCGGCCTTAATCTTTTCCATCTCGCGATGATAGTCCGCCAGTTCTGCCTTGAGGCGTTCGACCTGCTGTTTCTTATCGATAATTTCCTGTTCTCGCGACAAATCCCGGCCCTTCTTTTTTTCTTCCGCGGCCTCCTGGTGCACCGCGGCCCAGGCAGCATAGAGAGCCAGGATTACGATAAAGGCAACCGCGATTTTAAACCCTAAAGATATTATGTCCATATGCGAAGCGCTTAAATGCGCGATTCTTTGATATAAAGTATACTATTTAACACCCTCTATTGCAAGAGGTTAAAAAAAATAGGGGGCGGATTTTCATGCGCCCCCTACCGTTACTGCTTTTTTGATAATCTTAAAAACTGTATTTCAGGTTGGTGTAGAGCTGGTTCTGGTCGCGGTACTGGCCGTTGGAGTCATAGAGGCTGCCGTAGAAATAATGCGCGCCCACGGTCAAAACCAGATTGTCTTTGATTTCGTAATTTACCTTAGGCGAAACCTTACCCTGGTCGTCGTCGGTAAAACTCCAGGATAGTTCGGGTTTTAGGCGGTCATTCATGAACTGGGTGGAAAGCTTGATGCTGAAGATATTCTCCACCTGGTCCGCATAACCGTAGGTGTAGGCGTTCAAAGGATATCTGTACGCCGGACTGGTAAGTTCGGCATAATTTGACTTCTCCTTGGCATGTTCCAGGATGTACTGCGCATACTGGACGCTGAAAAGATACTTGGTAAAAAAGTACCTCTCTGCTCCGATAAGCCAGAAGACGTTGTTCCAGCGGTTTATCCTTTTTGACGAACCGAGAACCGGGTCGCCGATATAGGTCGGCTCATCGTTATAGAGCGCGACATCGCCTTTTAAGGTAATGCCCTGCATCGGCCCGGGGTTGCTAAAACTTTTGTTAAAAGAACCGCCGTAGAGACGGTAGCGCTTGAAGGCGCGGTCCACCTTATAATTGGGGTAACCTAACGAGATAGTAAGATTACGCGCCGAAGTGTAAAAACCGTTCAGGTAGTTGAGGGTATAATTCCAATCCCCGATACGGTCTGACCATTGCAGCCCAAAGGTGGAATTCTCAAACTGTTTTCCCGGGAAATAGAGATTCTCATTCACGCTGCCGTGGGCTGCCAACATTGCCTTCTTCCAATTATCATAACGGATGTAGGCATAGGTGCAGAATGGCGCTCCGACGGGTGCAGAGGTCGATTGTTCGAAATCCGGGATAATCAATACTTGAAGGTTGGAATTGAGTTTCGGCGAATAATTGATATTTGCCATCCACAGCGGAATGCGGATATCCTGCAGGTCCGGCAGCCAGTATTCGCTTAAATCCACCGGGTTAACCCTGTCGAGGACAGCGATACCGTCGGCCTGGCCCCAGACTACCTGCTGTTTACCTAATCTTAAGAACCAGTTATCGCGGGTATAATCCAGGTATAAATCCCGCAGCCAGTCAGTGCGCTGGATGTGCCCGGCATAATGCTGGGCGATATCCAGCTTGTCGCGCGCGTCATAAGCGGCGTCATACCAGTATTTGGCCTTGGCAAAAAGCACAAGTTCGTCGCCGTTAATCTTATACTCTCCGGCAAGCTCAAAGATATTCTTCTCCTTGGTCAGGTCAGCGTTCATATTATCGAGCCTGACGGAAGTCTCGTTCTTAAGAGACCCGCTTAAGGTCAGGTTCTCCGCGGCATAAACCGGGCTGACGAGGAGAAGTACTGCCAAAATCGTTAAAAATCTCATCACCTGTCCTTCCCCCTTTCTTACCATCTTGACTGTATCAGCGCTCTCTCGGTAAACGACTGCTCGGATAAGCCCTGATCGTATTTGATATTATCGTTGATAATCACGGTGCGGTGACCGCTCCTTAAGTCCTTGCCTTCCAGCAAGGTCTGGGTGGCATAATCCTTGCCGTTGACCTTATATATCTCGAACCTTTTGAATAAGGTCATAAACATACGGCCCTTGGGGTCGTATTTCTCTTCATAGATACCGCCGCCGCTGTCCTTGTCAACCCAGAGCACCCTTTTGGAATAATACCAGGGCATTCTCTTGGGTTTACATTCGATGACGTAGCAGGGTGTATCCTTATAATAGACCTTGTTGTCAAACTCGCAGGTGTAACCTTTGAAGTTTTCCTCCCTAAGCAGGGCGTAAGTCTCGTCCTCGAACTTACGGGTAATGATATCCTCCACGCTGAAATCCGAACCCATAAAGGAATCGTCGCCGTTAGCCGCGGAGATCTTGCGGATCTTCTTTAAAGAAGGCACCCACAGCCAGGAATCCGTCTGCCTACTAGGGTTCATATAGGTCCAGGTTAAGGTAGCCAGGCCCTTTACCTGCGGAGAGGTAAACATTACGATATCCTTATAGGCGATATCGTCGGACTTTCTCCCCAGCGTAATGCGCATCCTGGCAGTCTCTTTTTCCCTGACCGAGCCGGAGCGGTCGATAAAATAGGCCTTGCCGAGCATCGTGACGTCATGGGCGAACCTGGTGTATTTGACGAAGTATTCGATCTGCATGATGTCGTCTGCCGTCATGCCGCCTTTGGGCTTATAGACCTGGAAATAATCCAGTTCCGCAGCCAGGGCCGAACCGCAAACCAGCGCCAGCCCCAGAAGCAAAAAAAGCAGTTTCTTCATTTTTCTCCCTCCTCCTTTTTTATTTTATTAAAAATTTCGGCCTTACCGTCATAATCATCGACGGTAGAACCGCAAGCGTGCCGATAACATTGAAAAAGATGAAAAAACCCAACAGCGCCCCCAACCTTGCCTGCATCAGTATCGTCTAAAACATCCACGCCGCGATGCCGATAGTCAGGCTTAAGCCGGTAAAGAATACCGCCTTGCCCGAAGTCGACATCGCCTCAACCAGCGCATCCTTTAAATTACCACCCCCTTCTCGCAGTTCCTCTTTCACGCGTGAAACAATATAAATACCGAAATCATCGCCGAAACCGATCCCCAGCGCTACCACCGGAATCATCTCGGCGGTTAAGCCCACCTTCAAAAATCCGAGTATTCCGAAGACCATCAGGGTGCGGAAAACGAGCGGGATAATCAAAAGCCAGCCCGAAACCAGCGACCCGTAGGCGAACACCAGGCATAAAAAAACCAATAAAGATGTCTGCAGGGAATTAACCGGGAGCATCGTAGCCACAATCTGGTTTACCGCTGCCAGCATCCCGATGTTACCGCCGGCATAATAGAAATCCGCATCTTTTGTCTTATGGTTTTCCTTAATCCAGGATTCGGTCTTACCGATTACCTCGGTCATGCTGGAGGCCTTATGGTCCCGCAGGTCAACCTTGATATTGGCGTATTCGTAATTAGGATTTACCACCGGGTCGAAATCCCCGGGGAAACCGGTAAGGGAATATAAAAACATGTACTCCGCGATGGTGCGGTCGTTATCGGGTATCTTAAACTCTTCGCGCCTGCCCTCAAACATCACCATATTCATCCCCTTCATATATTCCACCAGCGACAGGGTGCGGCCAACGCTTGAGACTTCTTTTTCCAGATAGCGCTGCAGGCTGTCCATCTCTTTAAGGACCGCGTTATTCAGAATGGCGTCCTGATGCCTGCCCTCCACAAAAATAAAGTAGGGGTCAGAGGTGGCGAAGTTTTCGCTGATGAACTTCTCCGCCTGGTTGTAAGGGCTACCGGCGTAAAGCAGCGATGTCCCGGGCTTCTTATCGCCCACGACCAACCTGCTGGTGCCGAAAACCGCGACCAGCGTCAGGATAAAGAACCCCGCGATTACCAGCCAGCGCGAGGTGCGGTTCACCGCCAGTTTGGCGAAATAGGCCAAGATGCGGTTAGCAAGGGTAGCGCGTTCTTCTTTAATGATTTCCAGCCGTTTTGGCGGCTTCAGGAAAGAAAGCAGGTTTGGCACCAAGATGACGGTGCTGAAAAATATGCTTAAGATACCGAAGCCAATCGCAATTGCCAGGCTCTTGACCATTCCTAAGGGCACAAAGAAGAGCGTAAAAGGGCCGATGCCGTCGGTAAGTAAACCCGTAAATGCCGGCACAAAAAGGTTGCGCGTAATCTTAATCGCCGCGACCTTGGAGTCCTGCTTATGCCCGCTCAGATATTCATAGTAACGCTTGATAAATTGAACGGCGTGGCTTACGCCCAAGGCAAATACCAGAAACGGCGCTAATACTGTCGCCGGCGTAAGCTTATAACCGAACATCGCCGTCAAGCCCAGGCCCCAGAGCGTAGCCATGGAAGCGGACAGAAGCGGCAGGAGCACCCCTCTTTTAGACTTAAAGGCATTGTATAAAACCCAGGACATCGCCAGCACGGTGATGATAAAAAGCTTCAGCATCTTCGGCAGGTAGTGGTCCAGCCATCCCTGCAGCACCGGCTGGCCCGAGATGTAAATATTGTGCCCGCTGTCCTGGTATTTATCCCTGATCTCCCGGAGTATCCCGAAAATCTTTTTTACCGCGACCTCGGATTCAAAATCCGCCTGAATGAGGGTGGCCTTGAAATCCCGCGAGACCAGAGGGCCGTAAACTAAGGGGTTGCGCACGATGTGCTCTTTTAGAGCCGCAATCTCATCCGGGGTGCGGGCAGGGTCGTGCATCAGCCACTGCGTAACAAAACCCTCCTCATTCGCCTCAACGTGTTTGACCTTTCGGGCAGAAAGCGAAACCACCCTTGCGGCATTAATCCCTTCGGTGAGATACAGGTCATTGGTAATCTGCCAGACCTTTTCTAAAGTCCGGGGGTTAAGGATAGTGCCGTCCCTGGCCTCAATGGCGATTGAGACCTGGTTCAGGCCGCCGAAGATTTTATTAAGGCGGTTCTGGATTTGGAGGTAAGGGTGCCTTAAAGGATAAAAATCCCCGAGATTGGTATTAAAAGAAAGACCCTTGAGCTGATAGGCGAAAAAGAGGCTGACCAGAAAGCAGAGCGCCAGAAACCCTAAGCGGTAACGTATCAGGCCATGACTGAACCAGTAGATAACCTTTTTCATGAATTTTTCAGGGCCCTTAAATCTTCCTTATCGACCTTACCCGCCCTGTTTTTAGGAAGCAAGGATACGAACTCAAAATAATGCGGGACTTTAAAATGCGCGAGGTGCTTGCGGCAGAAATAACGCAAGTCTTCCTCCTTAAGCGAGCCTGCCTCTTTTAAAACCACGAAGGCCTTGGGGACCTCGCCCCTTAATTTATCCGCGACGCCCACTACCGCCACTTCCGCCACCGCAGGATGGCGGTGTATCGCGGATTCCACCTCCGGCTCAAAAACAATCTCTCCGGCGACCTTAATCATCTCTTTTTTCCTGCCGATGATATAAAGGTAACCTTCGGCGTCAAACCTCCCCAAATCACCGGTATGGAACCAGCCGTTGCGCAAGGCCTTACGCGTTGCCTCGGCGTCTTTATAATAACCGTCGGTCACTACCCAGCCCCTGACAACTATTTCGCCTACCTCGCCCTGAGATGTTTCTTTATCTTCCTCATTAAATATCTTTACCTCTATCCAGGGAGCGGGTTTTCCCACGCTTTCCAGTTTTTTCGAACCCATCGGTATAACCGTAGTGGGGGCGTTGGTCTCGGTGAGGCCCCAGCCGTTAAAGAGGAACGCGCCGGGGCAATAGCGGTAAAACCTGCGCAGGGCGTCGGGAGAACTGGGCGCGCCGAAGATATCTATCCAGCGCAAGGATGATAAATCATAACTTTCGAATTCCTTTAATTGTAAGAGCGCATAATACATCGAAGGCACGACCCAGAGGCAGGTTACGCGGTGTTTCTGGATGTTTCTCAAAAACTCGACCGGCACAAAACGCTCCATCAAGACGATGGTCAGCCCGAAAGCAATACAGTTTTGCAGATAAACCAGGCCTCCTAAATGCGATAAAGGAAGCGCGCACAAAAGGACGTCGTTATCCCTGAAGTCCACGAAATGCGTCATTGCTTTTGGGGGCGCACCTAACTGCAGATAATTTACCAAGACCCCCTTAGGCTTGCCCGTAGTCCCGGAAGTATAGAAGATAATCGCGTAATCGCTATCCTTGATTTCAGCTTCGGGAGGCCTGTTTTCGCCCGGCGCTGATGATCCCTCAAAAGATAGATACGGCTCTATCCTTTCCTGGCAAACGATAATATTTTTTAAACCGGGGCACTTCTTTTTAAGGGTGGGTAATGAGATAGTGGCCTTGGGTTTGGCGATTAAGGTAACTGCGTCGGAATGCGTGATGCAAGATTCCAGCTCCTCTTGCGTAAACATAAAATCCAAAGGCACCACCGTGGCGCCCAGAGCCCAGAGCGCCAGGTAACTATAGATATACTGCGGCCAGTTCGGCAGGTATAAGGCGACCTTATCGGCCTTGCCTACCCCTAATTTTGCCAGACCGTTCGCAAGCCCGAAAACATTATCCTTTAATTGACTAAAACTTATTACTTGCTCCCTAAAAATAAGCGCGGCCTTTTCGGGATGCTTACGGCTGCGCTCTTCTAATAATTTGACGATATTCATATTATTTTAAGTACTTCCTTAATGCCTTGCCCATAACGCCGGGTATCCCCCTCTTAAATAAAGCCGCAAGGCCGGCAATTTTAACCGTCTCTTCAAGTATCTCCACCAGATATAACGCTTCTTTAAAATTATCCCCGATGCTGACAACGCCGTGGTTTTTCACGATAACGATTTTATTTTTCTTTAATGCCCGGATTATTTCCCCGGGCCGGGAGATGGTTAGGGTTTTTTGTTTTACTAGCGGCACTTCACCCAGATAGAATTTGCTCTCAAAGGTCAAGGTTTTAAGTTTGGGGTAAACGCTAAAATAGGCGTTGGTTAAAGGAGGATGGCAGTGGATAACGACTTTAGCGGGAAAAGTCCGGTATATCAGCCGGTGCAAAGGGAATTCGCTGCTTACCAGGCGGCGCTTGCGGAAAATATCGGCCGTGTTGCCCAGGTTAACCCGGATAATGTCTTTCGGCCTTAATTCGCCCAGGCAGCTGCCGGTGGCGGTAATGAGGATGTTATCGCGGCCGGCCCTGGCACTTAGATTACCCGCGCAGGCAGATACCAGCCGCAGGCTATAGAGCTTACCGCCGACAGCAATAATTTGCTTTTTGAGGGATTTCTGCGGGTCAGGCATACGTAAAGAATATCCGAGAT
>Ga0116202_10000186_pt1 | contig 32940 bp, 27 predicted proteins | sample LakKivw325mmetaG_FD_94479 | JGI IMG/M metagenome (GOLD analysis project Ga0116202, IMG submission 94479) | Anoxic lake water microbial communities from Lake Kivu, Rwanda to study Microbial Dark Matter (Phase II) - Lake Kivu water 325m metaG | ecosystem: Environmental > Aquatic > Freshwater >... | reverse complement strand
GGGCATGGTAGTGGAACTTGTGAGCGGCTTGGCCGAGACCCTGGCCGAGGAGAAGGTGGTTGAGAAGGTGTTCGACCTGTTCGCGGCGATGCTGGCTCCGGCGAGGATGGTCTTCGCGGCGCTGGAAGACGGAAAGCTGCTGCGGGTCTGGTCGCGGCCTCAAGGATTCGGCGACTCTGAGGAAGTGAAACGGCAGCTCTCTTCGTTCAGCCGCTCCTACGCCTGGACCGGGAGCGGTGCGGGGTTTCGGCTGAGCCTGCGGCACCGGACCAAGACACTGGGTGTGATCGAGGTCGAGCGAATATCCTCTCCCGAATACAAGGACTACTACCTGGACATGGCCCTGGCCGTGGCTCGGGCCGCGGCGCTGGCGATTGCCAACTCGCGGCTCTACCGGGAGTTGAAGGGGCCGAACCAGACGTACCTCGAGTTCGCCGAGGACTTGGAGGATGCCCTCGTCGCCAGGAAGCGGGCCGAGGAGAAGCAGGCGCAACTGTTGCGGCAGGTCGAAGCCGCCAATCAGGAACTGGCCGACTTCGCTCACGTGGTGTCGCATGATCTCAAGGCGCCGCTCCGGGCGATCGACTCGCTGGCCAAGTGGCTGGCCGCCGACTACAGAGATAAATTCGACGATGAAGGCCGGGAGCAGCTCAATCTGCTGCTCGGCCGCGTGAAGCGGATGCATGACCTGATCGACGGCATCCTTGAGTACTCGCGCGCGGGCCGGATTCGCGAAGAGGCGGTCGAGGTCAACCTGGCCGAGCTGGTGCCGGAACTGATTGACCTCTTGTCGCCGCCGCCCCACATCCGCGTGACGGTGGAGACTCCGTTGCCCAAGATCGTGGTCGAGCGGACGCGAATTGCCCAGGTGCTATCGAACCTGCTCTCCAACTCCATCAAGTACCTGGACAAGCCCGAGGGGCTGGTAGGGGTCGGCTGCACCGATGACGGCGATTTCTGGCGGTTTCACGTCAGCGACAACGGGCCCGGAATCGAAGAGAAGGACCGGCAGCGCGTATTCCAGCTTTTCGAGACGCTCAAGCCGCGCGACAAGGCCGATAGCACCGGCGTCGGACTCGCGGTCGTGAAGAAGGCGGTCGAGATGTACGGCGGCCGGGTCTGGATCGAGTCTGAAATCGGCAAGGGCAGCACGTTCCTTTTCACCCTGCCGAAAGCAGGCGCCGGAGCAAAGACTGAGTAGCAACCGCAGCTCGGCACGGATGAGCGCTGGTTCCGGCTGTCCGCAGACCGCCAGGTTCACTCCGGGTCATAACACTCGACCGCGGGACCACTCCGGGCATCAGCTCTTGTCGCTGCAAACGGGGAAGCCGGAACTCGCGGCCCAGCCGCGCTCCGTGACATGACCGCGGTAACGCTCATCTACGCGCTGGCGTTTGCCGCGTATCTGTCGCTGGCCGTGCGAATACTCCGCCGCACGCCGCGCACGGCGCTGCACTGGTCGTGCGCCGCCGTGCTGATTGCCTTGGCTGTCTGGAGCGTCGAGGACATCGTCCACGGCATGACGTCAGCGCCGAAGAACCTCGCCTGGATATTCGGCTGCATCGGCTCGCTCGGCTGGATCAGCTTTGCGAGCATCCACCTTACCTTTGCCATGGTACTCACGGGACGACAGCGGCTGTTGCGAACATGGCCGGTCCTGGTGGCGTTCATCCTACCTCCGGCGCTGTTCATCTACGCCCAGGTCGCCGGCAAGCTCACCCGCGCCTACACCCTGACCGGCGACTACGTCCTCACCAACTACGGGTGGAAGACAATCTGGTCGAACACCTTCTGGGTTCCCTCCTACTATGCGTACTACGCGCTGTATACGCTGGCGTCTCTGTACCTTATACTCAGGCTGTGGCGGTCCGCCCGGACCTTCCGCGCTCGGAAGCAGGCGGGCCTGATTCTCTCTACCGGCCTTGTTTCCCTCGTCCTGGGTACGGTCACCGACGTGATCTTGCCCCAGTTCGCTTACCTCGGAGTCCCCGACCTTGCGGGCGCGCTTTGCCTGATATGGGCCGGCGGGATTTATTTCGCGGTCACCCGCTACGGCCTGATGTCGGTCACGCCGCAGGCCGCGGCCCGCGAGATCATCGCCACGATGGCCGACGCGCTGTTCCTGCTCACACCCGAGGGTGGCGTCGCCATCGCGAACCAGGGCGCAGCCAACCTCCTGGGCAGAGACTCAAGAGAACTGCGGGGACAGGAGGCCGAGCAGTTCTTCGCCGCGCCCGACCAGTTCCGGCAGGCGCTCGCCCGGGTCGGCGACGAAGTAGCGCTCACCGCGCTCGAGCTCGAATGCCGGGGCCGGGACGGTCGCACCATCCCGGTCAGCGTATCGAGCCGGTTGATGCGGGACCGGGCCGGCGAAACCGTCGGCAGCGTCTGGGTGCTGCGCGACATCACGGCCCGGCGCGAGGCCGAGCGGCGGCAGGCGCAATTGCTGGCTGCGGTCGAGGACTCAAACCGGGAGCTCAGCTCGTTCGCCCACGTGGTTTCGCACGACCTCAAGGCGCCGCTCCGCGCCATCGATTCCCTGCTCAAGTGGCTGGTGGCCGACTATGGCGAGCGGTTGGATGCTGAAGGCAGAGGCGTTGTGGACCTGCTGCTCGCGCGGGTGAAGCGGATGCACGACCTGATTGACGGCATCCTCGAGTATTCGCGTGCGGGCCGGTCCCTGGAAGAGGTGGCGGACGTGGACCTCTCGGCGGTGGTCCCGGACGTGGTTGACGCGCTGACCCCGCCTGAGCACGTGAGCGTTGCCCTAGACGGAAGATTCCCGGTCGTCCGCGCGTCCCGGGTCAAACTCGAACAGGTGTTCCAGAACCTGCTCTCCAACGCCATCAAGTACTCGGACAAGCCCCAGGGCTTCATCCGGGTCGGCTGCAGCGACGAGGGTGAGTACTGGAAGTTTGCGGTGAGCGACAACGGGCCGGGAATCGCGCAAAGGGACCAAGAGCGGGTCTTCGAACTCTTCCATACCCTCGCGCCGCGGGACCAGTCTGACAGCACCGGCGTCGGGCTGGCCGTCGTGAAGAAGATCGTGGAGACGTACGGAGGCAGGGTCTGGGTCGAGTCCGAGGTCGGCAAGGGCAGCGCCTTCTACTTCACGCTGCCCAAGGCAGCGGTTAGAGGCAGCGTGCAATCATGAAGCAACAGGCAGAAGGCAACGTGGAAACTCACGTCTGGAGAATAGGCTGAAAGGGGACTTACCATGACTGACGAACCCAAACCGAGTGAAACCGCGAACAAGGAGTCGCGCTACCGGGTCTTGCTGGTTGAGGACGACGTCATTGACCAGCTCGCATTCAAGCGCGCGGTTCGGGAGCTGGGCTCGCCCTATACTTACGACGTCGCCGGCTCGGTGGCGGAAGCGCGCGACCGGCTGGACAGGAACCAATACGACGCGGTCATAACCGACTACGCGCTGGGCGACGGCACCGCCTTTGACGTGATCGAGCTGGCCCGCGGGATTCCGCTCGTTTTCACGACCGGCGCCGGCGATGAAGAAGTAGCAGTCCGGGCGATGAAGAGCGGTGCGGACGACTACCTGGTGAAAGACCACGAACGCACTTACCTCAAGAAGCTGCCGGTTACCATCGAGAATGCCATCCGCCGCCGCCAGGCCGAGGAGCAGGTACGTAAGCTCACCCGTGCGGTCGAGCAGAGCCCGGTGATGGTGGTCATCACCGACACCGAAGGCCATATCGAGTACGTCAACCCGAAGTTCACGAGCCTGACCGGCTACACCGCCGGCGAGGTGCTGGGCAAGAACCCGCGGTTACTGAAGTCGGGCGAGCAGTCCCGCGAGTTCTACGAGCGGCTCTGGACGACCGTCCTTGCCGGCCGCGAATGGCACGGTGAGCTGCACAACCGCAAGAAGAACGGCGAGCTGTACTGGGAGCTGTCCTCGATATCGCCGGTCCGCGACCGGGACGGCAATATCACTCACCTGGTGGCGGTGAAGGAGGACGTGACCGAACGCAAACAGCTTGAGGAGGAACGCGAGCGGCTGATATCCGAGCTTGACGCGTTCTCCCACACGGTGGCTCATGACCTGAAGAACCCGCTGTCCGCGGTCCTGGGATTCGCCGAACTGCTGACGGCAAAGGACATGGCCCTCAGTCCCAAAGACAAAAGCGAGTCGCTGGCGGCAATCCACCAGAGTGCCAGGAAGATGCACAGCATCATCGAGGAGCTGCTGCTGCTTGCCGGCGTGCGCAAGGCCGAGGTCGAGCGCCAGCCGGTCGACATGGCAGCGGCCGTGTCCGGCGCGCTCCAGCGCCTTTCGCACATGACCGCGGAATACGGCCCGGAACTGGTCATGCCCGAGCATTGGCCGGTCGCGCTCGGGCATGGGCCGTGGATTGAGGAAGTGTGGGCCAACTACCTGTCGAACGCGATGAAGTACGGCGGACGCCCGCCGCGGCTGGAGTTGGGCGCTGATGAGGCAGGTGAAACGAGCCGGTTCTGGGTCCGGGACAACGGGCCCGGGCTTACTTCGGAACAGCAGGCGCGGCTCTTCATGCCTTTCACCAGGCTGCACCAAGCCCGCGCCACCGGCCAAGGACTGGGGCTCTCCATCGTGCGCCGGATCATGGAGAAACTCGGCGGCGAGGCGTGGCTAGAGAGCGAACCGGGCAAAGGCAGCCGGTTCGGCTTCACGCTGCCGCGACCGGGCTAAGCCGAGCGGCGCGCCAGCGGACGCGCCTTCGCGCACGAAGCTCCCCTCTCCAGTGCGCAGGCGACCGGTCTCTGCTATAATCTCGTGTGCCTTTCCTCATCGACGTGCTGATAGTCCTGCTTATCGTCCTAGGCATCTGCGCCGAGGCAAGGCGCGGGCTCTTCTTCGCCCTGTTCGACGTCTTCCGGCTGGCCGCAGGAGTTGTTGTCGGGTTTGCGGCCTACTCCGCTTTCCACCGCCTCTTCCATTCCTACGCTGCCGGGTTCGTGGCCCTGGGAATCGCTGCGCTGACCACGATCATGCTGGTGCCGACAGTGCTCAGACTGCTCAAAGCGAACCCGGCCTGGGGACGGACGTTTGCCGGACGGCTCGGCGCCGGGTTCATCGGCCTCGGCATCGCCCTGCTCACCGCCGCGGCGTTCGTGCCGGTCATTGGCCGTAGCGAGCGCGGCGGCGAGGCGGTGATGCATTCGTTCCTGGCCCGGCCGCTGGCCGAGACCTCGCCCGCGCTGTACTACGTCGCCGACGCCTTCAACCTCGACTTCCCAATGCTCAACACGCACGCAGCAAGCTTCGAGGACGAAGGCCGGAACGGACAGGCGGCGCTGGTCCAGCGCATCAACTACTCCCGGCTCAACGGCGCGACCTGCATCGCATGCGGTGGGCCGGTCCGCTTCGACGGGTACTTCCGCCGTATCGGGGCTTCGGTCTCGCCGCGGTTCACCTGTACGCGGTGCGGCCGGACATCAGACGGCTGCCAGACGTTCGAGGGCTTTCACCTGATGTACGGACGCTGCCCGGCTGACGTCGCCCAGGAGCTCGGGCCGATTGACTGCGGCGTCTGGCCCAACGGCCGGCCGGTGTATCCGAAGGACGTCTGCCCGGTCTGCGGCAAGTCAGTCAACCTCAAGTAGCAGCGGACCGCGCGCTGCGACCTCGTGGCTCGGTTCGACAACTGAGCGCAGCCGATTTCGCAAATCCCGGACGTGGCGCTGGTGCAGGTTCCTATCGTCGTGACCCGCAGCGCGTGCCGGAAAGTCGCTTCAGGCCTGTCTTCCGGAACTTCGGCAGGAGGGCAGCCGACTCCGCGTCAAGGCGCATCCCGCGCCGTATGGGGATAAGGACCCGCGCAAAGTCGCGGCGGAGTTCGTGCCGGAATCCACCTCGACGTTCGGGCAAGAGTTCCGCTCAAGGCCCGACGCGAAGCTCGTCGGGAAGTCCCTCTCAAAGTCTCTTCAGAAGGCGCGTCGTAAGCCACGTGGGGGGCATAGGAGGGGTTTGACGCGCAATGGTGAATAGTGAATTGAGAATACAGAAGTTAGGACAGAAACCGGCGGGCCGGAGAATGTATACTATGATGCACACGCGGGACGCGGGACTCGCGGCTCTGGCCGCGTCGCCGAGCGTCTGCCGACTCCGAGCGTCAGCCTGCTTTTGCGCGGATGCGCTGGGCGCGGGCGGAGAGTTCCTGCGCCTCGGCAGTCCGGCCGGTCTGCTCGCAGACCTTGGCCCGTCTCGCTGGCTTCTCAGGACGCTTGACATCCTCGGCTGTGGCCGATATTCTCTACTTGAGGATCACTGCATGACACCCCGTAAGGAAGTCGAGCGCACGCTGCGGCGGCATCTGCCCGACCTGCGTCGGCGCTTCAAGGTCAGACGCATCGGGGTTTTCGGATCGGTCGTCCGTGGAGAACAGCACGGTCGGAGTGACCTCGACATACTGGTGGAATACTCCGAGACACCATCCCTGCTCGCCATTGTGGCCCTCAAACGGCACCTCAGCGAACTAACAGGAGAGAGGGTGGACCTGGTGCCGGCGAGTGCACTGAAGCCCGCGTATCGCCGGACGATCCTCAACGAAGCGGTCTACGCGTGAAGCGTCGCCACTATCGTCATCGCTCCGGGACATCATCGACTCGGCGGATCGGCGAAGCGGTCAAACAGGTCCCTGCCGCCGTGCGGCACAGGCATCCTGATGTGCCGTGGAAGGACATGGCTGGCATGAGAGACGTGCTCGTGCACGACTACTTCGGCGTTGACGCGGCCATTGTTTGGAAGACGGTACAGGAAGATCTGCCACCGCTCAAACGCCGCATCGCAGACATTCTGGCAGCAATAGAGCGCTGACGGCAGTTCAGACACGTGGGCTTTCGGACTTCCTACCAGGGAATGCTCGGCGCGGATTGGGACTGCGCGCGGATGCACGCGGCGCGGGTGGAGAGCTACTGCGCCTCGGCAGCCCGGCCGGTCTGCTCGTAGACGTTGGCCAGGCCCCGAGCGTCGCTGCACCAAAGCGATGGTCTGACCCGCGCTAAACCTCGACTAGTGCGGTCAAGGTGGGTATACTTGCGAAGTGAAGTTCACGCAGTACTTCATGCACGTGCGACGCCGTCCAGATCGACTGGAGATAAAGGACGAGTGGCTGGAACACGTGATTGCCAAGCCGGAGGCGGAGTCGCGGCAGGCCGACGGTCGGATTCGACTCTGGGCCAGCATTCCTCAGGCAAAAGGCAGGTACTTGCGGGTGATTCTCCTTGAGGACCGGGAGACAGTCCACAACGCATTCTTCGACCGGCGATTCCGGGAGCAGAAATGAAGGTGAAGTACTTTCAGGACACCGACACGCTGCTGGTTGACTTCAGCGATAGAAAGGTCGCCGAGACCCGCGACCTGAACGAGAACGTGCTGGTCGAGCTCGACGAGGACGGCCACGTTGTGAGCATGACGATCGAGCATGCACGACAGCAGACCGACGTGGCCGAGTTCTCGTATCAGTTGGCAGGCCTTGAGCCGGAGCCCGACGTTTTGGCTGCGCGCGACCGCAGCCCGCGCAGCTAGAGCGTAGCCTCCGTACAAGCTCCAGATCGTCTCTACCTGGGCGCCCGTTCGTGGGCGGTGCGTGGCTGCCGGCCGACTAGGACTGTGGGCTGGCGGACGCGGACTGGGACTGCGCGCGGACGCGCCTGGCGCGGTCGGCAAGTTCCTGCGCCGGCCCGACGCTACCGCTCGGACATCAAGACGTCCTCTAGGGCGAGGACCAGTGGGGGAAGGTCTTTGGAGACCGTGTCCCAAACCACACCCACGTCGATATCGAAGTAGGCGTGTATCAGATGGTTCCGCATGTCCACGATGTCGAGCCAGGGTATTCGCGGGAATTGATCCCGAGTCGGCTCTGATACCTTGCCTGCGGCCTCGCCGATTATCTCGATCTCCTTAACCAGGCTGAGCGCGAGCTTACGGTCCTCGCCGACGTTGTGCTCGGTCTTGCCGTGAACGAAGCTCAGAGCTTCGCGGGCTGCGTCGAGCATGTGGCGCAGGCGGATTGCGTCAGGCCGCGGAATACTGTACTTGGGCACCGGAAACGACCTCATCCCGGAAGTAACGGCTCAGCTCGAGCGGCGTTCGGAGATCAACCGTTCGGCCAACGAGCGCGGACAGCTCCCTCTGCATCCGCGCCAAGCCGAAGTAGCCAGGCCCCTGGTGCGGCTCGAACTCGACCAGCACATCCACATCGCTATCCGCGCCAAAGCGGTCGGTCAGCACCGAGCCGAACAGCGACAGCTTCCGCACATGATAGCGCCGGCAGAACTCAGCCAGCCTGTCACGGTCGAGCGGGAGTTTGGGGCTCATGACTCAGTGTAGCAGAGCACCGCGAGCCGTCAAGAACGTGACCGCCAACTCGCGGCTTCAGCCCGCGCCGGCACTCTGAGTTCTGGCGTCTGGTTACTCGATTCTGGGCTATCCGGGTTCGCCTGCGGCCTGCGCGGCCTTCTCCCGGATGCGCGCGACGCGGGCGGAGAGCTCCTGCGCCTCGGCAGCCCGGCCGGTCTGCTCGCAGACCTTAGCCAGACCTTCGAGTGGCTCCGCCACGAAGACGTGGTCCGGCCCGAACGTCTTCTCACGAATTGCCAGCGCCCGGCGGTAGAAGGCTTCGGCTTCGGCATATCGACCATCATGGCAGCAGATTCCAGCGAGCTTGTTGGCGGTCTCGGCCACCTGCGGATGCTCCGTGCCTCGGACTCGCTCTCGTTTCGCCAACACATCCCGGTGAAGGGACTCTGCCTCCCCGCGCCTGCCCTGCAGCTCCCTGAGCGTTGCCAGCGCGCTCACAGAGCCCAACGTATCAGGGTGTTCCGGGCCGAGAATCCTGGTCGTGACTTCGACGGCGCGGCGCAGGTATGCATCGGCCTCGGCGTACCGCCCCTGCTTCCTGTACATGACGCCGCCCCAATGAACAAGGAAGAAGGTCGCAGGATTGTCCGACCCGAGTTTCTTCTCACGTGCCGCGAGCGCGCTCAGTATCATTGGCTCGGCCTCGGCGTAGCTGCCGCGCCCGACCAGTCCGACAATCAGGTTGTTCGCCATCCGTATGGTAAGGGGGTGTTCCGGCCCCATCTTCTTCTGGTGTGCCTCCAGCGCGCGCCGCTGCAGTATCAGGGCCTCGGCAAGACGCTTCTGTGCTTCGAGCATGGTGCCGAGGTTATTCATGCATATCGCGGTGTCCGGGTGTTCCGGCCCCAGGTTCTCTTCGCAGAGCTTCAATGATCGACGGTACAGCGGCTCGGCCTCGGTGTACCGGCCCAGACCATAAAGGGTGCTCGCCAAGCCATCCAGCGTGAACACGAGGTCGGGATGGTTCAAGCCCAAGGTTTGCTCATTGATCGACAAGGCTCGGCGGTAGATCGGCTCAGCCTCGGCGTAGCGGCGCTGCGTCCAGAGCAAACACCCCAGGTTGCTCAGTTTCATGCCAGTCTTCCGGTGTTCAAGGCCCAGCTCTCCCTCGCAGATCGCGATCGCACGACGAAACAACCTCTCGGCCTCGGCGTACTTGTTCTCCTCGGTCAGTACCGCACCCAGACTGTCGAGCGCTTCGGCTTGGTCGATCGCGGACCGGCCCAGCTTGTCGCGTAGCTCTACCACGCGTCGGCACACGACTTCGGCCTCTTCGTATCGGGCTCGTTTCCTCAGTAGCTCGGCCAGCGATGACAGGCAGTCCAAGACAATCCGGTCCTCAGGTCCCAACTCTTTTTCAGCCATCGCCAGAGCGCGGCGGTACAGCGGCTCAGCCTCGTCGTATTCGCCACTCGCGTCGAGCTGCCTGGCAAGCTCGAAAAGAGACTCGGCGACGCTCGAATGAACATGGCCGAGACCGGCTTCCACCAATGCGACGACCTCCCGGAGCAGCGGAACCAGCAGCCGGTGCTGTCCGGCTTCGTCGAACACGCCTTGTGCGGCCTTGAACCACGACCATAGTTCCGCGGCGTTCTTCGCCTGCCGGCCGTGATAGAAGGCCTCGGTCAGGGCCGTCCGGTGCGTGTCGGTGATGCCCTTGACATCGAGTCCCTGCAACTGCTTGGCATACAGCTCGTGCAGGAACAGGTGCACCCGTTTGCGCAGCTCCGGCGACTGCTCCTCCTGCAGCGCGTCGCGCATCAGGTCATGCATGGTCCTAGTGCCCGGCGCTGCGCCTTCCTTGATGAACGAGAACCGGGAGAGACCGTCGTAACCGCTCAAGGGGTACCCGGTCTGATACTCGGTCATCAGATGCTCGAACAGTCCGTAGTACCAGAACCGCGCCGCAGACAGGACCTTCAGCGTCTCCACCTCCGGCTTGTCCAGACGCCTCGTAAACTCCCCAACCAGCTCCTCTGGACTTCCTCCTCTGAATTCTGCATCTTGCACCTTGTATCTTGCACTTTGCACTGTATCTACAGCAAGGTCCAGATAGTGTGGCACACCCCCGCTGCCTTTGACAATCGCATCCTGTATCTGCCCGTTGGTGATGTCGCAGGTCTGGAGGAACTGCCGAGCTGATTGCACGGGCAGAGCGCCAATCTCGTGCTGGCTGAGAGAATCGCCCCAGTCTCTCTCCACTTCCTCCCAGCGCAGCTTCTGCCTGCCGCAGATGACCCACAACACCTCGGGCAACTGCTTGACCAGCTCCCGCACCCACTCGTCCGTCTTCTGTCCCCTGTCTACTGCCTCCTGTCTACTGTCTACTGCCTCGTGTTTCCTATCTCCCGTCTCCCACAGCTTTTCGTAACTGTCAATGAACAGCACTGCCTGGCGCGCTCGTTCCTCGTTCTTCGTTCTTCGTTCATCGTCATGGTGGGACCCTCCCTCCTTCCTGCTTGTGGCTCCCAGAAAGTCCTTGATGTCTGCGGCCCAGAGCATCGGTAGGCGGTCCACAATCGCGCCGGGCTCCATCTGCGGCACATCCTCCAGCTCTCGTTCGCCGCGTTCCGTCCACCACTCCCTGTCTACTGTATTCTGTCTACTACCTACTGCCGCGATAATCCGCGGCACCAGCCCAATCAGCGGCAGCTTGCCAGACTCGTCCAGCAACTGTGACAGGAGCGAACCCGGCTCAAGCCCGCCGCCGGTCTCCTCGTCTCTCTGTCTCTCTGTTCCTTCCTTCCCACCGCGTTCGGCCCTGTATGCTGTATGCTGTCTACTGTCTACTGAACTCAGTGCCGTGTCGGGATGCGTCTTCTGCCAGCAGACGGCATAGGCAAGGTCGAAGCTGGGGAACCTGACTTGATAAGTATCGCGGAGCGCATTACGAAGGGTTAGGAGCGCGGTCTCAGGTTGCCGATAGATGGGAATGTGGAAGTCGAGGGTCGCGGTGAGGATGCCCGGGTCCGCGGCCATCTGACTGGAAAGCTCCCGCTGGAGCCTTGACTTGCCGATGCCGGCGCCGCCGTAGTAGACAAGCACAAGAGGTTTGGTACGCGGTGGTTGTCTGAGCGCGGAGTGGACCGGGGCTATGAACTCCTCACGGTCCACGAATGGGCGTTCGGCGGCCGGGCGGCCGCCTTCTCTCCTGCGCTCGGGGTCTTGCGGCGTCTTCACCTCACGCTTACCGCGACAATGCTACCGACAGCTTCCGGCGTGTCAAGGCGCGAACGCGCACTGGTCGCGGGGGTCAAGGATTCGAGAAGTCTAGTGGGAGACGATCAGCAGTGCGAAGCTCGAGTGCGGAAGACATAAGTAGGAAACCGTCGAACGAAGGAGGGAGAGGAGGAGCTAGCCGCCCAATGCCTCGATGTCAGCGAGGTCCTTGCTGCGACCGATGGCGCGTTTGTTCTTGATGAACTCCTTCTTGCCCAAGTAGCGCACCCGCACGTCGCCGTATCTGCCGGGTTTGGCCCCGGCCGCCACCTCCTTCCACGATACACCGGTGAGCGACGTCACGAGGTCGATGCGGACGGGAGCTACGCCCAACTGTACGACGCGGCCTGACTCCTTGAAGTCCTCCGCAGCAAGGCCGAGAGAGGCGAATCCGAACTCGGCCAGCGCCGCGATGATACGACCAGCGTTCCGGACCCCAGGCCGGACCAAGATGTCCAGGTCGCCGGTAAAACGCGGCGCCCCGTGGAAGGCTAGGGCGTAGGCCCCGACCACGACGTACTCGACTCTATGGGCGTTGAATAACGCGAGCAGATCTCTGAAGTCTGGCTGAACGTCCAATATGAGTCCTTCGCAGGTGCTCGACCGCAGCGATCCTTTCACTCGGATTCCGGGAGCGCCAGTAGACTAGGTCAGCCCGGGCCTCGGAGTGGCTTCCGAGACTCCTGCGAGTGACCACTCTCACTATCAATCGCGCAGGTAGGCGGGCGCTGGTGCTCATGCGACATTCTACAGTCTCATGTGCGGAAAACAAGCGGGGCGGGTGGAGGGTCGGCGAACATGTGAGAATGCGGACGTCCGCAGATGACGCAGACGACACGTAGCGTCGCCCCGACGTCTCTGGAGGGGTCTCTCAGAGAACCGCAGATTCCGTAGATTGGGCTCGACACTGGGCCACCCGACCACTAGACCACCAGACCGCTTTGCGCTAAAATGAACCCGTATGGCTGCAACCAGAAACCGCTTCATCGTCGACGACAAAGGGAATCGCGTTTCCGTTGTCCTGCCAGTCGACGAGTACGAGGAACTGCTTGAAGATCTGCGTGACCTCGCGGTCGTTGCCGAACGCCGCCACGAGCCCGCCTGCTCGCATGCCGTGCTCAAGAAGAGGCTGAAGGCTAGTGGCCTCCTGCCGCGTTGAGTGGAAGCGCTCTTCGCGCCGGAGTTCCTGCACGAACGCCTGCTCGTGCCGACAGACACATCGGATGCGGTGGTCGTCCGGGACAAACCCACGTCGGGCGAGTAGGTCCGTTCGCTGACTGCTCTGTCGTCAGCCGCTTGCTGTTGCCCGTTCCGGCCCGTCGTTCCATGGTCTGCGCCTCGACCTCCGACATCTGATTCGGTCGTCTCTCATCGACTACCGGGTCACATGATAACTCGGACGGCGTCACCCCCATCTCACCGCACTATGGCCCGATAACGTAACTCATTGTAGTTCATTCTGTTAGCTCTATCAGGTTACAGTTGACAGAGGAACCGGCCGGTCTATTATTATGTGTTGAGAGCACATAATAGTCAGCTAGGTCGGATGCGACGGGGAGACGCTCCGTGCGCACCGGTGGAAGGATGGAGTCCAGATCGATTGGAGCTCCGAGGTCCTTCCGGCCGGCCTGCCGAAGCTGACAAGAAGCAATAAGGAGGAGAAGATGCGAACCAAGTTCGCGATAGCTCTCGCAATCGCGGCAGTCTGCGCGACTGCCGCATGGGCGGCATGGACGCCCGAGTCTAAGATCACGGGCGACGGTTCTTCAGACCGTCAGTTGCACCCAAGCAACGGCCACAAGCTGGTCTTCGGCCCGGACGGCGTGGGGCACTTGATCTGGTGGCGCTACCTGCCCCTCAACGCGCCTAGTGCAGGTGTCTACTGCAATCGCTACAACCCGTCGTCTGGGTGGACGCCGGACTATCAGCTCAGCCAGGCCGGCGAATATCCTTCAATCGCACTCGACGCCGACGGTACGACCATCCACGCAGTCTGGTTCAACGCCACCCCCTGCTATCGGAGATGCGTCCGCAATGAGTATGGCGAAGACGTCTGGGGCGAAGTCATGCCTCTGTGCCAAGACCGCGAGGCCTATGGTCCGGTTGTGGCCTGTGTACCCAACGAGCCTGGGCACGTCGTCATCTCCTACAAGGAGGAATTTGGCAGCAAGAAGGGTCTCAGATTCGCCATAGGGCTGCTAGAGTGCGTCGGCGGCGTCTGGCAGACACCGATTCGGCTGGACTCGGGTGTGTCTGGCGCGTCAGGCTATCCCTCTATCGCGGTGGCTCCCAACGGCGACCTGTTCATAGCGTATCACGGAAAAGTCGGTGTCAGCCCCGCACACATCTACGTCAAGACCCGCCGCAACGGCGTCTGGCAGCCAACTCAGGATGCGACACCGGGCCTCACGGGCTATGCGAGTGGTGGGTTCCCAGTCGAGGCCAATCCCTACACGGGTCATCCACACGTGGTCTTCAACGCATACAAGGTGACCAAGATCAGTAAGAAGGTTAGCGACACGACCTCCGCGGTCCTTCACACGTACCGGAACTCTAGTGGTGTCTGGCAGGTGCCTGAGACAGTATCGGTGCCGGGCCACAGAGGGTCGTTCGTTGAGAGAGAGTTTCGCCATCCCACAATGGCCTTCGTAGATGACGGTTCGGCCTATGTTACCTGGGCCGAGACCTATAGGGTAGGAAGACACGGGGTCATGTTCAGCTACTGTCCCGGCGAAGGGCTGAACTGGAGCACGCCGGAGTGGCTCACGCCCGACCCTGACGCCAGCTACGGGGATGAGAACCCGTTCGTCACGGTCGACGAATCCGCCGACTCAGTCCGGGCAGCGTGGACGCGCACGATACCAAGTATCAATACAGAGCCGATCGAGATCTGGTGGCGGAGCGGTTCCCTCGGTTCCGGCGGCGGTGGCATGGGACGACCAGTCGCGCCGGCGCGGGCGGGCGTCGAGCTGTTCCCGAATCCGACCAAGGCGGGACGCGTCACGGTTCAGTACGCTCTCCCTCACGCCGGGCCAGTGACAGTCACACTGCTCGACATCTCGGGCCGTACGGTGAGGACCCAGGAGGTAGCGGCTGACAGGAGCGGGTCAGCTAGAATCGACGTGAGTGGCTTGACTGCTGGTGTCTACGTGGCACGACTTGTGGCCGGGGACCTCAGCATCTCCAAGTCGCTCGTGGTCGAACACTAGACGACCACAGGAAGGCTGATGGGCGGGCGGTCGCAAGGCCGCCCGCTCAGGTTCAAGGCATGCCTCTCAGCCCGGACCTTGATCTCAACCTGATATTGCGCCCTTGCCCTGGCGTGCTATCATACTCCGAGTTCCAGCGTATTAGTTGCAGCATGAACATAACTCCTAAGGACCAGTGGACCAAGCACTAAGGCTGAAGCGGCTGGAAGCCCTGGCCGACCTGTGGGGCAAGGTCTACCTGTTCCATCCGGCGATTGTAGCGCCCTCACCCCAACCCTCTCCCAGAGGGAGAGGGGAACAGAGTGAAGAAAACCGTCCCTCTCCCGGTGAGATAGGGACAAAGGGTGAGGGAGCAGGGCTAGACTGGAATCAAGCGCTGGTTCGGGCGATTCCGAGAGTCGAGGCCGCGCGGACTCCTGACGAGTTGGCGAAGGTCATTAATGAGGAGCTGCTGCAGCCGCTCGGCGATCTGCTGACATTTGCGGAAGCGAGAAGAGAGAAAGAAACCGAGAGATCGAGAGATCGAGTCGCGGATGCGGAGTTTGAGTCGAGGAGGCTGAGCGAAGCTGTTGGCTACGTTCGAGTCCCGCCGCCTCAGTTGCGCGCGCCCGGATTCCTCGTCGACTTCCAGTCGGCGGTCAATGACCTGGGCGCGGTAGACAAGCTGGTCGTAGACCTGCGCTGGCCTGCCGCGCGGGGCTATCGCGGTAGCGACCCGATATTCAGGTTCTTCGTGCGCACAACACTCACGACCGGCCCGGTGATGAGCCGCGTCCACGAGGGCTGGAGTGAGGACAACAGCCTCGGCGCGTACCGGCAGAAGTGGGAAGTAATTGGCGGAGCCGCGCTGCACCCGATACAGATGCCCGACTGGTATCTGGCTGCAATGTGTCCCGGCACCGACTTCACGCAGTTGAAGACCATCACCAAGCCCGCCGTGTTCCTGGTCAACCGACCGTCCGCAACCGCCCACTACAAGGTGCTTGACGCGCTGCAGTCTCAGCCCGGAATCGCGGTCGTTTTCGAGCCGAGCGGGCCGGCCGAGGAGGGACCGCGGACAGGGGTTGGCGATTGGGGATTGGCGACTGGGGAGTCAGTTGAGGTGCAGCTCAATACCGAGCGACTGGTCGCACATGACGGGAACGCCGGGCTCAGGCCTGACCTTGTGGTTGACAAGACACTCGTCCTGACCGAATTGCCCGCGATAATCGAGCAAGCCCTGCTCAAAGCCTCAAGCCTCAAGCCTCAAGCCTCAAGCACGGAGTCGGCAGCGAAGCTGATGAACCTGAAGCTGCCGCAGACGCTGTCCGAGACCGGTGGAAGCCTCACTCGTGAGGAGCGGCTGCTGGGGCTGTTCAAGGTCTGGTGCGTGATACGCTACACCTACCCGCACCTTGAGCTGTGTGACATGGATTGGGAGACGTGTCTATCGGAGTGGATTCCCAGGGTCGAGGCGGCGGACAGCGCTGTCGCCTACGTGCGCACACTACGGATGCTGACCGCGCATCTGCATGACAACAACATCTTCTACTTCTTCCCAGACCTGCCCGAGCCCCAGGCGCTGCCGGTAGGCTTCGGCTGGGTGGAAGGGAAGGTCATTGTCACGGACATCCTGCCAGAACCGCTCACAGCTCACGGCTTACAGCTTACGGCCGTAGGCGGTCAGCCGTCAGCCGTCGGCCAACTGCAGGTCGGGGACGAACTGGTTGAGTTCGACGGGAAGACGGTTCCGGAGTTGATTGCCGAGCACCGGTTGCAGTTCTCGTATTCAACCGAGGGCGCATTCTACCGCCACGTGGTTGAGATGCTTGGCTTCGGAACAGCCGGAGCAGAAGTGAAGCTGGTTGTCCGTGGGTCATCCGCAGATTCCACAGATTACGCAGACCGGAGACTCGGGTTCAGTCCGGCAGACGGCGGTCAGCGATCAGCCGTCGGCGGTCGGCGCGTTCTGACATTGAAACGGACGGTTACGCGTGAGCAATGGGTCGCTCATCTGGCCCAGAAGCGCCGGTCGCGCGGGTACGGCTTGCTGGAGATGAATCTCGGCTACATTGACCTCGGCCGACTGTCGAACCTGGAGGAGTTCGACCACGCCTTCGAGGTGCTGCGCCAGCCAGACGGGCTGATAATCGACATCCGCGGATACCCGGGATTCATGGTCCAACTGGCCTTGTCCGCCAGGCTCAGCGAGAAGCCGGTCAAGTCCGCTATCTTCGAGATTCCGGTCGTGTCCGGCTACGCCCGTCTGGAACAGGGCTGGAGCACAGGGCAGTACGAGGTCCAGCCTGACCCGAGCAAACACTACAAGGGGCCAGTCGTCGTCCTCATCAACGAGAAGACCTTCGGCGGAGCCGAGGACATCTGCATCTATCTGAAGAATGCGGGTCGCGTGACGTTTGTCGGCGGCACGACTGCCGGCTGCAACGGCAACCGGACTTGGCTGAGCCTGCCAGGCGGCGGACGGCTGTGGTTCACTGGCATGCGAGTGAAGTTCGGGGACGGCAGCCCGTTCCAGAACGTCGGGATTGTGCCTGACGTCCCGGCCGCGCCGACCATTGATGGTGTCAAAGCGGGCAGGGACGAGGTGCTGGAGAAGGGAATCGAGGTCCTTCGTCATCTCGTCCATCGTGCTTCGTCGTCAGAACCGCCTCAGACCAAGGAACCAGGGCGATGACGAATGAGCGTGGGTGTCGAATGAAGAACCAGCAATTCGCCACTTGTCGTTCGGCCCGGAGCTGGATCCCTCGATCCCTTGATCCCTTGATCCCTGCTCCATGAAGGAACGAGTCAGGCCGCTCCTCTCCAGCGTCGGGTTCAGCGCACTGGAGACCGACGTGTACTGGGCGCTGCTGCAGGAGCCCGGTTCCTCAGGCTATCGCTTGGCCCAGATGGTCGGCAAGCAGGCGGCCAACATCTACAAGGCGCTGGACTCGCTTCGGACCAAGGGTGCGGTTCTCGCCGACGAGAGCACCCGGCCGACAACGTACATAGCCCTGCCCATCCGTGAGTACATCGATGCCAAGCGCCGCGACCTCGAAAACCTGCAGACGCAGATCGAGCAGGAACTCGAGGACGTTGCGGCGTCGCCCGCGCACGGAGGGATCTTCGAGCTGACCAGCGTCACGCAGGTCTACGAGCGCTGCCGGGAGCTGCTGCGTAATGCCAGGACAGTGGTCCTGCTCAACGTCGACGCGAGACCTTTGGAGGAACTCCGCGGCGAGCTGAACGCGGCGGCAGACCGGGGCGTGAGGGTGCTCATCAAGACCCGGGTGCCGGCAGCGAGGGAGGTCCCAAGCGGCCTGGAAGTGCTGGCCGTCGCCGTGGACTTCAAGGAGTTCGTGCAGGCGTTCCTGAAGGGCGATGGTTCAGATGTGGAAGAGGCCATCTGGGTCCGGCACCCGCATCTGGCTAGCCAGGTCTGCTGGCTGTTCCAGAGCGATTTCACCTTGACCAGGGTCAAGGTATTGGTCGAGGCCGGCAAAGAAGTAAAGGAAATCGGCCGGGAGATGCACCGCCTGACCCGGATGGTCGAGGTGCAGGCTCCGCCGGAGATGCTGCCGCGGGATTGGGTGCTGACCGACGCGCGGAAGGGAATCCAAAAGCGGCGGCGGGCGCTTGAGGCAGCCGAACTTCAGCCGTCGCCGCCGCCGACGGCCGGCAAGGTCACGCTGCGGCAGATTGAGCTGATTATGATTGCCTCATCGCGCACCGTGGTCGTGGAATCGCCGGACGTCCTCGACACCTGCAAGGCAAAACCCGAAGACTCCAAGCTGCCCGCGATAGACCCAAACAACCTCATCGACCCGCTGCTCTGAGAAACGACGGCCGTCAAGAGGGCCGCGGCGCGGGACATGGCCGCGAAAACGGGGACTGTCCCGCGCTGATTCCGACCCAACGCTCCGAGGGACTGTACCCGCTTTCGCAACCGCAGATTACGCAGACGACACGAAGTGCCGCCCCGACGCCGAGGAGGGGTCTCGCCCGGACAGAGGCTATCCGCAGATTGCGCAGATGACGCAGATTCGGGTTCGGACAAAGTTGAACTCAGGACGCAGCAACTGATGATGATGCATTTGAGGCGGGCTGATTGGCCCCAGTTTACTATATGTCCTCCTCGAATCCGGCCATCCGGGTGTCTTAAGTTAGCCATTAGCAATTGGTTATTAGGCGTTGGCGATTCTACCCTATCCCGTCCCCCCGGCTATTCTGGAAGCCATTCGGCACGTTGCCTGGAAGGCAGTTCGGAAGATTGCCCCGCAGGCTATCCGGAGAGGAATCCGGAGAGCCACCTGGGCCGCAATAAGGTCAGCTATTCGGCGGGCTATCTGGAGAAGAACTCGGAAAGCTACTCGGAAGATTGCGGGGACCGCTGCTCTGCGGGTTCTCCCGCAGATTGCCCGGCCAATTGCTCCGGACGTAATCCGGAAAGCAATCTGCCGAGCAATAGGGAAAGCAATCTCCTCGGCTATTCGGAGAGCAATCTGGCAGGTTCCCTCTCGGGCAACAAGGACAACTGCTGGGCGACTCCGGCCATTACCTCGCCGTTCGATCTACACTCCGGCTGGCTTGCCAAACTGAATCAGGGCCAGCGCCACGACTGTCAACGCGATGCCGAGCCAGCTCCGGACTCCGACCTTCTCTTTCCAGAGCACAGTGCCGGCCACCGCCATCAGGCCGACCTCGCCGGCCGCGATTGCCGGATAGACGACGAGCCCGGGCAGGACCGAGAGCGCCAGCACCAGGAACAGGTAGTTGCCCAGGTTGGCAGTACCGAGCAGCGCGCCCCACTTGAGAGTCTCTCTCGTCGCTCCGGGCCGACGCAGGTAGTAGAGCAGCGTGCTGACAAAGAAGGCAGCGACGAAGATGACCGTCTGGAAAGGCATCGTTTCAGTCAGGGGCAGCTCTTTGCGGAAGACGAGCGCGGCGCTCATTACCAGTCCGTCGGCGAGGAAGAGCAGTGCGAGCCAGAACAGCGCTGAGGCGAAAACGGGGGCCGTACCGCGCCGAGCAGGCGCCGAGGTGCCGGCTTGGGACACGATCCCAATTGAGGACAATTGGGTCATATCCCCGCCGGTGATGTCCCCGCTCTTGCGCTGGGCGACATCGTACAGGACGAGCGCGAGGGCGAGAAGCGCCACAGCGCTGCCGATGAGCTCGAGCGGGCCGGGACGTTCGTGCCAGATGATGGCGGCAGCGAGGAGCGGGATGACAATCGCCGTGCGCATCGCTACGACAGAAAGAGCCAGTCCGGCAGCCTGTATTGCGCGGCTCCATACGAGCAGGCCGGCGACGAAGAGCACGCCGGTGAACGCGGCGAGGAGGGCGGCCGGACCCGAGATGTGGGTCTGGCCAAGCGCCAGCGAGGCAAAGAAGCCGATGACGGCAGCGACCGCGTAGTTTGTGCGGACGAGCGGCAGTCGGTCGAGAGCGCGGGCTTCAGCGCGCTTGAGCACGAGTCCCATGCCGACCGCGGACGCGACCTTGAGGAGCAGGTAGAGCACTGGGAAGTATCCACTAGTGGTGGCAATCGTCAACTGTTGCCGGGAGCAGATGCATCAGTATAGTTAGGAATGACGAAGTCCGAATTCCGAATGACGAGTCAATGCGGAAATGCCCAAAGACCTAGAGAAATCGGCGATTCGGTCTGGTCACCGGGATTTGGGTCTTCGCGGGAGGCGGAGTGAGGAAAACGACCAAGGGCGAGACGGCGCAGGAGCTGCTCGCCGCAGCCGCTCGTTTCCATGGCCATCTCGGACCGTGGCTGGTACTTGGGCTCAAGGTAGGGGCGTATGCGCGGCGGAAGCTTGCCGCCTCGCCGTTCGATTTGAGGGCGCGGGTCTTCTGCCCACAAGGGACGCCCTACACCTGCTTCGTGGACGGGGTCCAGTTCAGTTCCGGTTGCACCATGGGCAAGGGGAACATCACCCATCATCGTGCGGACGGGTGCTGGGTGGAGTTTACGCGCACCGGGGACAGAAGCAGAGTTCACCGCAAAGGCGCTGTTTCTCGCACAGACGAAGTCAGATGTCAGAAGCTAGATGTCAGGAGTCAGAAGCGCGGGCCGGGATGCGTGCGGCTTAGACTGCGGACAGGGGTGTGGGACGAACTCCACTCGCGGCCGGACGAGGGAATGGCAGGCGCGGCGCGCCGGGGCCGAGCGCTCGCCCGGCGGCAGGTGAGAGAGCTCTTTGCCGAGTAGGCAGGGCCGCGACGTGAGCCGGTCTCTTCTGCCAACGGCACCGTCGCAGCCTCCGTCAAACTAGCAGTATGCGCTGGCTGCGGAACGCACTGCGCGAATGGACACCGGTCATCGTCGCGGTTCTGTTCATCCGTTCGTTCGTGGTCGAGGCGTTCATGGTGCCGACCGGCTCGATGCTCAATACGATTCTCATCGGCGACATGATGCTGGTGAACAAGTTCGTGTACGGAGTGAAGCTGCCGTTCACCGACAAGACCCTTATCCCGGTCTCGAGCCCGAAGCGCGGCGATATCGTCATCTTCCGGTTCCCGTTGGACCCGGACGTGCCGGCCGGCGCCACCCGGCTGTTCCCTGAGAAGCTGCCGCTGCTGCCTGTTTTCTGGAGCCGCACCCGCGGGTTCTTTCAGTGGTACACTCCGCTCACGCTCATCAAGCGCTGCGTGGCCGTGGCCGGCGATGAGGTCGAGTACCGGAATAAGCAACTCTACGTAAACGGGCAGTTGCAGGACGAGCCCTACGTGCAGCACGCGGATGCGAGGACGTTCAGGGGACTGCCCGGACTCAAGGACTTGCAGCGGCGATGGGAGCAGCACGGTTTCTTCCGCACCGAGCTTTCGCCCTACGTCCGGGATGAGTTCGGACCGGTTGTCGTTCCGCCGGGGTGCATATTCGTGATGGGCGACAACCGCGACAATTCCGAGGATTCGCGATTCTTCGGGCCGCTGGAGCTGCGTCACGTCCGCGGCAAGCCGCTGGTCACTTACATGTCCACCGCCGCAGCCGGGTACCCAATCAACATCCCGAAGATGATGCTCTCGCCCTGGGCCATCCGTCTCAACCGCATCGGCCACCTGGTACGCTAGCGCCGAGCCGTCCTATGTCCTATGTCGAGCCCTGATTCCGACGTAGACAGCCACGAAGACGAATACCGAGCGAAACGGAATGGGGGCATTCTGCGCCAGTCCGTTTCGTGCCTCGCGCTTTCGTGGCCTCGATATCGGTTCACGCCTCCCCTTCTTCGGTCGCCTCGGTCGCCGCTTCCTGCTTCGGCTGTTTCGACCTAAACAGCACCACGCTGCTCTTCTCAACTGCCTTCACGAATACCAGATGCGCAAGGCAGATGAGCAACTGGACGCCGACAATCAGCGTCCTGCCGGCCAGGCCGGAGCGGAGATAGCCGAGCGCGAACGCCAGCGATACCAGGCTCAGGCCCACGTAGAACAGGGTCACCTGCCGATGGCTCCAGCCCTTTGTCAGGAGCCTTTCGTACAGATGGCTGCGGTGGGCCTGCCAGAACTTCTCGCCGCGCATCGCTCGGTAGACTATGGTGTAGGACGTATCGAACAGGAAGCTGCTGTAGAGAATCAGCCAGAACGCCAGCGGCACCAGTTGCCGTCCCAGCGTGGCCAGGCGGAGCGCCAGCACTGCAAAGACGAACCCCAGGGTCAGGCTGCCCACGTCGCCCATGAACAGCCGTGCCGGCGGGAAGTTGAACCAGAGGAACGCCAGGCACGCCGCGAGCACGGTCAGGGCCATGACCCCCTCGAATGGATGGCGGGTGGCGAAGGAGAACGCGGCGATTCCCGCCGAGTAGACCACGGCCAGGCTGGCTGCCAGCCCGTCCGCGCCGTCGATGAAATTGTACAGGTTGGTAAGGCTCGCAATCCAGAGGAGGGTCAGGGGAACTCCGGCCCACCACAGCTCGACGTTGTGTCCCCAAGGCAGCTTCAGCACGTGGAACTGCGTGCCGGCGCCCATCACCAGCCCGGCCGCGCCCAACTGCAAGAACAGCCGGTAGCTTGCCGGCGGGTCGCGGTAATCGGCCCAAAGCCCGATACCGGCGACTATGACCGTCGCGATTGCGAACAGCCCGATGTCGCCGCGCGGCACACCGTGAGTGCGCGACCCGACCGCGAGCAGGGCGAGGCAGATGGCCAGCGCCATGCCGATGCCGCCGCCGCGGACCGTGGGGCGATTGTGGGAGCTTCTCCTATTCGGAACGTCGACCGGCGACCCGCGGCCCGACTGCCGGAGCATGCGGTACGCGCCGAACCACGAGATTGCCAGCGAGGCCAGGCTCAGGCCCAGAACCTTGAGCAGGAACACGTCGCGCCTCCCTCAATCCGACTCGATTCCGGGGCAACCAGCGCATAAAAGACTCAGACGGATTCTAATCCTTGAGGGGCGGTTGTCAATCGCTGCGCCTCCGCCTCCGCCTGCGCCTCCGCCTGCTGCGCCTCCGCCCAACCCCTTGTGCGTTAGTGAATTCCAATCCCCTCCTCCATTCTGCCTTCTGACTTCTGGCTTCTCTGCTTTCTGACCTCGTCCTTGACAAGATGGCCGTCCCCTCCACGGGAGGGAGTCCTTTCCTCTATCCTGTTCCAGTGTCTGTTCTCGGCCCCGTTCACGGCTCTGGACTTGGTCCCGCTCCGGCTACTGCTCCCGGCCTCGTTCCAGCCACCTGTCTCGGCCCGGTCGTGAGCCCCTCTTCGTGGCCCTGTTCCGGCGCCTGCTCAACGAATGAGCTTGCCGGGGAGCTTCCTCAAGGAACTTTCCAGTGAGCTTTGCCAGGTGTCTTCGCCGGAGGCCAGCGGAAGGGAGTCGGGGCCTGTATCCGTTCGGTGACAACTGTCACCGTTGGGTGACACTTCCTGGAACCTGCTCTCCGCTAAGTCACGCAATTTGGGAAGGTAGCTTCTGGCATCCTTTGTGCATGGCCAGCACCGGAGAAAACCGACGGCTCCGGGTGACGGGCAAGAGCGGGCCGGCGCATCATTGCTGACACCGGCCCTGAAATGCCCGTACTCCGGTGCGTCTACGCTAGCAGGAGAATTGTGAACGGTAGTGTTGAGGTCATCCTTAATCCCACCGCCGGAAGCGGGGCGGGCAAGCGATGGCAGATCCGCATTGCGGAGTTGGTGGCCGCGCGCTGGGGTGAGGCCGCGTTCCACGCTACTTCCAGGCAGGGAGAGGCAACCGAGCTGGCGCGGGCTGCAGTTGCAGGTGGGGCGTCAATGGTGATTGTCTGCGGCGGCGACGGCACCATCCAGGAGGTAGCGAACGGCATGCTGAGCGCGGGCAACGGGCCGGTCGAGTGCGAGCTGGGAATCGTGAATTGCGGAACCGGCCGCGGTCTGGCCGACAGCCTGGGGCTTCCTTCCGCGCTTGAGGAACAGCTCGCGCTGATACATGAAGGCGACGCAGTTCCGCTCGACATCGGCCGCGTAAGATACGTCGGCATGGACGGTCGACCGGCAGAGCGGCTGTTCGTGAACGAGTGTCAACTGGGCATCGGCGGCGCCGTGGTGGCCAAGGTCGAGAAGGGGAAGAGCAGCAGCGGAGACATGAAGTCAAAGGTCAAGAGCCAAAAGCCAAGAGTCAACGCGGCGGACGACGACGCAAAGAACGGGTCGGGAAGACACGGAATCACCGGCTACAAGCAGCTCGGCGGGACGATGGCATTCGGCCTCGTCGCCGTCAAGGAGTTGGTCGGCCTCCGCTGTCCGGAATTGTCCGTGCAGATTGACGACGACCAGCCGGTCAAGGGGCGGTTCGTCGGCATCATGGTCGGCAATGGAGCGAAGTGCGGGGGTGGGATGCGCCTGACCCCGGACGCTCGCACGGACGATGGGGTGCTCGACGTGGTGCTCGTGCGGGAGATGAGCGTGGCAAGGAGGCTCTGGTTGTTTCCAAAGATCTACCGAGGCAGGCACACCGGAGTGGACGGGATAACGTCGCACCGGGCCCGTCGGGTTTTCGTGACCGGTTCTGATGCGGCCGCACTGGAGGCCGACGGCGAGCCGCTCGGCCATTCGCCGTGTACGATCGACGTGCTGCCCTCGGCGTTGCGGCTGCGGGCGGGGAAGCGCGCTGGTGCGCGAGAGTGGGGAGTCGGGAGTAGGGAGTAGGGCAGGGTGTGGCACGGAACTCTCACCGGAACTCGGGGGTAAAGGGAGACCAGGGTGCGGAGCTGGCTCAGGAGGGTGCAGCGGGTCGAGTTCGAGGGGCGGATATTCGTGTCGTTCGGGATGGTGCTGGCGGTCTGCCTGGCATCGATGCTCGGATTCCGTTCCGTGGCTCCCAACTTCGTAATCATCGGCGGGCTGTTCGGTCTCGGCTCCGGGCTGTCCATCCGGCTCGGGTTTGCCCTGGCGGCCGGAGTGATGGCGCTCGCCACTCTGCTCCGGATGTGGGCCGGGTCGGCGCTCTCGTCGCAGCGGATGATGGCGTTCCCGGTGCAGCACGACGAGCTGATAACCGGCGGCGCGTACCGGCTCGTGCGCCATCCCATCTACCTGGCCGACTTCATCGCTTTCTTCGGGTTCGCCCTCTGCCTGAAGCCAATCGGATTCCTGCTCCCGGCGCTGCTCTATGTCCATTACATTCAGCTTGTCAGCCACGAGGAACGCGCGCTTGAGGCGCAGTTCGGTAAGGCGTACTCGGAGTATGCCCGCCCGATTCCCAGGTTCCTGCCCGACCTACGCAGCTTCCGGCAACTGGGGCAGGCGTTCCGCGAGTTCGACATTACTGCCGACGGGTTCCGGCACAACGCGCTCTACCTGCTGTTCGTACCCGGGTTCGTCGCGGCAGCGGGGACCAGGGAGCTGTGGCCGGCGCTCGTAGTCGGTTTGCCCGCGGTCGTGGACTGGGCAGTGGTGCACACAATCAAGGGGAAGAGGCCGGGAAAGGCCCAAGCCCCAAGCCCCAAGCCTCAAGCCGCGAGGAACCGCAGGTCGTCCCCGGCCGAGGACTTCAGCACCAAGACGCGACGAAAACCCTCCAGGTCGAAAGTGGTCTCCGACATCCTCTACGCCCAGTGCTGGGAAGACCCGCAGATCGACCTCGAAGCCTTCGCCATCAAACCCGAAGATGAAGTCTTTTCCATCACGTCCGGCGGCTGCAACGCGCTGGCCTTTTTGGCGGCAGGCGCGGCCAAGGTGATTGCGCTCGATTTGAGCCCGTTTCAGAATCACGTGCTCGAACTGAAGATGGCGGCGTTCCGCGCCCTTCCCTACGAGAAGATGCTCGGCTTTGTCGGGGCGACGCGTTCGGCTCACCGTTCGGAAGAGTACGCAACTGTTCGCAGGCACCTGAGCCAGGAAGCGCAACGCTACTGGGACCGGCATCCGGTCAAGGTCGAACGCGGGATGATTCACACCGGCCGGTACGAGGGATTCATGCAACTTCTCCGGCGCTGGTTCTTCCGGCTGCTCGACGGGCAGGACCTCACGAAACGCCTGTTCGCAGCGCCTGACCGCGCGGAGCGGGAGCGGCTCTACCTGGAGAGGTGGAACAACCGACGCTGGCGGCTGTTCATGCGGGTACTGCTCAGTTGTCAGGTGCAGTCGCTGCTCTTCGACCCGGCCTTTTACGCGCAGCTCGGCGAGACATTCTCTTTCGGCCGGCACTTTGAGGAGCGGTTCCGGCACGCGGTCGTGGACCTTGAGCCGCGGACCAACTGGTTTCTCTCCTACATCCTCCGCGGCGGGTTCACGCCGCCGGACTGCCTGCCGCTGTATCTGAAGCGCGAGAACTTCGAGACGATACGCGGCCGACTGGACCGGGTGCAGTTGGTGCTCGGCAGTTGCGAGAGCTTCTTTCCCACCCTGCCCGACAACTCGGTCGCCAAGTTCAACTTCACCAACATATTCGAGTGGATGACGCCGGCGAGTGTCGAGAGTCTGCTGCGCGAGACCATCCGCGTGGCCAGGGACGGGGCGGTGCTGACCTACCGCAACCTAATTATCCCGCGGTCCCGGCCCGAGAGCCTTTCGCGCTGGCTTGAGCCGGATGCCGAGCTGGCCAGGCGCCTGCACGAGCAGGACCGTTCGTTCATCTACCGCGCGTACGTGGTTGAGCGGGTGAGGAAGTGATGGCGTACCGAGTGGAACCGGCGACTGACAAAGGGCAGCGGCAGGACTTCCTCGAGCTCCCATTTGCTCTGTACCGCGACGACCCGCTCTGGGTTCCGCCGCTCCGGTCTGAAGTCGACCGGACCCTGGATGAACGGGCCAACCCGTACTTCGCCAACGGCCTGCTTCAGCTCTTTGTCTGCTTTCGGGACGACCGGCCGGTGGCGCGTGCCTGCGCAATCATCAACCGCAACCACTGGGAGAGATTCGGCGAGCAGGCCGCGTTCTTCGGGTTCTTTGAGTCGGAGGATGACGGCGAGGCCTGCGGACGGCTGTTCGACGCGGTCGCATCCTTCTGCCGCCGGAACGGCGCGACTACGCTCGAAGGGCCTTTCAACCCCAACCACTACTCCGAGCTCGGGCTGCAGACAAGCGGATTCGGCCAGGCGCCGGTCTTCTTCGAAACCTATAACCCGGAATACTACGCGCGTCTCGTGGAGGATGCGGGATTCAGGGCACTCCGCCGGCTGCATACCCGGGCCAACCACGCAATCGGCGAGCGCGTGCGACGTGCGTTCGGCGACAGGCGGCCGCCAACCAGGCGCGGGGAATTTCGCGTACGGCCAGCCCGGCTGCTCGACTTCAACCACGAATTGGAGCGAATCCGCGCGGTCAACAACGACGCCTTTGCCGGCAACTGGCACTTCCTGCCGCTGAGCCGGGCCGAGTATTCGTTCGCCGCCAAGTACCTGTTCTTCGTTACCTATCCGCGACTCATCGGCATCGCCGAGCGCGACGGCGAGCCGGCGGGCGTGGTCCAGTTCTGCCTGGACGTCAACCCGCTGCTCCGCACCATGGGCGGCGGGGTCGGACCGGCGAGCTATCTGCGTTTTCTTCTAGGCCGCAGCCGCGTGCGCGACGTGGTGATGTACGCGGTTGGCGTGAAGAAGGCTTCTCAGCATACCGAGGTGTACCGGCTGCTCTTCGAATACGGTTGCTGGGCGATCCGCGACTGCCGTACCATGACCACGACCTGGATGACGGATGACGACCCGGCGCCGCTGGCAGCGGCTCGGCGGCTCGGGCTCGAACCGTCCAAGTATTTCGCCATCTATGGCAAGACTCTCTGACCGCTCACTCGGGCCGGAGGCATGGGGTCTTGCGGTCGGCCCGAACCGGTCGCTCTATGTGGCCGGCTGCGGCACAGTGGAGCTGGCCCGCGTCTACGGTACGCCGCTGCACGTGGTCAACCGGCCCGGGCTGGAGGCGGCTGCCTCATCATTCCAGGACGCTTTCCGGACGGCGTGCCCTTTTCCGGTGCGGGTTCACTACGCCTACAAATGCAACAGCGTGCCGGCGGTCGCAGCGGCGCTCAAGCGGGCCGGGCTCCACGCCGAGGTAATGAGCAGCTATGAACTGCGCCTGGCCTTGGAACTGGGACACAACGGCGACGCAATCGTCGTGAACGGGCCGTACAAACCCGAGCCATTTCTGCGCGACTGCCTGAACGCGCGCGTGCGCTACATCGTGGCCGACTCGGTCGAGGAGCTCAGGCTGATTGACCACGTGGCCCGTGACCAGGGACAGAAGGCCGACGTGCTGCTCCGCATGAATCCGGACTACACGCCGCATCGGATGAACCAGGGTTCGGCCGCGGCCAGCCGCAAGGGCTGCGCGTTCGGGCTCGACCTTGCCGGCGGCGAGGCAGACCAGGCTTTGAAAGAGCTGCCGGGCATGGCCGGTGTGACCTGCCGCGGGTTCCACATCCACATCGGAACCGGCATCGAACAGCCGTCCGACTACCGCCGGGCCCTGGGAAGACTGCGCAACCTGGTGCAGAGCTACCACGCCAAGGGCGTGCCGGTGACGACGGTCGATGTCGGCGGCGGCTTTGCGGCCGGAACCACGCGCGAGATGTCGACCCTGGAGATGCTGCTGTACCAGGGAATCGGGCTGCTGCCGGAAACGGCACGAAACGGGCAGCGACCGACGATTCACGACTTCGCGCAGGCGGTCGCCGCCGGCATCGCCGAACTGTACCCGGACCGGGCCTGGCCCGAAGTCATCGTCGAGCCCGGCCGGAGCATCGCGAGCTCCTGTCAGTTCCTGCTGCTTACGGTGCACGCGGTGAAAGAGCGGCCCGGCATCGGCAAGTGGCTCATCACCGACGGCGGGCTCGGCACGGTTACGATGCCAACATTCTACGAGTGTCATGAGGTTCTACTCTGCAACGACCCGGCGCGGCCCCGCACCGAAAAGGTGACAATCATCGGCCCGGTCTGTTTTGCCGGAGACGTGGTGTACCGGAACAAGCCGATGCCCGCGGTCAAACCCGGCGAGGTCCTCGCCCTGATGGACACCGGCGCCTATTTCACGGCGCTGGAGTCCTCATTCGGCTTCCCCCGGCCCGCGCTCGCGTTCGCCGACAGCGGCAGGCACCGCCTGGTCAGACGCAGGGAGTCATTTGTCGACATGGTGAGCCGCGACAGCATGGAGAGCCTGAAGCAGGAAGAGAAAAGCATCGAAAAGGAGTGACAAGGAGGAGCTATGATTACGAATACCACACCGACAGCTTTGAAGTTCGCGGTGACTCCGGCCGGGCCGGACGGGAGCCGCGACCGCGCAATAGCCGCAATCGCGAGCGAGTTCAAGCGCCGCGGTTGCGAGCAGGTTACTGACGTCAAGGCGGCCAACTTCGTACTTAACCCGGCCGACCTTTCAGCGCCCCAGCCGTTTCACCGCCATGCGCAGGCGCTGTTCTGCGCTTCGGTGGCGACCCTGACCCGACGGGTGCCTGATGTCCGTGCGGTCGCCTACCCGGCGCTGGTGCGGACTCTTTCCAACATCATGGTCGTGCTCGCCGACGTGCCGGGCCGAAACGAACCCGAGGTCTACTTCACGACACCGGAGACCGGGTTCTACCACTATCCGTTCGACGCTAAGCGGGTCTGTGACAGCTTGATGCCGATTGTCAGCGCCAAGCTGGTCATCCACAACCGACTCTCAACCAACCTGCCGGAACGGCTCTGGCAGACCTCGCCGGTGGTCGAGCAGATCAAGACCTACTGCCGCGAGCTCGACAAACTCGGAGTGCTGCCCGCGCCCTTCCCGCTGAGCGAAGTCCTGGCCCCGGCCGAAGTCGCGCACCTATATGAGGTCTTTGAGATGACCGGACTCTCGTACGGTAACCTGAGCGCACGCGAACGGGCGGCCGAGCTCGGGCCGGCGACGTTCTGGATGTCGGCCCGCGGCGTGAACAAGTCGCAGCTTGAGACCATCGGCCGCGATATACTGCTCGTTTCCGGGTACGACGAGGCCAGAGGAGACATCCTGGTGAGCGTGCCGCCCGAGCATAATCCGCGGGCTCGGGCTTCGGTCGATGCGATTGAGCACTGCCTCATCTACTCGTCCTATCCGGGAGTGGGCGCGATAGTGCACGTGCACGCCTGGATGGATGGCGTCGCGGTAACGTCCCAGAACCATCCCTGCGGCACGATAAACATCGCCCGCAGCGTCGCCGAACTGCTGAGCAAGGAGCTGGACCCGACCCGGGCAGTGCTGGGCTTGAAGAACCACGGTCTGACTATCACCGGCCCGGACCTTGGGGACATCTTCGGCCGGATTCGCGGCCGGCTCCGGACCGAGGTCCCGATGCTCGAATAGCCGGGCATGTACGCCCTGAAAATCCTCACTGCCCAGCCCCAGCGCGCGGTGCTGACCTGCCTGGGCATCGCGCTCTGCGTCGTCCTCATGCTCTTCCTCTTGGCCGTGTACCGGGGCGTATCGGTCGGCTCGCTCGAATACGTGCGCTCAAGCGACGCTGACCTCTGGGTGCTCCAGCGCCACGCGGCCAACATCCTGCGGAGCACGTCGCTCTTGAGCGAACGCCACGGCGAGGTTATCAGGAACGTCAAAGGCGTGGAGTCGGCTTCGCCGGTCCTCTTCCTGCTTGGCGGGGTCGAGCGCGGCAAGCCGGGCGCGCAGAAGCTGGTTACGACCTACTTCACCGGGTTTGACACCGCCGCCGGTAGAGGCGGTCCCCCGGCCCTGGCCTCGGGGCGAAACCTGGAAAGCGACAGTGAAATCGTGCTCGACCGTTCGTTCGCGGCCAAGTACGGGTTCAAGCTCGGGGACAAGCTGTCCGTGAAGGGCGAGGCCCTGCTCGTGGTCGGGCTCTCCTCCGGTACCAACATGTTCGTGATCCAGTATGCGTTCATCACCCTGAACCGTGCGCGGCGATTGTACGGGATGAAGGACGTTGTCTCCGCGTATCAGGTACGGCTCAAGCCCGGCGCCGAACCGGCAGCGGTCCGGACGAGTATCCGGCGCGCGCTGAGGGACGTCGCCGTCTACGACCGGGATACGTTTCTTTCGAACAACGGGCAGGAGATGAGGTCAGGCATACTGCCTTTGCTGTACACAGTCGCCATCATCGGCGCGGCGGTCCTGACCGCGATTCTCAGCTTGATACTCTCAGTGAACGTGCTCGAACGGCGCAAAGAACTGGCCGTGATGAAGGCGCTGGGCGCTCCGGCCGGCTTCATACCCGGCCTGGTCATAGTACAGGCGTTCTGTCTTGCCGGGGCAGGCACCGTGCTCGGAACCGGCGCCTTCTTTCCGCTGAGCCGCCTGGTGGAGAGGTTCTCCCCGGAGATAACGACCCGGGCCGCGCCGGTCCACGTCGCCATCGTGATCGCCGGGGCGGTCGCAGTCAGCCTGCTGAGTTCGCTCCTGCCCATCCAACGGCTGCGCCGGATTTACCCGCTCGAGGTCTTCCGATGACGTCCCCGCCGGTCGCTGCAACTCATCGGGTCTTCAAGGTCTACGGCAGTACCGGACATCGTACCACGGCGCTCAACGACGTATCGGTCGAAGCCGGGGCCGGAGAGCTGGTGCTGCTGCTGGGGCCCAGCGGCAGCGGCAAGACCACGCTACTGACCGTCATCGCCGGGTTGGAAAAGCCCACCACCGGTGATGTGACACTGTTCGGAAAGAACGTCGCCGACTACGCACCGAGTCAGCTCCAGAAGCTCCGTGCCGGTAACATCGGATTCGTGTTCCAGACTTTCCACCTGATTGATGCCCTGACCGTGCTCGACAACGTCCTGCTGGTCACTCGTTTCAACCGGCAACCCCGCCGGGCGGCGAAGGAACGAGCGCTCGGTCTGCTGACGCGGTTCGGGGTCGAAGGACTCGCGGGAGCCTACCCGCATACGTTGAGCCAGGGCGAGAAGCAGCGCGTGGCCGTGGCCCGGGCACTCGTCAACGAGGCCAGACTGGTCATTGCCGACGAACCGACTGCCAGCCTTGCCTCACAGCAGGGATTCGAGATCGTCAGGCTGCTGCGCGCGTTTGCCACGGACGAGAACCGGTGCGTCGTCGTGGCAAGTCACGACGAACGGATCGCCGAATTCTCGGACCGCGTCCTTCGCCTCGGCGACGGCACGCTGGTCTCCTGACCACCAGTCGGGCTGCGGCGTCGGCTGGCCCTCGCTTCATGGCCTGCGGGCTTCAATGTAGGCCGGGGGAAGTCAACGTGTCCCTGCCCGCGAGGTCCGGACGTGTGCATCCGTGCTCATCCGTGGTTACTCACCCTGTGCGGGAGGCCTGGGCCGGAAGCGGCTGCCGTTGCGGCGGCTGTTGTGGGTGCAGGAGCGAGGGCTGGAACGGCTGCTGTTCATTCGGCTGTTGCGGGCGGCGGGGCGGACATCGCTGCGGCAGCAAGAGCGGCGGCCGTTACCGGGCCTGGTGCAGGGACCGTAGCGAGGCGTGCTCCGGGATGAGGAGCGGACGCCGCCGCGCGCCCAGGACAGGGGTAAGGAGCGGAGTCTATCGCTGGACCCGGAGCGCGGCGAGGAGATGGGACTTGACCTTGGCAAAGAACGGAGCCTTGAGCAGACGCTTTAGCGAGGCGATGAGCTGAGCCCGGAACAGAGACCGTTCCAGGAGCAGGCGCGGAAGCCGGAGTTGAGCCTTGAGCGGGGCCTTGAGCGGAGCGAAGAACGGCTCTGGCTGCGTGCACCTGAGCCGGGGCTGCTCAATATCCAGCACCGGGCTCTGCTCCGGGGCAAAGAGCCTCCCCAATGGTATAGGGTACGGTAG
>Ga0116202_10000180_pt1 | contig 33286 bp, 38 predicted proteins | sample LakKivw325mmetaG_FD_94479 | JGI IMG/M metagenome (GOLD analysis project Ga0116202, IMG submission 94479) | Anoxic lake water microbial communities from Lake Kivu, Rwanda to study Microbial Dark Matter (Phase II) - Lake Kivu water 325m metaG | ecosystem: Environmental > Aquatic > Freshwater >... | reverse complement strand
TCAACATTCATCAAAACGATTATCTTCGGCCAATAATTTAAAAAAGAGGCAAAATGTTCATCCGCCTCAATAACTAAGTATTGCGACTTCCCCACTCTACAATTACTATCGCCAAATTCTCTGAGCTTTGTTCCAACAATTACTGTGGGGTCAAACCCCGCTTTTGTTAATGAAACCCCAATCATTGCCGCTACCGTACTTTTACCGTGGCTTCCGCAAACAGCGATGGTAAAATATTTTTTAGTCAATTCTCCCAAAGCCTCAGGATAACTTAAGCATTTAATACCCAATTTTTTAGCTGCTTTTAGTTCTGGATTGTCCTGAGGAACCGCCGGACTATAAACCACCAAATCAATCTGGTCAAGAACTGTTCTTGACCGATGGGGACCAATATAAATTTTCGCTCCCAATTTCTTCAGAGCGCCGGTGATTTCTGAGGCAACCAAATCTGAGCCAGTTACTTTATGACCCTTTGCTAAATAATATCTGGCCAAAGCTGAAACCCCAATGCCACCAATGCCAATAAAATGTATCTTCATATGGTTTAGAAATTAGATATTAGAAATTAGGATTTTAACGGTGCTGATTCCAGCACCGTGTATTCTGCTCCCCCTCTTTTTAATTGGCTTTCCATCACTTCAATTGAATTTACTTCGAAACCCAAATTTATCTCTTCATTTACTTCCGGTCTTTCTTCCGGTTCAATTTGACGAAATTCCCAAGCTCTAATTCTTCCTAAGGTAATGTGAGGAGTGTATGGCCTATTTTCTTTCAACTCATCCGTCTTCGCTAAAGCTTCGGCGTGTAAGAGAGAATTTTCTAAGTCGCTTTGTAGTTTCCCCAGCTCAACTGATTTTTCTCCTTCCGCCCAGACCATTCGGGGCGGCATTTTTTTTGGAGGACCATAACAAATTTTAATTAGATTTATAGGAAAAGGTTCGTGCCTCTGAGTGACTTCTTTTGTAATTTTCAAAACTTCCAAAAGCTCCTCATCATTTAAATAACCCAAAAAAGCTAAGGTGATATGCAAACTCTCTTTTTTTGTCCAGCGGCAAGGCAATTCCAACCACTTACTTTGATATTCAACGAGTTGCTTTTTAATCTCCTCAGGCAAATTTATTGCAATAAAAATTCGATTCCTCATAAATCAAGTTTTTGTGAAACAAAAACGCAGATGAAAATGAAGGGAAACTTCGCAGAAGGCAAACTTCATCGACGATAAAATTCTATCATATTTTAAGGAACTCTCCAAGGGTGGTTTTGACATTCGATTTTTTTATTTTATAATTAGTTAACGAGCCCCGAGCGGAGCGAGGGGCGAAGGTGAAGATGAGAACGAAGTTCTCATCGACTAAAGTCGATTAAAACAAAGAAATAGAAAAGTGTGAAAAATTTTCTTAAAAAAATAAGTCAGATATTTAATTTTACTAAGAATCCCAGAATAAAATTTTTGAGTGTTTTTTTGATAGTTATCAGTTTTGTTGGGGAAACGCCTCTTCGGGAAATAAGCCATCTTTTGGCTAATGGAATTTTATCTCTCATTGGAAGGGATATTTCTGGTGCGGGAAACATTATTGATAAATTGTTTTCTATTGGCGCACCTATAATGATTGTTTATATTCCCGCAACAATAGCATTATGGATAATAATAAGAGATGGTTTTCAAAAATTGGATTGGATTTTCGCCCCTATTTTAATCGGAATTCTCGTAAAAGGCGGAGTATATGGCACCCTGTGTCTTAATCGCAAAATTAATGAATTCTGGCAACTCGCTCAGTATGGCGTTCCTAGCTCTTTACTCTGGGCTTTTATTTCGATATTTTTGCTGAGCAGTTTGGTAGGATTTGCTATCTGGTTCAAAGAAACAAGGTGATTTAAAAATAAAAATGAAGGAAGCATTTTTGTATAAAAAATTGAAAGATAAAAAAGTGCAGTGTCAAAATTGTGCTCATTATTGTATTATTTTACCTGGCAAAAGAGGAACTTGTGGAGTGAAAGAAAATATTGATGGCGCGTTATATGCTTTAAATTACGGTAAAGCTATCGCCTGCCACATTGACCCGATTGAGAAAAAGCCTTTCTTTCATTTTTTACCCGGGAGCTATTCTCTTTCCATAGCTACAGTTGGCTGCAATTTTGCCTGTAAAAATTGTCAGAACTGGGATATTTCCCAAGGTTTTAAAGGAGCTAAAGAAATTCCTGGTGATGATTTATCGCCGGAAGAAATTGTAAAAATTGCACTTAAAAATAAACTCCCGAGCATTTCTTATACTTATACCGAGCCGACAATCTTTTTGGAATATGCCTTAGATACAATGAAATTGGCGAGGAAAGCAGGCCTGAAAAATAATTTTGTTTCCAATGGCTTTATGAGTCCGGAATCAGCGAAATTAGTTGTTCCCTATCTCGATGCCAATAATATCGACCTGAAAAGTTTTTCTGATGAATTTTATAAATCAAATTGTGGTGGAAGATTACAGCCAGTTTTAGACACTGCCAAATTAATGAAAAAATCGGGTGTTTGGGTAGAAATCACCACTTTGGTAATTCCAACCCTGAGCGATTCGGAAGAGATGTTTAGAAGTATCGCCAAATTTATTAAGGAAGAATTAGGCTCTGAAACGCCTTGGCATATTAGCCAATTTTCTGGCGCCATTTCTTGGAAATTACAGCATATTCCCGATACCTCAGTTGAAACCTTACAAATCGCTTGGAAAATTGGTAAGGAAACCGGTTTAAAATATGTTTACACTGGTAATATTCCAGGGCTTCCTTCGGAAGATACTTTCTGCCCACAATGTGGCACAGTTTGTATTGACAGAACAAATTACATCATCCACCGTCACGACAAAAATGGAAAATGTCCCAAATGTGGTGTAGATTTAAATTTAATTATAAAATAATGAAATCCCCCGACCTCCGCTCCAGACACCTTCGGTTTCTGGCGCTCGCCTTCGGCTCGCTGTTTTTCCACCACAGGGGATTCAAATAATATGCCTATTGTTTTTGCAGCGATATCTCCTCATCCGCCGATAATTTTACCTTCGGTTGGTTCTCCAGAAGACAGAGCCCAGGTCAAAAAGACAATTGAGGCATTAGAAAAATTAGGCAAAAAATTAAAGGAAGCTAAGCCCGATTCCATCATTATTTCCGCTCCCCACCCCGATTGGGGTTTTAATGTTCCTCTATTCTTTTTAGCCGAAAATTTTAAAGGGGAGATAAAAACTTATCTCATTGGTGTCGAATCTCCTACTTTTTATTTCGAACAAGGAAAGAAAATCGGTCAAGAACTGTTCTTGACCGATAAGAGATATGTTGTGATTGCTTCGGGCGATCTTTCGCATTGTTTGAAAGAAGAAGGTCCTTATGGTTTTCATCCCGATGGTCCAAAATTTGATGAAAAATTGATAGAATCTTTGAAAAGAAAAGACATTGAGACAATTTTGAAGTTAGACGATATGTATCCTGAAGCCGGAGAATGCGGCCTTCGCTCTTTTTGTTTTCTTTTAGGAATTTTAGAGGCTTCCGGTATCGATTATCAACCCGAAATTTTGTCTTACGAAGGACCATTTGGAGTTGGTTATTTGGTGGCCGATTTTAAATTAAGTCGATGAAGGCATGCCGCCTTCATCTTCACCTACGATTGCTCAATGAAATATTTATTTCATTTCGCGTTCGAGAGATAAATATAAATTGAGCGAGAGATGAGATTTATCTCATCGAACTTATAAATAAAATCTTGGTAGTCGATGAAGCTAAAACTTCATCTTCACCTGCGATTTTATAAATAAAATCTTGGTAGTCGATGAAGCTAAAACTTCATCTTCACCTGCGATTTTATAAATAAAATCTTGGTAAATAATGGATTTGAAGAAAGTTGAAGAAATTTTAAAAGGAGAGCCGCCTTATCGCTTAAAACAGATTAAAAAGGCAATTTTTTTTGATTTAATTGAAAGCTGGGACGATATCACTACTCTACCCAAAAATTTACGCCAGAAATTATCAGAAAATTGCCCACTTCAAGAATTAAAAGCAGAAAAAATATTAACCTCAAAAGACAATCAAACGATTAAAGCCCTTTTTAAATTGAGAGACGGTTTTAAAATTGAAACAGTTTTGATGCGACATATTGATAACCGACGAACCGTTTGCGTCTCTTCTCAGGTTGGCTGCTCCATTGGTTGTCGATTTTGTGCCACTGGACAGCAAGGCTTTAAAAGAAATTTGTTAAATTCGGAAATAATTGACCAGGTTTTATTTTTTGCCAGATTATTAAAAAAATCAAAAGAAAAAGTAGGCGATGAAGTTTACCCTCTTCGAGGTTTACCTTCATCTTCACCCTTCGCCGTGGCTCGGGTGACAAATGTTGTCTTTATGGGAATGGGAGAGCCCTTTCTAAATTATGACAATGTTTTAGAAGCAATAAAAATTTTAAATGATAAAGAAGGAGTTAATCTGGGCGCGAGGCACCTTTCTATTTCCACTGCAGGGATTACCGAAGGCGTTGAAAAATTAGCAAAAGAAAAATCACAGGTTAATCTGGCCATTTCGTTACACGCTCCAAATAATGAATTACGTTCAAAACTGATGCCGATAAATAAAAAATATCCAATTGAAAAGATTTTGTCGGCAGTCAAAGACTACATTAAAAAAACCAAAAGGAGAGTAATGTTTGAGTATTTGATGATAGATAAAACTAATGATACGGAAGAACAGGCAGAGGAATTAGCACAAGTTTTAAAAAAATCTTTGAAGGAAGCTCCTTATTTTGTTAATCTTATCTCATATAATCCCATTGGTCATTCGAAATTTAAACCTTCTCCGGGCTGGAAAATAAAAAAATTCAAAGAAATTTTAGAAAAAGCTGGAATTGCTACTACTCAGCGGTATCGTTTCGGGAAAGAAATTAAGGCTGCCTGCGGTCAATTAGCCGGCCGTGAATAATTATGGGTGACGGAAAGTTAATTGAAATTAAAAAGGCAAAAAAGATTATTTTTGTTGGTGATACCCATGGTGATTTAGATGCCAGTCAAAAAGTTATAAAAGATTATTTAAAAGAAGGAAATAAAATTGTTTTTCTCGGAGATTACGTTGATAGGGGCCCTTTTTCGAGAGAAAATATTGATTATTTATTAAAAATTAAAGAAAAATACCCAGACCAAATTTATTTATTACAAGGAAATCACGAAGGGCACCATATTTTGGAATTCTCTCCGGCTGATTTTTGGGAAAATTTAACGAAAGAAGAATATACCATATTTTCTACGATCGTAGAAAATATGGTATTAGTGCTAGTTGCAAAAAATATTATTGCGTTACATGGAGTATTACCAGATGTTAAAAGCCTGGAAGAAATAAACAAAATAAAATTGGGAAGTGAAGAATGGATCCAGATGACCTGGGGAGATTTTTCTGAAGAGCCAGGAGAATATTTAGGAAGTAACCCTTTTACCGGTCGTCCCCAATTTGGCAGGGATTATTTTTTTAAACTGATGGAAAGATTTGGGAAAAAAGTTCTCATCCGCTCCCATCAGCCAGACGCTCCTCAATTTATGTTTAATAACAGATGTCTGACTATTTTTACTTCTTCTGCCTACACGCGAGAGAGAACCATTGCCATTTACGATTTCAAAAAACCAATAGAAACCGCCAAAGATTTGGAAATAATAAGAATATGAAATTCGTTTTAAAAGGGCCTATTAAGGAATTAAAAGGTTATGAAAAAGTTATTAATTGCGACAAGCAATCCCGGGAAATTGAAAGAATATAAGGAATTGTTAAAGGGTCTACCGCTAAAACTTGTTTCTCTAAAAGATTTAAGAATTAAAAATAAGGTAAATGAGAATGCCAAAACATTTGAGGAAAACGCGATTAAAAAAGCGAAATTTTATTCGAGATTAACCGGACTTGCGACTTTAGCTGATGACGGAGGTTTAGAAATTGATTATTTAAAGGGTGAACCCGGGGTTAAATCGAGAAGATGGCCAGGATATGAAGCTACCGACGAAGAATTAATAGATTTTTGCTTAAAAAAACTTGAAGGAGTTCCCTGGCAAAAAAGAAAAGCACAATTGAGGGTTATAATAGCCTTAGCAATTCCAGGAAAAGAAGTTTTGATATCGGAAGGAAAATTAAGAGGAGTTATTCTTACAGAGCCGAGAGGAAAATTAATTCTTGGTTATCCCGTCAGGCCAATTTTTTACCTCCCCAAATATGGAAAATCTTTTGCCGAACTGAATTTTAAAGAAGAAATAAAAATCGGCCCTCGCAAAAAACCGATAAAGAAATTAATTTCATTTTTGAAATTGGAAGGGTTATGGTAAACATTTATCACGATTTAATTATAACCATACCGCTTTTTATTTGGGTGATTTTTGTGGTGAAGTATTTTTCAAGGCGGGTTTATGAGCTGGCAGTGAAAAATGGTTATCCGCCAGAATCAGCGACTTATTTTGGCAGAAAAGCGATTCATATTTTCGCCTCGGGATTGGTTGCTCTTTCTTTACCTTTTTTATTTAAAGAACCTTTTTTACCATTTCTGTCGGCTTTAATTTTGGCTCTTTACACTTACCTACCTCATCGGAAAAAGCAACTCTATCAATGGTTTCAGGCAAAAGATAATATTCGGGAAGTGAATTTTTGTTTGATGTGGGGATTGGTTATTTTAATCGGCTGGTTTTTTGATAAATCTTTTTGGTTAGGGGTAATTCCGGCTCTTTTTATGTCCTTTGGTGACGGGATAACTGGAATTGTCAGAAATCTAAAATACAAAAAAAGAACCAAGGCCTGGGAGGGTTCCTTGGCAATGTTTATTGTTTGTGTTTTAATTGCAGGACTAAAAATGGGATTAGCAGGAATTATTGCTGCTTTGACGGCAACTCTTTTTGAAAAATTTGAATTTGTTGATGATAATATATCCGTCCCATTTACTTCTTTTTTAATTTTGTTATTTTTTAAAATATGCATCCTTTAGTTCTACTGGCAAAATCGGCAGTGGAAAATTATGTTAGAGAAGAGAAAATTATTTCCCCCATTGGGGATTTGCCGGAGGAATTCCTGAAGCGACGGGCAGGAACTTTTGTGACAATTGAGAAGGGCGGCGAATTAAGGGGTTGTATTGGAACTTATCTTCCCACGCGGATAAATATTGCTGAAGAGGTCATTCATAATGCGATAGCGGCAGCCACTGAAGATTATCGCTTTGGACCAATTGAAAAAAAGGAGCTCAGCTCCTTATCTTACACGGTTTATATTTTGAGTTATCCCGAACCGGTTAAAGATATTAAAGAATTAAATCCTAAAAAATTCGGCATAATTGTCAAAACTGGACCTTTTACCTTTCCCAATGAAAAAGAAGTGGTTTTTGACGGCGTAATTCCTTATAAAACCGGATTATTACTTCCTGATTTAGAAGGCGTAGATACAATCGAAAAACAAATCTCAATTGCCTGCCAGAAAGGCGGGATAGACCCAACCAAAGAGAAAATTTTTATTTACAGATTCACTGTAGAAAAATATCAATAGTTTCTTTATGAAAATAGACCTTCATTGTCATAGTTATTATTCAAACGATGGAATTTCTTCACCAGAAAAATTGATAAAAACCGGCCTTAAAAAAGGCTTAGATGGTATTGCTTTAACTGACCATGACACAACTAAAAGCTGGGAAGAAGCAATTAAAGTGGCAAAAAAATTAAATGCCATTTTAATTTTGGGCCAGGAGATAAAAATCAAAAAAGAAGGAAAAACAATTGGAGAAATTTTGGGATATTTTTTGAAAGAAGAAATAAATCCTGAGGGTAAAAGTGGTGATAAAGTAATTGCCGAAATAAAACGGCAAGGTGGAATAGCCATAATCTCTCATCCTTTTGGCTGGAAAAAACCTTTTTTAGAACTTGAGAAATATCTTCGATTGGTTGATGGAATTGAAGTTTTTAATTCCCGGAGTCAAACCAAAAAAGGAAATCAAAAGGCCCTTCAATTTGCTCAAAAAAATAATCTGTCAATGACCGCCGGCAGTGACGCTCATTCTTATTTTGAAGTCAGTAATGCCTATATTGAAGCTGAAGTCAAAAATCTCCAAGAATTAAAAGAGGCAATTTTAAACCGTCAGGTGAAAATCATTGGCCACCAATCCCCTATTTTTGTTCAAATTTTTGCTATTATTGGGAAGTTAATTCATTTTTTCTGGCAGCCGAAGCATTAAGATTGAAGAATTTTATAATTTCTAAAAAATCTCTGGAGGCAGGTAATAAAAGAAAAGAAAGCAATGGTGTAAAGAAAATAAGAAATATATTTAATAAAAATTAATCCTAAAATAATCAGAATTAATCTTTCTTTCCTTTCCATTAATCCCCCGCCTCCTTTTCCACCAACTGCTTTGGCATGTTTTGAAATATAACTTGAGAGCATGAAAGTAGAACTAGCCAAAAAACTTCCCAGCCAAAGTTGAGGATTAAAAAGTCCAAAAGCTAAATACCAGGAGAGTTCTGAAGTTTTATCAGCTACTGAGTCAAATAGGGCACCAAACTTTGTTTCTTTTTTATTGGCTTTGGCGACTGCTCCATCAATAAAGTCCATCAAGCCAGAAATTAAAACAAATAAAATTGCTAATTTAAAAAAGCCCAAATAAATAAAATAAGCGCCAATAAAACCAAAAACCAAAATTAAAAAAGTAAAAAAATTTGGCGAAAGACCAGTTTTCCCTAAGATTTCTCCAATTTTATTTGATACTCTTTTAAATCTCTCTCTAAGATTTTCTGTTAGCATATTCTTTTTGAATTAAATCGGCTATTTTAACAACTGCCTCTTCTTGAGTGAAACCTTCAATTGAACCCATTGAAGGCCAATCGTTAGCGTCAACACAAAAAGGGATTTCGTTTTTCACTATAAAATCACCACCAAAAATTTTTAGTCCGGTTGCCTGACCGGTTAAAATCGTCTGTTTTTTTATCTCTTTTAATGCTACCTCAGAAATTTCATTTTCAGTATTTTTTGGTAGAATTAATTCCTCACCAATCATATAATATTTTAGATGTTTTCCATCAATGAATTCCTGAATTAAAATTTCCTCAATTTCTTTATTTTGATATTCTCTGATTGCCTTTCCGAAATCATTTTCATTTTCGACCAGAAACCAGAATTCGTGTCTATTGGCGGGTTTAAGAATTGATTTACTCTTAAGGTCAGAAAATTTTATTTCCTTAATTTTGGTTGCTTTGATTTCAGGAACATTGGCTCCTAACTCTTTCATTTTTTGATAAGTTAATTTCCGATTAAAAGAAAAGCGAATACTCTGGGGAGAATTTATTATAAAAACACCCTTTTTTTCTTTTTTTAGTAGAATTTCGTTTATCTCTTTTCCCCTGGCCATAGTAAAAATTAGGTCAACCCTTCCCTTTCCTAAAAATTCTTCCGGTCTTTTTGTTTCAACCTCAACCCCTTTTTTTCTTAAGGCTTCAGCTGTTAAATCCAAAATTCTTTGGTCAGGACCAGGTTTTCCAGCTAATTTTACTTCTCTATAAATTCCAATTGCTTTTGGCATAGATTTAGAGATTGTTTAATTTTAATTTATTTCCACAATTTTTACAAAAATGGATTTCTACCAAAAGACCTTTCAAATTAAGCCAAACATGATAGGTTTTGTACATATTTTTTCCACAATTATCACAAGTGAATATTTTGTAGATTGGTTTAGCTTTAGTATCCCAGTTTTGAATTAGATTTTTGAAGAGGTGAATAAAATTTTCAGGAAAATTTAGTCCGAAAGTTTGGCGATTTACTGGAATAGTTGGCTTGGTTATCTTAATTTTTCCAGATTCAAATTTTCTTTGGCATTTCTTACAAAAATGAACAGGCGTTTTGTAATCGCCTCCATCAAGCCAATAATAATATCCTTTATGTATATATTTCTGGCAATTGGCACATCGAAATCCTCGATACTCTGGCTTTTGGCTAAGAGACCAGGTTTCAACAATCTTCAATAAAGTTTTTGTTTTAGTATCCATTTTTCTACCTCTAAAAATATTATCAGATAAAAAATAAGTGTAATGGATTAAAAACCATTACCCTATTAAATTCATCTACTGACTAAGATTCCTCCGATAACAATTAGAATTGCACCGATTATAACTTTTATCCGCTCGTCTACCGCTGGGACTTCGTGAAGTAACAACAATCCAAGAATTACTGCAATTAAGGTATTGGTGTTATAGATTGGCACTAATTTCGCTACCTCGGCTCCAGCGGAAAAGGCCAGAAAGGCAAAGACACCATTCCACTTGCCCAGAGTACTCCTTGTAAAAACCCAAATCCAAGTGTTGGTAGAGAAATTTGAATACTTGTCTCCTTTAGGGCATAAATTACATAGCCCAGAATCAGGGCTATCAACAAGAAACCCATTAATTTTAAATTCAAAGAGAGCGTCCAGCTTTTCCAAAGGAAATAGACCAAAAAAACCACTGCTATTCCTCCCAGCATTAACAAAGAGGCTCCACTCGGCTGAATTCCAAGATATTTCGCTGAGGTCACTATCTTAGATATCACAGCGTAAGTCCCCCAACAAAGAGAGGCTAATAACCCATAAATTAACCAAGTTGGCATATTCATTTTTTTCACCTCCAAATTTTTTCTTCAACCTTGTTTTATGAAATCATATTCTTAACGACACTCATTTTTCCTTATTTAGAGACTCAAGGATTTTTTGGTGTAAGATTTCGTTTCCGCTGGCAACATAGGAATATGGTTGTCTCAGATCGTTCACCTCAGTAATCTCCTTTCCATGCCAATCGGTAAATATACCTCCTGCTTCTTTTATAAGAAGATAAGCAGGAAACCAGTTTTCCGGTGTAGAAATGTCTCTAAGATCAATATAGGCATCTACTGCCCCGGTGGCTACCTCCATTAAACCCATTCCTGCCGATCCATTTCTCCGAAGATGTTTAATTTGTCTTTTTGGATAAATCAATGGCAGAATTCTTTCAATTTTCCTTCCGGCTTCTACATTAATTTTAGTGGTAGCTTCATTTAAGGCAAAATCTAAATCAATTTCAATGCAGGCACTTTCTAATTTGGTATTCTTTGAAGCAAAAACTCTCTTTTTTTTAAACCCACTGAAAAACCCTTGGTAAAAAGTACCCTTACCTTTTTCTGCTTGGCAGTAACTTCCAGAGATTAGGCTGCCTATCAACGCATATTGAATATCTTTTGGGCTGATTTTCTTACTAGCTGGTAAGACTGCGACATTGAAAGAAGAGCCCTCAATGCCCTTTTTAAAATTTGTCGAACCATCAACCGGGTCTATCACTAAAACCCAATCGAGATGCTTACAAAGATTTACTTCGCCTCTTTCCTCAGTGAAAATTCTCAATTTTAGCGAATTTTCCTTGCAATAATTTATCACTACATCCTCTACTTCTAAATCAAATTTTGCACTTACATCCGTGACTTTTGGATTAACCCTGACTATTTCTATTCTCTTGTAGCCTTTAGTGAGAATATAAGTTCTCACTCTCTCAAAAATTTTTTCAAGGTGCTTTAACATTTTTCCCTCCTTTTTAATTTTAAAATTATAATTTTTTATTACTTTTGTCAAGTTTTTAAAAATCACCTAAATTAAAAAATTACCTCTTTTTGAAAATCAATGTTAAATCTTCTGCAATAATTCCTGGCAGAAGTTTCGCATTTTTTCTAATTCCTTTTTGCCTTCATCGGTTGTAATAAAAGCTCGCTTTCCTTTAAATCTTTCAGTTTTGATATATCCCTGCCTCCGCAAACGATATAAAACACTTTTTAGCAAAAGATTTCCCGTCAAAAATCCAAATTTTTCAAAAATCAATCTTCTTAAATCTTCGTCGCAAACGGGTTCTTCCTTCCCTAAAGATAAAACATAAACCCATAAATTTCCCTCAGTATTCAATTTTTTAAATCTAGCAAAAGGTTGCATAACTTAATAACTTTACAACTTATAACTTTACAACTTTTTTAAAGCCCCCTAATTGATTTGAGATTTCTTCTATTTTCTTAAAAAGCTCGTTAAACTCTTCTTGAATGATTAAATTATTGTCTTTTAGAACATCAAGAGCGGCTAAAACTTCATTTAATGAACCAAGTGAAATATCAAAATAACGATTTAATTCTCTATCGGTAGATTTCCCACTTCCTTCAGCAATGTTTAAAATAAAATGATAGAAAGACCTGAGCGAATAATTTGACTTCCCAATTCAAAACGGAATTCTTTTGGTAATTTCTTAACAATTTTTAACAATAACGAAAACAACTCTTTAGCATCCTTATAAATTTTCCATTCTAAAAACCTAAATTTTTTCATAAAGTTGTAAAGTTGTTAGTTGTAAAGTTGTAAAGTTAACGCTCACGCTGAGCACGAATGAATTCTTCGACCATTTCTCTGGCTTTTTCATCAGTGAACTGCTGAGGTGGATGTTTCATCAAATAGGCCGAAGCAGAAATTAAAGGTCCAGCCACTCCCCTATCTAAGGCCAATTTTGTTAATCTAATCGCATCAATTACACAACCGGCTGAATTTGGCGAGTCTTCCACTGATAATCTCAATTCTAATTCAATCGGAACATTACCAAATTTTCTTCCCTCAATTCTGATGAAGGCTAACTTATGATCTTTTAACCAAGGTACCCAATCAGAAGGTCCAATATGTAAATTATCATAACTTAATCTTTTTGCCAATTGTGACTCAACGCTTTCAGTCTTTGAAATCTTTTTTGATTTCAATCTTTGTCTCGAAAGCATATTTAGGAAATCGCAATTGCCGCCCACATTTAATTGATAAGACCTGTCGATTATCACTCCCCTCTGGCTAAAAAGATGAGACAAGGTCCGATGGACAATTGTTGCTCCCACTTGACTTTTGACATCATCGCCAAGACAAGGCAATTTCTTTTTTTCAAATCTCTCAGCCCAATTTTTCTCTGAGGCAATAAAGACGGGCATACAATTGATAAAAGCACAGCCAGCTTTTAAAGCACAATTGGCATAATATTCAACCGCTTTTTGAGAGCCAACTGGCAGATAATTAATTAAAATTTCTGCTCCTGATTTTTTCAATTCTTCTGCCACATCAACCGGTTTTTCCTTTGCCACCACAAAAGTTTTATCTTCTGGATATTCTTTCATATGGGAAGCGACGCCATCTAAAACTGGCCCCATTTTAACCTTCACTTCCATTTTGGGAATATCTTTACAGAAAATTTTTGTACAATTTGGTGGAGCGAAAATTGCCTCGGAAAGGTCTCTACTTATTTTTCTTTTGTCAATGTCAAAAGCCACCACCACTTTTATATCCGAAATTTTATAGTCACCTAAAATATTATGCATTAAACCAGGAGCTAGCTCTTTCTCATCTTTGACATCTTTATAGTAAAATAGACCTTGAATTAAGCTTGAGCAGCAATTGCCAATTCCAGCAATGGCGATTTTGATTGGTTTTGACATAATTTTGAAAATGATTTAAGATAATTAAGAGAGGGCTTTATTTTACCATCTTAAATTATTTTACCAGTATAAAATAGTCTGTCAAGTGGAAAAGTATGTTACCCCTTGAGCGACTTCAGAGGTCAAATACTAAAGAAAATCTCTGGCTTTATATTCTTTCTCTTTTAAAAGAGGGAAAAATTTATGGTTGGGAAATTCCCAAAATCATTGAAAAAAAATTTAATTTCAAACCTGGCCGGATTACTCCCTACCGGGTCCTTTATCGCTTAGAATCAGATGGTTTTGTCAAAAGTGAATTGAGAGAAAGAAGAAGAATTTATAAAATTACTCAAAGGGGATTAAAAGAATTAGAAAAGGCAAAAAAAATTTACAAAACGATTTTAAAATGGTTAGAAGATTAAAAAATAAATCGAAAAAAACAAAAATTGGTCAATTGACATTGCCCTTGAAGCTGGCAAACGAAATCCAGAGAATAGTTAATCATTATTTTTACACCAAAGGTTTAACTTTGAAAGAAGTAAAAGAAAGTGCCAAAAAGAAAAAAATAATTTATTCAAGATATGTAAAACCGGCAAAACAACTTTTAGAATTGGCAGGCTCGCAAAGGAAAGCGATTGGAGCCATCGACCGGGTCGCCGAATGGGCGAAATCAAGAAACCTGGATTACACTATTGAAACGGTCTTTAAAAAATGGTTAGAATTAGATAGATTAAGACCGAAAGAAATAGTTAAGAAACCTTATTATCAGGGGAATCCCATGATTTGGTCCGAAACTAAAAGAAAATGGTATGTGATTTCGCCGGAAGGCGAATGGCTGGAATTTGGCGGAAAAGAATTGGATATCGAATGGCGAATAATAAAATGAAATCCAAAAACCAAAACCCAAAATCAAAAATAGTGTTTATGGGCACGCCGGAATTTTCGGCGATTATTTTAGAAAGGCTTTGTCAGGTCGCTGAGACTTCGTCTCATCTCCCGTCTCGCCCCCCTTCGTGGGGTTCAGCGAGCGAATTTAAGCCGATTTTGGTTGTGACCGCACCCGATAAGCCAATTGGCAGAGAACAAATCATCACTCCCCCACCAGTAAAAGTTGTTGCTCAGAAATATAATATTCCGGTTGAGCAGCCATTGAGAATTGAAAATTGTAAATTGAAAATTGAAAACTTAAAACCAGACCTTATAGTGGTGGCAGCTTATGGTCAAATAATTCCCGAGGAGATTTTAGAAATTCCCCCAAAAGGCTGTCTTAATGTTCATCCTTCCCTTTTGCCAAAATACCGCGGCGCGACCCCCATTCAATCTACCATTTTAAATGGCGATAAAGAAACCGGAGTGACAATTATTTTGATGGATGAAAAGATGGACCACGGCCCAATTCTTGCTCAAAGAAAATTAGAAATTGAGGAGGATGAATCAGCTCTTACCCTCCATGATAAATTAGCAGAGACAGGAGCAAGTCTTTTAATCGAAACAATTTCCAAATGGCAAAAAGGTCTCATTAAACCCAAACCCCAAGATGAAACGAAGGCGACTTACACTAAAACTCTGACCCGGGAAGACGGTAGAATTATTTGGAAAAAAACCGCTCAGGAGTTAGAAAGAGAAGTCAGGGCTTTCAGTGGTTGGCCGGGTAGCTTTACCTTTTGGGAAATGAGGGGTGGTAAAATGGTCAGAATAAAAATTCTAAAAGCCAGGGTGTTGGAATCGATGAGGAGTGTTTCCTATCCCCTTGGCAAAATCTTAGTTGTTCCCCAAAATGAAATTGGCGTTCAATGCGGAGCTCAGCCAGCTGCCACCGTCGGTTTTTTAAGAGGAGGAGATTTTTTAGTGATTGAAAGATTGCAAATGGAAGGGAAAGGAGAGATGGATGCTGAAGAATTTTTAAGGGGCCACCCGGATTTCATTGACACCGTTTTAAAATAACGTTTGATTACACAAATTTCTCAGGATATGGATCAAGCTACTTTGAAATTAATAACGCTTGCCATTTTTTTTATATGTTATAGTTTGGTTATTTCAAGAAGAATTAAAATTGCCTATGTTTCGATAGCCTCGGTTATCGTTTTATTATTCATTGGCGCCTTGAACTTCCAGCAAGCTTTTGTTGCCGTTAATTGGGATGTCTTAGGAATTTATTGGGGTTTTATGATGGTTTCTATTATTTTTGCTCAAAGCGGAATCCCAACCTATTTAGCTAAATACATTTTACTTAAAACTAAAAATGAAGGAGAAGCTCTTTTTCTAATCTGTATCTTGACTGCTTTTTTGTCTTCCTTTCTTGAAAATGTCGGTGTAGTCTTAATCATGGCTCCGATTGCCATAGAGGTTGCCAGGAGGGCTAACTCTTCATTATTTATTTATCTTATCTCAATTGCTATTTCTTCGAATATGGTTACAACGGTTACAATGATTGCCGATCCACCTTCATTAATTTTGGCTGGAGAAACAGGTATGAATTTTCTGGATTTTTATTGGTTCAAAGAAAAAATTGGCCTCGGTACAATTTCAATTTTTGGTGTGCTGGGGGGACTATCCACACTTTATTCTTTAAATTTTAGAAAAATGAAAAAAGAAATTGAAATCAAGGAGGAAAAAATCAAAATAAATTATGGTCCAGCTTTACTTTTTATTGGTGGAATAATTGCCTTGGCTTTAAATGAATTTATTGGTTTAAGGTTGGGGGCGATTGGTTTAATAATGGGTATAATTTCTCTTTTTCTCGGCCGGAGAATTTTTAAAAAAATGATGGTTGAATTTGACTGGAATTCCTTCTTTTTCATCCTTGGAAGTTTTATTATTATTGAAGCAGTGGAAAGAGTTGGGATTTTATCCAGTTTTGCGAATCTCTTTATCGAAAGCGGAATCAATAATCCCGTTTTGACTCTGGCAGCTGTAACCTGGCTCTCGGTTGCTTTTTCTTCTTTTATTGATAATGTTCCTTTCACAATGTTAATGATTCCTGTTTGCTTCCACCTAGCTAATTCAATCAATTTAGAAAGCGCTTTCCCACTTCTTTACGGGATGATTATTGGCACCGGGATCGGTGGAAATATTACTCCGGTGGGAGCAACAGCGAATGTTTTTGCCACAGGTATTCTTGAAAAAAACGGTTATAAAATAAAGCTAAGAGAGTATCTAAAAATAAGCATACCAACGACAATTGTTTCAGTTTTGATTGCTCATTTACTTTTACAATTTTTTTGGCTTTAAAAACCATATTGACACTTTCGATTTTATTTTCTTTAATTAAAAAGAAATAATTAATTCACCCCGTGTTGGACGCCACCCTCCGCCCTCCCGCCTTCGGCGAGCCCCTACAGGCGAGATTAATCGGGGTCCCCGAAATTTGCGAAGCAAATTTGGGGCAAAGAAAGTATCTAACACGGGGTCGGGGTGAGGCTATGCTTAATTATTTTAATTTACGCAAAGGAACAAGATTTATTTTAGAGGGCGAGCCCTACGAGGTTTTAGAATTTCAACAGATATACAAAGCACAGGATATGGTGGTAGCCAGAACAAAGATTAAAAATTTAATAAATGAAAAAGTTTTAGAAAGAACTTTTCATCAAGACGATAAATTTGAAGAAGCCGAATTGGAAAAAATTGAAGTGAAATTTCTTTTTTCTCATCGAGGAAAATTTGGTTTTTGTGAAGCGCAAAATCCGAGAGTTCGTTTTGAACTGGAAGAAGAAAAAATTGGAGAAGGCGCAAAGTTTTTGAAGCCGAATCAGGTTCTAACTGGCATTAAATTCCACGAGAAAATTATCAACATTATTTTGCCAATCAAAGTTCAATTAAAAGTTATTGAAGCTCCACCGGGAGTCAAGGGTGAAAGAGCTCAGGCTGGAGCAAAACCGGTAACTTTAGAAACCGGAGCCATAATCAATGTTCCTCTTTTTGTTGAAACCGGCGACATCGTTGAAGTCAATACCGAAACCGGAGAATATGTCAGAAGAGTGGGACGATGAAGTTTGCCTTTTTCAAAGTTTGCCTTCATCTCCCACCTTCGCTCGGCTCCGCCTCGCTTGTTGAATAAAATAACAGCGACCCTGAAACTATTGGGTCGCTTTTATATTCAAACCGACCAAGTTTAAATAAAAAGCGGTGGAATCACCGCTAATTTTTAGTAAAAATTTTGGTTATCTCATCCCTGGCTGAAACTTTTAAATCCTTAATTTCTTGGTTATCGATAATTTTCATCCCAAAATTCCTCTCTTTAATCTCACCGATTATTGTGGCTTCAATTCCATTTTCTTTCAAAAGAGTGATAACTTTTCCGGAGTTATCCGGAGAAGCGACGATCAAAAGGGTTCCGGAAGTGATTGTTCCCAAAGGGTCCAAATTGTATTCTTTGCAAAGAACTTTTGATTCCTCAAAAATTGGAATTTTCTCTTTTTCAATTAAGAGACCGGTTCCTGAAGCCAAGGCAATTTCATAGAGACCAGCTAAAAGCCCTCCCTCAGTTGGATCATGCATAGCTGAAATTTTAAATTGGTTTGCTAAGAGAGCTTCCTTGACTATTGATATCCCTGGCCGGTATAAAAAATTCTGACATCTTCGAAGAAAATCCTCATTGTATCCCCTCTTCTTTAATTCCTTTTCTTTTTCCCTGGCAATGATCGAGGTTCCCTCAATTACAATTCCTTTTGTTAAAATAATTAGATTGCCTGGTCTTGCTCCCGCGGTTGAAACCAATTTCTCTTTCTCAACCTCGCCTAACATACTTCCAACAACAATTGGCCTCTCCAGATGATGAGTGATTTCGGTATGGCCTCCGATGATTGATATTCCCAATTTCTTAGCTGCCTCTGAGATTTGAGCAAAAGTTCTTTCGACAAGTTTTTTTGTTGTTTTGCCCTCAGGTAAGAGAATGGAGGCCTGAAACCATTTTGGAGTCGCTCCTCTGGTGGCAATATCATTGGCATTGACCTGAACCGCATACCAGCCTATTTCCTTACTAGTAAAAGTTACTGGATCAAGTTTGGTCACCAGATAGCGATCAGGATAGTCAATTACCGCCGCATCCTCTCCCAGCTTGGGTCCAATTATCAGTCTCGAATCCAATACGGTTTGGTATTTTTTAAGCAAATTCTCCAGTAGATGAAAATTCAGCTTCCCAGTTGGCAATACCTTTTCCATTCGATAAGACTAACAAATTCTCCAAAAAAATCAATATTTAATTTCTCAACTTATTTTCCACTGATTTTACTTTTTGAATGATCTGATCACTGGCTCCTTTTCTCTCATCGATTGTAATGACCAAGTAGACTCGATTAGAAGTTTCAAGTAACTTATCTTGACATTCCTTAATTACTGCCAGTACCCGGTCCCACTCTCCTTCCAGACAGGTTCCCATTGGGCCAAGTTGATATTTTAAACCACTTTTCCTGATTATTTTTATGGCTTCAGCTACATCCTGACTTAAGCTTTCTCCTTTTCCCACTGGCATTATAGAAAACTCCGCAATCATTCAAACCTCCTTTTTTCTTATTTTTTGCGATTGATCGCACTGAAAAAGAACTAATCCTAATTTAGAATAATTTTTTAAAAATCTAAATAAATTCTTTCTTAAATTTATACGTGTAGGCAAAAACTGATGTATCATTGTTAATTTCATAGGCGGGATTATGGCGTTTGAATGCTGCTATAAGCTCCTGTCTATTCTCGTATGTTTTATAGTGCTTTCTATCTTTTAAGTCTATTTTCCCCACCGTTGTTTTGGCAACCTCTGTGATTTCCCCGTAACCAAATATTTCTCCCGTCTGGCTGTTTTCAAAAGCCACAATATCACCTACTTTCAATTTATGGTCTCTCAGTCTCCAAGTGCTTATCTTACCATCAAAAACTTGCGGGACAACGCTTTCATGAAATCCCATTATTTTCGGCACTTTATACTCCCAATAAGGCTGCCACTTAAATGGTTCCTCTAAACATTCTTTGAGTGTTTTGCCAACCAATGTATCCAATCCATATTGTGTTGCCCGATGGCCAACTATTAAAACGGTTTTATCTGGATATTTCTCTATTATTTCGCTGAGAAAATCATGAACCCTCAACATTGCTTGCTCATAGCTTTCGCCATTAGGAAAAGGTTCTTTTATGTGTTCCTTTTTCATCGGTTCTACAACCTCGCTTGGCTTACCGTTGAAATCGCCATAATTTAGCTCTCTGAGCCGTTTATCTACAATGATGGGATATTTGTCTCCAAAAGCTATTTTTACCGTATCTACCGCTCTTTTTAACTCGGAACAGCAGATTAAATCTATCTTAATATCTTTAAACCTCTTCCCCATTTCTTTTGATTGTTGAATGCCCAAATCAGATAATTCCGCATCTTTCCAACCAGATGAGATTTTTGCTTCATTATCTTTTGTTGTGGAATGTGCCGCAAAATATATTTTCATATTACTTCTTTTCTTTTATTTAGATAAGATTGAACCTTATTTTTAATATCATCGGGCATTTGAGCTATTAAAAACGGAGGAATTTCGTTACTAAAGTGTCTTTTCTGAAGAGATAGAAATAGAATCAAAGGGAGTTCCTATGCTATAAGTAAGCCTTTCTTTTGGTTTAAATTTTTTAGGGAATTCCTCTGGGGTTAAAATTTTTTTATTCATTTTTTATTTTAGGCTTATATCTTTGAGGTTCGAACCTGCCAAATTTGAGATAAAAACCCTCCTTTCGAGGGCTCAAATTTCAACCTTGCTGCGGGGGTAGGAATCGAACCTACATTTAAGGCTCCAAAGGCCCGTGTCCTACCGTTAGACGACCCCGCACTGGTCAATGAAAGCTACGCTTTCATCTCCCGCGCTGTGCTTGGCTTACGCCTCGCTTGCGCATTCAATTATGGCTAATTCCAAAGGCAATTGAGGAATTGGGGAATATTTCATTCTGTTTTGGGCTTCCAGGAAAAGGTTTAGAATGTTTTGAAGCTCATTTTCTTTAAAATTGACTGTCTGATTTTCCAGTTTTGCCAATTCCTCTTTGGTTAAACCAGTAATTAAAGGATTCTCAGTCTGGCCAGTCCCGGTTATTTTTAAGATTAAGGCCTGTCGCAAATAATTGATTAGGGATTTGCTGAATTCTTGAAGATCTAATCCCTTTTCAGTAATCTCATTTAAGAAATTAATGGCTTCCATGGCTTTTTTCTGGCAGAGAAAGTCAGTAAATTTACTGACCAATTCGATTTCAACTAATCCAAGCAAATCTTTGATATCTCCGGCTTTAATTTCGCTCTTTTCGCCGGCGAAAGTCAAAACTTCGTCTAATAAACTTTCACCATCTCTAATGGAACCTGTAGAATTTAGAGCCAACAATTCTAAGGCCGGCTTTTCGACCTTGACCTTTTCTTTTTCGCAAATAAATTCTAATCTTTTAATAATTTCGGGTACGGTTAATTTTCTAAAATCAAATCTCTGACATCTGGAAATAATAGTCGGAATCATTTTATGAATTTCAGTGGTAGCAAGGACAAAGATAGCGTGGCTGGGCGGCTCTTCCAAAGTTTTCAAAAGAGCATTGGCTGCGTCTTTTGAAAGCTGGTGGGCTTCATCTAAAATAAAGACTTTATATTTGGATTTTGTTGGTACAAATTTAATTCCATCCCTTAGTTCTCTAACCTCGTCAATGCCTCGATGGGAAGCAGCATCAATTTCAATTAAATCTATCGACCTCCCCTCCATAATTTCCTGACAGGATGAACATCGATTGCAGGGTTCGTATTCCCCATTCTTTCGATTCTGACAATTAACAGCTTTGGCTAAAAGTCTGGCAATTGTCGTCTTTCCGCAACCACGAGGACCCGCAAATAAATAAGCATGGGAAATCATCCCTGAAGAGATGGCATTAGTCAAAGTTTTAACCACGTGTTCCTGACCAATAATCTCTGAAAAAGTCTGAGGTCTATATTTTCGATATAATACTAAAGACATATCACTTTTTGAATACAATGAATTTATATCCAATAAAATTCCAGCCAGCAGCCACCAAGGCGGCAATAATTGCGCCGATGTTTGCCCAGATTTTTGGAGGCATACCAAATTGGATACCTACCGTATTGACGATTAAAGAGGCAACTCCAACGTTAATTGCTAAACCAACCAGAGTAACTACATAAAATTGAGTAATTTCTCGTCCCATTCCCTCTTTCTCCATTTTTTCAAAAGCCCAGAATTTGTTTCCCCAATATTTGGCAAAAGTAGCAACCGAAAAAGAAATGCCTTTGAAAACATTAAAAGCCCAACCTCCAGCCAGACCCGAAATCCACATTAAAAAATTAAGTACGCCTAAATCAATTAAGGTAGCCCATATTCCAATTAAGAGAAATTTCGCTGCTTGGAAAACCCATAAAATTTTTTTGCCAATCAAATAACAAATCCAGAGCGAAATTACAGCTAAAATCGGCAGAAAAACCGCCAAAACCCCGCTCAAAAATCTTATTTCTAATCCAAATTCTCTTATTAAGCCGAAAATTAGCCAGGCAACCGCCTCTCCGGTAATTAAAGCAAGAATTATATCTATTCGCTTCATCTTCCAATTTTATCACGAATTTCCCAAAAATTCAAACCATGCTAAAATGGATTAATATATGTTAAAGCTCTACAATACCTTATCGCGAAAAAAAGAGATTTTTAAGCCAAGGGGAGGCAAGAAGGTGAACCTTTTTGTTTGTGGTATTACCCCTTATGATTTTTCTCACATCGGTCATGCTAGGACCTACATTGTTTTTGATATGATTGCAAAATATCTGCGAGAGCGAGGCTACGATGTTTTCTATTTGCAAAACATTACCGATGTTGATGACAAAATTATTGATAGAGCTATTAAAGAAAAAGTTTTCTGGAAGGATTTGAGCAGAAGATTTGAAAGAAAATATCTAAAAGATATGAAAGCCCTGAATGTAAATAGCGTCAACAAATATGCTCGGGCAACGGCACATATTAAAGAGATAATCGGTCAAGTTAAACGTCTTTTGAAAAAAGGTTATGCCTATCAAATACCGAGCCCTGCGAAGTGGGGCGAGGTGGAAGATGAGGCAAAGCCTCAGCGACCAAAAGATGGAATTTATTATGATATATCGAAATTTAAAGATTATGGGAAATTATCAAAAAGGACAGTTCTTCAAGCCGAAGACGGAGTTTCCAGGATTGATGAATCAAAAGAAAAGAGAAATAAAGGAGATTTTTGTTTGTGGAAATTTTCAAAACCAGGCGAACCAAAATGGAAAAGCCTCTGGGGTTGGGGTAGGCCGGGTTGGCATATTGAGGATACCGCCATTACTGAAAAATATTTCGGACCTCAATATGATATCCATGGTGGAGCAATTGAATTATCTTTTCCTCATCATGAAGCAGAAATCGCTCAACTGGAAGCTATTTCTGGAAAAAAACCAATGGTCAAATATTGGCTCCATACTGGTTTATTAACAGTAAAAGGAGTTAAAATGTCAAAATCATTGAGAAATTATATTACGATTAAAGATTTTTTAAAACAACATTCAGCTAGAATTCTAAGATTTTTTATTCTCAAAACTCATTACCGCTCCCCTATTGATTATGATGAAAAAGAAATTGAGCAAGTCAAAAGCCAATTGGAAAGAATAGACGAGTTTCTGTCGAAACTCAAATCCCAAATCCCAAATCCCAAATCCCAAACAAATTCTAAATTCCAAATTCCAAAATTCCAAACCGAATTTGAAGAAGCGATGGAGGATGATTTTAATACGCCGAAGTCAATAGCGGTGATTTTTGAACTAATCAGTAAAGGAAATAAACTTTTGGATAAAGGACAATTTAATTCAACCGAGACGAGAAGTGTTCTCGCCTTTTTGCAAAAAATTGATAAGGTTTTTAATTTTATCTTCTGGGGGAAAAGGATAACTCCAAAAATTCCCAGTTTTATCAAAAAAATGGTCAAAGAAAGAGAAGAAGTTAGAAAAAAGGGAGATTGGAAATCAGCCGATGAAATCAGAAGAAAAATTAAGGATTTAGGCTATCAAATTGAGGATACAAGGGAAGGTCCAAAAATTAAAAAACTCTAAGTTTTCGCCTTTGTTTTTCCTTTTGGCAAAAATTGTAAAAATCTAAGACCTGGGAAGCAATTTTTGGCCAGGAATATTTTTGGGATTCTCTAATTCCCCACCGGCCCATTTCTTTTCTTAATTTTTCATTTTTAATTAAAATCTCTAATTTTTTAGCTAAGGTTTTGTAATCCCGGGGCTTGACTAAAAATTTCGCCACCTTTCCTTTTAGAACTTGCCGATAGCCCTCATTAGCAAAAGCAACCACCGGCTTTCCGCAAGCCATTGCTTCTACTAAAACCAATCCGAAGCTCTCGCCAAAGATTGAAGGAGCGCAAAAGATATCGGCAGTTTGGTAATAAGAAGAAGCGTCTTTTTCCGGGATTTCTCCTATAAAAACAACGTTTTTTAAATTATTTTTTTTAACCCAGCTTTGACAATTTTCCTTTAAGGGTCCGCTACCAACCACAATTAATCGTAACCCCCCACCAAATTTTGGTGAGGGGGTTTTTGTTAAAATTTTAAAAGCTTTAAGTAGATAAATTAAACCCTTTCTTTCTTCAATTCGACCCAAAAATAGAATATTAATCTTCCCATCAAGAAATTTTTTAATTTTTGGGAAATGGGGATTAAATCTTTCCAAATCTATTCCATTGGGAATAACAATTTTTGGACCAGGGTATTTTTTAAAAGGTTCTAAATTTAGGGGAGCCACTCCAATTATTCCATCGAGTCGCCATTGGGCAAACATTTCAACAAGTTTTAAAAGAAATGGGAATCTTTTTAAAAATTTGCTCCCCTTTACATTAGCGTGAAAAGTTAAAATGTTTAAAGTATTTGTTGCGGCAGGACTAGTTAAAATTTGAAGGGTGGAAGGAAAACCAACATTATGGAAATGTAAGATATCAAATTTTTCTCTTCTTAAAGTTCTTTCGACAGCCAGGGGGTTAAAATTTATAGCGAAATCGGAGATGGCGCCACTAAAAGGAAGGGGGAAAGAGGTTCCCAAAAGAATAACATCTTTGCCATAATCTTCTTTAAGAGACCGGCGCGGGGCTATAATCTTTGAGTAGATTCCTCGCCTTTGAAACTCTTTATGTAATCCGAAAATGTGCCTTTTTACTCCTCCCGGCTGAAAAAAAGAGTGAGATGAGATAAGGCCTACCCTCATGAATTTTTAATTTTAATTGAAAATTTTGACATTTAAAATTCGCTTTGGTATATTATACTTGATGGCCGAGAATACTTCAAATTTAGGATTGCCGGAAAAATTACCCCCCCAATCAATTGAAGCCGAACAATCCCTATTGGGCTGCCTGATGCTCGATAAAAATGCCATTACGAAAGTGGCCGATTTTTTGACGCCCCGAGATTTCTATAAAGCTACGCATCAGGAAATCTACCGGGCTTGCCAAGAACTTTTCGAAAAGGGGGAGCCAATCGATGTGTTATCTCTTTCTAATCGCCTTAAAGAAAAGGGCCTGCTCGAGGAAATTGGTGGAAATAGTTATTTAACCGAGTTGGTAAATTCTGTTCCGACGGCCAGTCATGTCTTGAGTTACGCCAAAATTGTCCAGAGAAAAAGGATTTTGAGAAATTTAATTGAGGCCTCTCATGAAATTGGTTTACTGGGTTATAATGAAACCGAAGACACCGATTTGCTTTTAGACGAAGCTGAAAAAAAGATTTTTAGCATCGCTCAAAGGTCACTCAGCCAAAATTTCATCCCGGTTAAAGCCACTCTGGAAGATGCCTTTGAAAGAATTGAGAGATTATCCAGGCATGAGGCAGGTCTTCGGGGGCTAGCCACTGGTTTTACCGCTTTGGACAATATTTTAGCCGGTCTTCAAAAATCTGATTTAATAATTTTAGCCTCCAGGCCAGGTCTGGGCAAATCAGCCCTGGCCGCAAACATTGCTGCTAACATTGCTATTTCCCAGAAAGTGCCGGTGGGGATATTTTCTTTAGAAATGTCAAAGGACCAGGTGGTGGATAGATTGATTGCCAGTTTGGCCAACGTGGATTTATGGAGACTGAGAACGGGGAGGCTTTCCGGGGAGGGCGATGATAACGATTTTGTCAAAATTCAACAAGCAATGGGAATACTTTCCGAGGCCCCAATTTATATTGACGACGCTGCTTCTTCAAATATTTTACAAATGAGGGCAATGGCTAGGAGATTGCAGGCAGATAAAGGATTGGGATTAATTATAGTTGATTATTTGCAATTGATGGAGCCGAGAAATCCCAATGACCAAATAGTCAGGCAGGTAACCGAAATTTCCCGGTCTCTCAAGGGTTTAGCCAGAGAGCTCAATATCCCGGTCCTGGCTTTGTCTCAACTATCGAGGGCAGTGGAGCAAAGATCTCCTCAAAGGCCAAGATTAGCCGATTTAAGAGAATCAGGATGTCTTGCTGGAGATACTCTTATTACTCGGGCAGATACCGGAGAAAGAATTATGATGAAAGATCTGGTTGGCCACACTAATATTCCTGTCTACAGTCTTAATGAAGATTGGAAATTAAAAGAAATGAAAATTTCTAAAGTATTTTCCAGCGGAAAAAAGATGGTTTATGAATTAAGAACTAGAAGCGGTTTTAGTATTAAAGCATCTGCCAACCACCCATTCTGGAAGGTTAGCGGTTGGACAAGATTAGAAGAGCTAAAGATTGGCGATCGCATTGCTACTCCTAATAGACTTAAAATAAGCAAACCAAAGAACGAACTTTCTGACGAAGAGATTATTCTAATTGCCCACTTGATTGGCGATGGTTGTATACTTCCTCGCCAACCCTATCACTATACCAACGCTGATTGGGGAAATATTCAAATTGTAGCAAAAACCGCCCAAAAATTATTCAATATTAAACCAAGAATTATCAAACAAAAAAATTGGTGGCATGTTTACCTACCAAGCCCTTATTATCTTGCTCGTGGAAAATGTCACCCAATCACTAATTGGTATAAAAAATTAGGCCTACAAAGAGTCCATTCTTGGGAAAAGGAAATTCCTCAAAAAGTACTTAGTTTAACTAACCAAAAATTAGCGCTTTTCTTAAAACATCTTTGGGCTACTGACGGACATATTGGCTTAAAGCCGATAAGGAACGGTACGCAGGTCAATATATATTACGCCTCGGCAAGTCTAAAAATAGTTGAAGATGTTAAACATCTTTTATTGAGATTAGGAATTAGAAGTAAAATTTCTAAGGTAGAAAAGGAGGGATATAGAAGTTGGTATCATCTCGCAGTCTATGGAAAAGAACACCAACTAAATTTCTTAATTAAAATTGGTTGTTTTGGAAGAAAAGGAAAGATAATACCTAAATTAGTTAAAAAGCTTGAGGCTATAAAATCGAATACCAACCTTGATGTATGGCCAAAAGAAACCTGGCAATTCGTCATTGATCCAATACGGCAAGATTGCGATATAAGCTGGCGTGAATTTAGCAATGGTATTAAAACAAAATACTGCGGAACTACCCTATTAAAGCATGGTATCGGTATAGGTCGACTTAATAGAATTGCCACTCTTCTGCATTCCTCAGAAATAAAAAATATGACGCAATCTGATATTTTTTGGGATGAAATTGTTTCAATTAAACCCTTACAAGTAGAAGAAGTTTATGATGCTACCGTACCACGTACTCATAATTTTGTTGCTAATGATATTATCGTCGAAAATTCTTTAGAGCAGGATGCGGATGTAGTTTTGTTTATATACAGAGAGGACCGCTATCGACCGGAAACTCCGAGAAAAAACATTGCCGACATAATTATCGCCAAACACCGAAATGGCCCGGTGGGAAGCGTAGAGTTATATTTTGATGAAAGAGTAGTGAGCTTCCGCAATTTAGAGAAAGGCTACACCGAAGAGTAATATGTATTCACCCAGCATTCGAAAATTAATTGATTTATTTTCCAAATTCCCGACGGTGGGACCCAGGACAGCTGCCCGTTTCGTTTTTTATTTATTGAAATTACCAAAAGAAGAAATTGAAAATTTAATTTCCTCAATTAACGAATTAAAGAATAATATCAAAATTTGTAAACTCTGCTTTAATCCCTTTCAGGGAGATGGAGAAATCTGTGAAATCTGTCAAAAACCCAGCCGGGATAAAAGCATGCTTTGCTTGGTGGAAAAAGAAACCGATTTAATCTCAATTGAAAAAACAAAAAAATATAATGGATTATATTTTATTTTGGGCGGGACAGTTTCGGCTCTAAAAAAATCCGATATTGAAACATTGAGAATTAAAGAGCTGGAAAGTCGGATAAAAAAATCTCCTGAAATTCAAGAGATTATTTTAGCCCTCAATCCCACTCCCGAGGGTCAGGCAACAACCTTATATTTAGAAAGATTGCTGAAAAAAAACCTGCCTGCCGGCAGGCAGGTTACCCGGCTTGGCCGGGGATTACCAGTTGGTGGAGAATTAGAATATGCCGACGAAGAAACCATATCTTCGGCGCTCGAAAGCCGAAAATGAATTATGGATTGGGAATAATGAATTATGAATACGACGAATCGTCCTTAATTCTTAATTCGTAATTCATGATTCAATTTTAGTTATTTCTACTTCGGTGAAGGGCTGACGATGGCCCTTTTTTACTTTGTAGCGGGTCTTGTGGCGATACTTAAAAACAATCAGCTTTTTACCTTTACCATGTTTTAGAACCTTCCCAACAACCTTCGCCCCTTTAACTAACGGCGCTCCTATCTCTAAATTTTTTTGTTTTTCCAATAATAAAACCTCATTAAAGGCAATTTCACTCCCTTCTTTTTTGTTTAATTTCTCAATTTTTATTTTCTGACCGGGGGAGACCAAATATTGTTTCCCCCCGGTTTTTATTATTGCTAACATATGTTATTTTGGTTTTTCGAGTTTTTTCTTTTCTTCCGGGGATTTAATTTGTAATTCGGTTAAGGAAGATTTAATTTTGCTGATTATTTGTTTATAGGTAGAGTAAGCATTGGAAATCATTGTGCTTCCGCGGGCAATTTGATTTTCTAAAACGATTTCCATTTCATTTAAGTTTTTAGAAATATTAATTAAATGGTTCTGGAGATTTTCCATATCAATGGACATGGCATACTGTAAATGAAGACGGTACATATATAATATCAGCGGTAAAACCATAGAATAAGGCATTAAGATAACATCATTTTCTCGAGCCCTTAAATGAGCTTCTCGGCAGACGGAATAAACCGAATCAGGCACGGCGGCGATCGCCTGTGACCAGGTTAGGTTTGGGTCAATGTATTGTTTCACCTCTCTTACTCTTTTTATTGTTTCTTTCTCAATTTCTTTGATAATTTCTTTTCTTTTTTCCGGAGATGATTCTTTTTCTAATTTTAAAAGTAGTTCGCCCGCCGGCCATTTGGAGTCAATGGGCAATCTTTTATTATTCGGTAAAATTAAAGCAAATTCAACTGTTTTTCCTCCGACGCTAAAATTACTATCCATCATTTCCTGAGGTAATTTTTTAAAAGTTTCTCGTAAAATTTCCTCTCCAGAAATTCCTTTTGCCGAAGTACCGGCAATAATCTCATCTACCCTTTTAATTCTTTCTAAAAATTCGGCTTCCCTTTGTTGTCTGAGTTTATCGGTACTTTTTAAATCTTCTAATAAATTTCTGGTTTTTTCAATGCCGTCTTTCAAAAAATCCTGAAGCTGGGTACCCAGAGATAATTTTTCTTTTATTTCCTGAAGGTCTTTGGCTTGCTGAAGATTTATTTGGGATTGCTGACCAAGTCTTTCACTAATTCTTAAAATTAGGTAGGTAAAAATACCAAAACCAATGATTAAAAAAACCAAAACTTCATTCATAAATACAGTTTAGCATTTTCTCAAAATCTCGTCAAAATCCCCACACCAAAATTTAGTGTGGGGGTCAAAAAGAAAAGCGCCTCGCCAGAGGCACCCAATCGCATTGTTTTTCTCACAAGGATTACTCCCCATTTCATCAACGGTCATCAAAAAGGGCGAGAAATGTTCTCGCCCTGTTCTCGCCCTTTTACTCAATTGATACTTGATTAAAACAAGCTAATTCTTTTTTAAATTGAAGCCAACCATTTACAAATTCCTGACATCCCCTAACCCCACCCATTACTTTAATTAAAAATTCTCTACTAGTTAGGGAGGGGAAATTTTTCTTTTCCAAATAGTCTGGATAACTTGACCAGCGATATTTTTCTTCTAAAAATTTTATTGCGTTTTTTAAATTGTTAATCCCTTTTTCTTTCCAATTCGGAAAGATTATCGCAACTGGATTAGTATGAATATAAACGAAAACTGTTTTTAATTGCTCTTGGTTTTCAATATGAACAATTCTATATCTACCATCGAATAAATGCCCTTTTCTTTCATATTTTTGGTTATAGTAAAGGCCGTATCCTGCGCCAATCTTTCTCATAAATTTACTAATTCCTCCTTCTCGAAGTTGCCTAACTAATAAATGGATATGATTGGGCATTAAACAAAAAGCTAAAATCTCCACCAACATTTTCCTCTTCTTTCTTTCCGTTACTGTAGCGAGAACATTTCTCGCCTTGATTATTTTATTGCGAAATGACGAAAGAACTGGGTCATCATCGTTAAATTCAAATAAATCGTGAATCATTCGAAAATAATCTTTTTCATCACGAAAAAGTTTTAAGCTCTCTATTGCTCGAAGGACAATATGATAAATTTCCCCATTAACTAATTGTGGCCGTCTAATTGGCATAAATTAACGGGGCGAGAAGTGTTCTCGCCCTGATTATAAGTTTATTTGGTTAAAATTTCAATGAGGAAAAAGAAAATGTAGATTCCGAGTAAAAAGAGGGCTTCTCGTCTCGTAATTTTGCGGTCAGTTCGAATGAAAATAAGGAAAAATATTGCTGAAATTATCAAAAAGATTCTACCAATAGCAAAAGGGGAAAAATCAGAAATTTGAATTGGGGAAATCAAGGCAACAATTCCCAAAACCAGAGTAGCAGTCATTATTACCGAACCCATTACATCCCCCACTATCATCCAATCCTGCGATTTTCTGGCAGCCTGTAAAGTAAAAGAAAGTTCTGGTAAAGCGGTGCCCAATCCAACGACTAAAATACCAATGAGAGACAGAGGAAAACGGAGAAACTCTGAGAAAAAGATAGCTGACCTTACAATCCCCTGAGCAGATAGGAGTAATAATAAAATCGAGCAAAAAAGAAAAGCTGTATTTTTTATAAAGAACTCAAAGCTTAAAAGTTCGGGAATTCCATCATAAATTTTTTCAAACCTTTCTCTTTTATTAAAAAGCCAGGTAAGATAGAACAAAAAAGCAGCTAATAATAGAATTCCATCTACCCTGGAAAGGTTGCCATCCAGAATTAAAATTAAAGGTAAAACAGCAACTCCAATTGTAAAAATAGAACTTCCCTGGACCGTCCGACTGGGAACGGAAAGCCCTGCTTTGGAGATTAAGGCAGATAAAGCCACAATTAAAGTAAGGTCGGCGATATTAGTTCCCACAACGTCACCAAAAGCAAGATGGGGAACTTTATTTAGAGCCGAGATTATATCAACAAAAAAATTTGGAATAGTGGTAGCGAAAGCGACGACAAAAAATGAAACAACGAACTCTTTCCAGCCCAAAAACTTAGCAACCTTTGACAGGGTATCAACCAACCACTTACTAGAAAAAGCGAGGATAAAAAAAGAAGCAACAAAGATAAAAATATGTAAAACCATTGTTATTTTACCCCGTTAGAAGTCTGTCATTATATAACCTATGGCTAATTTCAGACAGACCTTTGTTTTTTGATTACACCCTGTTATTACAGAGCAGAAAAAATTTCTTAAATTTTTTCTGCCAAAGACTTCTAACGGGGTTTTACAAAATATATTATTTCATAAATAATGCCGCCCAAAAGTATCAAAAATAAGGGATAAACTAAAAACTGTTTCGGTTTTATTTTTCTATACATTAACAAAATTAAAATTCCGTCAATTCCCAGCATTACTCCTCCAACAACCGATATCACTGGAATAAAGCTCTTAATGCCAACTAAAAAAAGAATTAATGGTAAAAGACAGGTAATTAGCCAAGCCAAATTTTTTCCAACTTTTAAGTCATACCGGAAAACATTCTTTAAGGTCAATCCTAAAGCAATAAAAGAAGTAAAGGTGGTTAAGACACCAAAAATAAGTCCTAAATTAACAAGACTGGGACTCAAAAAATTTCGTAAGCCCGTTAAAGCTGATTCGGTTGTTTGGGGTCCTGTGATTCCCAATATTAAATAAATGAAGAAAAGATAAACAAAAATTGGAATTAGAATTGAAATGAGAATTGTTTTTCTGAGCAAATCTTTTCTTTCTCTCAGCATTTCCTCAACTTCTGGAATTAAAGATGCACCCCATAGAGAGAATAAAATGGGTCCGTAAGGTAAAAATAGTTGGCTAAAATCGGGCGAAGGAAAAAGATGCACCAATTTTAGCTGAGAAAAACTTTTTAAAAATATTGCAATTAAAATAACAAAAAACAAAATCAGTCCCCAAAATTCAACCTTAGAAATGGCTTTAATTCCAAAGAAAATTAAAACAGCCCCCGAAACAAAATAAAAAAGGGTCCAAATAAGTGGATTCCCGCCAAAAATTGGCATAAAAAGATTCGCTAAAAATTCCCCGCCGACGATTAAATCAGCTAAAATTGCGCCGAAAATTCCTGAAATGGTTGAAATGTAAGCTACCTTTTCTCCCCCGTTTCCCAGATGAAATTTGGCAAAACCTGGCAGGCGCTTAAAATCTGGAGTTTTCAGGGCTAATTCTCCAAAAAATAAATGGATTAAAATAACCAAAGCTCCCAAAACAAAAAAATAGCCCAGCATTACCAAAAAACTAACCTTCGAAGTTATGTAAGGCAAAGAGAAAAAACCAACCCCAATGATGGTACCTGAAAGAGTGGCAATTGGGTAAATTAATTTAGACATTATTTTATTTTACCCCGTTAGAAGTCGGCTGTATAGTAAATTGTAGTATTTTCAGTAAAGAACTGACTTGTGGTTATTTTTTGGTTTGTACAATGCAGAAAAATTTTTTTTAAAATTTTTCTGCCCAAGACTTCTAACGGGGTTTTAACTAAAAAAGAGGCTAATTAAAAGCCTCTTCTTAGTTTCGGCGGCCTCAACCAGATTTGAACTGGTGTTACAAGGATGAGAACCTTGCGTCCTAAACCACTAGACGATGAGGCCCGTCGTTTTTTAACTTACCACGAAGTTTATGACGATTTTTTTTCCAATTTGTTACAGTGTCTTTATTTCTTCCACTATTTTCCCCATCTCCATTTCTTTTGAGCCGTCAACCAAGATTAAATCTCCTTCTTTAATTTCTTCTTTAAGCTTTAACTTCGCTTCATTTATTGTATCAAATTGAAAAATTTTTTCAAGAGGAAATCCTTTATTTTTTGCCCCTTCGGCAATAAAACGAGCTCTGGGACCTATCGTAAAAAGCAAATCAGAATTTCTTACTACCCTCTCCCCTATTGTTTCATGGGCTTCGATGGTATATTTTCCAATTCCCATCACATCTCCCAAAACAGCAATTTTTCTTTTAAATCCCTGAATTTTCCCAAAAATTTCTACCGCTTCAATCATTGAGAACGGGGTGGCTGATTCAGAATCGTCTAAAATCTCAGAATTTTTAATTCCCTCAATTAACCTCATTTTCCCGGGTAAAGAGTGATAATTCTTCAACGCCTGGGATATTTCAACTAAATTCAAATCAAAAATTGTCCCTGCGGCGACTGCTGCCAAGGCGGCGTAGATTTGCTCTTTA
>Ga0116202_10000179_pt1 | contig 33318 bp, 27 predicted proteins | sample LakKivw325mmetaG_FD_94479 | JGI IMG/M metagenome (GOLD analysis project Ga0116202, IMG submission 94479) | Anoxic lake water microbial communities from Lake Kivu, Rwanda to study Microbial Dark Matter (Phase II) - Lake Kivu water 325m metaG | ecosystem: Environmental > Aquatic > Freshwater >... | reverse complement strand
GTATGGGATCTTCTGCAGCTGGGCGTTGCGCACCTTGGCGTTCATGCGCTCGGCACTGTCGTCCATCTTGGCCCGCAAATTGGCCGCCTCCAGCTTCTTCAGCACAGATGCAGCGTATTCGCGGTGTCGATCCGCGATGGGGATGATCTGCACCTGCACAGGTGCAAGCCACACCGGGAAGGCCCCTGCATAGTGCTCGATCAAGCCTCCCACGAAACGCTCCATGCTCCCTAGCACCGTGCGGTGTACCATAACCGGGCGGTGTTCCTTGCCGTCCTCGCCCACAAAGTTGAGGTCAAAGCTATTTGGGAAGTTAAAGTCAACCTGGATGGTTGGCCCCTGCCATCCACGACCGAGCGCGTCGCGCATCTTGATATCAATGGCTGGGCCGTAGAACTTGGCTTCTCCAGGCATCACCTTGTACTCAACCTCGCGCAGCCGCAGCGCCCCGGCCAGAGCAGCCTCCGCGTTCTCCCAGATGTTGTCATCGCCAATGTACTTTTTCTTGCCGGCCGGATCGCGCACCGAAAGCTCAACATCGAATTCCTGATAGCCGAACGTGCGCAGCATGAAGAACGACAGGTCCAGCACACCCACGACCTCGTCTAGCAGTTGGTCGGGCCGGCAGAAGATGTGGGCGTCATCCTGCGTGAAGCCGCGCACCCGCAGCATGCCGTGCAGTACTCCGCTCTTTTCATAGCGGTAAACCGTCCCGAGCTCTGCCCAGCGCAGTGGTAGGTCTCTGTATGAGCGCGTCTGGGTCTTGTACATCAGCACCGCAAAGGGGCAGTTCATCGGTTTGAGCAGGTATTGTATTCCATCGATGTCCATGGGCGAATACATGCTCTCGCGATAAAAGTCCCAGTGACCGCTGATCTTCCACAGATCCACGCGGCCGATGTGCGGGCTGTAGACGATATCGTAGCCGCGCTTGCGGTGCTCCTGCCGCCAAAAGTTCTCGATGATCTCGCGAATCAGCGCTCCCTTGGGGTGCCAGTAGATCAGTCCGGCACCGCCGATGTCGTGAGTGCTGAACAGGTCCAGCTCCTTGCCCAGCTTGCGGTGGTCGCGTCGTTCGATCTCTGCTAGCCTTTGCATATAGGCGTCGAGCTGAGCCTTGTCGGGCCAGACCGTGCCATAGATGCGCTGCAGCATTTGGCGACGCTCGTCACCACGCCAGTAGGCTCCGGCCGTGCGCAGCAGTTTCAGCCCCCCAGGGTTGATCTCATTCGTGTTGGCCACGTGTGGTCCACGGCACAAGTCAACGAAAGGTCCGCTCTGGTAGATGCTCAGCTTGGGTGGTCCCTCGGCCTTCTCTCCGTCTGCGTCCTGACCACCGGCCAGGATGCCCTCAATCAGCTCCAGCTTGTAGGGCTGATCCGCGAAGATCTTGCGCGCTTCTGCCTCAGAGACTTCACGATATTCGAACGGGTGATTCTCTTTGACGATCTCGCGCATGCGGGCCTCGAGCTCGATCAAGTCCTCGGGCGTCAGTGAGCGCGGAAGGTCGAAATCGTAGTAGAAGCCGTCCTCAATGGCCGGGCCGATTGCGACTTTGCCCTCTGGGAACTTTTCCAGGACGGCCTGAGCCATGACGTGTGAGGCCGAGTGGCGTAGTTTGTGCAGTTGTTCCCCTGCGTGTTTCTCAGACATGGTCTCTCTCCTTGTTACTCAAGATCGAGCGCGCGAGCCATCGGGCCGCACGCTCAGCGGCTTGTCTGTGTGCCAGTGTCGTCTTCAGTCATGCTTGTCATCTCCCTTCGCCGAAAAAAGCAAACCTCGCACCCACCCTGGGGCGCGAGGTTCCTCACGCGGTTCCACCCAACTTGGCCACGAAAGGGCAAGCCCTTCCGCGGCAACTCGTTGTAGCTGATAACGGGAGCACCCGGGTCTCTATACTCTGCCCTTGCCGGGCATTTCCAGGACCAGCTATCAGGTGGTTTTCGCCGGATTCGCATCAAGCGGGCTTGCAGTCAGCGGCCCACTCTCCCTGTGACTGCTCTACCGGCTACTCGTCCTGATCCAAGCCGATGAAATAGGCCCACGCACGTACCGTGGGCCCCATTGCCTTGTGGGTTTATCATATCACAATGTGGCCGTTCCTGCAAATCGCCGCACCTACCTCTCGAAGCCCACTCCGTACAGTCTCTCTTGTTTGCCAAGCAGAAAGCCGGCGGGGAACGGGTCCGTCGGGTCCAGCACGAACTGTTGGATGCCCATGATCCAAGCACTCCCGCGGATGGTGGGCACTGCGGCCTTGAATTGGCCGACCCTCGTCTCCTCCACCAGCTGTCCGTAGAACAGGCTGCCGATGATGCTCTCATGCACGAATTCCTGGTTGAGCTTGAGCTCACCTTTGGCCCATAGTGTGGCCATCTTGGCGCTGGTGCCGGTACCACAAGGAGAGCGGTCCATGCCTGCCGGGGGCACCACCACCGCATTCTTCATGCTCGCGGCAGGGTGCGTGGCTGGGGCGGAGAACTCCACGTAGTTGACACAGTCGATTTCAGGGTACTCGGGATGGTGGATCTCCACCTGGTCGTTCACTGCCTTCCAGATCTTCGCTCCGCAGTTGATGATCTCGGCCGCGTGCTCGGGCGCAATCACCAAGCCCACGCTCGCAGCTGGCAGGATCGCGTAAAAGTTGCCTCCGTAGGCGATGTCTAGTGTCACCTGCCCCAAGTCGGGCACATCCACGTTGACAGCAGCTTTGTACAGGAAGGATGGCACATTGCGAATGGTCACCGACTCGGCTTTGCCATCCCTGACGTGAACCTCAGCACGCACCACGCCAGCCGGGGTGTCGAGGACGATCTCTGTCAGTGGCTCCCTGGCGGGGACGATGCCAGTCTCCACCAGAACGGTGCAGATGGCAATGGTTCCGTGACCACACATCGTGGCATAGCCGCCAGGCTCCAGGTAGAGGACTCCGAAGTGCGCTTCCTTGGCGGTGGGTGGGGTGATCAGCGAGGCATACATGTTGTTGTGGCCGCGCGGCTCGTGCACCAAGAAGGTGCGCAAGTAGTCCATGTGGTCGCGCACGTGCTTGAGCTTGGCCAACATGCTCTCGCCAGGGATTTCGGGCAGGCCGCCCGTTACCACTCTCTCTGCATTCCCTCCGGTGTGGGAATCCACCACGGTGAGCATACGACAAAACTTCATGCTACGAACCTCCCATGCCGTATCTGGAGCGGAATCCTAGTACCCCAGCTCTTTGAGCGCTTCTCGCACAGCCGTCAAAGTCTGATCCACGTCTTCCTCCGTATGCGCCAGCGAGGCCACCGAGTGCAGGCAGGCAGAGGGTGACATGTAGACGCCGTGCTTGAACAGGGCCAGCGCGAACTGCTGGTACTTGGCTCGATCCACAAAGGCGCAGAACTCACGATAATCCTGGATCGCAGGGCGCGCGGTGAACATGATTTGCAGCATGGGCCCCACGGCCTGCACGATGGCCTGAATTCCGCTTTCTGCGAAAAGGCTGCGCAAGCCTTGAGTGAGCCTTTCTCCGATGCGCCAAACGTGGCGGAAGCCGGCGCCGCCGTCATGGGCGAGCTCCTTGAGGCTGGCGCGAGCGGCAAACAGCCCGATGCGTGAGGCGTTCTGCGTACCATAGTGCAGGACGCCTCCCCATGTCAGTGCTTGCATGATGCCCGCTCGCCCCACGAGCGCAGCCACGGGCAATCCGGCGCCAAGCGCTTTGCCGAACGTAGCTATGTCGGGATGGAGGCCATAGTACTCCTGGCAGCCCCCCGCCGCTACCCGAAACCCTGTCACGGTCTCGTCTAGGATGAAAAGGATGCCGTTCTCGCGGCACAACTTGCCTAGCCCCTGAAGGTAGCCTGGTTCAGGGGGAATCACGCCCATGTTGGCCATGATGCCCTCAGTGATCACCGCCGCGATCTGGCCCCGATTCGCGTCTATCGCGCGCTCCACGGCCGGCAGATCGTTCCAGGCCACCAGAATGGTATCGTCCAAGGCGCGCCGGTTCAAACCGGAGCTGTCGGGGATTCTGATGGGATCGTTGCGCCAGCCCAGCGCGGCGGGCAATTGCGGGTGCGCGCTCACCAGGAAGTCATCGTACCAGCCATGATAGTGCCCTTCGAACTTGATGAACCTGGGCCTCCCGGTGAAACCACGAGCCAGGCGGATGGCGGCCATGGTGGCCTCGGTACCCGTATTGGCAAAGCGTACGCGTTCGGCGCACGGCACCATCTGCTGAATGAGCTCGGCTACCTCAATCTCGATTTCCGTGGCGGCTGCGAACAGCGTCCCGGTGACGGCTGCCTGCTGCACAGCTTCGACGATGCGCGGATGAGCGTGTCCCAACGGCAAAGCGCCATATGCCATCATCCAGTCTATATAGCGGTTGCCGTCCGCATCATAGATGTGAGAGCCATCGCCGCGCTCAACAAAAACGGGGCACTCGCCGTAGTTGGCGGGCCCCCGCGACGGTGAGCTGCCACCTTCGATCAGCACCCCCAGTGCTCTCCGAAAGAGCTGCTCGGATCGCTTGTTTACATACGACACTGATGTGCCTCCTGGCAGACCGCAATGTCGGCTGTCTCGACTCTCCCTGACTCGCGCAGGGAGAGCCATCAGCCAAACGTCTGCATGACGTGGGAGGGCGCGGAGAGCACCTCCTTGTTGCACATGCTCGGCCCTTAGGTAGCGCAGACTTGTCTGGCCGCGCCACCCAGGTAGGCTTTCTGCACTCCTTCGTTCTGAAGCAACTCCTGCCCAGTCCCTTCCAGCACAATGTTGCCAACTTCCAGCACATAGGCTCGATCGGCCATGGACAGAGCCGCACGCGCGTTCTGCTCGACCAGCAGGATTGTGGTGCCTTGGTCGTTAATCTGCTTGGTGGTGTCAAGAACGGCCTCTACCAGCTTTGGCGCCAATCCCAGGCCAGGCTCATCCAGCATCAGGAGTTTCGGCTTGGCCATCAGCGCCCGGCCGATGGCCAGCATCTGTCGTTCTCCTCCACTCAGCGTGCCACTGGACTGATGAATACGCTCCTGCAGAACCGGGAATAGCTCGCACACCCGCTGCATCGCTTCGGAGGGATTGCCATCTTTGCGACGACTGTAGTAGCCCAGCAACAGGTTCTCTTCCACGGTCATCGTGGCAAACAACCTGCGTCCTTCCGGGCACTGCATGATCCCCAGGTCCACGATCTGATGAGAGGGCATCGCCTGGATCTCTCTGCCATCGAAGATGATCTTGCCGCTGGTCGGCTTCAGTGCTCCGCATATCGTCATCAATGTGGTGGATTTCCCCGCCCCATTCGCACCAATCAAAGCTACAATCTCGCCTTCCTTCACTTCAAACGAGATCCCCTTGAGCGCAGGGATTTCGCCGTACTTGGTTACCAGGTTCTCAACTTTGAGCAAGCTCATGCCGCCACCTTCCCAGGTATGCTTCAATGACAGTCTCGTTGCACTGTATTTCTGCTGGAGTGCCCTCAGCAATCTTCACTCCATGGTCCAGAACCGTGATCCAGTCCGAGACTCCCATTACCACGTTCATATCATGCTCAACCAGAATGACGGTAACGCCCTGATCTCTGATGGTATAGATCAGGGAGATCATGGCGTCTTTCTCCGAAGGGTTCATGCCCGCCGTAGGCTCATCCAACAGCAAGAGCTTGGGATCCGCGGCCAGCGCTCTGGCTATTTCCAGGCGCCTCTGATGGCCGAAGGTTAGGGTACCCGCAAGCTTGTTTCGATGCTCGCCTATGCCGACAAAGCGCAGCAACTCCAGAGCACGATCGCGGCTCCATTGCTCCTCGCGCCGTGCCCTTGGGCCCCGTAAGATCGCATTGAAGACCCCGTTCTTGGTGCGGCAGTGCGCGCCAACCTGGACGTTTTCGAGCGCGCTCATGTTCTTGAACACGCGGATCAGCTGATACGTGCGAGCGATCCCTAGATCGGCTACCTTATGTGCTGGCAAGCCCAGAATCTTTCGCCCAAAGTAGGAAACCTCACCGGCCGAAGCAGGTAGGGTGCCGGTGATCAGGTTGAAGGTGGTGGTCTTGCCGGCGCCGTTGGGTCCGATCAGCGAGAAGATCTGCCCTTGACGTATCCGAAAACTGACCTCATTCACTGCCCTGAGCGCCCCAAAGTCTTTCGACAGCCCCTTTACTACGAGTAAGTCGTCGCCGCTCCCAGCGGGACGGTTGTGTTCGGTTGGATCGCTAATGGCTGAAGCCATCACACAGACCTCCGTCTTGAGATATCCCTATGTCTCTTCCTGACCAGAGGCTTCCCACGTCAGATCTTCTGCTCCGCTTCGTCTTTCTCTGTCCCTTGACGCCTCGGCAACAGACCCTGAGGGCGGAAAAGCGAGAAGATGATCAATAGCAGCCCATAGAAGAGAATTCTGGCGCTCTCCAAGGGTGTTCCTCTGAGCGGCTCTGGCAAAAGGGTCAGCAGAATCGCGCCCAGGACTGCGCCGTCAGCATTGCCAAGGCCACCCACAATCGCCATGGCGATGATTAGCCAGGTCTCTCTGGAGGTGAAACTTTCCGGGCTAACAAAGGTCTGCATGCTGGCAAAGATTGCACCTGCCAGCCCTACCGGAGCTACGCCAATGGCGCATGCCAACAACTTCATGCCTCGGGTATCCACCCCCGCTGTCGTGGCGGCCTCTTCATCGTTGCGGATGGCCATCCAGGCCCTTCCGATCCTCGATTGCTCCAAGCGCTTGATGACGAAATACACCGCAACGCATAGCAGCAGGATCAGGTAGTAGTAGTCTCTCACCGTTCGCAAAGCGAAGAAGGGCAAGCGAATGGGATCAATGTTCATGATCCCGTAGGAGGCATTGGTGAACTTTAGGTTATTGACCAGAATCCTGAGGATTTCCGCAAAGGCCAAGGTCACCAGTCCCAGATAGTCGCCAACGAGCCGTATGGAGGGTATACCCAGCAGATAGGATGCCAGAGAAGCCAAGGCTACTGCCACGGGGAGTACAATGACAAAAGCCAGGTGCATGCCATGGAGCGGTGAGGCAAGCATCGCATAGGTGTACGCTCCGATGGCGAAATAGGCCGCGAACCCCAGGTTGAAGAGGCCCGTATAGCCAAACATCAGGTTGTATCCCAAGGCCATCATCACGTACAACCCCGCGATGTCAATAACGCGCATCCAGTAGCCACTGGATATCAATCGGGGTAGAGCCAGCAACAGGACGGCCATCACGACCAGTGTGACCTGCTTCAATCGTGTGCTGCCTGCAAGCGCACGCCAGCCTTGCGAGGGTTTGTTTGAACCAGAGCCTTGTGGGCCAGAAGTGGCTTTGTCACTTTGGTAGCTAGACACTGGTATCTCCTTCCTGGACCTAGATAGTCACCTCAGGCCTTCACAATAACCTCAGGCTTACCAAGGATTCCCCCGGGTTTCAGGGCAAGCGTAATGATGAGCGCGAGGAAGACAAAGATGCGCCTGTAGTCAGCCCCAAGGAGTCCGCCGGTCAGTATGGGGAGGTAGCCGCCGCCCACAGCCTCCAGCAAGCCAATCAAGAGCCCGGCGATCACGCAACCGCGCATGTCGCCAATTCCACCGATGACAGCAGAAGCCCACCCCAGGATCATGAGCTGATAGCCCGTGAGGTAGTAGGTTTGCCCGTAGTACATGGCATGGGATATTCCGGCGACAGCCCCCAGGGACGCACCGAGGGCGAATACGGCCACGATGGTTCTGTTCACGTCAATCCCCAGCAGGCCAGCCATGCCCTTATCCTCGGCCACCGCCCGGATGCACCTTCCCAGAGTGGTTTTGTTCACGAGATAGAACAGTGCCATCAGCAGGATGACGGTCAAGATGGCGATAGCGACCTGCAGGTTGGAGTACGTGGCGCCCAAGATCGTAAAGTACGACTTTTTGAGCAGGGACGGAAAGGCCTTCATTTCGCGCCCGAAGACAAGCATCATCAGGTTCTCCAGAGAGATCGAAACCCCCAGGGCGCTGATCAAGATCGTCAAAATGGAGGCTTTTCTTAGCGGGCGGTAGACGAACCTTTCTATGATCAGGGCAGTGATAGCGGAGCAGAGCATGCCGCCCAGGAATACCATCAGCAGCACCAACAGCAGTCTTGCGCCCGTCAATGGGACCTCGATGATATTGAGGCGGCCCTTGGTAATGCCGGTGGCCTTGAGCAAGGTCAGGGAGAACATGGCGCCCAAGACGCACAGGTCCCCATGTGCAAAGTTCACCATCTTGAGAACGCCGTAAACCATGGAGTAACCCAGGGCTATCAGCGAATAGATCATACCGATAGTCAAACCATTCAGGGACTGTTGAACAAAGGTAGTCATGACGGCGCTCCCCCTCCTAGAATCAGTCCTGCGTGCACACGATGTGTGAGCTTGGTTGGCCAGTCTCCTCGCCAACCAAGCTCACTTCTAAGCTGCTAGGTTCCCAACAGCTGTACGACTAGGGCCTTGTACTCATCATACGACATGGTTTGGTAGGGTGGCGTGCCCTGCCAGACGTACACGACTTCCATCTTCAAGCTGGGCTTGAGTTCCCACACAAAGGCCACGGGGTGCTTGGGCTCTCCGATGGCATCCCATGACAAGCCAGCCGGACTGATGATGCTGGGGACCTCGATCTCGTGCAGGGCCTTGCGGATGGCCTCCCTCTCAGCCTTCCCGGCATGCTTGATGGCAGCCGCGACCGCGTAGACGATATCATAGTACACAGGAGACCATTCCTCGGGCTCCTTGCCCCACCTGGCCATGAAATCGGCGGTGAACTTTCTGGTTTCCGGCCTAAAGTCAATCGGCGGAGCAGCGGTGGGGGCCAGCGTGCCGACGCCCTTCTCCTTCACGGCGTCGACGTATTCTGAACTGGTGGCTTCAGCCGCGATGTAGTGCTGCGTCATCCCCAGGTCCTTCATCTGGTTGCAGATCAGAGCGGCCTCAGAATAGCCGGCAAAGTACACCGCCTCGGGCTTCTCAGCGTTGACCTTGGTGAGCGTGGGGGTAAAGTCCACAGCGTTCTGGTCCACACCCTGGAAGCTGGTTGTCTTCACGCCCAGCTCCTCACACCTCTTCACGAACACCGTCGCCACGGCCTCGCCGAACATGGTCTTGTTGTGGATGACCGCCACGGACTTGATGCCCAGTTTCTCGACCGCATAGTCCGCACCGGCGTAGCCAGTGATCAGGTCGTTAGCGCAGGTGATGCGGAACACATGGTCGTAACCCTGGATGGTGATCCTGGGGTTGCTGCCAAGTTCGAGCTGAGGCATGCCAGCCTCTTTGTAGACAGGCATGGTGGGGATCGTGGTGCCGCTGAAGGTGTGACCAATCACGGCCACGATCTCCGGGTCCTCGCACAGCTTGTGCGCCACGGCCACGGCCGTCGCCGCGTCCCCGGCGTCATCCATGACGACCAGTTCCAGCGGCCTGCCCAGAACGCCGCCCGCCGCGTTGATCTGTTCTACCGCCAGGATTGAGGCATCCCTCACCATCTCGCCGAACACATAGGTGTCTGCCCCGGTCAGAATCACCGGCAGGCCGATCTTGATGGACTTGGCCGCTGGCGGTGGCACGGCTGTGACTTCCTTTACTACTTCCTTCTCCACCTCCACGACCTTGGTCTCTACTTTGGTGATCACCTGTGGAACAGGTGTCGCAGCAGGAGCGCACGCGGAAACGAGTACGCTCAAAGCCAAGACCACCAACACGATTGTCTGAAGCTTCCTATGCATTTGTATCCCTCCTCCTAGTTGTCTGGACTATCCACGGATACGCACCGGACTGGCTTCGTTCCACTTCTTGGCATCTGCGCCCAGATCACCTCCTTTCGTCGGCGGCCGCACTGCCTGTGCAATTGTGTGCAGCGACGATTCATCATAGTGCCAGGTCGGCGAGTGCTGCACTGTCCTGGGCCGACTATTCGAGTTTGGCAAACTCTCTCAGGTATTTCTCCAGCACCTTGCGCGTCTTCGCGTCCAGTGGCTGATACGGCGACCTTGGTCGACCGGCCTTCTGCCCAGCAAGCTCGGCTGTGGCCTTGAGGAATGCAACTTCGTTATCCGACGTGATATAGCTGCAGAGCTGGGTGAACTTGCGATAGAGGGGGATAGCCTTGTCCAGATCTCGACGCATGCAGGCATCGTAGAGTGCAAGCACGGCCTTGGGCACGGCAATGCCGAACAACGACACGATACCCTTCCCGCCCAATAGCACGTCGCTGAACAGCCAGCCTTCACCGCCGGAGAAGACGTTGACTCTGTCTGCTATCTTGGTGAGCACATTGGCACGGTGCCACACGTCGCCGTTCGACTCCTTGACTGCCTTGATGTGTTCGAGTTCAAGCAGCTTGTCCCAGAACACGGGAGTCATATTGAAGCCGCGAGGCAGTGGTGGGTAATTGTAACACATGATCTGGATTTCGTCCACCGCCGCGTTGATGGCTGCATAGTATTCCAACACGTCAGCGGCAGTGGGGGTAATGACGTACGGTGGCGCGATCATGACCCCATCCGCGCCAGCCTTTTCTGCGTATGCGGTGCGGCGGAGGCACTCCTTCAGGTTCTGGAACGTGGCGCCAAATACCACTGCCAGCCTGCCCGCCGCTGCCTGAACCGCCACGTCGACCACCTGGTTGAACTCCTGCTCACTGGGCGCATAGAACTCGCCCATGCATCCGAAGGCGATGAGGCCTGGCACTCCGGAGCGGGCCAGGAAATCCACATTGTGCGCCAGCCCATCCAGGTCGATTTCCTGGTTCTCCTTGATGGCAAATGGAACCAGGGGGAAGACACCCTGCAGCGGTTTTCTCGCTCGCGCTTTGACCATAAAACTCCTTTCAACGACTGTCATGATGATGCACACCCCTCCCGGCTCCCAAGCTCAGAGAGGCGAATGCCCTAGAACTCTGTGCCCCACTTGCTGCGTGGGCCGAGGTAGAAGCCGCGCGGATAGGGGTCTCTCGGGTCGAGAACGAACTGCTGTATGCCGGTGATGTAGGCACTGCCACGGATCGTCGGGTAGATGGCTGGCAACTCACCCACTTGAGTCTCTTCGACGGCCTTGCCTGTGAATCTGCTGCCAATGATGCTCTCGCTGACAAACTCCTGATTGAGCTTGAGCTCGCCTTTGGCATAACGCATGGCCACCTCAGCCGACGTTCCAGTACCACAGGGCGAGCGGTCAATGGCCTCAGCGCTGAAGAACACGGCGTTGCGCATGTGCACTCCCGGGCTCTGCGCCGGTGCGACAAAGCGTACGTGGGTACAACGATTGATCGCGGGGTTCAGTGGGTGCACTACCTCGACTTGTTCAAAAACAGCCTCGCGGATCTTGCTGCCAATGGCTACGATGTCTGCGCTTCTCTGGGGGATCAGCTCCAGGCCAACGCTCTCGGCCGGCACAATGGCGTAGAAGTTGCCGCCCCAGGCAATGTCGAGGCGCAGCTTGCCGATGGTTGGTACATCCACGACGAGGTCACGCTTGTAAAGGAAGGCTGGCACGTTGCGGAACGTGACGCTCTTGGCGATGCCATCCTCTACCTCCACCTCCGCGGTCACCAGGCCCGCAGGCGTATCCAGCACGATCTTCGTGCTGGGCTCTTTGACCTGCACCATGCCTGTCTCGACCAGGACGGTGCTTGTGGCGATGGTCATATGGCCGCACATCGGTAGAAAGCCGCTGACCTCTATGAATAGCACGCCAATATCTGCTTGCGGTGATGCCGGAGCCGTGATGATGCTCCCCGACTGGAAACTGTTCCCGCGAGGTTCGAACATGAGCATGGTGCGCAGCTCATCCAGGTTCTTCTGGGCCCATAACCACTTCTCTGCCATGGTGTTGCCAGGAATCGCGGGTACTCCGCCGGTGACGACTCTGGCATACATGCCTTCCGTATGCGCATCCACCGCTGTCACTAGTCGTTTGAACCTCATTGTTTCCTATCCCCTTTCTCTTGATCGAGTTGCCGTTTATGGTCCAACGCCATGGCTTCCTTTCGTGCTGACGCTAGTTCTGCAGGAAACGCGCTGGCGAGAACCCCTCCATGGGCAGCTCAAGGCTCTGTCCTGTAATCATCTGCATGATGAGCTTGCCCGTGATGGGGCCCAAGGCGATACCCGTGCCCTCGTGGCCGGTGGCCACGTAGAAGCCCTTCACCCCGTCGGCCTCGCCGATGATCGGTATGTGGTCAGGTGGGAATGGGCGTAGGCCAGCGTACGTGCGAATGGCGTGAATGCCTTGCAGACACGGGAAGAAACGGATAGCGCGCGTGACGATCCTTTGTACGGCCGCCAGGTTCACTGAGCGATCGAACCCAACGAACTGCCGACTGCTACCGAGCAGAATGTTGCCGCTGGCCGTGTGTTCCACCACCGTGGCGATCTGGAGGCCGCGCTCGTCACTCTCCACGGTCTGTGTGTATGCCGCCTCCATCATCTTGCGATGCACAACGTCCGCCACTGGCTCGGTGACCACGATTTGGCCTTGCCGCGGCAGCACGGGCACATTCACTCCAGCCATCTCGCCGATCTGCTTGCTCCAGGCCCCCGCCGCGTTCACAACCGCAGAAGTGTGGATGCGGCCAGCGCTCGTCTCCACGGCCTCGACATGGCCATCAGAGATGGTGATGCTTTTGACCTCTGTATAAGGCTGGATCATGGCTCCGTTGTCTGCGGCTGCCTGTCCGAGGGCCAGCACAGCCAGCATGGGCTGTACCTGAGCGTCCTCCGGGAAAACGGCACCCCCGCCCAGGTCTTCGGCCAGGTTCGGCTCCAACTGGCGCAACGCTTGCAAGCTCAAGAGTTGGCAGGGCACTCCTGCCTCTTGCATAGACCGGACGAATGCTTCGGCTGCAGCCATGTCCTCCGGCTGCTCGACTACCAGAATGCTGCCTTTTTCCTGGTACTCTATGCTGAACGGCAGACGTGGCACAACCTCACGGTAGAGTCCAGCCCCGATCTTGGAGAGTTCAAGCAGAATCCCGGGTGGCTTGTCCCACAGCAGGATGTTGCCCTCACAGGCTCCCGAAGCGCCACTGGCGAGCGACCCGCTGTCCAACAGGTGAACCTTGACGCCGGCTTGCGCCAGGTAGTAGGCGCAAGAGACACCGACGATGCCGCCCCCGATGACCACGACGTCGGGTGACACTCTAAGCCTCACCCATGGACGCAATTGCGCTCGTGCGCGGATTCACGTTCTTCGCCAGGCTTCATGGGCCCTTTTGTAAGGCATTGGCCTTGCCAGCACCGGGCAGTGTGAGCCCTGCAGGATTGAGATTGGATGGATTGACCACGCTGGAAGCGGGAATCAATTCGACTTCGATCATGAACCTCTCGACGCTCTCGAGGTGTCTCCTCATACGGGTCGCTGCTGCGTCTGCGTCTTGCCTCTCAATGGCTTCACAGATCTCGCGGTGCATTACCCCGTACTGTCGTAGCCGGTCCGGTGCGGAGGCCGTCGCGTCCCTCAACAACAGCCACAGTCTCTGCCCCATCAATTCGTACACGGTGGACATCATGCTTACCAGCACCGGGTTCTCGGTGGCCTCCGCCACCGCCAAATGGAAGCGGCGATCCCCCTCGCTCGACAGATATGTGCCGTCTGGATCGCCGTCGGCCAGCCCCTGGATCTCGGACAGGCGCCGCAAGGATTCCTCGGATCTCTGTGTGGCAGCGAGGGCGGCGATGCCGGGTTCCACTGCCAGACGGGCTTGGAGGATGGCAAAGGGGCTTTCCAGGTCGCGGTAGAGCAGGGAGGCATCTAGTCGCAGGATCTTGGAGGGAGCATCGGCGCAGACAAACGTACCTTGTCCGGATCTGGTTTCCACCAGACCCAGCAACTGCAGAGCGCTGAGCGCCTCTCGCAGGGACGCACGACTGATTCGCAATTGCTCCGCAAGATCGCGCTCAGAGGGCAACTGGGACTCTGCGGCGAACTCGCCCTTTCTCACCAAATCGATGATCTGGTCCACGACATACATGTAGACCCTTTTGGTCCGCACCGGGGCGAAACTCGTCATGTGCGCATTCCTTGCGAATTCTCGCCTTCGTGGATCGCTGCCGTGAGAGACGTGGACTGAGCGCATACGGAGCTTGGCGCATTGCACTTGCTCGCTGCGATGCTCCGGTTCAATGGCCTGCTGGTCAGTCCACGCACAGTATACCCCAATAGGCCGGGAATGTCAACCATCAGGTACTGCAAAAGCGAGTGAACCAGAATCAATGCGGGAACGTAAGCTAGTATGATGCCATGGGATGCTCCAGCGTTTGGCCCAAACGCCAGAGCTCTGACTGGTAAGCGCGAAGCGCATGGCGCCAACGGGCCGGGTCTCGGATGCACGATGGCCATGCGCGCTTGGTTTCCGAGATTGGGTGTACTATAATGCGGGCGCAAAGGAAGGGAGCAGAATGTCCAGAACCAAAGTCACGCTTGGCGTTCTTTGTCTGGCATTGTTGCTTGCTGGCTGTCAAGCTGCCACACCGAAGACTCGAAAAGTGCTATCAGAATGGAGCCGCGGCCAACAGCTGGGCATCAGCGGAATCAACCAAAGCGTGGAGATGCTGTCAACCCAGGACGCACTGCATCTCGTTTGGGTGGCTGCCGAGGGCAGGACTCTGCATTACACGCGCCTTGACCGGGCAGGCCAAGTTCAAGTCAGCACGGATTTGGTGCTAGGTAGCGCGCATCCTACTTCACCAAACCTGTCGATGAGCACAGACGGTGTGCTGCGCCTCCTGTGGACTGACAACCCACGCATTCCTCGTGGGTTGTTCTTTGCCAGACTCACCCCCGAAGGTCAACTACTGGGTGAGCCTCAACTCGTGAGCGAAGATGAGGTGAGGGTTTCAGAGTACGATGTGGCCTGCAACTCAGACGGCACCCTCGACATTTTCTGGGCGACGGAGGTTCCTAGCGAGGGTGGCATCTACCATCTGCGCATCCTGGCAGATGATCAGGTTGGCGAGGCCAACCGTCTATTGGTGGGCGGTGCAGGCAAGCCCAGCTTGCAGGTCGACCGCAACGGCACAATCCACCTGGTTTGGGTGGAGGGTGCGACCCCCCAGGAGAACACAATCTACTATGCGAGGTATGATCCATCGACGGGACAGCTCGAAGACAAGACGCGCGTGGGCTTCTACCGTTCGGGAACCGGAATGGTTGCCCATCCACCCGTTCTGGGATTAGACAGAGCAACAGCCTACGTATTCTGGTCTTCAGAAGGACGTGGAGGAGCCCAGGCAGGCGAAGCACAGACCTTCATGACCTCCTTCCCTCCTGGAAGGCCCGCGTTGAACGAGGCAGAACCCGTGGAGATCCCGGCCACGGTCAAGCCAGAATATGAGAGGGTGACTGGAAACTTGCCTTACCAGCAACTTGCCTCCGTGGCGACGGGATGGCCGACGGGCTACCTGTACGCGCCAGCCGTTCTTGAGGGCCAGAATGACGAACTGGGCCTTTTCCTGGTGGGCCAATTCTCTTCGCGTAACCGGACCACTACCGAGGTAGCCTGGGCGATCCTGACCGATGGTGCGGTGAAGGGCTATCAACTGCCAACAAGCTTGGACGGCAGTGCGCGTCCCATGGGAGTGCTGGATGGGGGTGGCGATGCGCACCTTGTCTGGTTGAGCGCGGCTGGATTCGGTCGCTACGATGTCTACTATGCCAGCACATCTGAGTCGGTCAGGGCGAACCTGGATCGGGTCACCGTACAAGATGTAGCTTCGGACGTTCTGGGGACGTTGTGGAACCTGGCACCTGCGCTTGGGTTCTTCCCACCTGTGTTCCTGCTATGGACCATACTCTCTTTCATCTGGGTGGTTGGCTTCTACATCGTCAAGGTCGAGGGTGATTTGGAGCGACGGGCGTCCCAGGTTGCGCTGGTGATTGCTGTCCTGCTCTACCTGGGATCCAAGCTGTTTCTGATGCCCCCGAGCATGCTGTTGTACGCTCCCTTTGTGGATCGTTTCCCTGGAAGTCTACAGTTCATACCGGTAGTTGGCACCCTGCTGTTCACGACACTGATTGCTCTGGGAGCGGTAGCGGTATACTTTAGGAAGAGGCAGTACAGATCCCTGTTGGCAGTATACCTGATTTTCGTGGTCACAGATGCCCTGATCGCCTTGATTCTCTACATCCCAGGCGTCATTGGGCCATAGGCCAGGATAGGCAGAAGGATCGCATGACCAGAACCGGACGCAATGACCTCTGCCCCTGTGGGAGCGGCAAGAAATACAAGAACTGCTGTTTGAACAAGGACCGCATTGCGCACCTGCGGGATACCTCCTGGATACGGGACGAACAGGCCACCGTACAGAAGCTGCTTGCATTTGCGCAGCGGCCAGCCTTTCACTCGCAGATGGTGGTGGCCTCCAATTTGTTCTGGAACGGCAACTATGGCGCTGCAGGCCTTGAAGCCATTGAGCGGGATGAAGCCCTACGCTTTGCGGATTGGTACGTGTTTGACTATCGGATGGAAGGGCTGGGCAAGCGTGCTGTTGATTTGTTTGCTGAAGAGATGGGGCCAACGCTCCTGCCGGAGGAAAGGGAGCGGGTGCGTATCTGGCAGGACTCGTACTTGAGCCTGTACATGATCGCTGGTTCCTCCGATTCAGGTCTCTTGCCGGTGCTTGATCTCCTGCAGGAACGTGGGAGTTCCGTCTCTGGTGGCGAGCTGGGGCGGCTGGGGCTGCGTGGGGATGTGGTGTTGGGCCGCATTCTGCGTTCGCCCAACCCGGAGCATTTCTCGTGGGGCGCGGTCTTGCTGCCCGGCACGCTCAAAGCAGGGCTGATGGACGTGGCCAGGCGGGCTTTCACGGAGTATGGACAGACCCATGCTGAGGGGCAGTGGGCGAAGTTTCTTTCTGCTTATGGCTATATCTTCAATCACGCTCTGCTAAAGATGGCCACAGAGGCAGGTGGACCGCGCCGCGCCTCGCCGGCCTACTATGACGGCTTCCGCACCATGGAAAGGCTCAGGGAAGTGGAAAGGCGCCTGCGTGAGCAGGCTGCCAAGGAATGGCAGAAACAACGCCTGGCACAGGAGAGACAGACAGAAAAGCAGGAAGAGCCAGTGCACCAAACGCGAGGGGGAATCCTACTACCGAAACATGTGCAGTACAGAGGCAGCCGCAAGGTCAAAGCATAGGACGCAATCACAAGGAGTTATAGAACCTCGCTGGCGGGTTGCTCTCCCTCTCCACAATAGGGGCAGATGTCCCAGTTCAGACTTAGCACACGGCCACAGGAAGGGCACTTTTTGCGTAGTTCTCTGTGACAGTGTGGGCATAGCATAAAGTCGCCTTCCACCTTGCGTTTGCAGCCAGGGCAGATGTAACGCTCCTCGATGTCCTGTAAAAGTGCCTCTTGGCTCAATGCGTGTTCGTATGCATCGGCCAATGTCTCGCGCGGGCGCAAGACAAAGTACAGTATCAGCCCGGGAACATTGAACACGAGCACCAACAAGATAGCCAGTATCTGTACAAACACGTCTCGCGTGCGCGAGCGGATGTCTCGGAAAGTCCAGATCGTGATGGCGACGAGAAAGAGAACGGCATAGGCTCCCAGCAGGGCTAGGATGAACCCAACGATTGCCGTGATGTTGGTCGGCAGCTGCATTTGCTCTGCTCCTCCGCACGATGTCAGGTAAGTATAGCGCAACTCGCCGTTTTACACAATCGGGCACCCCCATGTATAATCGCATTCAGGATGCGTACGGCGTCTGTATCCACCCCTGTGTCTGCTTCCAAGCGCCAACGGGTCTTGGGGAGGTTCCACCATGATTGCCACGACCGTTCACAGTATCCGAGTTAGTCTACTGTCTCACCATCGCGTTGTCCTGCTCAAGGACGTGCAGGCCGATCGCTACCTGCCAATCTGGGTGGGGCCTTTCGAGGCCGACTCGATTGCCATGTTCCTGCAGCATGTGGAGACACCCCGGCCTATGACCCACGACTTGCTCCGCAACGTGATTGGCGAATTGGGTGGGAGCGTCTCGCATGTTCTGATCAATGCGCTCTCAGACAACACCTTTCACGCCCGCATCGTGCTGGATGTAGCGGGTCGACACGTGGAGGTGGATTCGCGTCCCAGCGATGCCATGGCGTTGGCCGTGCGTTGCGCGGTGCCGATCTACGTTTCTGAGGATGTGATGGATCAGGCGAGCATCGTGGTCAGTCCAGAATTGGAGCACGTCTCGGCCGAGGAAGAACAGCACCTGGCCGCCTTCCGTGACTTTGTCAACACCCTGAATCTGGAAGAACCGAAGGACAACTAGCGCATGAGCCTGGAAAGACTGCCGCCGCAAAACGTCGAAGCCGAGCAATCGGTTCTGGGGAGTCTGCTGATTGACCGTGACGCTATTGTCCGCATCGCGCCCTTTTTGAAAGCCGAGGATTTCTATCGCGAAGCGCACGGTCAGATCTATGCTGCCGTCCTGAATCTGCACGAGCGGCGCGAGCCGGCGGATTTCGTCACGCTCAGCGATGAGCTGGAACGGCAGGGCATCTTGGAGTCTATCGGCGGAGCCGCGTACCTGACCTCGCTGATCAATACTGTGCCCACCTCTATCCACGTTGAGCACTATGCGCACATCGTGGAACGCACGGCTACTCTCCGCCGCCTGATTGAGGCCGCTGGCAAGATTGCCGGTCTGGCCTACGAGGAGGCAGAAGATGTAGATGTCGTCGTGGATCGGGCTGAACAGATCCTGTTCGAGGTCTCGCAGCGCCGTGCTACCCGCGGCCTGACTCCGATACGGCGCCTTCTGACCGAATACTACGATCGCATCGAATACCTTCACCAGCATCAAGGGGAGATGGTGGGCCTGCCCACGGGGTTTGTGGACCTGGATAGACTGCTGGGAGGTTTGCAGCGCTCCGATCTCATCATTGTGGCTGGACGGCCCGGGATGGGCAAGAGTAGCCTGGGCATGACCATGGCCCACAAAGCCGCACTCAAACACCAGGCAGTGGTAGCCTTTTTCAGCCTTGAGATGTCCGCCGAGCAGGTCGTGCAGCGCTTGATCGCTGGTGAGACAGGCATCAGTTCGCAGCGCCTGCGCGTTGGCGATATCCGTGACATCGAATGGGACAAATTCGCCAAGGCCAGTGGTGCTTTGGCGGAGACTGAGATCTTTATTGACGATACGCCCTCGGCCTCGCCCATGGAAATCCGCACCAAGTGCCGCCGTCTGGCCGCCGAGTGCGGCCTGAATCTGGTCATCGTCGATTACTTGCAGCTTATGCAGGGCGGGACGCGCTCCGAAAACCGTGTGCAAGAAATCTCGTACATTTCACGCGCACTGAAAGGCCTCGCGCGCGAGTTGAACGTCCCGGTGGTGGCCATGTCGCAACTCTCTCGGGCGGTCGAGTCACGGCAAGACAAGCGTCCCATCTTGTCCGATCTGCGCGAATCCGGCAGTATTGAGCAGGACGCGGATGTGGTCATGTTCATCTATCGCGACGATATGTACAATGAGAGTAGCGACCGCAAGAACGTCGCAGACATCATCGTTGCCAAACACCGCAATGGGCCCACTGGCCAGGTCATGCTGCGTTTCGTGGCCGAAGAGACCAAGTTCGTTGATCTCGACACGTACCACGAAGACATCGGCTTTGCCGAGTCGGAGGCAAGGTGAGCAAGTTTGCCGGGTTTCCAGGGGGCCAACTCAAGTACACGCCACTCCCGGACCTGTTCTTCAGCGAGCTACTGCCGCAGATAGACAGCCTGGCCGAATTGAAGGTTACGCTGCACGTGTTGTGGCTGCTCTACCGCAAGCAGGGCACCCCGCGTTATGTGACGTTTGCCGAACTGCAGCGAGACAGCACGCTGTTGCGCGGCTTGGCGGGTCTTTCAGAATCGCCCGTGCAGGCCCTCAGAGAAGGCCTGCAGCAAGCCGTCGTGCGTGGCACGTTGTTGCGCCTGGCCAGCTCCGGTGCGGACGGTGAGCAGTTCTACTTTGCGAATAGCGCCCAGGGCCGGAAGGGCGTTGAGAAGGTGCGATCGGGCGAGTTGCAGTTGACACCATCTGCTGCATTGGATGAAGCCACGGGAGTGAAGGAGCCTCCCAATATCTTTGTTCTGTACGAGCAGAACATTGGTTTGCTGCAGCCTTTGATTGCAGATGAGCTGAAAGAGGCAGAGGCAGAGTTCCCCGCGGAATGGATTGAGGATGCTTTTCGCATTGCCGTGGAACAGAACGTGCGCAACTGGAAGTATATTCGACGCATCCTGGAGCGATGGCGAACAGAAGGCAAGGGCAATGGCAAAGGCGAAACGCGCGACAGAACCTGGTACACAGACGAAGAGTCCCGCAGATTTATCCGACGCTAGGCTGAGTCCTGTAGAGCCGTGCCAAATCTGCCACGGCGCGGGCTACCTGCGACGCGACGTGCCGCCAGGCCATCCAGATTTTGGCCGTCCCGTGCCGTGTCAGTGCAAGCTGCTGGAGCGTCAACTGCGACGTCAGCAGGACCTGCGCCAAACCAGCAACTTGGGACAGCTTGAGCGCATGACGTTCGATACCTTCTTGGCCGCCGGACATGGTTTGAATCCCGAGTTGCAGGCCAACCTGAAAAAGGCCTTTGACAAAGCGCGAGAGTATGCGCAACAGCCAAGTGGCTGGCTGGTGCTAAAAGGCGGATATGGCTGCGGCAAGACTCACCTGGCAGCTGCCATCGCCAACCATCAGGTGGAGCGGAGCAAGCCGGTGCTTTTTGTGGTGGTGCCGGACCTGTTAGACTACCTGCGCACCACCTATGCCCCCAACAGTCCAGTCAGCTTTGATCAACGCTTCGACGCGGTGCGCACCGCCCCTTTGCTGATCCTGGATGATCTGGGTTCACAGAGCAGCACTCCTTGGGCCCAGGAGAAGCTGTATCAGATCTTGAATTACCGCTACAATGCACAGTTGCCAACGGTGATCACCACCAATTCCGAAATCGAGGACCTGGACCCCAGAATTCACTCCCGCATGGTCGAGCTGGACTGGTCCGCGATGGTGCACATCCTGGCCCCCGACTATCGCGAGGGCGCCGATGCAAGGCAATCAGAGCTGAGCAGTCTGGGCTTGCACTCTGATCAGACGTTTGAGAGCTTTGATCTGCGCGACGATGAAACCGACCTCGCGCCACCCCAGCGGGCGAACCTCAGGCGCTCACTCAACATGGCCAAGGCATTTGCTGAAGATCCTCAAGGCTGGCTGGTGATCACTGGCGACTATGGATGCGGAAAGACCCACCTGGCAGCGGCCATTGCCAACTGCCGCTTCTACCAGAACTACCCTGTGCTGTTTGTGGTCGTCCCCGACTTACTGGACCACCTGCGGGCAACCTTCAGCCCGCAGAGCACAGTTGGCTTTGATCGCCGTTTTGAAGAGATCCGCAACAGCCCGCTGCTGGTTCTGGATGATCTGGGGACACACAGCGCAACGCCTTGGGCCCAAGAGAAGCTGTTCCAGATCTTTGACCATCGCTACAACGCGCGCCTGCCCACCGTCATTACCATGACGCGAGATGTCGAAATCGACCCGCGATTGAAGACGCGCATTCTGGATACCCGTTTGTGCCAGGTCTGGGAGATCACGGCGCCAAGCTATCGAGGTCGGTTGGACGTCCGTGAGTCAGGGCGGACACAAAGAGGCCATGGCTCGCGTCCCTTGGCGTCGGGCTCAGAGCCACGTAGAAGGGGCATAGGTGCCCCTGGTTGATGATGGGACTCTCCACAGGTCGGTCTTGCCCATGACTCGTGCTCGCGGCCCCCAATCCACACGCCATCGCGCTACTGCGGCCCTGTCTCTGGCATTGATGGCCATTCTAGTGCTTGTGCTGACCGCTCTGCTGGCACGAGCTCCGATCATGGCGTATCTCAATAGCGTGACTGGTGAGGAAGATGCGTGGGAGCAGGTCAAGGGCTTTGGACGGCTGCTCGTCCTACGCCTGACCGGTCCTGCGCTGCAGTTGGCCGCCGAGACACCGATGCAGCACGCGGGTGTGAACCCCTTCGGAGTCAACACCTTCCTCGAGCAGGAAGTGGAGCCCCAGAAGGTTGAGCTTGCGCTGCAAATGATTCGCGATGCCGGCTTTCGCTGGATTCGCCAGGAGTTCCCCTGGGAGGACATCGAACACAGCGGACGTGGCGACTTCTGGGACCACAAGTGGGACAAGAGCGCCTGGGAGAAATACGACCGTATCGTCGAGATCGCTAACCGATACGGCGTGCAAGTGATTGCCCGCCTGGATCATCCCCCTGCCTGGACGCGTGCAGACGGCGATGCCCGTGGCACACGCTGCCCTCCCGACGACTTCCATGACTTTGGCAACTTTGTTTTCGCCGTAGTCAGTCGCTACAGGGGCCAGGTGCGCTATTACCAGATCTGGAACGAGCCCAACATCTACCCCGAATGGGGCGAGCAAGCGGTGGATGCCGCCGGCTACGTGCGCTTGCTGCAGATTGCCTACCGTCGGACCAAGGAGGCGGACCCCGAGTGCGTCATCCTCTGCGCAGGCCTGGCTCAAACGGTGGAGACGGGGCCCAAGAACCTCAGCGACTTGATCTACCTGCAGCAAATGTACGACGCCGGGGTCAGGGGCTACTTCGATATCATGGGCGTGATGGCCTATGGCTTGTGGACTGGGCCTACCGATCGCCGCGCCAGCCCAGAACTTGCCAATTTCAGCCGACCGCAGCTAATCCGTGACATCATGGTGCGCAATGGCGACGCGGACAAACCACTGTGGGCCACGGAGGTAGGCTGGAATGCAGTGCCGCTCGACTTCGAGGGGCCTGCGGTTTACGGCCGGGTTACCCTGGAGCGACAGGCGCGCTATGCCGTGCAGGCCTACCAGCGCGCACAGCAGGAATGGCCCTGGATGGGCGTGATGAACTACTGGTTCTTCAAGCGCGCCACGGACACGGAAATGGACCAGGCCTTCTACTATTTCCGCATGGTCGAGCCTGACTTCACTCCATTGCCAGTCTATGAAGTCATGAGAGAGTATGCCAACCAAGGGCCGTGCGTCTACCCGGGCTACCATCAGGAAGACCACTGGGCCCTGCAATGGCATGGCGACTGGCAAGCCGTCAGAGACGAGCAGGCTGTCTTGGGTAGACTCCGCCGCAGCGTGCGTCCAGGCGATGCTCTGCACTTCACCTTCGTCGGCACGGAGCTGAGGCTGGTGGTCTACAAGGGCCCCAATGCAGGTTCTCTACAATGCGTCATAGATGGCGGAAAGCCGATCGCCCTTGCCCTCACGGACAGCGTGCCGCAATACGGCGTGGAACCTGTGCTGGCGAGGGGTCTTGGCCGCACCGGGCACAAGGTGGAGATCGTCATCCAGGGCGAGCTGGGGACGCAGGTGCTCATCGATGGTTTGGTAGTCCGGTGAAAGCGAGCTGCGCCCCTGCTCTACGAACCCCCAAGACCTCATCGGCAGCGGCGACAGGATAGACCAGGAGGCGACATGTCAGAGAGCAGGACCCGCACCTCGCTGCTGCTCGCCTTTTTTCATCTCCTCAGACTGAATCGCAGCATGGTGGTCGCCATGCTCACCGGGGCGGCAGCCTTCTCTGCTGGTGCTGGCACAGTACGGAGCCTGTGGATGACCCTGGCGGGATGGTGTCTGGCCGTGGGTGGCTTCTCCCTGGATTTCTACGCCGATCAGGACCTTGATATGGAAGGCCCGCGTTCTGTGTTGCGTCACAATCCGATCGCCGATGGCTCGATTTTGCCACGAGTGAGCCTTGCCTTTTCAGTGACCTTTGTCGCGGCGAGCCTTGCACTGGTGCTTTGGCTTGCCATGCGGGCATTGGTTCCTTGGTTTGCCATCCTGGCCGTCATTATAGGCCTGGCTCTACACTGGTTTGAGACCCCCATCGCTCGCGCGCTGACACTGGGGCTGCTGCAAGGGCTGTATGTGCTCATGGGTAGCTTGGCTGGCCGTCTCAGCCCTGCGCTGATGCTACTGGCTGCGATGTTCTTCTTTGCTATGTTCGGCGGGCGGGGCATGATCGACATCCGCGACTATCCCCAGGATGTGCCAACGCGCGTGCAAACGCTGCCCAAGCGCTACGGTCTCCATCGTACGGCCCAGTTCACGTTCGTCTGTCTACTGATTGCTTATGCCCTGAGTTTCCTGGCCTATCTGACCGGCGAGTTCAACACGCTCTACTTGTACCTTGATCTGGCATTCATCGGGGTGGGCATCGTCGGTGCTTGCTGGTTTGTGGCGCGACCCACCCCGCGCCTCGCCCACGTCCTGACCTTGGTGTTCATGGTTGGCGCAGGCTTTATCATGTGCTTGGCCATGATCGTTGGGAAGCTATGAGGCCATCATGCTGCAGCGCAGAGAACGCATCACGGGAAGAATAACGGCGGGGACAGCATGTTGAAACGATTGCTCGCTGCGTTCATGTTGCTGCCTATCGTCAGCGCCGCAGCTTGCGGAGAGGACGGAAGATCGCACACGTGTCATGCTTGAGCTGGCGCATGCGCAGTCCGAGTCCTGGCGGCCAGGCATGAGGAAGCCGCTGGTCCTGCATCCATTCCTGTATGCCGCCGAGCCTGTCCTGGCGCTCTTCGCCCAGAACGCCGGCATTGTCGCGGTTCATGAGCTTGGCGTATGCCTGGCGGTCACCTGCGCATTGGCGGCTGCAGCCTGGTTCGTGGCATCGCGACTGGTCAGAGACAGCCTCACTGGAGCAGCCGTCGCATCGTGGATGGTGTTGCTGCTCTTCTCCTTTGGCCGACTGCTGGCAATGGTGGGCGTGCAGAGCGCAAGGTTCTCCCGTGCGACCTGGTTCAGCCTGTGGCTGATCCTGCTTCTGCTAGGGCTTGCGCTCGTTGCCAGGCTCCGGTCGCGCTCCCGACAGGTGAACGTCTGGCTGAACGTGCTCGCGATTGGATGGAGCCTCTTGCCCTTGCTGCAGGTAACACTTGATCTGGCCACGCGCCTGGCCGTGAGCCGTACGTTCCAGCCTGTGTCGGCTCCGAGCTCAGCCTCTGTCTGGCAAGGACCAGTGCCGGACATCTACTACATCATCCTTGACGGCTATGCTAGGAATGACGTCCTGAAAGCCATATACGACTATGACAATCAGGCGTTCCTGGATCGCCTGACCCAGAAAGGGTTTTTCGTCGCCACTTCCAGTCGGACCAACTACTCGCAGACCATCCCGTCCCTGGCTTCGTCGCTCAACATGACCTACTTGGATGATGTGGCTCGACAGATGAGCGCAGCGCCTCACAACCGCTGGCCCGCGGTGCAGATGATCCATGACAGCGCCGTTGTGCGCTTTCTGAAACAGCGTGGCTACCAGTTCGTCGCGGTCGCTTCTGCCTATTCCGGCACGGAGTTCCAGAGCGCAGATGTCTGCGCGCAGCCTCCGGCCAGCTTGACCTACTTCCAGAACATGCTTCTGGGTGCGACCCCGCTGGTCACGCTATTCCCCAACCTGCAGTACGACATTCACCGTGATCGGATTCTGTTTTCGTTTCGCTTTCTGCAGGAGTTTCAGCCCGGGGAAGCACCTGTGTTCCTCTTGGCCCACATTGTGAGTCCCCACCCGCCGTTTGTGTTCGAAGAAGATGGCAGCTCGCTCTACCCATTGCGGCCCTTCTCGTTAATTGATGGGAGCCATTACTTGCGCTCGAGTGCTCGAGAGGAGTACAGGCAAGGGTACATCAGGCAACTTCTCCACGTGAGCCAACTGATCGAGGAAACTGTTGACATCATCTTGGCAAGTTCGCAAGAGCCGCCGGTGATCATCCTGCAGGCCGATCACGGACCGGGCTCCATGCTGGATTGGGAAAACGTCGACAACACCAACTTGCAGGAGCGGCTGAGCATTCTCAACGCGTACTACCTTCCGCAAGGCAAACAGACTCTCTACGACACAATCAGCCCTGTGAACACGTTTCGCGTGGTCCTCAATGCTTGCCTCGGGACGCACCTGGTCCTGCTACCGGACACCAGTCACTTCTCGACAGCCAGCCATCCATACGAGTTTGTGGCGTGTCCGTGAGGGCGGTGCATGCTGACGTTCAGCGGCAGTCCGGAAACTTGGGATCTGCCGCTGGCCCTATACCGAGAAGGAATCACGATGAGACTCAACCGATGGAACATGGTTATGCTAGCTGCCCTGACTTTGACCGCATTGGCCTTGGCAGCATGGCTGGGATGGAGTACGTACAACTATCGTCCTGCTTATCACCAGCCACAGGAGATGGGTCCAGCCCTCCCCGTCCTGAGCGGTAGGGTGGCGCTAGTTCTGATAGATGGCTTGCCGTACCACCTCGCGACACAGATGCCGTGTCTGCAGCCGCTGATCGGGCGTGCGGCAACTGCCAAATCGCTCAGTGTGCTACCCACGATGTCACAAGCGACGTGGACTGCGCTCCTGTCGGGAGCGCGGCCGGAAATCAGCGGGGCGGCATTGTTCAACGCCGAGTATGACGCTCTGCAGCCCATCCAGGTGGATCATCTGTTCGCACTCGCCAAAGACGCCGGCATGAGCACTGCCATCGCAGGCCACAAGTGGTGGAAGAAGATGATCCCGGCCCAGTTCGTCGACCGGTCACACTATGTGGCGGCATTTGATGCGGCGGGTGACCTGGAGGCGACTCAGGCAGCCATCGGCTTCTTGCATGACCCGACAATCGATCTGCTGCTCGTTTATCTCGGTGAATACGACGAAATGAGTGACATTCACGGTCCGAGCAGCCAGATCGGTAGCGAAGCGCTACGCAATACCAACGAACGCGTGTGCGAGCTCCTGGCAGAGATTGACCTGGGTAGTACCGTGCTCGCCATCACCGCGGACCATGGCCAACTCCCGCAGGGTGGACATGGCGGTGACGACAAGCCGGTCCGGGAAACGTTGTTTCTGCTAGCTGGTCCGCACGTACGACCCGGGGAATACCAGAGCATCGAGCAACCGGACATCGCCCTGACGCTAGCGGCCTTGCTGGGCCTGCCTTTACCGCGTTCGGGTCAGGGCCGCATTCTGCATGGGCTTCTGGAAGCAACGCCTGCCGTGAAGATGCGCTGGCAAGCGGCGCTGGCTATTCAGAGCATGGCCCAGGCAGATGCATACCTGGAGTCAATCAAGGCAGCCAAATTGCCAACGGCTCTGCATGACCAGGTGACCAAGCTTGAGGAGGCGTTGCAGGTCGAGAGTCTCGAAGAGGCGGAACGGTTGTCGAGCACATTGCTGGACCAGACAGCACTGTTCCTGACGCGTGAGCGGGCCGCCAAGATCAGCCGCAGTCGCCTGACGCGTGTGCCCATAGCCCTTGGTGGGCTGGCCTTGATTGTGCTGCTGTTTCTGGACAACTGGCGTCGTGGTCACAGGGCAGCGATGTTGCTGGCATTGTTGAGCGCAGTAGCCTATCAGGCATTGTGGATGGCACGCGGTCACGTATTCTCGTTGAGTACACTGAGCAGTCCGGGTAGTCCGGTGAGTCTGCTCGTGACGCTTGTCGGTGGGGCAATGGCCGTTCTCGTGCTGGGCTGGTTTCTACTGTGGCTGCCGTCCTTTCTGCGCCGAGACGGTACGAAGCCTCCGCTCTCATCCGCGCGGGCTTTCAGCACTGGGGTGGTGGGCATCCTGTTCCTGCTGGGACTGGCTGCATTCACCGTCAATGGCAGCCTCGGATCCTGGCAGCTGGTCGTGCCCAGCCTGGCCTTTGTGGTGCTGCTCGCCTGGGTGCAGGCTGCGTTGGTTGGGAGCTTGTCCCTGCTGGGGTTTGGCCTTGTGAAACTGGTACAGCGCATATTCAGAAGGAGGTAGTCATGAGCTCTGCACTCAATTCGCATTCGATCCAGGACGTAACAGGCTTGCCCGTCTATGCCAACTCAGTGACGCCATTTGACGGAGGGACACTGTTTCTTGCGCGCACGCCAAGTGGTCGGCGTCTGGGCATCCTGGCCCCACGCGAGAGCGCTTGCCATTCGCGCTTTGCAGGGGACGTGACAGAGAGGGGAGAGCAACTTCTTGGCGTGTGCCCATTGACTCACGCCAACGCCCTGGCTCTGCGTGAAGCCTTGTCCTGGTTGCAGCCAAGACTGCTGGGAATGCAGACTTCCGCTGGCTGTGGAGACCGGCTGGGGTTGGCCACTCCAGGCCATGTGCGCGCTGCGCGTCAAGTTCAGGAGCATTTCAGGGAACCTGTGCTTGGCATGATCTTTGCGCAACAGTCCATTCGCGAAATGGGGCGCACAGCGCGTACGCCAGACGAGGTGCTTGACGATGCAACCTGGGGCACCTTCCAGGAGGGGTGGCGCGCGGGTGTAGGTGCGGATGCCGATCATCTGAAGACGCTTGCCGACCTTGAGCGCTGTGCTGCGGTGGGCTACAGCTTCTTCACTATCGATCCAGGCGACCATGTAGACAGCCTTGCGGACGATGCGGAGGGGCAGGCATTGCTGGCTGGCTTCGACGCCCTGCCGTGGGCTGAGCTCGAGATCACGCCCACGGACCTGCGTCTCAGGTATGCGAACCTGCGTCTCGACCTGGATGACCGGGTGCTGTCTGTGGACTCACTGGAGCTGGCTCGGGCGGCGGTCAAGTATGGGCGGGCGCTGGCGCACACGGTGCGTATGTATCGGCGGCTTTTGAACATCAAGGGGGCTGGGGCATTTGAACTGGAGGCGTCAGTGGACGAGACGGACACTCCTACATCGCCCGCTGAGCATGTCTTCATCGCCAGTGAGCTCAAGCGCTTGGGCGTGCGTTGGGTCAGTCTGGCCCCACGCTATGTGGGGCGCTTTGAGAAAGCCGTGGACTATATTGGCGATCTGCAGGCACTCGACCGCGACTTGGCCGCGCACGCGGCGATAGCCAGGGCATTGGGCCCCTACAAGCTGAGCCTGCACAGCGGCTCCGACAAGTTCACTGTCTACCCCATTCTTGCACGGCACGCTCGTGGGCTGTTGCACCTCAAGACGGCCGGCACATCCTATCTCGAAGCCCTGCGGGTCCTGGCCAGTTTTGACCCCGATCTGTTCCGAGAGATCCTGGCTCTTGCCATCGAACGTTTTGAAGCGGACCGCGCCAGCTACCACTTCTCGGCGCGCTTGGAGAAGGTGCCCCCTCCGGATGCCCTTGCCGACGCGGAATTGCCCAATCTCCTGGAACAGTTCGATGCGCGTCAGGTGCTGCATATGACGTACGGATCGGTCTTGACTTCAGAGCGCGGCTTCAGAACGCGCCTGCTGGAGGGGCTGGCGGCGCACGAAGAGGACTACTATGCTGCTCTGCAGCGGCATTTCGTGCGACATCTGCAGCCTCTGATAGAGGTGTGAGGGAGCATCGCCGTAGCAGGGCCAGGCCAACGACAGCCCCAGTACATGGAAGGCGAGGTATAATGGTCCTGTACAATGCTGCAAGGAGACTTGGTGACGTCCTCGCTTTCATTCCTCATAAGGCCCGCGCGGGCGGCGGACAAGGAAGCCGTGCTTGCCTTCTGCGTCCATACCTTCGAGTGGGGCGACTATCTGCATGAGGTCTGGAATGAGTGGTTCGCGGACCCGCAAGGCAAGTTGCTGGTGGCGACTCTGGATGATGTACCTGTGGGTGTGGCCAAAGTGACTCTACTCACACCGACCGAAGCCTGGCTGGAAGGCCTGCGCGTGGATGAACGCCATCGTCGCAAGGGCTTGGGGTGGCAGTTCCAGACCCGCTGTCTTCAGACGGCGCTCGAACTGGGGGTGGACGTGGCGCGTCTGGCCACGCAGTCCAAGAACTCGCCAGTGCATGGCATGGCCGCGCGCTCTGGAATGCGCCATGTGGCTTCTGCCCTATGCCTGGTCGCGCCGTCCCTGCCTTCGGATGAGGACGTGCCGCCGCTCGTGGCGCTGGGCGTCCAGGATTGGCCGTGGGTGGCAAGACGCGTTCTGCATAGCCTCACGCTAGATCAAATGCACGGGCTGTACGGAGCCGGTTGGACCTGGGAGGCGCTCACCGAGACCAAGCTGCGAAGGCATCTGGGGCGCGGGCAGGTGCTGGCTCTGCAGAGGGGTGACGAAGAGATGGCCTCGGTTGCGATTGTGATGGACCCAGAGCCGCACTGGAAGTCCTTGCCGGTGGCCTTGGTGGACGCATCTGGTCCTGGTGCCCACGAGCTGGCGAGGGCATTGCGCCGCCACTCCGCAGTCCTGGGCATGGATAAGGTGGAGGTTATGATCCCCGTGTCTCAGGACCTGGGCGACGCATTCCGTGGAGCCGGATATGAAAACGACCTGGAAGCTGACACGACCATTCTCGTCTACGAGATGGAATGGAAAGGAGCTGCTCTTTGAACTGGCTGGATCTATCCCCGATGGGCGCCGTACGGCGCAATCACGCGCTGGAACATGCCACGCTGAATGTGTTGGCGGAAAAGCAGCGCGGGCTGCGCTTGGTGGGGCGCAGCGATTGGGGCGGTTTCACTCTGTATGGCACGGTGAGCGTTCAAGACGTCGCTGACGCCGTCGTGGTTGCGCTACAGCGCCTGCGCGCGGGCGAGAGCGCACTGGCCATCCATCCGCGCTGCGGGACCAACCTGGCCACAGGAGTGGTCTTGACAGGTTTGGTCACCAGCGGTGCCTTGGGGGGCAGGCGCAAACCGTGGTGGCGGAAGGCGCTCCAACTCACCGCAGGCATGGCGGCAGTAGCGGCGGTGGTGCCTTCGCTGGGGGCGAAAGTGCAGGCACATCTGACTACGTCGGCGGAAGTGGGGGACCTGCAAGTGCTGGAAGTGCTGCGTCGAGAAGTCGGTGCCGTCGTGATGCACCGCATCAATACCCGGCAGGGGTAGCATGCTCTACGTCTACCACGGTGAAGATGAACTCACTCGCTCCGAAGAGCTTGCCAAGCTGCGGCAGAAGCTGGGCGACCCAACCATGGCTAGCTTGAACACCACGACGCTCGACGGCCCTGCGCTCAATCTCTCGGAGCTGATTCAGGCCTGCAACACGCTGCCATTCATGGCCGATCGCAGGCTGGTGATCGTTCAGGATTTCTGGTCCCAGTTCGAACCGCCGAAGGATCGCAAGTCGAAGGAACGCAAGGAGCAACCGGACGAGTCGCAGCCCGAGGAGCCACAGGCTGGAGAACAACAGCCAAGGATATCCACCGCAGACGCAGCCTTTATCAGAGGGTTGCTGGAGTACCTGCCTCATATGCCGGAAACGACGCGCCTGCTTTTCTTGGAGAGCCGGGATCTGAGACCCAAGGGCGATCGACCTCGCAACCCCGTCTTCGGGCATCTGCCACCCGGTCAGAAGGGCACCTACTACAAAGCATTTCCTGCGCCGAAACCAGGGGAGGTGCAACGCTGGATTCAGCGCCGCATGGCAGCCAAGGGCGGCAGCATCCATCCCCCCGCAGCCAAGGAGCTGGCTGAGCTAGTTGGAAGTGATTTGCGTCTGGTAGACCAGGAACTGGACAAGCTGTTGGCGTATGTGAACTGGGAGCGAGCGGTGACCGCAACTGACGTCCAGAAGTTGGTGGCGGACGCGCACAGCATCAATGTGTTTGCCCTGGTCGACGCCATGGGCATGCGTCAAACCCAGATGGCGCTGGAGAATCTGCATGATCTTCTGGACGGAGGTGCGCGCCCTCTGTACCTGCTTAGCATGATTGAACGCCAATTTCGCATCCTGCTTCAGATCAAAGAGCTGCGCGAACAGGGAGCGAGCATCGGGGAGATTCAGAAGGCCCTTGGCATACGGCACGAATTCATTATCGAGAAGGTCCTGCGACAGGCGCAGCATTTCTCCATGACGCGCCTGGAGGGTATCTACAGCCACCTGGCCGAGGTAGAACAAAGCATCAAGACAGGCGAGATCTCGGATGTACTGGCTCTCGACTTGCTTGTGGTGGAGCTATGCCTCTAGGCAGCAGAGGACACCGATCAGCAGGTACGGCCACAAGCAGGAGCATGCCTTGAACGCGGGTGCTGCCTTGCAGGCTAGCTGTCTGGGGCACCGCCAGCCGGTTTTGCACGCACGACCTTGGCGAAGCCGCGCTTGCCCTTTTGAATGATCATGCCCTCTCTGGGCTCCACGATCAGGTGAACGTCCTCGACGACCTTGCCGTCAATGCGCACACCGCCCTGCGTAATGAGATCGCGAGCCGCGCTGGCGCTGGTTGCCAGGCCGGTTTCTTTCAGCAGATCGGTAATGCGCTTGGCAGACCAATCCAGCCACGCATAGGTGGGCATGTCGCTAGGAAGCTCGCGCTGCTGGAAGATGCGTACAAACTCGCTCTCGGCCTGATCCGCCGCGGCTTGGCTGTGGAACTGGCGCACCAGGTCACGGGCCAGACGCATCTTGACGTCGCGTGGGTTGACTATGCCGGCAGCCAGTGCGTGCCGGATATCTGCAAGTTCGGCATCGGTGATCTCACTGGCCAGGGTGAGATACGTATCGAGCATGTCATCGCTGATCGACATAGCCTTGCCGTACATCTGATCGGGCGGATCGGTTAGATCGATCGTATTGCCGAAGCTCTTGCTCATCTTGCGCCCGTCTGTGCCAGGCAGGAGCGGAACCAGGAAAACGTCCTGGCCAGGCTGGCCCAAGCTGATCTGCAGGTCGCGCCCCACCAGGTTGTTGAACTTTTGGTCTGTGCCACCCAGTTCGACATCGGCCTGTATCGCTACCGAGTCGTAGGCCTGCAGCAGAGGGTACATCAGTTCCATCAACGTCAGAGGCCGGCCTTGTTCCCAACGCAGCCTGAAGGTCTCGTGAGCCATGATCTGCGCCATGGTGTAACGGCTGGTCAAGTTGAATACGTCCACCAGACTGAACTTGCCGAACCACTCACTCTGCCAGCGTACTTCGGTACGAGCACGGTCGACGACCATGAAGAATTGCTGCATGTAGGTCTCGGCGTTGCGGCGCACCTCCTCCACGCTGAGCATGCTGCGGCTTTCATCTCGGCCGCTCGGATCGCCTACACGAGCCGTCCAGTCGCCTACAATGAGCACCACCTGGTGACCCAACTCTTGGAACTGCCTCAGTTTGCGCAGCCCCACGGCCGAACCGACATGCAGGTTTGGTTTGCTCGGGTCGAAGCCTTGCTTGATGCGCAGCGATCGGCCAGAGCGCAGTTTGGCGATAAGCTCTTCTTTGACGATTACCTCGGCCACTGTGCGATCGAAGATCCGGGCGATGGCGTCCATGGTCTGTCCTCGCTGGTGATAGATGCTCCATTATATCGCAGTCTTGAGCGATGCAAAAGCGTTTGGAGGAATCTGCCAGGGTTTTTCCAAAGTCAGCCGGGAGGGTGCAGGAGCAGGGCAAGGGCTTCCAAGGGATGGGCATCGTAGTGGCGGCGTGCCTGCGGCAGGCAGGGCCAGC
>Ga0116202_10000178_pt1 | contig 33367 bp, 25 predicted proteins | sample LakKivw325mmetaG_FD_94479 | JGI IMG/M metagenome (GOLD analysis project Ga0116202, IMG submission 94479) | Anoxic lake water microbial communities from Lake Kivu, Rwanda to study Microbial Dark Matter (Phase II) - Lake Kivu water 325m metaG | ecosystem: Environmental > Aquatic > Freshwater >... | reverse complement strand
TTGTTGTAAGAAGCAGTAATATAATGATCCCACCCAAAACTGCTGCCCGGTTGCGGATCAGTCGCTGCCATGCATCCAGCCACAGGTTCGCCGGCTTCCCCATCCGCTCGCTCAAGCGTATTGCTGCTCGCTCTTGTACGCTCAACTTTTCTGTCGTCATATCTTTAGCCCCTAACCAGCTAACCCTTAATCCTTATGTGTATCGGATGCGCGGATCCAGGAAGGCATACGTGATGTCCACCGCCAAGTTGGCAATAACCAGGAACACCGCGTACAGCAGGATAGTGCCCATCACCACCGGGTAGTCGCGGTTGGTGATGCTGGTGATAAAGTACTTGCCCATCCCTGGGATGGCAAAAATCTGCTCGACGATGAACGTTCCGGTCACCAGAATAGCAAACATCGGTCCCAGTATCGTCGCCACGGGAATGAAGGCATTCTTCAAAGCGTGACGGATCATTACCACGCGTTCGCTCAGGCCCTTGGCCCGCGCGGTGCGGATATAATCCTCTCGGATGACCTGTAACATGCTCGCCCGCGTCAACCGGGCGATGATTGCCGACTCGCGCATGCCCAAGGCAATGGATGGCAAGATCATCTTTGCTGGTGTGCCCCAGCCCGCTACCGGCAACCAGCCCAGCGTTAAGGCAAAGATAACGATCAACAACGGCCCCAGGACGACGCCGGGCACCGAGATGCCAAAGATAGCCACCGCCATGCCCAGATAGTCCCACATCGTGTTTTGCTTCAGCGCGGAGAGTATGCCCAGGGGCACACCAATGCCCAGGGCAAGCAACAGCGCCAGGACTCCCAACTGTGCCGAGACGGGCAAGTGGTCAGCAAAGATGTCATTCACTCTGCGGCTGCGCGAAGAGTAGACCGGCCCAAAATCAAGGTGGAATATAATCCTGCCCATGTAGTCTATATATTGCTTCCAGACCGGTTGATCCAACCCGTAGTACTTGTTCAGGTTGGCGATGATCTCCGGTGGTAATGCTTTCTCGCGGTCGAACGGCCCGCCTGGCACAGCATGGGCCAATGAAAAGGTAATTATGGAGATAAAGAGCAGCACCGGGACCATCCACAACAACCGTCGCACAACATAACGAAACATTTACCACCTCCTGCCGGCAAATGTCAAGAATTCATGTTTAATTTTACAGGCAAAGCCTTCATACGTCAAATGTAGGGGCAAGGCATTCCCATAAATGTCTCGCTGGGACAGGGACACCCCCATGCACGGAACTACTCGCGCTAATCGGAGCACCGGCGGGGCATGCCTTGCCCCTACTCCTATTGCCGAAAAATCGGGATACACCCGTCAAATACAAAGAAGCCACGTAGCTCCTCGCGAGGAGCTACGTGGCCTTCGCACAGCTTAGGACTCCCCTAGTGCGCCTTCACCTTCCAGGTCCAAATTTCCTCCATACCACCTTGTTTTCCAAAGGTGCGCTCCACGTATGGCTTGGTGCAGGTGACGCGGGTGTAGTAATAGATGGGAGCGATCACTGCGGAGTCTACGCACAGGATCTTCTCCGCGTTGAAGTACAGTTCCTTACGCTTCGCTGGGTCGGCCGATGCAGCCGCTTCATCGAGCAACTTATCAAACTCTTCTGCATCCGGGCCAGACCACTTGGGGTTATTCAGACTCTTGGTCGTGTGGAAGTTTTCCAACACCCAGTTGTTCTCGTCCGGGTAGTCCGCGCACCAGCCCATACGGTAGATCTGTGGCGCGTCGGTGTTGACCGTCTTCAGGTAAACCTTCCACTCCTGGTTGGCCAGCTTGACCTCAACCCCCAGGTTCTCCTTCCAGCTCGACTGGATGAATTCGGCGATCCTCTTATGCCCTTCAGTGAAATTGAACATCAATGTGATATCCGGTAGCCCTTTGCCATCCGGATAGCCAGCCTCAGCCAGCAAGGCCTTTCCCTTCGCCGGATCAAACTCGATGCCCTTGAAGTTCGGGTCCTCGGCTGGCGAACCGAAGATGCCTGGGCAGGCAAAGGTCTTGGCTGGCTTCTGCTCGCCCTTCAACACGGTGTCAATGAGCTTCTGGCGGTCAATGCCGTAGGAGAAGGCCTGGCGAACTTTCGCATTGTCGAACGGTGGTTTGGTGGTGTTAAAGCCATAGTAGTAAGTGCACAACACGGGCGCGATCTTGAGCTCCTTGCTCAGCACCGGATCGGCCTTGATGCGGTCCATGTCGGCCAGAGGCGCAGCCTGTACGTCCAACTCTCCGTTCTCGTACATGGCGAAAGCAGTCGAGTCCTCGACGACCATCACCCAGTTGATCTGCTCGATGCTGACATTCTTGGCATCGAACCACAGCGGGTTCTTCTTCATGATCATCTTGTTCTCATGTTCCCATGAATCGAGAACGTAGGGGCCGCAGGTCCAGATATTCCCCGGCTCGGTCCACTTCTCGCCAAACTCCTCGATGGGCTCCTTGGGCACTGGATAATTGGTCCATAGGCCAGCGATGCCTGCGAAATAGCCAGCAGGCTGGGTCAGCGTGAACTCGACCGTGTAGTCGTCCACCGCCTTCACGCCCACTGAATCCAGATCCGTGCTCTCACCAGTGTTCACTGCCTGAGCGTTCTTGATAATGTAGTCTACGTAAGCATAGTCGGAGGCCGTCGCCGGGTTGACCGCACGCTTGACACTGTACTCAATGTCCTGCGCCGTCACTGGGCGCTTCTTCTCTGCTTTCTGGGTAGCGGGGTCCCACCTCAGCCAGTAGACATCCTTGCGCAACGTGAACGTCCAGGTCAGGCCATCGTCCGATACTTTCCACCCAGTAGCCAGCCAGGGCTTGGGCTCAACGGTCTCAATATCAAATTTGGTGAGCCCCATGAACAAGAGAAAATCGGACTGGACGGACGTCGTATCCGTGGCCAGATTGGGATCCAGTGTAGGCGGCTCCGTGCCATGGTTCATGTTGATCTCCTTGGCCAGCTTCTCGGCTGGCTTGCAGGAACTGAGGACCATGGCCAGGGCCAGCAGCAGCGTCACCGCCAGAACAAATTTCTTGCCAAACATCTCTCCATCTCCTCCTCACAGTATAATTGGTTTTCCAATCACGATCGAACAGCATCGCACAGTGTTTTTGCCTGCTATTCTCACCCCCTCTCATCGTCACGTGAGTATGTAGTCTAGGGCCTTGTGCCCGGATCCTTTAGCATGCCAACCACGCCCACAAGGGGCTAGACTAGTTTGTGGTGCGAAAGGGGTTTGTAGTAGGCGCTTCAGCGCCAAATAGCGCACTGAAGTGCGCACTACGAGCCATTCGCACCAAATACTAGACTACACTGCTCTCTCATATACCTCGCTTACTTCGGCTTTTCGACCTTACGGACACACTCCCCTTTTGTAAGCCGGTGGCTCTAGTTCCATTCGTGCCAGCTTGTACCCACGCAACATGTCTTCCAGGACTCCTTGTGGAACAGATACCTTCTGAACAGTTGGCGTAGGGTGTATCTGGTAGTTGCTCTGTGGCATGCTCAAATTACGGTCCACACCTAAGCCCAAAGCCAGCAACAGGGCGCTGATCACCACAGCCTGCACCAGAGAAGCTACAGGAACAAGCGCACGCCTTAGACGTCGCCTGGGTTTCATTGGTGCCTTTATCTCGCGCACACGCTCCAGGATTTTGGGCCACGCACGGACTGGAGGCTCTACCTTAAAGTCTTCCAGACTCCAGCGTATCAATCGGCCCAAGTCATCTTCCGCGGAGGTAGGCTGTGTGTAATTGGCTTGTTCGCTAAAACGTACCATAGGCGACCTCGCCTATCAACCTTCTGTCTTCGCTGAGCTTTTTGCGCAGGGCTTTACAGGCATAGTGCAGTCGGGACTTGACTGTGCCGACCGGGCAATTGAGAATATTGGCGATTTCTGGTAGGCTGAACCCCTGTAAATAGAAGAGTACGATCACAACCCGCTGCTTGAAACCGAGCGCAGCCACTGCCTCGCGCACAATCTCGCGTAACTCGCTCCCTTCAGCTATGAGCTCAGGAGAAGCGCTAGGACCAGCCATCAGTCGGTCCATCACTGCGTCTAAAGCCAACGGCCATTGCCGATGCTGATTTGTCCAGTTATAGCTCAAGTTGACAACGATACGGTGCAGCCATGGTGAAAGGGAGACTGAAGTGTCCACCTTTCCCATGGCAGCGTACGCACGCACAAAACAATCCTGTAATATTTCTTCGGCAGCACCATGATCGCCAGTGATCGCCAGGGCAGCCTGGTAAAGCTGGCGTTTGTACTTGAGGTATAAAGTCTCAAAAGCATCAAGATCGCCGCTGCAGATGCGTAGGACAAGTTCCGCATCTTCGCTCATGAGCTCATGTCCTTAGCTTGAGCACACATATATACACACTACAAGCGCCCAAAAGGTTCAATTAGGATGGTATCGTCAACACCTGGCCAACCGAAATCAGATTGGGATTCGACAAGTTGTTGGCCACAACGAGGTCCCAGACATTTTTGCCGAAACGTGCTGCAATGCTGTACAGGGTATCTCCTGCTTGTACAACATAAGTACTTCCACCAGGTAATGGCGTAGTACTGCCTCCGGGGAGGATTAGCCTCTGCCCGACGTGAATGTACCAGGGATTGACAATACCGTTGGCACGACAAATCGCCTCCACGGTCGTGTTGTATTTTCTGGCAATGGAAAAAAGTGTGTCCCCAGGCTGAACAATGTACTCTGACGGCGGCACAGAAGTGGGTGGGGGTGTACCGGCTATCTTGAGCACCTGCCCCACCTTGATGTAGTTGGCATTCTGTAAACCGTTAAGGGCGACAATGGCCTCAACTGTGGTGTTAAAGCGCCGCGCAATAGAATACAGTGTATCATACCACTGTACAGTATACTCAAATTGGCCTGATATGGGCATAGCAGTGGTCGGAGTGGCAACCGGCATCACAGTCGGAGAAGCCTGAGCTACACTGATGATGGTCGGGCCGACCGTTAACGGAATCGCGGTGGGAGGTGCCTGGGGCGTGAAGATCTGTGTCGCCACCGGCGTCCGCGTAGGACTGGCAAGGGTGGGGGTAGAAGTCAGGGCAGACATAGCACTAATAGTCGGTGTAGGAGTTTCTGGTTTGGCGCGCGTGCAGCCAACCAGTCCCATGCACACCAGTAAGATGCTCGCGCAACAGGCGATCGCTATCTTTTTCATCGTGCGCGCTCTCCTTCTTCCTGTAGAAGCTATAGAACAGCGATCTTGTAGCCAATTCCCCAGAAATCGCTGACATGTGAGACTGGCCGCAACAAAATATACACTAATATCATACCATAACAATGTGGGGTTGTCAAATAAATTTTAGCTCCCAAGCGACTGCACAATCTGATCTAGAAGAAGTCCTCTGTTAGCCAGGGTGACCGGCACAACGATCACTGCAGACATGCTCTTTAGAGCGTCGGTCCAGGGATGGGCCTGCCACATTACTGTACCCAGCACAATCTTGGGGCTTTGTACTGCATGGAGCACTGCCGCACGAAATCCAGCAGAGAACAGCTCCATCTTGCCTATCTCATCAATGACCACATAATCTGCCCCTGCCACAGCCTGGTAGAGCGCAGGCACAGCCACTGTGTCTACGTTTTCAACGTATACGCCGTACTTGCCCACACGCGGAGGACCTGGCACGTCCACATAAGCGAGAGTGGCTCGCTGCCCTTCCAAAGTGACAATCTCAAACCCAAGCCGACGGTTGGATTGGCGAATCTCTCGCGTGTAAAAGCCGCCACAGCGTCCGGGCAGTACATTAATCAAGCTTTTGATCAGGGTTGTCTTGCCAACGCCCGGCCGTCCGCTCAGTAGTACAGTCCGTCCCATACCAGCCTCTCGTGTATAGCAACAAACAGATCGTTTACACGGCCCTCCAATACTTCATCGAGGAGCACATCGAGCTCCAAGTGTAAAAAGGCCAGAATTGTTAGGAAAGCAATCCTGGCCTCTTTTGAATCTGTAGTCAATGCAGCAGGCCTATTTCATCCGGCGGCCAGTAGCGAAACCAGGCACGCCCGACAATGTCGGTCAAAGCCACCTCACCAAAGCTACGCGAGTCGTTGCTGGCGCCGCGATTATCGCCAAGGACGAACACATAGCCTGGTGATATGACACGAGGCGATATGTTGCCGAATGTTAACTGGTGTAAGTAGGGTTCCTCTAGAGTCTGGCCATTAATGTAGACGTGACCGTCCCTGATCTCAATTGTCTCTCCGGGTAAGCCAATAACGCGCTTGATAAGCGGGTCTGAGTGCCGGTTTGACAACTTGATCACTACGATGTCCCCGCGCCGGGGTGGATGGAAATGATAGGAGATCTTTTCAATGATCAGCCGCTGGTTGTTATGGAGGTTAGGTTCCATGCTCTGGCCTTCTACCCGCGTGGCCTGTGCTAAGAACACGTTGACAACCAAGACAATGAGCAAGGCAGGTAGGACGGTCTCCAAGATGTCCCGAATCCAGCCCGCGATCTTACGTGCTATGGAAACAGAAGGGGGCGTTGGTGGCGGTTGCTCAACTGGAAACTCTGCACTCATTTGGTCAAGTACCCTCCAAAGTTGTTACCTGCGTTGTCGTGAGGGCTCTCCACCGCCGCGGGGCCGCCGGAATCGAAGCGGCGAACCACGGCCACTGCTCCTTGTCCGGCGGTCACGCTCTCGGGCCTCTTCTGCTGTCCAACCCGCCAGGACAGCCTGCCGCGAAAGCTTGATCTTCCCTTCCTGGTCAATGTCTATGATCATGACCATGATCTCATCACCAACCTTGACCACATCCTCGACCTTCCCGACGCGATAGTCAGCCAGTTGCGAGATGTGCACTAGCCCATCGGTGCCCGGCAGGATCTCCACAAAAGCCCCAAAGTCTGTCGTACGCACTACTTTGCCCACGTAAATTTTCCCAATTTGGGGCTCCTCTGTCAACTGGCGAATCATGTTCACTGCTTTGTCGCTGCTTGCGCTATCGGTAGATGCAATATAGACCGTGCCATCATCCTCCACGTCAATCTTTGCTCCTGTCTCCTCGATGATGTGTCGGATCATCTTACCACCAGGGCCAATGACTACGCCAATCTTCTCCGGGTCAATTTTGATCAAAGTGATGCGCGGAGCATATGGCGACAACTCTGGACGCGCCGCTCTGATTACGGACAGTATCTTATCCAGCACGAACAAACGCGCTTCGTGTGCCTGATCCAAAGCCGATTTGATGATCTCGGAGTTGATGCCCTTGGTTTTGATGTCCATTTGCAGCGCAGTAATCCCTTTGGCTGTGCCTGCTACCTTAAAGTCCATGTCGCCGAGGGCATCTTCCACACCTTGTATATCAGTCAGCACCGCGTAGCGGTTTTCCTCTTTAACCAGCCCCATCGCAATACCGGCTACTGGAGCCTTGATCGGCACACCGGCATCCATCAATGCCAGCGTACTGGCGCAGACGCTGGCCATCGAAGTCGAGCCATTGGAGGAAAGCACCTCGGACACTAGCCGGATGGTGTAGGGGAACTCTTCTTCACTAGGGATCATGGGCAAAAGAGCCCGTTCAGCCAGCGCGCCATGTCCGATCTCCCTCCGGCCTGGTGAGCGCAGCTTTGCCGTCTCCCCTGTACTATAAGGAGGAAAGTTGTAGTGATGCATATAACGCTTTGCATCCTCGGTGCCAAGGCCATTAATGATCTGCTCGTCGCTTACTGTGCCCAATGTAGCAATAGTCAGTACCTGGGTCTCTCCACGTGTGAACAGGCCTGACCCATGCGTGCGTGGCAGAAGCCCTACCTCGCAATGGATGGGGCGAATGGCTTTCGGGTCGCGACCATCCGGGCGATAGCTTCTATCTAGTATCGCTTTGCGCACTACACTTTTGAGGTAGTCATCAAAGGCGGCCAGGATTTCTAGCTCCGAGTATGTCTCTCCCAGGCTGCTAAGCAATTCCGCACGAAATTCGTCAAGTACCTTATTGCGTCCCTCTTTGTTCTGCGTCTGCTCTAGGGCAGGCATCAGCCGATCAGTGAGTCGCTCTCTCACCGCTGCTGCAAGTTCCTCGCGCACTTGAAACAGAGGGTATTCTTTCTTCGGTTTGCCAACGGTTTGACGCATTTCTTCTTGCATGCGGATGACGTCTTGGAATGCGCCATGCCCCTCCTGCAGAGCTTGCAAGATGACCTCTTCGGGTACCTCATTTGCACCTGCTTCGACCATCACGATGGCATCTGCTGTCCCGGCCAGCCGCAGGTCAAGAGAGCTATTCAACATCTCAGAGGCTGTTGGGTTGAGCAACAATCTTCCATCCGCATAACCCACGCGTATGGCTCCTAGTGGGCCACCAAAGGGGATATCAGAGATGGTCAGGGCGGCCGATGCGCCAATAATGGACAGGATGTCCAGATAATGTTCCTGATCCGCAGACAGGGCAGTCACAATGATCTGCACTTCGTGGCGAAGACCTTTGGGGAAGAGTGGACGTAGGGATCTGTCTACCAAGCGACAAAGCAGGATCGCTGCTTCAGACGGTCGGCCTTCGCGTTTGAAGAAGCCGCCGGGGATCTTGCCAGCCGCATAGAGCCGCTCTTCATAGTCAACGGTCAGGGGGAGAAAATCAGTAGCCTCACGCGCGATTTGCGCACCGGTAGCTGTAGCCAGGATTACGGTGTCGCCGCAACGTACAATCACAGCTCCGCCAGCCTGGCCAGCCAATTTGCCCGTCTCCACAACTACCGTTGAACTGCCCAACCTGGCACTGAAACTTTGCACCTCATTCATTCTATTTGCCTTCTTTTCTCGGTATTTTGAGATCAAGACGGGCAGTCAGGGACTGGGGACTGAGCCGCATGTCAACCAGAACGGCAAGCGTATTATTTACCCCGTCTCATGCGGAGCACTCCCCAATTCCTAGACTACCCGTTCAAAACCTCCTGTACTGACAACATAAGTAAACGAGTAGATGAAGACTTCCCATCTACTCGTCCATCCATTGATGCCCTTCGGGCTCGCTATGTATCTACTACTTCCGCAGATCAAGCCGTGCTACGATTTCTTTGTAACGGTTTGTGTCCGTGCGACTCAGGTAAGCCAGATGGCGACGGCGCTGTCCCACCAGCTTCAGCAAGCCACGTCGTGAGGCCTCATCATGTCTATGAAGTTTGAGATGCTCAGTAAGGGCATTAATGCGCTTGGTTAGGAGCGCTATCTGAACCTCCGGCGAACCAGTGTCGTTCGGATGGACGTGGTATTCTTTGATAATGGCTTCCTTTTGATCCTTCTCCAAAGCCATTCTGTAACTCCTTTCTCGTTACGATGTCCAACGCAATTAACAATTATAACACACTTTGGTATAGAATGCAAATAAAAACTCAATAGGTTTTGGAGGCAGTATAAGGCCGGAAATCAACGCGAGATTCTGGCAATGGTTGTTGACAGGTTGTATCCATTCGAACCTGCACCCCCACGCTTGCGCTCTTGACAACTAAAGGCAACAGTCTATAATGTCGGGAGAGGGATTCGGGATGGGAATCACTATCAGTGCCTGTCGGACAACCTGGGGCTGGGTGGGCACCGTGGCTTCGTCGGCAGGGTTGCTTGGCACTACTCTGCCTGTTACTTCGCGGGGGCAAGCACTGGCACCTTTGCTGCTCCAGTGGCCTGATGCTCAGGAGGGCCTAACCCCACATCTGGCGATCCTGCACGAAAAGCTGCGTCGCTACTTCCTTGGCGAAGTTGTAGATTTCCACGCTGAGGTACTGGATGTACGTAAGGCTGCAGACTTCCACGTTCACGTTTGGGAGATTGTGCGCACGATTCCTTATGGGCAGGTGCGTTCTTACAGTTGGGTGGCGGCACACGTTGGCTCGCCACGGAGCACACGTGCTGTTGGACGGGCTATGGCTACGAATCCTTTCCCCATTGTTGTGCCTTGCCATCGCGTTGTAGGACAGGATGGCCACTTGGTTGGTTTTGCCGCTGGCCTTGACATGAAGCGCCGTCTGTTGGACTTGGAGGCAGTCCAGGTCTCGCCGTTGCAGGCTTGACCGAGCGGCAGCCAACCCATCCGTTTTGACGACTGCGGCTTAACGTGATAAGATAATCATACGGCGGGTCATTGTTGCCCCCCATTTCTCGATGTGGAAGTGGGGGGCTTATTAATGAACAAGGCAAGGAGGAGCGCGCAACCCATGCGTGTCGGCATAGACGCTCGACTCGTCTACTACAGGCAAGCCGGCATTAGTCAATACACGCTTCGTCTGTTGGAGGAATTTGCAGCCATTGACAAAGACAACGAGTTTATAGTCTTTCAGAGCCGCAAGGATCGGTCCAAGTTGGTAGACCAACCCAACTTTCACAAGCGCTCGCTGTGGACACCCCCACACCATCGCTTTGAACAGTTGCTATTGCCACTGGAAATCGCTGCCGTGGATATAGACGTACTGCACAGCCCAGATTTCATTCCTCCATTCCGACGCAATTGCAGGTCTGTAATTACCATCCACGACCTCAACTTTCTGCTGTACCCCCACTTTTTGACGCCAGAAAGCGCCAGCTACTATGGCCAGATTGACCAGGCAGTGCGTAATTGCGACCACATCATCGCCGTATCGGAAAGCACGAAACGGGATATCATCCGACTGACAGGTGCGCCAGAAAGCAAGATCACGGTCGTCTATGAGGCCGCGCATCCCATTTACCGGCCGCTGAAAGACAAGCAGTTTCTCCAGCAGGTCAAAGGACGACTTGGTGTCCACAATGATTTTATTCTCTTCGTGAGCACTATCGAACCACGGAAGAACGTGCCCACGTTGCTAATGGCCTACAAGCAATTGCTGGACAACTATCACACCGCAACCAGCCTGGTACTGGCTGGGGAAAAGGGATGGCTTTATGATGAGGTGTTCGCACTGGTTGGGAAGTTTGGTTTACAGGAACGGGTCTGCTTCCTGGCCCGCGTCTCACCGGAAGATTTACTAGGCCTGTACAACGCAGCACGATTGCTCGTTCATCCGGCCTTCTACGAAGGCTTTGGCCTTCCGCCGTTGGAAGCGATGGCCTGTGGCACACCGGTCGTAGTGTCGAATACATCGTCGTTACCAGAAGTGGTCGGGGATGCTGCGCTCCTGGTGGAGCCTATGGATGTAGATGGCATGACGGTAGCCATCTGGCGTTTGCTGTCAGACGAAGCCCTTCGCCAACAGATGATTGACAAAGGGCTCAAGCGCGCTCGCCTCTTTTCCTGGCGAAAGGCAGCCCTTGAGACCTTGGACATCTATCGCCGTCTGGTACAGTAGCCAAGCATGAGCAAAAGGATCCTTTTCCTGACGCCGCAGTTGCCTTACCCACCACAACAGGGTACTGCAATTCGCAACTACAACCTCATTGCACAAGTGGCCAGACAGCATGAAGTACATCTGCTGTCATTTATGGATGGGCAGGGTCCGAAAGTGGACCCTGGACCTCTGCGAGACCTATGCACTAGCCTGCATACAGTGCCTATACCTTGCCGCAGCAACTGGCATCGCCTGCTCACTATCCTGGCCTCCCCTCTGCCGGACCTCGCCCATCGGTTGTCCACAGTACTTTTCCGCCAGAAACTGGAAGCCATGCTCAATGCGCTGCACCCGGATGTACTGCAAATCGAGGGCTTGGAGATGGCCCAATACGGTCTGGGCGCCAGAGAGCCTGAAGGGAGAGCTATGCCACTTCTCGTGTTCGACGCCCACAATGCCGAATACCTGTTGCAGCAACGCATTTTCGAGACCGATTCTCGCCATCCTCAGCGCTGGCTGGGTGCACTTTATTCGTTGATCCAGTGGCAAAAATTGCGCCGTTACGAGGCAATGATTTGCCGCCGGATGGAGAAGGTGATCGCCTGTTCCACTGCGGATGCAGATGCGCTGGCCCGGCTAGTTCCCGGTCTGAAAGCCATTGTTGTGCCCAATGGCGTGGATACACAGCACTACCGACCAGGTATAGTATCTCCATTGCTACTAGGGACTCAAGCGCTGGTCTTTACCGGCAAGATGGACTTTCGTCCCAACGTAGACGCTGTGCTTTGGTTTTGTTCCGAGGTGCTACCTATCATCAGGCAGTCATCTCCAGCAGCACACTTCTATATTGTGGGCCAGAGTCCTCACCCGCGTCTCGCACCATTGAAGCGCATGGAAGGCGTAACGATGACCGGTTTTGTCAAAGACGTGCGTCCTTACATCGCTGCGGCTGCAGTCTACGCTGTGCCGCTTCTCACTGGTGGTGGAACACGCTTGAAAGTCCTGGAAGCCATGGCTATGGGCAAGGCAGTTGTCTCTACCACTCTGGGCTGTGAGGGGATCCTAGCTCTGCCAGGACGTGACATTGTCCTGGCAGACAATGCGGATGACTTTGCCACGCAGGTGCTTGCGTTACTGAAGAATGAGGTGCGACGCGACGAATTAGGCTGTGCAGCACGAACCTTCGTTGAACATCATTTCGATTGGCAAACCGTTACCATTCCTTTGGAGCAGGCCTATGAATGCTAGCCGTCAGTGCCTTCGCCTGGCGCTTTTGCGTATGTTCGCTGCACTGAGTTCCCCCCTGCGTGCAAACAAACTGCCTGCTTTCCCTACAGGGCCACGGATCCTGGTGATTCGCCCCGATCACATGGGTGACTTGCTCTTCGCCACACCAGCGTTGCGCGTGCTGCGCAAAGCCTTCCCTGATGCTCGCTTGGCGTGCATGGTCGGCCCGTGGGGCAAGGCAGTGCTGGAGAACAACCCTCATTGGGATGAACTCATCGTCTGCGAGTTCCCCGCTTTCACTCGCAGGCCAAAGGCCTCGGCGCTCGCCCCGTATCGCCTGTTGCAGCAATGGGCTGCCCAGCTCCGCGCATGCCACTTTGATATGGCTATCGTGCTGCGCTTTGACCACTGGTGGGGTGCGCTATTGGCCTATGTGGCAGGCATCCCCCGCCGTTTAGGTTACGCCATCCCTGAATGCCAAACCTTCTTGACCAGGGCGATCCCTTATGTGAGCCAGCGACATGAAGTGCAGCAAAACCTGGCACTCATCGAGCAAGCCATACAAGAGGGTGGACGCCATGTGCCCAGGGACCCATTAACACTTGAGTTCGCGGTCACTGCCAAAGACCAGGAGTATGTCGCCAGTTTCCTGACTAAACACGGCGTAACAGGGGAACGAGATGTGGTCGCCATTCACCCAGGCGCAGGTGCAGCGGTCAAACAGTGGAGACCGGAGGGTTTCGCTGAAGTCGCGGATACCATCGTGCGTTGTTGGGATGCTCGCATCGTGATTACCGGCAGTCGTGATGAACTTGATCTGGCATGGTCCATCTACGCACGGATGCACTCTGATCCTCTTATCGCTGCCGGTGACACCACTCTCGGCCAGCTTGCCGCTCTCTTTCAGTGCTGTCGCCTGGTCATTGGCCCAGATTGCGGGCCGCTGCACCTCGCGGTAGCGGTCGGCACGCCGACTGTGCATCTTTATGGACCAGTGGATCAATATAAGTTTGGCCCTTGGAGCAAGTCAGAGGAGCATCTGGTTCTCATCTCTGACCGCGGATGCATCCCTTGCAACCGTCTTGACTATTCTGCTTATGAACTGCCAAGCCACCCCTGCGTGCGCGAGATAACTGTCCAGGCTGTGATTGAAGCTGCTCAGAGGCTGCTGATAACGACTTGATGCCTAACAAAACCACCGAGTATTCATGAACGAATCGTTCACCACCGCGGATGAGAACAGCAGAGGCAGCTCCCATGCTGCCGAATTGCCGGGCGTGGGAGCCCGGCCCGCTATTTTCAGGGTAAATGCGGAGGAATTCTATATTGCCTCCCGCCCTTTACGGTCTCCGTCGCGAGTTGTGCTAGCCATTCTTGGCAGTGTGCGGTTTTGATAGGCGTTCTTATTGGGTGGCAGTTTGGAGTGGCAGGCTGAAGCTGAAGGTCGAACCCTTCCCTGGTTCGCTTTCGACCCAGATATCGCCGCCATGAGCGGCCACGATCTGCTTGCAAATGTACAACCCTAAACCGGTTCCGCCGAAACGGCGGGTGGTAGAGCCATTCACCTGGTAAAAACGTTCAAATAGGTGTTTTATGGCTTTGCTTGGAATGCCAATTCCATCATCCTGTACAGAGATTACCAGCCAGTCAGTGCTTTCCAGTGCCGAGATCGTAACATGCCCATCTTTGGGCGTGAATTTGATGGCATTGTGGATCAAGTTTTGGACCACTTGCCTTATGCGTTTTGGATCAGCGGGGATCAATGGAAGTTCAGGCGACGTTTGGTTAGTCAATGTAATCCGCTCCGCGTCGGCCAGCGGCTGCAGTTCTGCAATCACTTCCCTAACCACCTTGTGTATCTGGACAGGGGTTTTCTGCAACTCAAGGCCAGCCGATTCCATGCGCGATACGTCCAGCAAGTTGTCAATCATGTTGGTCAGGTGCTGAGTCTGCCGGTACATAGTTTCCAGACACTCTTGCTGTGTCGGTTTGTCCTCAACCTTGCCACTGAGCAACAACTGCACGTACCCACCAATGGAATGCAGAGGAGAACGCAGTTCATGGGACACGGTACTGAGGAACTCACTTTTCATACGATCAAGCTGCTTGAGTTCCTCATAGGCATTGCGGAGGCTCGTAAAGAGACGTGCGTTCTGGATAGCGATGGCTGCTTGGCTAGCCAGTACGGACAAAAGTTCCACGTCACTACGCGCAAAGGCTACACCTTTGCGCCCCTTAGCCAGACCCAGAATGCCAATCGTTTCTCCTTTGACAACCAGTGGGAGTGCAATTGCTGTGGTGGCCTGGGCATTCACTGTCTCTAGGGCGAAGAAAGGCTCCTGATCTGACCTCGCTTGCCAGACAACCGCTTGCTCGCTCTGCATGACTTGTTGGGCAACGCTGTCACCAAGCTTGTACTCCTGGTTTGGCGGCTCTGCACCACTGTCTATAACCACAGCACATACTTCTAGGTCTCCGCTGCTCTCGTCTTTTAACATCAGCACGCCCAGGCTTGCGATAGTCTCCCGCACGGCTACTTGCAAAACTTGCTGCAATAAGGCATTCAGTTCAGTAACCGTGACAAAGGTCTGGCTCAGTTGGAAGAGAGGGATCAGCGCCTTCAGGCGTACATTTTCTCTCTCCAGTCTTTTCTTGTCCAGAGCCTTAGAGACCGCGGCGCTGAGTTTATCGAGGGAAAAAGGTTTGAGGAGGAAATCATCCATGCCCAGCTCTAGTGCCTCGATGGCTGTCTCCATCGAACCATAGCCTGTGATTGCAACTCCGACGATATCTGGTTTATACTGCTTTATGGCCCGGTAGGTCTCGATGCCGCTCATCCCTGGCATCTTGATATCCGTGAGCAGAAGGTCGAAATCCTGCTCCTTTACCATCTCGATGGCTTCAAAGCCATTGCCAGTGCCTTGGATCTGGTAGCCTTCCCTGGATAGCGCCTGGATGTACGTGTCCAAGACATCCTCTTCATCATCTACGATCAGTATACGTTCATCTGGCATGAATAACTTCCTTTCCGATCCGAACTCTCTAACGTGGACCGATCGCGCGACCGGAAATCTTAGCCTGCACCCGCTCAGCCAATTCTCGCAAAGAGATAGCAGCTACGCTGTCCACCTTGGATAGGGCTATTGGCTCACCCCGTTGGTATGACAAAGCGAGTTCCTCGGACGCAAGGGGTATGATTCCCAGACATCTCTTGTTCAAACTGCGCTCGATGTCACCCAACGGCAGGTTAATTGCCGACTGGGTGCGAGTGACTACCACCAGGCCAATCATCTCGCTGCTTAGTCCAGTGTCTTTAAGCAGAGCAAGGGCTTGCTCCGCACAGGTCACATCCATGGGTTGTGGTCCCAGCACAACCAGCACCACATCACTCAAGTTGAGTGCTTCCTTTGAGGCTGGTGACGGCACGTGTGGCAAATCTAGCAGGATGACATCAGCCAGTGGCCTGGCGCTGCGCACAATCGCTCTGGCCTGAGCGGCAGGTAACTCGGTCAATCTAGCACCAGTTGGGGGACTTGGCAGCAGGCATAGGCCCGAGAAGTGCGTAATAAGCACTTTTTCTACCCACCGGCTGTCAATCTGGTCAGCTTCCATTGCCAGCAAGTCTGCCAGTGAGTAAGTTGGCGTGAGCTTGAGTTGCCACGTGACCGTGCCTGTATGATGATGCATATCAATCAGCAGAGTGGATACTTTGCGTTGCGCCAATGCACTTCCCAGATTTACAGCTACGGTGGAAGTGCCCACGCCTCCTTTGGCCCCGACCAGGGCGACTATTCGTCCCTGTTTTGTTGAAGATACGCGTCTTGTCCGAGCCAGTACAGCTTCTACTCGTGCTACTACTTCTCTGGGATCAGCCGGCTTGGTGATGTAGTCATCGGCGCCAGCCCGTAAGCCCTCAATCTTGTCATCGAGTTGTGTCTTGGCCGTCAAGAAAATGATGGGGATGTCTGCTGTGTCCGGTTGGCTGCGCAGGAGGCGACACATCTCCACCCCGTCTATGTCTGGCATCATGATGTCCAGAAGGATCAGGCCAGGTCTCTCCGTCTGGATCGCACGCAAGCCCTCCTGCGCATCCTGGGCTGCCACTACTTCGAAGCCTTCGGCTGCCAGAGAGAGTTTCATCAACTTAACGGCCAGCGGGTCATCGTCTATAATAAGGATCTTGCCAGGCACTGGTACACCTCTGCATTATAGTGCACGCGAGAAACGTCACAGCAGGCGTCGCAACCGGCTAAGGGGCTCTTTCTGTTTCTCCTTAGAGGCAAGAGTTGGATAGCGTTGGACAATCTCACGTGCCAGTCCAGACATCGCCCGAGTCACAGAGCTGCGCTTGTCACTCAGGACTAGCGGTTCGCCGCGATTGATGGCGTAAGTGTTTACAGGGCCAACGTCGTCAATGCGCATGTGAATGGGAGCGCCTAAGGCACGAGTTATGGCACCAGGGGAAAAGCCGCTCTGTTCAGTATAGCGGTTGAGAAGCACATACACGTTAACAGGCATATGCCTCCGCGACTGAGCCAGATTGTAGGCGAAGCTGAGTCGTTTCATCGCCGTAATATCGGGAGTCGTGATCAGGAAGACATCGTCGGCCAGGTCCAAGATAGGCATCCAACTGACTGAGCGCAAAGGCGGGCCATCAAAGATAACAAAATCAGCCATTTGGCGCACCCCGACCAGGATCTTTTCCCAGTCTGGCGGCGAAATCGCCGGCGCAGTTGAAGCACTGGGCGATCCCAGCAGCACCCGCAAGCCAGATGAGTGCTCTGCCAATACGCTCCTGAGAACCTCCTGATCCAACTGGTCAATCATAGTCATCAACTCACCCGTATGATGGCTATGCAGGATGTTGAGGAAAATCCCCACATCACTCCCCTCGTCGTTCCCATCCACCAGCACGACCGAGGCTTGGGTCTGCTGCCGCAGGGACAGCGCTAAGTTAACAGCTATGGTCGTGGAGCCTACACCGCCCTTGCAGCCGAACAGTGCAGCTATGTAACCCACTGACTCGCTGTACGAGCCGAGGAGAGCGTCTATCCGAGCTACCAATTCCTGCGGCGACGCAGGTTTTGTGATGTAGTCATTGGCTCCGGCATGAAACCCTCTTACTTTGTCGTTCACCTGGGTTTGGGCAGACAGAAAGATGATAGGGACTTGAGCAAAGTCAGCCATACGACGGATCCGGCGGCTCACCTCATAGCCGTCCATCTCGGGTATCATCACGTCGAGGACGATCAGATCGGGCCGTTCCTTCACTGCCTGACGGATAGCTTCTGGTCCAGTGCTGGCGGTTACTACCGCGTAACCCTCGACCTTGAGGGCTAGCACTAACATCTTGAGTGCTCCAGGGTCGCTGTCAACAATCAGGATCTTCTTCATGATGCCAGCTTTCCCGTAGAACGGAGATAAAGCACGTTGGTCGTCATCTCCTCGCAGATCAGCGGTCTTGGTGACCAGCTTCAGAGCTTATTTTATGCCGATTCACTGAATCTGTCAAGAAATATACATATAGTATACCATACATATCCCTAGTCTGAACAATAACTCCTGTATTGGATCTTGTATATGCCCTCTCCATGGGCCGGCTTTTGCACGGTACTGGTCAGCGAACACAGCTTCTTAAAATCGACAGGATGAGGTATAATTGCGATGCTGTAAGGGGACGGGTATTTCACGTATGGAAAGGATTCTAGGCTGTGCATTGGCGCTGCCTGCTGAGTTGCCTATTGTTGCTCGCGCTCGTGGTGTTTTCTGCGTGTCGGGCTGAGCCACTGAAGCCCGTCAAGGCAAAGCCTACGCTGACTCCCTCACCGACGCCCACACCCTCCCTCGTTGGGGCTGAGACCGTGGCACGCGAATACCTCCGTGCGTGGCAGAATGGGGCCTATGAGCGGATGTACGCCATGCTTTCCTCCTCGGCTATGGCATCTATCACTGCCGAAAAGTTCACTTCGCGCTACCCTGCGATCGCTGCCGAAGCAACCATGACCAACCTGACTGCCAGCATCACCGGCGTGCAGCGTGTCCTCACCACTACAGCACAAGTCACCTTTACCTTGACCGTGGATACGCAACTGGTGGGCCAATTCCAGATTGAAAATGTGTTGGACCTCTCCTACGACGGGCAGCGCTGGGCTGTGGACTGGACACCAAAAGCGATCTTTCCACTGCTGGTCTGGGATAATCTAGTGCACATGTTCATACAGGTGCCTTCACGGGGCAATATCTACGACCGCCAGGACTTGCCATTGGCTACGGAGGGGCAGGTCATTGAGGTGGGCGTTGTGCCCGGTCAGATTGAGGACGAGGCGCGGCTTCTCTATGTCTTGAACATGCTGCTGAGGCTACCGAAGGAGACGATCAAGGCCAAATACGCCCATGCGGGCCGTCCCGATTGGTTCATGCCCATTGGTGAGATGACCCCTGAAGCTGCACAGGCGAACAAGGCGTTATTGTCCTCTGTTCCTGGGATTGTCTGGCGGGAGAAGCCCGTGCGCGCCTATCCCATGGCGATCTGGCTGCACAGGTGATCGGTTACATGGCCCGGATTGATGCGGAGACGCTATCTCGCCTTGCGCCACGAGGCTACCATGCTGATGATCTGGTCGGCGTGTCAGGCTTGGAGGGTTGGGGCGAACAGTACCTGGCTGGCACGCGCGGTGGGACACTGGCGATCATTAGTCCTGACGGCCGCATTGTATGGACGCTAGCTGAGCGGCCGGCCAAGCCAAGCCGCAGCATTTACACCACGTTGGACGTGAATTTGCAGCGCACAGCGGAAAGCATCCTCGGTCAAAGTGTAGGCGCTATTGTCGTGCTGGACGTACATAACGGTGAGGTACTGGCCATGGTCAGCTACCCCAGGTACGACCCGCGCATGCTCACGGCTGGTGCTACTGCCGAGCAATGGCAGGCATTGTTGAACGACCCCCAACGTCCCTTTCTGAACCGTGCTATTGCTGGCACCTATCCACCTGGCTCAGCTTTCAAGATTGTAACCATGTCCGCTGGCATGGAGGGGTTAGGCCTGACCGAGTATAGCACTTTTTATTGCGCTGGACGTTGGGATGGCCTGGCAGATGGCGCAACGCGCTACTGCTGGCTTCGCAGCGGACATGGCACGCTTGACTTGCTCCATGGGTTGATGCAGTCCTGTGACACTGTCTTCTGGGAAATAGGCAAGGCATTAAATGAACGCGATCCCTATGCCCTGCCGAACTATGCACGGGGCTTTGGCCTTGGCACGCCAACAGGCTTGAATGTTCTGGACGAGGCCGAGGGTCTGATACCAGATCCCGAATGGAAAGCACAGCATTATTCCGGTGCGGAACAGCAATGGCTGCCGCGCGATGCGGTGAACATGGCTATTGGGCAAGGAGATGTGCTGGTGACGCCTTTGCAGATGGCGAACCTGGTAGCCGCAGTAGCTAACGGTGGCACGCTGTATCGCCCGCGGCTGGTACGGCGCATTGGCTCGCTGATGGGCGACGATATGCAGGATTTTGCGCCAGAAGTGCTGGGCCAGCTACCTGTCTCAGCAGCGAACCTAGAAGTGGTGCGCCGGGCGATGGAGGGCGTCGTCACGGGCGGCACGGCGGCACGGGCTTTCACAGGCGCGACCGTGCGCATGGCTGGCAAGTCTGGCACGGCGGAAGCTCCCCCTGGCGAGCCCCATGCCTGGTTTGTAGGCTACGCTCCGGCCGACGACCCGCAAATTGCCGTCGCTGTGGTACTGGAGCGTGGCGGCGAAGGAGGGCGCAACGCCGCACCGCTATTCCGCCAGGTGGTGGAAGCATACATGGCCTTGCCAAAGAGGTGACGAAGATCGCTGACAACCCATTGCCCAAGCTGCGAGCCATTGACGCCCACCCCATCGTCCAAGGTGGTCAGCCCGCCATTCTGCTGCGCGATCCGCTGCGACTGACCAATAAGACGGTGCTCATTCCCCAGCATCTGGCCCCGCTGTTGACGCTGTGCGATGGAACGCGGGACAGCAGCGCTATAAGCGCAGCACTTGCCATCCGCTTCGGCGTGCGTATAGCTCCGAGCACGCTAGAGCAGTTTTTGTTGGCGCTCGATGAGGCGCTGTTGTTGGACAACGACCGCTTTGTCCAGGCACGGGAACGGGCACTGGACGAGTACCGTCAGGCTCCTTTCCGGCCACTCGCTTTTGCTGGACAGTCATACCCGGCCAACGCCGACGAACTGCGCCTCCGGCTACAAAGCTATATGGATGCGGCAGACGACGTCAGCCCTGATTTGGCTCATGGCCGTGGCCTGGTCAGCCCGCACATTGACTATGCGCGTGGGCAGACGGTCTACGCCCGTGTCTGGAAGCGCGCGACGGAGATGGTTAAAGCGGCCGAATTGGCGGTAATGCTAGGGACGGACCACTTTGGGAAGGATGGCCGGTTGACGTTGACACGCCAGCACTATGCCACGCCATTCGGTGTGCTGCCTACAGCATGGGAAATCGTGGATCGCCTGGCTCAGGCAATGGGGACAGAGATGGCTTTCGCCGACGAACTGTACCATCGCAGCGAACATTCGATTGAACTGGCGGCAGTCTGGCTGCACTACATCCACGAGGGGCAGCCGTGCGAACTGGTGCCGATCCTATGCGGCTCTTTCGGCCACTTCCTGCGGGGCGAGTCAGAACCAGAGCACGACCCGACGATCAATGCATTGGTGGATGCTCTGCGACAGGTGCTGACTAGGCGTCGGACGATTGTCGTGGCAGCGGGCGACCTCTCGCACGTTGGCCCGGCTTTTGGCGGCCAGGCGCTGGGACTGGTGGAGCGCGCCCGGCTGCAAGCGGCCGATGACGAACTGATGGAGCGGATATGCGCAGGTGATGCAAAAGGCTTCTTTGCCGCGATCAAACGAGATGGCGACCGGCACAATGTATGCGGGCTGCCGCCCATCTACCTGACACTGCGCCTGCTGAGCCCGGTCCAGGGCGAGCAAGTGGCTTACCATCGCTGTCCGGCCGATGAGCAAGGCGCATCGCTGGTCTCGGTGTGCGGTATCGTGTTCAGGTGACGAGAGACGACATCGCAGGCGTGAAGCCTGCGGCTATGGTTTAACTTTGCGCCGTAGAAACGTAGTCGCACCCTTTATGGGTGCGTTTCAATGGTGCGCCCATATCTTTGCCGCAAAGCACGTTTGACAAAGCAAGATGGGGGATGTAGAATAGCAAATAGGAGAAGGCCCCTGCGCCCGTAGCTCAGCGGACAGAGCAGCAGTCTTCGAAACTGAAGGCCGTGGGTTCGAATCCCTCCGGGCGCGCCTAATGCCAGGACTACAATATAAACAGATATTCGTGCTATTCGGTCCTTTTCGTGCCATTCGCGTACAGTTCCTTCCTCAAGACGTCGTAACCCCGCTGTTTCTGTCCCTTCTCACTTTGCTACTTGGTTACAGAATATGGTAAAATAGTTAGCATGTCCAAGATTAGCTACCTCGAATTCAAGCCAGGTCGTTGGGTGAAACTGGTAGACGGCGAGATAGTCGGGCCAGCTACAGCAGAGGAAGTAGCCGCCTGGCAGCGGGAAAAGACAGAGCAGGCCAGGATTTGGAAGGACGTGGTGGGACAAGCCGCACCTTCTGAATCACGGCCTGAGCGTCCTGCTGAGCCTCCCTCACGTAAAGGTGAGACAGAGCAGGTCAGGATTTGGCAGGACGTGGTGAGAGAGACCACGCCATCTGAACCTCAAGCCGGTCGTCTGTCCGAGGCCCCTTCACGTGCACGGCAGCCAACAGAAGCAGAGCACCTCATTACCGAGGTAAAGCCCAAACCGCTGGAGCCACCCCCTGCCTTCGGGAAAGTGGATAAGCGACAGGCAACGGAGTGGCCGATAAAACCCGCAGTCTCACTGGAACCGACGCCCTCCACTCCAGCGGAACCAGCGATTGCAGCAGCCAGGAAAGAGCGACCTACCGTGACCAGGCCTGTCGAGGTGCCAGTAGCAGAGGTCGCCAAAGCTGCTGCCCGGACAGCGAAGCCCAAACCCAGACCTGCAACCAAGGCTGCGCCCGCTGAGAAAGTGACCAAGGCCGAGCTCAGGCCGGCAGCCAAAGCGGCATCTCGCGAGCAAGAACCAGAGGCCAGGCCCGAGCCCACAACCAAGGTTGCACCTGCCAAGAAAGTAACGAAACCCGAGCCCAAACCTGTAACCAGGGCTGCATTGGTCGAAAAAGTGCCGAAAGCCGAACCCAGGCCGGTAGCTAAAGCAGAACCTCCTAAGCGGGTGACGAAGGCCAAACCCGAGCTTGCGGCCCAGGTCGCACCTGTGGAGAAGGCAGCCAAGCCTGAGCCCAAACCTGCAGTTAAAACTGCACCTCTGAAGAAAGAACTAAAGGCTGAAGCCGGGCCGGCGACCAAGCCTAAGCGCGCCCCAACCACTGCGCCTCATCGGCCAGCGGCGAAAGCTTTGCCCTCGGCCGCAGAAGACCAGTCGAGCCAGTTGTACCTGTGGATCATGGCTGGCCCAATGGATGATCTGCTAGCCGCGGTGCGGAGCGGGTTAACGAGATACGAAGAACGCTTCAACCACCCGGCCGAGGTGGTGCTATGTCACGCCGAAGACATAATAGCGCTGGAGAAAGCCGAGTTGCCTGTAGACGTGCGTCAGGCCAAAGGAGTGCCACCTCGTAACTTTTGGATCGGTCTGAAGTAATAACGAAGCATGGAGAACAACAGCACACCACAACCCATATTGAGCGAACGCGAACTGGAGATCCTGAAGCTGGTAGCCACTGGTGCTACTAACCAGCAGATTGCGCGCGACCTGTTCATCAGTGTGAACACGGTCAAGGTTCACTTGCGCAACATCTTCAGCAAGTTAGGTGTGGAGTCGCGTACCGAAGCTGTAACGTACGCTATCCGTGAAGGCTGGGTAGCACTCGAGGGGCCTGTTTTGAGCGCGGTCGAAGGGGTAGAGGTTCAGGAAAAGCGGCCACCTCTGCCACAGGAACGCATTTCAGGGTGGCAGAGGGCGTTCTTCGTGGCGGCTGCATTGCTGATCGCCCTCCTCGTCTTTTTGCCACCCACACGCATGGCTTCCAAGGGCACGGCTGGTCAGTTCACGGATCGGTCAAGTGAGGTTTCGGGAAACCCGTCAGGCGTGACCCCGTCGCGCTGGACCAGCAGAGCACAGATGCCTACTTCGCGTGCACGCCTGGCTGTCGTCGCTTACCAAGGGAGGGTGTATGCTATCGGCGGGGACACGGCCGATGGCGTGAGCGGGGTGGTCGAAGTATATGACCCAACCATGGATACCTGGTCACGGCGCGCCAGCAAACCTCAGCCGGTGCGCAACATTGCTGCGGCTGTGCTGGACAATCTGATCTACGTCCCTGGCGGGTACGATGCCATGGACCAGCCCATCGCTGCAGTAGAGGTCTACGACCCGGAAGCCGATGCCTGGAGCGAGGTTTGTCCTTTGCCTACGCCACTATTTGCCTATGCTATTGCCACCGCGGGGGGCAAATTGTACTTGTTCGGCGGTTCAGATGGCATGCGTTATCGCGATACGGTGTTCATCTATGATCCTGCCACTGACGCCTGGGCCACAGGCACACCGATGAGCGAACCGCGCGGCTTTTGTGCGGCAGCCGTCGTGGGTGAACGCATCTATGTGCTCGGTGGCTATGACGGGCAAAGCGAGTCCGCACTGTGCGAAGTCTACGAGCCGGCCAAGGAAGGATCGGAGGAGCATCCATGGACCCGCCGGGCGTCATTGCTTATGGGACGCGGAGGGCTGGCGGCAGTCACGGCTGAAGGCTATATCTACGCCATTGGCGGTGGGTGGACGCAACCTCTGTCCTTTAACGAACGCTACGATGTGAGCCAGGATGCATGGACCATCTTCGATTCACCGTTGCTTGGGCAGTGGCGAACGCTGGGCGCTGCGTCGGTTCCAGGTGAAGAGGGCACCATTATCTATGCCATTGGTGGCTGGAGCGACCGCTACCTGAGCACTAATTACGCTTATAAAACGTTTTTCCGCATCTACTTGCCCGGGCTGTAGCAGTGGCGAAGAACTAGGCTGGTTTCAGCAGCCTTCCGGAGGGGGCGGATGGCCCTTCTGCATTTATTCTTTTTAGGACCCCTGACCCTACAGACGCAGGGCCAGCCACTGCCCCTGCCAGCAACGCAGAAAGCACAGTCCCTGCTGGCTTACCTGGTAATGCATCGTTCCACCCCGCATCCTCGCCTGCAGCTAGCCGGGCAGTTCTGGCCCAACCTGACCGATGCCCGCGCCCGGCGTAGCCTTAACACCGCTCTGTGGCAGATCCGCAAGGTGCTGCCCGCCGCCGATTATATCCTGGCTGACCCTTACAACGTGCAGTTTAACTCCGCTGGTGACTATTGGCTGGATGTAGTTGAATTCGAGGCGCTCAGCACCCCTACCTCATCCGACCAGCCAGCCGACGAATCAACAGAGTATGTCGGTCGGCTCAGCCAGGCAGTCGCCATCTATCGTGGCGAGTTCTTGGAGGGCTTATACGACGCTTGGGTGCTGGAGGAACGCTATCGTCTGGAGGCGCGCTTTCTAGACACGCTCTCACGGCTGGCTCTGACTCACCAGCATCGCGGTGCGCACCAGGATGCACTGGTCTGTGCCCAACGGCTGTTACAACACGATCCATTGCGCGAAGACATCCACCGTCTAGTGATCCGCCTGCAGTTGACGCTGGGCGACACTGTGGCTGCTGTGCGGCAGTGTAACTATTGCCGCGCCTTGCTGCGGGGCGAGCTAGGCATAGACCCATCGCCAGAGACGATGGCCCTGTGCCAACCGCTTTTTCATCACCCCTGGCCGACAGAGGACACAGCCGATACCATAGACCTGCGCCTGCCTGCGAACACTGCTCCTGGTTGGTCTACGTTGCAGCGGCCACCTCTTATTGGGCGCGATGACGAGTTACAACACTTGCTGAGCGCCTGGCAGGCCACAATATCCGGCCAAGGCCAGGTCATCCTGATCAGTGGCGAAGCAGGTGTGGGGAAGACTCGCCTGGTTGCTGAATTGGCCCAATCCGCTGGCTGGCGCGATTGCATCACCCTGTGGGGAAGTTGCTACGAATATGAGCGGGCGCTTCCTTATCAACCCCTCGTGGAAGCCCTGCGCAGTGGATGGCCTTTCATGCCTGTCCCAGCCCTTGACGCATTACCCCTTTGGATGCTGGCTGAGGTGGCGCAACTCGTGCCCGAGTTGCGCCAACAATACCCCAAGCTGCCTCCGCCTGCCTTTCTTGATCTGCACATGGCCCAGACACGTCTGCTGACAGCACTGGTGGGCTTTCTGACGGCAGTCGCAACCCGGATGCCCCTGCTGCTGGTCCTGGAGGACCTGCACTGGGCGGGCGAATCCACGCTGGCCTTCTTCCACCACCTGGCCCGGCATCTGGTGGTCGGGATGCGCGTACTGTTGGTGGGCACCTACCGTCATACCGAAGTCACTGCTGATCATGTCCTGCACGACACCGCACGCTGGCTGGGCCGTGAAAGCCAGGTAATGGAAATCCACCTGGATGGCTTGACCCCTGGCGCAGTAGAATCCTTGGTGGATGCCCTTCTTGGCCTGGGCGATCAAGGTGCAGCTCTTGCCAGTTTATCTACCCCTGATCTGTCGCTTTACACCCCCCGGCGAGCGGGTTGGAGTGACCGCGCCGTCAGGCTCGCGCAACAGTTGTATCAGGCTACCGACGGCAATCCCTTCTTCCTGCTGGAAATGCTGCGCATCCTGATCGAGAGCGGGGCCCTGGAGACCCGACGTGTAGATACAAAAGGTGATACCATCCCACTGCCCGTGCCGGACTCGGTGCGGGCGCTCATCCTGGCACGAGCAGCACGTCTAGACGCTGCCGCCCGCGATCTGCTCAACGTGGCGGCTGTGGCCGGACGCGAGTTTGACCTCGATCTGCTGGAACTGGCCTGGGGCAAAGGAGAGCAGGCCACATTGCAGGCTCTGGACGATCTCCTGCGCCATCACCTGCTGCGCGAGAACCCGGGTCAGCATGATTATGCTTTTGATCACGATCTAACCCGCGAGGTCATCTATCAGGCGCTGCACCACCATCGCCGCCGGCATCTGCACCGCCGGGTGGGGCAGGCGCTGCAGCAACTAACCAGCCATCTGTCCAACCCGCCTCTGGCCGAGTTAGCCCACCACTTCTATCATGGGCAGGGCCGTGATCCGACGTTAGCGGTGAGTTACGGGCTACGGGCTGGCGACGAAGCCCTGGCCCGGTATGCCCTTCGCGAGGCACTGCGCTGGTATCGCCAAAGCCGTGCCCTTCTGGACCATGTAGGTCTGACACCTGCCAATGATGGTGCGCTGGCCGAGATGTATATTTACCTATGCCTGGGAGAAGGTCGCACTTTACGCTTATTAGGGGAGTATGGAGCCGCTGCGATTGTACTACGGGAGGGCCTGCCCTGGGCCTGTATCCAGGATGACCAATCCGCTCAGGCGGACCTGCTATATGCCCTGGGCCGCGTGGCTCACGAAGTGGGTGACTTTGCTGGGGCGAAGGACTGCTTTCGCCAGGCGGCCTCGCATTACCAGACCCTGGACGACCACGCTGGCCTTGCCGAAACTCTGCACCGACTGGCACGCACCGCCTACGACGCCGGTGATGACCCCGCCGAGACCGAGGCCCTTTCGCAACAGGTCTTGGCCCTGAGCCAGGAGATAGGAAACGTCAACCTGCAGGGGCTGGCCCGATGGGCGCTGGGCCGCATTCACTATCGCCGCGCTGAATTCTCGGCCGCCGAGGCTTGCTACAGCAAGGCCCTGGAGTGTTTCCGCCAGGTAGGCAACCGGGAGGACGAGGGGTGGACGCACCTGCTGTGGGGGCTGGTCTATGGTCTGCGCTATCAACTGCATGAAGCTGCGGCGCACTTTGCCAGCTCTGAGGCTATCTTCCGTGACTTGGAACAACCCTGGGGCATCGGCGCCAGCCTGACCCAGCGGGGGATGGCGTACCTGCGGCGCGGGGAACTGGACGAAGCAGAGGCTCTGTGGCAGGAAGCACTGCACATCTTCCGCGACGTGAACAGCCCCTGGGAGCAGGCGGCTGTGTTATGGCGGCTGGGACTGGCTGCACACCGGCGCGCTGCCCTTGACCCTTCGGGCTTGAGCCCGGCAGGGCGAAGCCTGGCCCTGGCCCACCTGGCGGAGGGGGAAGCCCTGGCTCGACGTATCGGCCACCGCGAGTTGTGTCTACTGATCCACCTTACTCAGGGCGATGTCCATGCCGCAGCCGGGGCCTGGTCAGCGGCAGAAGCGGCCTACAGTGAAGCCCTAGCCCTGGGGCAGGCCACGGACGACCATCGCTTTCTGCCGCGCATCTGCTGCGGCCTGGCAGAAGTGGCCCTGGGACGCGGAGATGCTCCGCAGGCGCTGGCCTGGGTGACGAAAGGCCGTGTGCTGGCTGCGACCGAGGATATTGAAGCCCAGGGAATGTTATGGCGTGTCGAAGGTCAGGCTCTCGCCACACAGGACCAGATCGCCGCAGCCAGGGCAGCATTGGAGCGCAGTATCGCCCTCTTGTCTGGCCCGCCGGTGCCCTTTGAATTGGTGCGTAGCCAGCGTGCACTGATGCACATCGAGATGCACCCCGAAGCTTGAGATAGATTTTTGATAGCTCTCTGTTACAGTGAGCAATAGATGCTGGCAGTTCTTGCGTCTGCCGGCGACAACCAACAAGGAGCCGATCATCAGCACTATGACCTCCCTGCCTGGCAGCCATACTTTCATCGTGCGCGTCTGGCGCGAGCCCTCGAACAGCGCAAGCCAATGGCGAGGGCAGATTGAGCACGTGCAAAGCGGCCAGCGCTGTGCTTTTCTCAAATTAAGCGACATGCTGGATTTTATGGACCGCTTCGCCGTGCTGGATCAGGGAGAAAAGGAGGATAAGCTCGGCTGAGTATCTTGATGCAGCTATATGAGCTGAGTTTGGCCAGGCGCAGGGTTTCATTCATTGCACGCTGAGATCACGAACGGCGCTTTGCGATGCCATAGCGGAAAGGAGGTGGGCATAGGCAGCAAGTGGTGTGGAATGGCATGACAGAGCCAATGAAGTAATGAGAAAGGAGTGAGCAGAATGAAGGTCAAGAGAATTGTGGTTCGTGCAGTTGCGGTGGTAGTTCTGATGGCTTTAGCCGCGGTGGCAGTGCCAGTGGCGGCGGACAAGGGGCCGCCAGGGCCAGCGGGCCTGCACCCCGTGCACATGGTACTGGAGCCGGGGACGCCGGAAACCATCCCCCCGCCGGACGAAGGCAAGAGCGGGGCTTCACAGCCTGGCGTGCCACCAGTAGAAGGCAAAGGGCCACCTGGACCAGCCGGGGTACACCCCGTGCACATGGTGCTGGAGCCAGGGACACCAGAGACCATCCTGCCGTTAGACGAGGGCAAGGCCGAGTCATCGGAGGCTTGCGCGCCCACGGCAATGCCCGAGGGGTGGCACCTCTACATGTGCGAGGGCTTCGAGGGCATCTGGCCCGGCACGGGATGGCGGGTAACCGGCAATCCAACCTGGGACGACACGAGTTACCGGGCTTACTACGGGTCTTGGAGCGCCTACTGTGCTGACAGCAGCGTGAGCCCTCCCGGTCCATATCCCCCTAATATGGCCGCCTGGATGGTCTATGGGCCATTCAGCCTGTCGTGCGCCTGGGACGCCAGGATGGACCTCTACTATTGGCTCGATAGCGAGGCTAGCTACGACAGCCTTGGTTGGCTGGCATCCATAGATGGCCACAATTTCTACGGACATGGCGACTGGGGCCGGTATAAGACATGGCAACTGGCTACCCTTGATCTCGACAACGTGCCTACTCTGGGCAACCTGTGTGGGCAGTCCAAGGTATGGGTGGCCATCGCTTTCAGTAGCGATGCGAGCGTCCAGTATGAGGGCGCTTACGTTGACGACGTCTGTGTCTGGCGGTGGAACCCCTACGGCGATATTGACCATGTGCCCAGCGTCGGCACGGTCAGCCCCAGCTCGGGAAGTGCGCCCGCCGGGCAAATGAAATACTTTACCACCTCTTGGTCCGACCCTGACGGTTATGCGGATCTGAAGTGGTGTATGTTCCATGTCGGCGCTAATACCGCCCAGGCTAACAACGTCTTCCTCAACTATAACGTGGCGACCAACAAAATCATGATCCGCAGCAACGACGGTAGCACGTGGTGGGGCGGTAAGCTAGTGGGCAGCAACAACATCATCCAGAACAATCAGGCCACGGTGTACTGTGCGAACACCTCGGTGTCGAAATCAGGAAACACCATCCAGGTGACCTGGGCCATCGCGTTCAAGAGCGCCTTCAAGGGCAACAAGAAGACATACTTGAAGGTGCAAGACGTGTGCGGCAACATTGCCGGCTGGACGCAGAAAGGCACCTGGACGATCCAGTAGTACCACCCATAGCCAGCCAAAGCTGTAACGCGGGGTCGGTTTCCATGTACCAACTGGCGAGGGCCTGACTTGTCAGTTCGTGGAGGACAGACCTCGGAAGTCTTGGAAGACTTCCGAGGTCTGTGCCTTTCTTCAGCGAGCGGAGTAGGTCCTGACCGTCTGGGCAATAAAATCCGCGAAGAGGGGGCCTATGGTACGGTTAGCCAGTTCGTTGGGGTGTGCATCGTACGGATCGCTCTGGTAATCGGCCCGCAGCATATTGGTGGACGGGTCAGCCAGCAGGTCAAAAAAGTTAAAGGTGAAGACATTTGGGTGACCGCTCAAATACTCAGCCGAGGCCAGCCAGTTGGTGAAGGCGCGCGCTCTTGCCGCTGCCTCGGGGTTAGTATCGTTAGGTATCTCCGGCGGCTGGGTAACGACGATGAAGATCTTGTTTGGATACTGGGCCATCCGCTTGCGAATGGACAGGTAGTAAGACTTGTATTCGGCCAACTGAGCGTCGCTCTCGATGTGGCTGACTGGGAAGCAGGACTTGAAAGCGATGATATCGTACTGCATCAGATAGCTGAAGGTGTTGTCCGGCGGGTCGTGCAGCGGCTGGGCGAAGATAGCAGCGTACCCATCGGGGTTGGTGTTGTCATCGGGGACGTCGAAGTTACGGCCTGTCCAGGTGCCGTCAGCCAGGACCAATCCATCCCCGTTATAGCCATGATCGTAGAACTCGTAACCCAGGGCAGTGAGACGCTGGCGCACGTCCCCTTGCTCGATCAGGTTAGCGCCGCAGGAGTGATGCAGGAAGATGATGCGGCGGAAACCGGCCCCAGCAGGTGGACCTTCAGGAGGAGCAACGGGTTGCTCGGGCGGCGAGGGAGAGACAACCGGCAACGCGACGCCGACGGCAAGGGTGAGGCTCTGTTCTACGTTACCTGCGGGGTTCTCAGCCCTCAGAGTGTAAGCGGTGGTCTCCTCTGGGCAGACCTCCGTTGAGCCGGGGTTGTCAACCGCCTCGTCGTTCAGGTAGATGGCTGTGGCCTCGCTGACATCCCAGTGGAGGTAATAGCACCCCTTGGTGGAGGCTTCTTCAGAGTAGAAGTACTGGATGACTGGCACCCCGACTGCTGGCGGGCCTGATGGTGGCCCTGACCCCGCTGGTGTCAGGGCAATGGCATCAGCGTTGGCATAGCCAGTGGCAGTTCCTTCCACGACAATGCTGGCTGACTCCCCCGTATCAAAAGCGAGTGTAGCCAGCCAGTGCCAGGCATCGCCACTGTTTCGCTGATCTACATTGGCTGTGGAATGGCCGCCACTGTACACAATGGTGAATAGAGTATCCGTAGCCCGATCCTCTCCCCACGGCCACCATGTCCAGACATCGTACTCGCCAGCCGTTGGAACCTTGAAATCGAACCGTGCCCGGCACGAGGTGCAACCTGGCTCTGCATACCGGAAATCAGCACCATGGCACACGCCGCCGCAGTCACCATCCTGACATGTGCCCCACTCCCCTGCTTCAATGGTAAAGCCCGGGTCGGTATTGTCTACGATAATGCTGACTGTTAATGGTGGCTGTGCTGGTGGCTTTGGTGGTTGGGTGGGTACCACGGGCGTGGACGTGGCTACGATGACCCGTGGCGTGGGCGTAACTACAATGAGCTCCGGCGTGGGCTGGGCCCGGCAAGCCAACAGGCTTCCCAGCAGAAGCAGCATCACAACTACGGCGATCCCTTTCTGCAATCTCGTTCTCTGCATTGTGTCATCTCCTTTGTTTTATTTAGCATTGTCTGCCAGTGCTCCAGGCCTGAACCGCATTACTTTATGCTTACTGTGTCTGCAATGGCCCTAGCTCTCACCATGGAGCGCAGAACGGCTAATATTTATAATACCTGTTCAGATCAGAAAGTAGCACAGGTGCGTCGCACCTGATTACCATCCACTGGCTTTGAACACCGCTTTAAACAGTTGACGTCGCTCCTGTGTGGTCATTGGCCGGGGCTGGCTGGCGTCCTCCAACATAAAGGTGAGCAACTCTGTGGAAATGTGGCGGCCTTTGTAAATCACGTGCCGGTCTACCATCTCCTGTCGCGTGCCTAGAACTTGCATCTGGTCGAAGAACAGGTTGCCCAGGCCGTAGTGAATGAAGCCACCTTTGTAGAACTCGATAGCCTGGGGATGATGAGCTTGGCTGCCGCTGACGATCGCGGCCCCGGCCTCTATCATTCCCCGAAAATCAGCTTGCTGCTGCGGCGTAGGCTCGTAGTGGTAAAGCTCCCAGTACTGCCAAGTCACGATCGGCACGTCCACTTCAGACTTGAGCCGTGCCAGTTCGGCGTGCATGTACTCAAAGTCGCAGGGAGCTGCACCGGGACGGTCGGCGGTGGCCCAGGCAAACTCTGGGCCAACCGGGTTGCAACCAATGAATGAGAGGCGGTTGCCATTGTGTTCGATCACCATTGGCTTGCGGGCGTCCTCCAGGTTCGCGCCACCACCGTAATAAGGCCAGCCCTCTTTCCGGTACATCTCTAACGTGTCGAGCGTCGCCTCAGAGCCATAGTCCTGGAAGTGGTTGCCGGTCAGTTCTATCAGGTCAGTGCCAACGGCACGCAGAAGCTCGATATACCGTGGGTCGCTGCAAAAGGTCAGCGACTCCTGATGTGGGTCGGGCGTGGGGCACTCCTTGGCGAATGGAATCTCGTTGCTGATGTGGGTCAAGTCAGCGTCCTTGAGCACCGCGCCGATCTTCTCCGCCGGATACAGAATACCCTTTTTTTCCATGCGGGAGGCAATACCCCGCACCAACGCCGTCACACCGGTCATGATCAGCACGGTCATCCGCTCTGTATCCCGGTTGGTAACCAGTCTTCCGTCGTTCAGGAGAGCCGCAGCCAATGCATCTGCTCCCTCACCCTCCGCGCCGATCGAAATTGCCAGTGGGTATTTCGGCACGTCAAGCCGTTTATCGAGCACACTGGCGCCATCCACGGTCAGCACCTTCCAGCGCGGCTCGAGTTCATCGAACGGGACGATCGCCCAGGCATGAGGGCGCGCGGCCCAGGCTTCGTCCAGTAGTTCAGTAGGATCGGCCACGGTGATAGGGGCCTCAGCACTTGATGGGCCAAGAAGCCCATGAAGCACGCCCAGTGTGTCCGGAGTAACAAACAAAGTGGGAGCCGTACCGTCGCCTGAGATCTCGACCAGCGCATCCGATTCACCAACCCAGAAACGGCGCACGTCGGTCCATTGCACTCCATCAGCTAACGTCGGGAAGGGAGCGACAATGGCGTAGACCCAGCGGGCCAGCGCAACTGGCAAGTCAAGGTCCACGCGCAGGTCAGCCTGATCAGCAGAGGGAGCCAGGACAATGGCGCGACCTGAGCTCCTGCTCAGGTCAGGCCCAGCCAGCATAGCAGTGACCAGATCGCGCACCGCGATGG
>Ga0116202_10000177_pt1 | contig 33562 bp, 24 predicted proteins | sample LakKivw325mmetaG_FD_94479 | JGI IMG/M metagenome (GOLD analysis project Ga0116202, IMG submission 94479) | Anoxic lake water microbial communities from Lake Kivu, Rwanda to study Microbial Dark Matter (Phase II) - Lake Kivu water 325m metaG | ecosystem: Environmental > Aquatic > Freshwater >... | reverse complement strand
GCCGGAAAGATACCGCCAAGATAATTTCATTTATCCGGGCGGTCAGGAAGGTTAAAACGAGTGCCGGCAGACAACACTGAGCGAAGGACTAAAGGAGGCCATTAGTTGCTACCTGATAAAAGAGGATACTTCGGAGATTTCGGCGGGCGGTTCGTGCCCGAGACGCTGGTGACTGCGCTGGATGAGCTAACCACCGCTTATGAAACGGTCAAACAGGACGCCGCCTTTTGGGCCGAGTTCGACTCGCTGTCACGCGATTATTCGGGAAGACCAACTCCACTTTACCTGGCTGAAAGGTTGACCAATCATTGCGGCGGCGCGCGGATTTACTTGAAAAGAGAGGACCTGGCTCATACCGGAGCCCATAAAATTAACAATGCCCTGGGGCAGGGACTTCTTGCCCGACGCATGGGAAAACGTAGAATCATAGCCGAAACCGGCGCCGGCCAGCACGGTGTGGCTGCTACGGCGGTATGTGCCCTGCTTGGGCTGGAATGCATCGTGTACATGGGGGAGGAAGACATCCGACGCCAGTCGCTCAATGTCTTCCGCATGAAATTAATGGGGGCTGAGGTACGGCCTGTATCAGCCGGCAGCCGCACACTCAAGGACGCCATAAACGAGGCCATGAGGGACTGGGTAACCAACGTCAGAAATAGCTACTATCTTCTGGGCTCGGTAGTTGGCCCGCACCCTTATCCATCGATGGTACGTGATTTTCAATCGGTTATCGGCAAAGAGACCAGGGAGCAAATATTGGCGAAGTATAAGCGCCTGCCAGATTATATAGTGGCCTGCGTCGGCGGCGGCAGCAACGCTATCGGCATCTTTTATCCGTTCCTTAACGATAAAGACGTCAATTTAATAGGCGTGGAAGCCGCCGGCGGAGGATTGAAGACCGGGTTTCATGCCGCTTCACTGGTTTCTGGAAGCGTAGGTGTTCTTCACGGAGCCAGGTCATACGTTCTCCAGGATGATGGCGGGCAGATAATGGAGACACACAGTATCTCCGCCGGTCTCGACTACCCTGGCGTCGGCCCCGAGCACAGCTACCTGAAGGACATCCATCGGGCTACTTATGTAGCAGTGACTGACAAAGAGGCGCTGGATGCCTTCCAGCTTCTGTGCCGCACCGAGGGCATCCCGCCGGCAATGGAGCCGGCACACGCCATTTCTTATGCCTGCCAACTCGCGCGTACCCTGGACAAGAAACAATCCATCATAGTCAACCTGTCCGGCCGGGGTGATAAGGACATGGACATCGTCATAGAGGCTCTGGGGTTGAAATCATGAGCCGCATAGCTTCCGTATTCCGGCAAACCGGTCACAAAGGACTAATACCCTACGTTACGGTAGGCTACCCCAGCATCGAAGACAGTTTGCAAGTAGTCCCGGCACTGGCAGAAAGTGGCTCCGACATAGTCGAGCTGGGCATACCCTTCTCCGACCCGCTGGCCGATGGCGCCACCATACAGAAAGCGAGCTTCAATGCACTAAAGAACGGCATCACCCCGAAGCTGTGTCTCGAAGTAGCCCAAAAGCTGAGCCGCAACATCGATATACCTCTGGTCTTCATGTCCTACTTCAATCCCATTTTGAATTTCGGCCTCGATGCATTTTGCTCGGGTTGCGCCGAATCTGGAGTAGACGGGCTAATCATACCTGACTTGCCTCCCGACGAGGGCTCCGAACTGGAGAATATTGCTAAGAAGCGTAACATCGACCTGATTTATTTGCTGGCCCCCACCAGTTCCGATGAACGAATAAAGCTGGTGGCCGAACGGGCACGCGGGTTCATATACCTGGTATCGGTAACGGGCGTCACCGGAGCCAGGGCCAGCCTGCCTCAGGAGCTTAATCCTTTCATCGCTCGGGTCAGGAAAGTAGCCAGACAGCCGCTGTGCGTGGGCTTTGGCATCTCGACCCCGGAACAGGCACAACAGGTGGCAGCCACGGCCGACGGGGTCATCGTGGGCAGCAAGATAATTCAGCTACTGGAAAATGATGGGATAACAGCGGTTGCAGATTTCGTGAAACAACTAAGGCAGGCCCTGGATAGCGGCAAACAGTAGATAATAGCGACCTACGCGGCTGAGCCGTTATCCCGCGCCAGGGTCATGATGTATTTCTCCACCACCTTGCGGAAGTGGAAGCCGTAAATGGCAAGTACAATAGAAATAGAAAAGGACCTGGGCCGTCTGGCTATCGTCCAAGCCAGCAGTCTCCAGTAATAATGGCGTCCTTTTCCTGCGATGCCCAGAAACCACACGGACTTAAAGAACGCTTTCACGTGTTCGAACTGGAGGCCGACTAGTCTCTCGCCCGTCGGCTTGTATTCTTTTAAAAAAGTGGTGATCCGCTCATAGTACTGCTTAGGCGCATAGATGGTATCGATTACTTTCTTATAGCCACTCATAAGTCTTTTACGTTCCATTTTGGGAACGAAGTTCATAGAGCAATCGGTGTTATCACCGGTAAAATCGGATAATAGACGCCTTTCGTGCTTGAGACGTTTATAGAGTCTCGTACCACGGGGAGCGTTCAGCAAGCCTACCATTGCTGTGACAATGCCACTTTTTTGAATGAAATTAATCATATTTTCAAAAACAGCCGGCGGATCGTTATCGAAACCTAAAATAAATCCGCCCTGCACCTGCAGTCCGTGGTTTTGTAGCTTTTTGACTGCAGCTACCATGTCCCGGTTCCGGTTTTGCATCTTGCTACACTCGGCCAGGCTATCTTCGTTGGTTGTCTCAATACCGACGAACACCATATTGAAATTCGCCATGGCCATCAATTGCATAAGCTTTTCATCATCAGCCAGGTTGATAGACGCTTCAGTGAAAAGGGAGAACGGCTTTTTCTTCTGTTGCATCCAATCGATGATGGCAGGCAAGATTTCCACCTTCAGCTTCCTCTTGTTGCCGATAAAGTTATCATCGACGATAAAGACACTCTGCCGCCAGCCGCGCTTATGAAATTCTTCAAGCTCTGCCAGCAGCTGCTCGGCTCCTTTAGTGCGGGGAGTATGCCCGTTCAGGACAACGATGTCGCAGAATTCACAGTCGAAGGGACAGCCCCTGGAGTACTGGACAGCCATCGATGAATACTTCTTATGGTCGATAAGTTCCCAGGCTGGTATTGGCGTTTGTGTGACATCAGCCCACTTGTCCGATGTATATATATGTTTTGCCTGTCCCTTCCTCAAATCCTCCAGGAACAGGCGTAAGGTAATCTCGGCCTCGTTAAGCACGAAATGGTCGACTTCATCGAACTCCTCGTGCCCGGTGGTAAACAGCGGACCGCCGGCAACGATACGGGTGCCAAGCCGTCCGCACCTTTTTATGACCTGCTTAACGGACTCTTTCTGTACCGCCATGGCGCTGATGAACACATAATCAGCCCATTCAATATCTTTATCGTTGAGGTTGGTCACATTCAGGTCGACGAGTTTCTTGTCCCATTCCCGGGGCAGCATTGCAGCCACGGTCAACAAGCCCAGGGGTGGAAACGCCGCCTTCTTGGAAACGAACTTTAAGGCGTGCTTGAAGCTCCAGAATGTGTCGGGATACTGAGGATAAACGAGCAGTATTTTCATAAATATATGTTTCTTGTGATCCGAGCCTCAATAAAGGGGATGATACTCCCCACATCCACCCCTGTCAAATGATGGAGTGCTTGTCATTGTGAAACATGTCTACGTAAGATAAGACATAAAAGATTATGAGCGACGGAAGATCCCGTTACTTCTTGGCTGGTTTAATGTTTTTCTCCGCCAGGTTGCCTGCCCACGGCAGTTTGAACATCTGACCTTGCCAGGCTTTAACCATGCATATTATCCATACCACTACACAAAGTATCCAGAAAGCTGCACCTATGAGCCAGCCAATAAACGGTATCCAGGTTAACCAGCCGACGATAATGGCGGCCAGCGTCAGAGCACCGAAAGCGATAATAGACTGTAACGCATGAAACCGTATAAATTTATTGTCCGGTTCCAGCAGGAAGAATACCAGGCCGCTGACCCACCAGGCAACGTAACAGAGTAGACCAGCAACATTTTCATCCAATCCAGTAGAAGTCTTTCCGGGTGAAGTCTTTCCGGTTGAAGTCTTGGCCATGAGAGCACCTCACTTTCTATTGAACTAGGATAAAGAATACGATAGGGTAGCTGCCGTGTCAATAGATTTTGGAGGAATCTTTTATCATTAGTAGGAAGGCGGAACAAGCCCGGCCAGTTTCTAGCAGGTTTAAGTTCCTGACGGCAAAGGAACCTGTTGTTTCGTTTTGGGTAGCGGCTTAATATCGGTTTCGGTCAGCGGCTCGGTAAAAGCAGAATCGAGTTCGTTGCCTTCCAGCGTTTCTTTTAGCAGCAATTTCTCAGCCAGGTGAACAAGCCTCGGCCGATTCTCCTGAAGCAGCACTCTGGCTCTTTGGTGTGCCTCCTCCATGATGTCACGAATTTCTTTGTCGATTAGCCTGGCGGTCTCCTCGCTGTAGTCCTTCGTCTCGGGCGGGCCGAAGCCAAGGTATCCGGGCAATGTTGACTGACCGAAGGTTCTCAAGCCCAGGTTTTTACTCATGCCGTAATCGGTGATCATCTTTTGAGCGATCTCCGTGGCCTGCTTCAAATCGCTGTGCGGGCCCGTTGACACTTCGTTGAATATCATTTCCTCAGCGGCATGTCCGGCTACCAGCGTCGCCAGTGTGTCCTTGAACTGCGATTCCGTCATAAAATAGCGGTCTTCTTCCAGAAGTCTGGTGAAACCGCCTACGGCACCGCGGGCGACGATTGATATTTTATGTACCGGATCAACGTTGGGCAGCATGCGAGCGACGAGTGCATGACCTGACTCATGATATGAGGTTAACTCTTTGTCGCTGGGCCTGAACTTCATGCTCTTTCTTTCCGGACCGGCGATGACCCTGTCGATCGAGTCTTCGATTTCGGACATCCCGACCGTCTTCTTGCCTCTTCTTACCGCAAGAATCGCAGCTTCGTTAATAAGCTCCGCCAGGTCGGCGCCGCTGAATCCGTGGGTCTGCTTGGCAATGGTTTCAAAATTGACGTCCGGGTCCATAGACTTGTCCTTAGCATGGAGCGTGAGAATCGCCGTGCGGCCGTTGGTGTCAGGGCGGTCTAGCGTCACCCTTCTGTCGAAGCGTCCGGGACGCAGCAGCGCCGGATCCAGCACGTCAACCCGGTTGGTGGCTGCCAGAACGATGACCCCGAGATTGGGGTCGAATCCATCCATCTCCACCAGTATTTGATTTAGCGTCTGCTCCCTTTCCTCATGACTGCCGGGAACATTTCCGGCACGCTGACGGCCAACGGCATCTATTTCATCGATGAAAATGATACACGGTGCACTTCGCTTGGCCTGGATAAATAAGTCCCGCACCCTGGCGGCGCCGACGCCAACGAACATCTCCACGAACTCGCTGCCGCTGATGGAGAAAAATGGGACATTGGCTTCGCCCGCGAGAGCTCTGGCCAACAGCGTTTTTCCTGTTCCAGGCGGGCCTATCAGCAGAATTCCCTTGGGTATGGTGGCTCCGATAGACTGGAATTTCCAGCGGTCTTTCAGAAACTCGACCACCTCCTGCAGGTCTTCCTTGGCTTCCTCAGCACCGGCAACATCGGCGAAGGTGACCCGAGGCCTATCAGGAGATGCCAGTCGAGCCCGGCTTCGCCCGAAGCTGAAAGCCTGATTCTGGGCACCGCGGCCGGCGCGCATTAGAAAATAGAACAAGCCAATCAGAAACAGGAACGGCAGCGCTGCCAGCAAGATACTGCCCAGACCGGAACTGGCCGGATTAATGGAATAATCTGCTGGCAGAACAAATCCCATTTCCTGTAAATTAGCTACTGTCAAAGTGCCGATATTTACCAGCAGTTCCGTGCCGCTGGTGACTTCGACTTTATTGCCGTTTACGCCGGTAATGGACAACGGCGGGCCGGTAACGGCCGCCGTCATGGTCATAGTGCTGCTTCCGGTATCTACTACGACGTTGCTTATATTATGAGACTTTGATAGGGTTATGGCCTCACTCAGATTGATAGTGGTCGTGCCGGGAGCAGTAAGAGGAGCCAGACAACCGGACACTAACAGTGCCAGGCAGATAGACAGCCATACTAGGGCCATCCCTGCCGGGAATTTACAGCGACGGTTAGTAACTTGCTTCATATGATATTCGATATTCGACCCTGGCTATTCCTTAGTTTCTTTGTTCAGCTTGTCTAGCATTGATATAATTTCGTCCTCCGACGGTATATCGCTCATCGAATCTCCGTAATGTGAGTACCTTATCTTGCCGGCCTTATCCACTACAACCAGTGCCGGCATCCGGCCGAATTTCAGCGGTTTCACCTGCTGCCCGTAAAGGCCGGCAATGGCATGTTCGGGGTCGGGTATTCCGGTAAAGTTCATCTTCTCCTTGTGCCAGTAATCGGCGAATGCTTCAGCGTTCTCAGGACCGATGGCTATCAGTTCAGCTTGTTTATCTACAAACTTCCGGTGTTCTTGACGCAACCGCGCCATGTGCGCACGGCAGTACGGTCAACCAAAACCGCGATTAAATACCAGGACAACGTTTTTCTTGCCCCTGTAATCCGAGAGCCTTATCGTCCTTCCCTCGGAATCGTTCGCTGTGAAATCAGGCGCTAACGTGGCTGTCTTTGCACTGACCATATCTCAGCCCTCCTGTTCGGACATCCACATCGTAGCAGGCCGCCGATAAAAAAGTCATAAAATCTCAGAGGAGAAAGTAACAAAGTTGTAACATTTAGTACGGTTCTGGGCTTCTAAATTTGGCCGTAATCACCAAATTGCGTTCAGTTTCCGTACCAATAACTATATGCTAAGATAGGCCTGTGTTCCTATTGAACTACGAAACAGTGGTAGACCCTCTGTTGCGTGACGTCAGAGCCCTTACCCCGGAATTCTGCGAAATGAAACCCGGCAACAGGGTGTTGGACGTGTGCTGCGGCACCGGCGCTCAGGTTTTAGAATACGGGCGGCAGGGTATTGAGGCCATAGGAATAGACATGGACCCCAATATGTTGAGAATGGCGGCGCGAAACCGGATAAAGCGAAATTTGCTGAACGTGTCGTTTTATCTGGCGGATGCAACGGCGCTGCCGTTCCCTGATTACTTCTTCGATTACGTTTCAATATCCCTGGCACTTCACGATAAAACCAGTCCTATTCGCTATAGAGTGGTTTCTGAAATGCTAAGAGTAGCCAGGCCGGATGGGGCTCTGATATTCATTGACTATCCGGTGCCGCCGGTCAGCCATAATTGGGATTTCTTTGCCCGGGGAATCGAATTTATCGCCGGTGGCGAGCACTACCGGGGTTTCAAAGACTTCGTGGCTGCCGGCGGCATAGAGGACGTTATAAAAACGTTTGACCTGACAGAAGATAAGAGAGTCTGCCTCAAGGACGGCTTGTTGGTTATGGTGGCAGTTAAGAATCGGAGACCCCTCCAAACATGATTGCTGGTACCTTTGACAACGATTCTGTTCACGGCTAAAATGGAAGCGATTCGAGCGGGAGTAACTCAGTGGTAGAGTTCCTGCCTTCCAAGCAGGCTGTCGCGGGTTCGAGTCCCGTCTCCCGCTCCAAATAAAACACTCGCGTATATACCCTACCTTTTACCTATTGACAACGAAGCTAAAATTTTCTATCATAAACGTTGCCATCGACCTATACGGCGGTGAGCGCAACTGGTCAATAGAATAAGGACCGCTTGGATCAGCGATGACCGAGACGGGAAATACGGTGAGGATGTTTAAGCCTTCTCGGCACTGCTGAGAAGGCTTTTATTTTTAGGGCGATGTATAACGCGATAACTGACATTCGGGGAATTAAGGTCGGCCATTACACCGACAAGGAGGCAGTCACCGGCTGCACGGTGATTCTTTGCGAGACCGGAGCTGTGGCCGGTGTTGACGTCAGAGGGTCCGCACCGGGGACCAGGGAGACCGACCTGCTCCGCCCTATGAACCTAGTGGAAAAGATTCAAGCCGTTCTCCTCAGTGGCGGCAGCGCTTTTGGCCTTGACGCCGCGGGTGGCGTAGTTCGGTACCTCGAAGAAAGAGGGTTCGGACATGAAACCATGCTCGCCAGAGTGCCCATCGTTCCCGCAGCCATTCTTTACGACCTCAATTTAGGCAGCTCCAAAATCAGGCCGCGAGCAGAAGACGGTTACAAAGCATGCCTGGCCGCTACGGATAAGGAACTGGCCGAAGGCTCCGTCGGTGCCGGAACCGGCGCCACGGTAGGGAAAATACTGGGCATTGAAAAAGCCATCAAGAGCGGTGTGGGCACCGCCAGCTGCAGCATAGGCAGTGACCTAATCGTGGCGGCCCTGGTCGTGGTAAACGCTATCGGGGACGTAGTCGACCATAAAACCGGGAACATATTGGCCGGTCCCCGCAACGAGCAAAATAACGGTTTCTTAAGTTCGCTTGAGCTATTGACCGCGGGTGCCTTTACTTACCGCAGGAATCCTTTAGCCACCAATACTACCCTGGGTGTAGTGGCTACTAATGCCAGCCTTACTAAGGAACAGACGAACAAGCTGGCGCAGATGGCGCAGGACGGCATTGCCCGAGCCGTCAATCCCTGCCACACCATGTACGACGGCGATGCCATGTTTGCACTGTCTATAGGCGACTGTACAGGCGATATAACCATCCTGGGCGCCGCAGCCGCCGAGGTGGTAGCTAACGCGATAACCAGGTCGATACAGCAGGCTGAAACACTGGCCGGCGTGCCCGCAGCGAGAGACGTTATATGACAAAACAGAGTTTACCGACTATTGGCTTCATTGGGGCCGGGACAACAGGCACGGCGCTGGCGGTAAGGCTGGCACAACACGGATATCCGGTTATTGCCGTATCCAGTCTGAGTTTAACGTCGGCACAGAAGCTGGCTGCCAGAATAAATAACTGTGAAGTATCTAGCCGGGCACAAGACGCAGCGGCTGTCTGCCAGCTTATTTTTATTACCACACCGGATGACTCAATTTCCAAGGTGGCTGCAGAAGTGAAGTGGCGCGACGGACAAAGTGTAGTACACTGTTCGGGCGCTCACTCGGTAGATATTCTGGACCCGGCCAGACAAAAAGGCGCGAGTACAGGCTGTTTCCATCCTCTGCAGACATTTGCCAGCGCCGACCAGGCTATAGAAAATCTTCCCGGCTCGACCTTCGCCATCGAAGCCGAAGAGCCGCTGGCTTCCTGTCTGAAAGACATGGCCATTAAGCTTGAAGGCGATTGGGTAATTTTGAAGGCCGGAGATAAAGTACTCTATCACGCAGCCGCCGTAATCGCCTGCAACTATCTGGTCACACTGGTAAAGCTGGCCACCGACCTGTGGCAAACCTTTGACGTCCCGCCGGCACAGGCCACAGAAGCCTTGATGCCTCTACTCAGGGGCACACTTAGCAACATCGACAACGTTGGGCTGCCCAACTGTCTGACAGGCCCTATCGCCCGCGGCGACCTGGGAACGATTAGCCGGCACCTGGAGTCCATATCAAAACAGGCTCCAGCATTGCTTACTATTTATAAAGAACTGGGCCGTCAGACAATACCGATTGCCCTGGCTAAAGGCAGAATAAATTCGCAAACAGCCGAAGAGATGAGAGCTCTTCTGACATAAAACAAACGAGGTGACAAAATGAGAACGATGCTGAGAAGTAAAATCCACCGCGCCCGGGTTACCCAGTGCAATATGGATTACGAGGGCAGCATAACCATCGACAAAGACTTGATGGAAGCTGCCGACATGCTCCAGTATGAGAAAGTCGACGTTTTGAATATCAACAACAGCGCCCGCTTTCACACGTACGTGATTGAGGGAGAACGAGGTTCAGGTGAAATATGCCTCAACGGCGCTGCCGCCAGGCTGGTGGCCAAAGGCGATATCGTGATAATTCTCTCTTATCAATCCATGGCAGATGACGAAGCAGCCGCGTACACGCCGCACCTGGTCTACGTAGATGCACAAAATCGTATCATAGATACCAATGGAACCAGAGATTGGACTGAGGATTTATTATCAGCACACTAGGCACCGTGATCAAGTGGAGGTGAGAGAATGAGAGTCAGCATTAGTACCTTAAAAGAAATGAAAGCCAAAAAGGAAAAAATAGTCATGCTCACCGCCTACGACTATTCTACGGCCAAACTCGTAGACGAGGCCGGTGTGCCGCTGATTTTGGTTGGTGATAGCCTGGGTATGGTTATACTGGGCTACGATTCCACCATCCCCGTGACGATAGACGATATGATACATCACACCAAGGCCGTGGCTAGGGGTAGTAAGCAAGCCATTGTTATAGGTGACATGCCGTTTATGACCTACCACAGTGAGCCGGATGCCCTGAATAACGCCGCGCGCTTCATGCAGGAGGGAGGAGCGCAGGCTATTAAATTGGAGGGAGGAGTCACCGTCGCCAATACCGTAAAGCGAATTGTTGATTGTGGAATTCCGGTAATGGGGCATATCGGACTAACTCCACAGTCGGTACATCAACTCGGTGGCCACCGGGTACAGGGGAAAACACCCGAGGCTGCCCTCAGGTTGCTTCAAGATGCCCAGGCGCTGGAACAAGCCGGAGCGTTTGCCGTCGTTCTGGAACTGATCCCGGCGCCTCTTTCGAAGTTGATTTCTGAGAAAATCAGCATCCCGACAATCGGTATCGGTGCCGGACCCGATTGCGACGGCCAGGTGCAGGTAATCGCCGACCTCCTTGGACTGTTTTCGGACTTCGTGCCCAGGCACGCTAAACAATACGCCAAACTGGCGGGTTCAATTAAATCAGCTATCGGCGATTACATGTCCGAAGTTAAAGCCGGCAAGTTCCCTACCCCTGAGAATAGCTCCACCATGGACGAGAGCTTGCTGGCAGAATTGGCCAGCGCCTGAAATCATGAAAATCGTAAGAAACATCCCAGAAATGAAGGAGGCAAGGTTGAAGCTCACGGGTTCCGTGGGCTTCGTGCCTACTATGGGTTATCTTCATGAAGGGCACCTGTCCCTGGTCCGGCAGGCCCGAACAGAGAACTCGGCAGCCATAGTCAGCATTTTCGTTAATCCCACCCAGTTCGGACCCAGCGAGGACTTCAAAGTCTATCCGCGCGACGAGAAGCACGATCTGGCAATGCTGGAAAAAGAAAAGGCGGACATCGTATTTATGCCGACAGCAGAAGAAATGTACCCAGAACGATACAGCACCTGGGTCGAAGTCGAAAAGGTCACTGACCGTCTTGAAGGGAGCTACCGCCCGGGACACTTCAAAGGCGTGGCCACAGTGGTCGCCAAACTGTTCAATATCGTCGAACCTGATAAGGCTTATTTCGGACAGAAGGATGCCCAGCAGATCCTCGTAATAAAGAAAATGGCGGTTGACCTGAATATGAATCTCAAAGTGGTGGTATCCCCAACCGTCCGGGAGAATGACGGACTGGCTATGAGCAGCCGTAACATATACCTGAATTCTCAGGAGAGACAGGGAGCGACAGTGCTGTTCCAATCTCTTACGCTCGCTCAGGACCTGAAAAACAGGGGAGAGAGTAACGCTGATACAATTCGCCAGAGGATGACCTCTCTTATTAACAGTCAGCCTTTGGCGAAAATCGAGTATATAAGCATTGCCGATACTCAAACACTTGAAGAACTTACGGAGATCGACAGGCCAGCAGTGGCTTCACTAGCAGTCAGATTCGGTAAGACAAGGCTTATAGATAATATATTGTTGGAACAAAAATCACGCGCCCACTATAGCTAGTAATCCAGGCATAGTCAGGAATACCAGTCCAGCTTCGAAATAGATCGGCGCTGCCGGCTGACCGCAACATCCAGTTCTTCGTAACATCAGCTTAGCACCATCGCCACGGAGATTGACCGCGAACGTATTTTTTGCTAAACTTCCTTTTCGGTTATTAAATCTACAGGGAGCCAAGTGTCTGCTGAACTAGCCGAGATATTTGCTGAATTTAAGGGGGAACGGGGGGCATTAATTCCAATCCTACAGAAAGTCCAGGAAAAATTTGGCTACTTACCCAAAGAGGCGATTTCAGAGATAGCTAAATTCTCCCGAATGTCGGAAAGCGAGGTCTTTGGAGTTGCTTCTTTTTATGCCCAATTTTACTTCACTCGCCGTGGTCAGCATACCGTAAAGGTCTGTCTGGGCACGGCTTGTCACGTCCGCGGTGGTGAGCAAATACTGGATGAGGTTAAGAGAGAGTTAGGGATTGAACCCGGAGGCACGACTGCGGACTACAAATTCAGCCTGGAGAGGGTAGCCTGCTTCGGTTCATGCGCTCTAGGCCCCGTCTTAGTAGTAGATAAAAACGTATTTGGGCGTATGACGGTAACTAAGGCTAAGGACATCTTAGCCGGCATGAATGAGGTAAAGTAAGTGACATTCGAGACAATTCAAGCACAAGCAGTGTCCGAATGGAAGTCGCTGCAATCAAGCCAGAAACCGTTACTTTTATTAGGCGCCGGCACCTGCGGCATTGCCGCGGGTGCTATGAACGTGCTCCAGGCTCTCGAAGCCGAAATGGTACGGCAAAAAGTAGAAGCGATAATCATGCGGGTGGGCTGCATGGGACTATGTTTTGCCGAACCAATGATTGGCATCGTCAAGCCGAATCGACCGCAAATAATTTACGGCGATTTGAATCCGGAGACCGCTGCCCAGCTTGTTAGGGACTACCTGGTAGGAGACAACCCCCGGGCAGACCTGGCTATGGGTTACGTCGGCGACCGCGCTGTAGACGGCATTCCTTATTTGTATGACCTGCCGGTGCTAAAGCCTCAGGTGCGTTTGGTACTTCACAATTGCGGTTTCATTGATCCCGAAAATATAAATCATTATATTGCCAATGGCGGCTACGGCGGCCTGGTTAAAGCATTAAAGATGTCCCCGGAAGCCATCATCGATGAGATTAAGAAATCCGGATTGCGGGGTAGAGGAGGCGCAGGCTTCCCTACAGGACAAAAATGGGATTTCTGTCGAAAAGCACCGGGGAACGATAAATACATTATTTGCAATGCTGACGAGGGTGACCCGGGCGCTTTCATGAACCGCTCTCTTCTCGAAGGTGACCCTCATTCGGTCTTAGAGGGGATGACTATAGGCGCTTATACTATAGGTGCCAACCATGGTTACATTTACTGCCGCGCTGAATATCCTCTGGCGCTGGAAAGGCTCAGGTTGGCGCTCCGACAAATGGAAGAGTATGGCTTCATAGGCAATAATATTCTGGGCTCTGGTTTCGATTTTCACATAAAGATTAAAGAAGGAGCTGGCGCTTTTGTTTGCGGTGAAGAAACAGCATTGATGGCCTCTATTGAAGGCAAGCGAGGGACGCCTCGGGCACGACCTCCCTTCCCAGCTATATCGGGACTCTGGGGCAAGCCGACAAACATCAATAACGTAGAAACGTGGGCTAATACGGCCCGAATATTGCAGAAGGGCAGTGAGTGGTATGCCGGCTACGGCGCTGAAAAAAGCAAAGGGACCAAGACTTTTGCCCTGGTAGGTAAGGTGGCACGGACAGGACTTATCGAAGTCCCCTTCGGCATCACTCTGCGCCAGATAATATATGATATCGGCGGCGGTATTCTTAAAGGTAAGGGTTTCAAAGCAGTCCAAACCGGCGGTCCCTCGGGAGGTTGCCTTACCTCATCGATGCTGGATTCACCTGTTGATTATGAATCACTGGCTGCAGCCGGCTCAATCATAGGGTCAGGCGGCATGATTGTGGCTGATGAAGATACTTGCATGGTTGACCTGACCAGATACTTCCTAACTTTTACCCAGGCCGAATCCTGCGGTAAGTGCACCCCGTGCCGGGTCGGTACGCGACAAATGCTTGGCATCCTTACGCGCATCACTCAGGGCGAAGGCAGGCCGGGAGATATAGAACAGCTTGAGAGAATAGCCACCACGGTGAAGCAAGGCTCACTCTGCGGCCTGGGCCAAACTGCTCCCAATCCGGTATTAACTACTCTTCGATACTTTCGTAATGAGTATGAGGAACATATTAAAAAGCACCATTGCCGAGCTGCCACATGCAGAGGGCTGGTCAAGGCACCCTGCAGCCATACCTGCCCGGCAGAAATTGATGTACCACGGTACGTTCGGTTTACCCTGCAAGGTAAATTCGGTGAAGCCTGCGCCGTAATCAGAGAAAAAGTCCCCTTCCCTGGCGTCCTCGGCCGTGTGTGTTTTCATCCCTGTGAAGCTAAGTGCCGTCGAGGCGAACTCGACGAGGCGATAGCCATTAAAACTTTAAAACGGGTGGCCGCTGACCACGACACCGGGTTGTGGAAGCGAAGTGCCAGGATTGCTCCACCAACCGGCAAACGAGTGGCTGTAGTAGGCTCTGGCCCAGCCGGGCTTACTGCATCTTATTACCTGGCCAAGATTGGACACTCGATTACTGTTTTCGAAGCTTTACCTGAACCGGGGGGGATGATGCGGGTCGGTATCCCTGAATACCGTCTGCCGCGTGAGGTCCTGCAGACTGAAATCAATGAGATAAGCAAGGTGGGAGTCGATATAAAGACAAACACTAGAATCGATTCATTAAAGCAACTTTTCGACCAGGGATACAACGCCATTTTCCTGGGTATCGGCGCTCATCGAGGTATCAAGATGGGGGTGCCCGGTGAACAAGATGACAGAATTCTGGAATGCGTGGATTTCCTCAGGAAGGTAAATCTAGGCGAAAAAGTAACAATCGGTAATAGAGTAGCAGTAATCGGTGGGGGCAATGCTGCTATTGATGCAGCACGTAGCGCCCGACGGCTTGGTGCCAAAGAGGTAACCATACTGTACCGTCGCACGCAAGCCGAAATGCCCGACAATAGTGAAGAGGTAGATGAGGCGCTTAAGGAGGGAGTTAATATCATTTATCTGGCGGCTCCAAACCGGATAGCACGAGAGAACGGCAAAGTAAGCATGGAATGCATCAAAATGGCGCTGGGCAAAGGTGATGCCAGCGGGAGACGTCGACCTGAACCGATAGCAGGCAGTGAATTTACCACAGATTTCGATACTATCATAGCTGACGTTGGCCAGATGCCTGATATTCCGGCCCAATTTGGTTTGACTACCAGCGGCAACGTTCTTCAGGTTAATCCTGATACCTTGACCACCAGTCAAGAAGGAGTTTTTGCCGGCGGTGACTGTATCACCGGACCAGCTTCAGTCATTGAAGCTATTGCTGCGGGAAGACAGGCAGCCGTTTCAATAGATAGGTACCTGGGCGGTGACGGAATTATAGACGAAATACTTGCTCCCAGAGAGGAGGCAGCACTGCCTGCTATAGAAGAAGCAGAAAAGCATCGGCATCTGTTACGTTCTATGCCGTTGGCTAAAAGATTAAATAGTTTCGCTGAAGTTGAGCTTGGTCTTGGTCCAAAGTTGGCTATTGAGGAGTCGAAGCGATGCCTGAGATGCGACCTGGAGGAGAGATAAATAACACTAGCTGTAGGTATGTGTGCTTTCAGTAAATGACAGGAAGTTATCATGGTTGTCGGTGAAGAAACAAAGGTTATAAATCTGACCATAGACGGACAGGTGGTTAAAGCGAAGGAAGGCGCCACTGTACTTGAGACGGCTCGTCAGGCAGGTATCTATATTCCGACCTTGTGCTACCATCCCAGCCTGACCCCATATGGAGCTTGCCGGTTATGCATCGTGGAAATAGAGAATCTGCGTGGTTTTCCCACATCGTGCACTACACCGGTTACCAAAGATATGGTGGTGAGAACCGATACTCCCCAGCTTCGTGAGCTGAGGCGAAACATTTTTGAACTAATCCTGGCGGAACACCCACAGCAATGTCTTACCTGCCCTAATAATCTGCGCTGCGAACTGCAGGAGCTGGCCTCTCGCATTGGAGTTGAGCAGATAACCATCCCGCCCATTCGCAAGGATTTACCGGTTTACCAAGACAGTCCCTTCTTCGAGCGAGACTATAACCTGTGTGTACTCTGCGGCCGCTGCGTCAGAGTCTGCCAGGAAGTAAGAGGCATTGGGGCAATCGCCTTTACATATCGCGGCAGCCAGGCCTTAGTTGGCACCGCTTTTAACAAGACATTACTTGACTCGGGATGTCAATTCTGCGGAGCCTGTGTCGACGCTTGTCCCACGGGCGCCCTGATTGACCGTTCCAGCAAATGGCTGGGGTTACCAGAGCGCTCTGTGGTCACCACATGCCCGTATTGCGGTGTCGGCTGCCAGTTAAGTCTCGAAATACACGGAGGCAAGGTTTCGCGCTCGGTGCCGGTTCTGGAAAACTCGGTCAACTTGGGACAAGCCTGTGTAAAAGGCCGTTTCGGCATAGCCGAATTCGTTCATCATGCTGAACGGCTAAATACGCCTTTAGTACGAAGAAACGGTGAACTCGTTGAGGTAAACTGGGGCGAGGCTTTAGATATGATAGCCAATAAGCTGAACGAATATAAGGGCAACCAATTCGCTTTTATCGCTTCAGCTAAGTGCACCAACGAAGAGAATTACCTGGCACAAAAGTTTACTAGAATGGTGATGCAAACCAACAATGTGGACCACTGTGCCCGTCTCTGACACTCCCCAACGGTGGCCGGTCTGGCCGCCAGTTTCGGTAGCGGTGCCATGACTAACTCCATAAGTGAAATCAAAGACGCTGCTTGCATTCTGGTCATTGGCAGCAACACAACCACCGGACATCCGGTTATAGCCTTGGAGATAAAGAAGGCGGTGCGTAATGGTGGCCGGCTTATTGTTGCCAATCCTCGAGAGATCGACCTTTGCCGAAACGCCGATATATGGCTGAGACAGGCTCCGGGCAGTGATGTAGCTCTACTCATGGGCATGATGAAGATAATTTTAGACGAGGGCCTGGCTGATTCGAGCTTTATCAGCGAATGTTGCCAAAATTTCGAGGCATTCAAGGAATCATTGAATAATTTCGACATATATTTCGTAGAAAAGGTTACAGGAGTGCCGCGAGATACCATCATCGAGGCAGCTCGATTATTTGCTACCTGTAAACCGGCATCCATAATTTACGCTATGGGAATTACCCAGCATAGTCATGGTACGGACAACGTGATGGCAACAGCCAACCTGGCTATGTTAACAGGCAATATGGGTAGACCGTCAACCGGTGTAAATCCTCTGCGAGGGCAGAACAATGTGCAGGGTGCCTGTGATATGGGCGCTTTGCCCAACGTTTACACCGGATATCAAAGGGTGGACAACCCTGACCTACAAAAAAAGTTTGAAACCGCCTGGGGATGTAATCTGAATCCGACTGCGGGATTAACCCTGACAGAGATGCTCGATGCCGCTTACGATGGTAAAATTAAGGCGGCATATGTAATGGGTGAAAACCCCATATTGAGCGATGCCGACGCTAATCACACAGAGAAGGCGTTAAAGAATCTAGAGTTTCTAGTAGTTCAGGACCTCTTCCTGACAGAAACTGCCCGGCTGGCCGATGTTGTTTTACCGGCGGTCAGTTTCGCCGAAAAGGACGGCACCTTTACCAATACCGAACGGCGCATACAACGTGTGAGGAAAGCAATAGAACCCGTGGGCAACTCAAGGCCTGACTGGTGGATAATATGTCAGTTAGCTAAGAAAATGTGTGATAATGATTTCGATTTCGAGCATCCGTCTGAGGTAATGGAGGAAATTGCTACATTGACGCCGAGCTACGGAGGAGTAACCTACGAGCGTCTGGAAGAATGTGGGCTGCAGTGGCCTTGCCCGACTAAAGACCATCCGGGAACACCCATATTGCACGTGGGTAAATTTGTCTGCGGTCTGGGAAAATTCACTCCGCTGCAATATAAGCCACCTGCCGAACTGCCTGACAAAGAATTCCCACTTCTACTCACGACAGGACGAAATCTGTATCATTTTCACACGGGCACCATGACGCGTAAGGTTGCCGGACTCAACACTATTGAACCTGAAGGAGTAATAGAGATAAATCCGGAGGATGCTTCTTCACTGAAAATTAGGGATGGCGAGATGGTCAAGGTAATTTCTCGCCGCGGCGAAGTATCAGCCAAGACAAAAATAACCGAGAAATCGCCACCGAAGGTTGTCTACATGACTTTCCATTTTGCTGAGAGTGCTGCCAATCTATTGACCAACACGGCACTGGACCCGGTAGCTAAAATCCCGGAGTTCAAAGTGTGTGCTGTAAAAATAGAGAGGATTAAAGAAAAATGAGCCAGGTAACCTTAACCATTGATGGTCAACAAGTAACAGCCGATAGCAGCACGACCATCTACGAAGCCGCTGCCGGCGCCGGAATTTACATTCCCGGTCTGTGTGCCCATCCCGATCTTCCGCCTTCAGGAGAATGCGGGCTATGCCTGGTAGAAATCGAGGGCCAGCCGGAATACGCAATTTCCTGCACTACTAAGGTCGCCCAGGACATGGTGGTACGTACGGACACATCGGAACTCAGGCAGAAACAGCGCCAGGTAATCGAGAAGATTTTGTCCGAGCACCCGGCTGCGTGCCTTACCTGCTGGCGCAAGGAGCGGTGTCAGCTCTTCGACATATGTCTCCGCAGCGTACAAATTTCGGAACGTTGTGTTCTTTGCCCTGAAAATGGTCATTGTGAATTACAGAGGGTTGTTGATTTCCTGGACCTCGGTGAGACACCTATTCCTTATAAATACAGAAACCTGCCTGTTAACCAGGATAATCCATTTTTCGACCTCGATTATAATCTGTGTATCGCCTGCGGTCGGTGCGTCAGAGCGTGCAGGGACTTAAGAGACGTAGAAGCCCTGGACTTTATTCAGGTAGGCGGCTACCGGGTCGCTGGACCGAAAAATGGCTCCCACAAAGATTCGGGTTGCAAGCTCTGCTTCGCCTGTGTGCAGGTATGTCCCACAGGTTCACTGGTCGACAAAGAAGCTAAATATCACGCTATACCCGATTGGGACGCGTATGTCGTGCCGTGCCGTGCCGCTTGCCCGGCACACATTGATGTACCACGTTATGTTAAGCTCGTGGGCGAGGGAAAATATAGCGAGGCCCTGGCCGTTGTCCGGGAAAAGGTACCATTCCCCGGAACCCTGGGACGCGTCTGCATCCACCCGTGTGAGCAGGCATGCCGCCGTGGCGGCGTTGACACACCCATCTGCATTAAGTTCCTTAAGCGATTTGCCGACGATCATGATACCGGGTTGTGGAAAAAGAATTCTAAAATAGCTCCTGCCACGGGTAAGAAAGTAGCCGTGGTGGGTTCGGGCCCGGCGGGTCTAACCGCTGCATTTTACCTGGCTAAGCTGGGGCATAATGTAACCGTTTTCGAAGCATTGCCGCAAACAGGGGGTATGCTCCGCGTTGGCATTCCCGCCTATCGGTTACCGCGGGAGATACTGGACTCTGAAATTAAAGAGATAGAAGATGTCGGCGTTAAGATAAAGACCAGCATTAAAATCGAATCCTTGGACAGCCTGCTGCAACAAGGCTACAACGCCGTTTTCCTTGGACTCGGTGCGCACAAAGGAACCAAGATGGGCGTAGAGGGAGAAGACAGCCCTGGTGTGATAGACGGTGTGACCTTCCTTCGCCAGACAAGCCTAGGCGAAAAAGTGAAAATAGGCAAAAAGATAGCCATCATAGGTGGTGGTAATGCCGCCATAGACTGCTCGCGAACAGCCTTGCGCCTCGGTGCTACGGAAGTCAGCATAATCTATCGCCGCACACGAGATGAGATGCCAGCCGCCCATGAAGAGATAGAAGAAGCACTGCACGAAGGGGTGAAAATCACATTCCTAGCAGCACCCAATCGTATAACTGTAAAGAGCGGGCGGTTATTTCTCGAATGCCTGAAAATGAAACTTGGTGAACCGGATGCCAGCGGCAGGCGCCGGCCGGTTCCGATTCCGGGCAGCGAATACACAACTGAGTTCGATAATATAATAGCCAGCATTGGTCAGGCGCCGGAAGTCCCGGCACAACTGGGTGTAAAGCTTGGCCGCGGCGACGTCATCACAGCCGATAAAAAGACTCTGGCTACCAGTAGACAAGGCGTATATGCCGGTGGAGATATCGTTACCGGTCCGGCTTCGGTCATACAGGCCATCGCCCAGGGCAGGCAGGCCGCTAGTTCCATAGATAAGTATTTAGGCGGCAGCGGCATAATCGATGAAGTCCTGATCGAAGTGGAGGAATTTAATCCTCGACTGGGTCGCGACGGCGACTTTCTTGATAGACCCCAGGTGACTATGCCCGCGATAGACATCGAACAACGTCTGGCTGGCTTTACCGAGGTCGAGCTCGGCTATCCGGAGGCAACGGCCATAGAGGAAGCCAAACGATGTCTCAGATGTGAACTAAGGCTAACGATCTGTTCACCGATGTCGCCGCCGGTCAAAACAAAAACCGCTTAGGTATAGGTGTATTTATGTTTAAAATATTGGCTAAAAAGAAATTGTGTCCAGTAGTTGATTTCATCAAAGTGGATGCGCCCGCCGTAGCAAAAAAAGCTAAAGCCGGACAGTTCGTGGTTATACGGGTTGACGAGGTCGGTGAACGTATTCCGCTTACTCTGGCTGACTGGGACCAGAAAGAAGGCACTCTCAGCCTGGTGGCAATGAAGGTGGGTACTACCACATTCAAATTGTCCAGCTTCAATACCGGTGACAGCATATTGGACTTGAGCGGGCCACTAGGCATACCTTCGGAAATAGAAAATTATGGTACGGTAGTATGTGTTGGCGGCGGTGTAGGTGTAGCTCCGGTGTTCCCTATAGCCAGGGCCTTGAAGCAAGCAGGGAACAAAGTCATCAGCATCATGGGCGCTCGGTGCCAGGACTTGCTCTTCTGGGAAGACCGGTTACGAAGCGTCAGCGATGAACTAATAGTAACTACCGATGACGGTTCTTACGGACGGAAGGCTCTGGTAACAGAGCCGCTTAAGGAAGTGCTGGAACGGGACAAGGGAATAAGCCGTGTGCTTGCCATCGGCCCGGCCATAATGATGAAATTCTGCTCCTCAACCACCAAGCCATTTGGCGTAAAAACTATTGTAAGCCTGAACGCTGTAATGGTCGATGGCACAGGCATGTGCGGCTGCTGCCGGGTATCCATAGACGGAGTCACCAAGTTTGTATGCGTCAACGGCCCGGAGTTCGACGGGCACCTTGTTGATTGGGACCTGTTGTTCAAACGTCAGCGAATATTTTGCGACGAAGAAAAACGCTCGCTCGATTTATGGAAAGAGCGCCACGGTCAGACCGGAGAATAATTATGGAACAGAAACCTAAAGCAAAGCTTGATTTGAATAGAGTGGCCATGCCGCGCCAGGAGCCCAAGATTAGAGCTAGTAACTTTAACGAAGTGGCTCAGGGTTACAATCAGGATATGGCTTTACAGGAAGCGGTCAGGTGCATACAGTGCCCTAAGCACCCGTGCATCAGCGGCTGCCCGGTAAATGTAGATATCCCGGATTTCATTAAGGCAGTGCGCGACAATAATATGCCTGAAGCGGTCAGAATATTAAAGAGCAAAAATGCATTGCCCGGTATTTGCGGGCGTGTTTGCCCTCAGGAGTCGCAATGCGAGGAGGTCTGCTCGCTGGCAAAGAAAAAGGCGCCTATTGCCATAGGTCGCCTTGAAAGGTACGTCGCCGATTGGGAACGCGAGCACAAATCTGCGAAGACATCGGCTCCTCAAAACACCCCTTCAGGCGGCCAAAAGGTGGCGGTGATCGGCTCCGGACCGGCCGGACTGACCTGCGCCGCTGATTTAGCTAAAATGGGCCACCAGATAACCATGTTCGAGTCTAGCCATGTTGCCGGCGGCGTGCTGGTATACGGCATACCGGAGTTTAGATTGCCTAAGGCTATCGTCCGTGAAGAAGTTGGTTATGTCAAGTCATTAGGCGTGGATATCAGGCTTAATTCAGTTATGGGTAAACTAGCTACCGTCGATGAACTATTCGATGACGGCTACAAAGCTGTCTTCCTGGGTACCGGAGCCGGGTTACCCATGCTGCTTAATATACCGGGCGAAAACTTAAACGGCGTATTTACCGCCAACGAGTTCCTGACTCGCGTAAACCTGATGAAAGCTTATCTCTTCCCGGAATACGATACGCCCATTAAAATAGGTAAAAAGGTAGCTGTGATCGGCGGCGGAAATGTGGCTATGGATGCCGCACGTTGTGCTCTGAGACTTGGGGCCGATGAAGTTTATATTCTTTATCGTCGCTCCCATGTCGAGATGCCGGCAAGGCGTGAGGAAGTAGAAAATGCGGAAGAAGAAGGAATTATTTTTAAGTTCCTGGTGAATCCCAAGCGCTTTATCGGTAATGATGAGGGCTGGATAGTGGCAGTTGAATGTTACGAGATGGAACTGGGCGAACCGGATGCCAGCGGCAGGCGCCGCCCCGTAGTTAAAGAGGGCAGTGAGTTCGTTATAGAGTGTGACGTGGCCGTGGTGGCGCTGGGCACAACGCCGAACCCTTTAATTCCGTCAACCACTAAAGGACTTGAAACCACAACGCACGGAACCGTAGTAGCCGATGAGGCAACCGGCAAGACGGTAAAAGAGGGGGTCTGGGCGGGCGGCGACGTGGTGACGGGCTCAGCTACCGTTATAAGTGCCATGGGAGCCGGTAAGAGGGCTGCTGCCTCGATAGACGCCTATTTGAAGAGCCTCAAATCCTCATAATCCAGGCAGTCTGACTTTCCCAGATTTAGCTCTTGGTTTTAGTTTACTATTATTACCTTTAGTTCTGAGTCTAGGCCCAGCGGCTTTCCCGGCGCGAGTATCGGCCAAAAGGCGACTTATTTGTTCTTTCAGAAGTTCGATATTAAACGGCTTAGCAATAAATGGAGCCTTCGTTCTGATTAGAAAAGCTTCTGTGTCAGCCCCCATCACATCGCCGGTGATAAAAACCACTCGTCTGGCTATAAGCATTGATATTTCACGGATATGCTCGTATATCTCACTGCCACTCATACCGGGTAACTTAACATCCAGTAATACGAGATCGTAAACGTCTTTCTTAATTCGGCTTAAGGCGTCTTTACCGTTGTCAGTAGTCTCCACAGAATAGCCCTCTTTTTTTAGAAGCTGACCTAACAGCTGCCGTACCACAACTTCATCGTCGACTACAAGCATCTTGCCCATGCTGGCCCTCTTTGGTTTATCCAGCGATTTAGTCCTTTTTATAACCTCTTTGTGCCGGGATATCAGCGGCAATTCGACAACAAACGTGGCACCCTTACCCAACTGGCTTTCGGCATATATTTTGCCTCCGTGACCGCTGACTATACCGTGACAGATACTCAGTCCGAGTCCGGTACCATTACCCACTTCTCTCGTAGTAAAGAACGGGTCAAAAATCTTCTTCACGTTCTTCCTGGCTATTCCCGGACCATTATCCTTAAAAGATATCCGAATAACGTTATTTATTCGCTCTGTTTTGATTATCAGTTTGCCTTTGCCATGAGCCAGTTTCATCTCCGTCTCTGCGTTAATAGTCAGATTTAGAAATACTTGCTGCAATTGGCCGGCGTCAGCGATTGTATTTGGTAAGTGTGGGGACAGATCAGTAACTACTTTGATGTTGTTTGTCTCCAACTCGTAGGTTCTCAACCGCAGGGTTACCTCGATAATCTCATTGATATTGACCAGGACACGCTCTGGCCTTGTCTGACGTGCGAATTTGAGCAGACCTTTAACTATGCCGGCCACACGCTGCGCCCCATCATGGATGACTGCCAAATCGTCTTTGACGTGCTCTGGGACATCTTCCTGCATCAGCAATTCGGCATAACCTATGACCCCCGTCAGGGGATTGTTTATCTCATGGGCCACACCCGATGCCAGCTCACCGACCGAAGCCAGATGGCTGGCCAGTTGAGCTTTTTGTTCAAACTCCCTTCGCTCCGCTTCTGCCTTTTTACGTTCGCTGAGGTCACGCATGACTCCCAATATGCCTACCGGTCTCCCGTCGGGACTGCGTATGAAGTTCATCTTTAGCTCTGCCCATAGCAAAGAACCATCCGCGCGAACCAATTCAACCTCCAATACCCGTGACCTATTGGGATCTGGCGGTGTGGCATTAGCCAGGGCCAGCTCTTCAGCTAAAACTTTCAGCCCCATTTCTCTTGAGGAAGGCGTTAAAAGCTGATCAAGCGACATAGACACAACCTCTTCAGCAGTACGACCTCCAAGGTATTTTATTGATGGACTCACGTAGGTGAACCGTAATTTCAGATCCGTTGACCAGATTACATCCCTTACATTTTCGGCAAGCAGCCGATAGCGCGCTTCGCTGGCACGAAGGGCTTCTTCAGCTTTTTTACGTTCAGTAATATCTTCACCCGAACTTAGGGTCCCGACAACGTGGCCGCCACCGTCTTTGAGAATCACATTATGCCAGGCAATGATTCTCTCCTCTCCATTTTTTGTCAAGACAGGATTTTCAAAATAGGTAACAGGCTCGACCTCTCCAGACATCAATTTATTGAAGACACTTTTTATTTCTGATCGGGTCTCCGTGGGAATCAGCGTGTCAAACCAGTTCTTACCGATTATGTATTCTTGTTCGTATCCCAGGACTTCACAGCCCTTTTTATTTATCATCCTGACTATGCCATCACCATCATTGGCTACAAGTATGACCCCCGCTATGTCAAGATATTGCTGCGCCTTTTCCTTCTCAAGTCGCAACAGGCTCTGCGCCCTGTTTCGTTCAGTTATATCTATTACAGACGCTATTATGCCTATCGGAACACCTTTTTCATCCCTGACCAGGCTGGCCGACAGCAGACAGTCTACTGCAGCCCCATCATTTCGAACAAGACCTAGCTCTCCCTTCCATTCCCCCTTGGTACGCACATTAGTCAGCAACTTCCGAGCTAACGGAATGTTTGTGCCGACCTCCGTTATATTACGACCCACCAGTTCCTCGGCACTACCATGTAAAAACAGGTCCAGGTACGCCCTGTTGGCATACAAAATCACACCATCGAGATCCAATAGGAGGATACCGCTCATTGAAGACGATATTGCGAAATCTTTGGTTCGTAGCTCAGCCTCAGCCCGTTTACGTTCGGTGATGTCCTGGTAAACCACCTGAAATTGTTTTTCGCCATTCCATAGCACATTGCCTCGAGACACTGCCAGGTGTCTAACCTCGCCATCTTTACGAACGATGCTTATTTCGTAACTCGTTGGTACCCATTCCCCACGCCTCCTCTTTCGCATTCTCTCATGATGCTCATTGTAGCTCTGAGCGGTATATCGCTGTTTTCTCGGCACAGCTTCTAGCTCTTGTATGGTGCTATAGCCGTAAATATCCAGATAAGGTTTATTCGCGTAAATGGTGTCCCCATCGTCGTTCACAATTCGTATGCCAAACGGCGAATTTTCTATGGAATGGCGAAAGTTATGTTCTGAAAGGCGTAAGGCCTCTTCCGCTTGTTTGCGGTCAGATATGTCTCGGACTACAGCCTGTATGGCCGGCTTACCTCGATATACCAGGGGAGCCGCCCTTGCTTCAACATCGATTTCCGCGCCGTCGAGTCGGATGAACTTTTCTTCTATAGCCGGGGCCGACAGCCCTGCTTCTAAAGCTAAGCGTGTTCGCTCGGCGACTATCCCACAATAATCTGGATGAATTACTTCCATTATGGGTTTCCCAATAATTTGGTCCGGAGTGGAAGCTCCCAATAGTTTCATCCCAGCGCTGTTGGTAAAGACGTGCTTGCCTTCGACAGCCACGAAAATAGCTTCAGGAGACAACTCGACCAGAGACCTGTATCGCTCCTCGCTTTCTTCCAGCTTTTCCTGAGCCCTCTTCGATTCAGTGACATCGTGTAATATGGTCTGGATAAATTCCTTGTCACCGATAGAAATTAGTTTAGAGGTCAAAAGTGCATCATATTCTGAGCCGTCCTTACGTTTCAGGAGCAGCGGGTAATCGAGAACGCTACCCTCTTTCTTAACGTTCTCCAAAAATGCATTTCTGTCTGCGGGATTAGCATATAGTTCCGCTACGTTAATTCTATTAAGCTCTTCGATAGAATATCCGGTTATAGCCTCCATTGCCCTATTAACGTTAATTACCTTCCCATCCGGAGTCGCAAAACCAATACCGATCGGTGTATTATCGAATATTAACCGATACCACCGCTCACTTTCTTCCAACGCTTTCTCTAACTTTTTACGCTCGGTAATATCCTTAACATAGACGCAGAGACCGCCTTCCGCAGGATAGGCACTGATATCAAAAACGTAGTCCGTGCCATTGATGGTTCGTTCGTTAATAGTATGTTGAGGCTCTTTTGTTGCCAGTGCTCTTCGATAAAAATTCACCATTCTTCTGGTGGCCTCGTCGCCGGTGAAAATATCCAATATTGTTTTGCCCAGAGCATCCTTGGCTGAAATGCCTGTAAGCTCTTCACTGGCCTTGTTCCAGTACGTATACCTTAACTCTTCATCCATCGCAAAAAAGACATCAGTGATGCTATGGGCGAGATCCCGGTACTTAGCCTCGCTTTCTTGCAAGGCTTCTTCAACCTTCTTCCATTCGGTTATATCGTTGATTAAATACATAAGAGCCGGCCGCCCTTCCCACGTCAATGTAGACCAGGAGAAATCAATCCATCTCACATTTCCAAATTTGTCCACTATCCTGACGGGTTTTTTAGCGATAGATTCATCGCCTCTCAACCTTCTGTTGTAGTTCTCTAAGGTTATCTGGCGATCATCCGGGTGGATAAACTCCACGAAAGGCCTGGAATTCAATTCTTCCTGAGAATAGCCGGTAACTTTGGCGGCTTTGAGGTTGCAGAACTTGGAGGTGTCATCCTGGACGACGACTATTATTTCATTGGCATTGTCTACCAGTGCCCTATATTTTGCCTCAGAAACCAGCAGTATCTCAGCGATACGCTTATACTCGGCTTCTGAGGCTTCCAGCTCAACAATCCGCCGGCGTAATAGGTCAAGCTCATTTATTAGCTGCCCTATGTCTTTATCCACGTCTTTCATCTGCCGCCACCTTTACAAAAGACCACAGTATCCGGGGCCGCAATATTTCTACTATCTTTCCCATAATATGTCAAGCTGAACGTGGTTGATACGAATATTTGCTGAAAGTATATCGCATATACATAAAACTTAGCCAAAATTGGTGAACATATTGTGTGACACAGCGTGGAGCTTGACAAATGTCTGATAAATGCTTAGAATACCGTCCAACTTAATAAGGCAAAGGCTGAGAACAGGACTAGTAGGCGTTTAAGCGAAGCTACAGAGAGTCAGAAAGGTGAAAACTGACGCTGACGCAAAAGCTGAATGGACCTGGGAGCTGCAAACCGAAAGGCTGAGCAAGCACAAGTAGGCTTTGACGCGCAGGGTAGCGTTACCATAACCCGGGATATCGCCCTCTTAGATGTGGCAGTATCTTAATGAGATGGTCACCAGACCAATAAGGGTGGCACCGCGAAATTAAGCCTCTCGCCCCTTAAGCGAGAGGCTTTATATTTTTGAGGAGGGCAGTTAAATGGCAATGATTAAATGGACCTGGCCCGGCTAGGGCCAAGAATTCTCAGCCAAACAATCATGCATTAAAATAAATTTAAAAGGAGACCAATGAAAGGAAAAGAGACCAAAATCATACTAACAGAAAAGGAAATGCCGACAACCTGGTACAATGTTCTACCCGACCTCCCCAAGCCCATACCGCCGTTGTTACATCCGGGAACCGGGCAGCCTACTCCACTACCTCCTCCACTTTTCCCTAAAGGTATGCAGGAGCAGGAGTTCAGCAAAGAACGGGATATTGAAATCCCGGACGAAGTGCTGGATATCTACAAATTGTGGAGACCCACACCTGTAATCCGTGCCTACCGTTTGGAAAAAGCACTGGATACACCGGCCAAGATATTCTACAAATACGAAGGCGTTAGCCCGGCCGGCAGCCACAAGCTGAACACGGCCGTAGCTCAAGCGTACTATGGCAAGCAAGACGGGATAAAGCGCTTTGCCACCGAGACCGGTGCCGGACAGTGGGGCAGTGCTCTATCTCTGGGCTGCGCCTTCTTTGGCATCGAATGCAAAGTGTACATGGTAAAAGTCAGCTTCAACCAGAAACCCTACCGACGAATCCTCATGGAGACCTGGGGAGCTAAGTGTGTAGCCAGCCCCAGCCAGGATACCGAAATAGGTCGCAAAATTTTGGCTGAAGACCCCAACTCCCCGGGCAGCCTGGCTATAGCTATCAGCGAAGCTATAGAAGATGCATTCGGACGAGAAGACACCTACTATTCCATCGGCAGCGTTATTAACTCCGTCCTGCTGCACCAGACCATAATAGGCGAGGAAGCCAAGAAGCAAATGGAGAAAGCAGGCCTGTACCCTGATATTATCGTCGGCTGTATAGGCGGCGGTAGCAACTTCGCCGGGATGTTCCTACCCTTCGTCAAGGACAAACTTTCAGGCAAAAAACCTGACCTACGTATCGTCAATGTTGAACCATCTGCCTGCCCCAGCGTGACCAAGGGAGTCTATACGTGGGACTACGGCGATGTCTGTGGAATGGCGCCAATTGCAAAAATGTTCACCTTGGGCCATACCTTCATTCCACCTGGAATACACGCCGGTGGACTTCGCTACCACGGCATGGCACCGATAATCAGCCATCTTCACAAACTGGGATTCGTTGAAGCCAAAGCGGTGCCACAGGTTACCACGTTCCAAGCCGGTGTACAGTTCGCCAGGACCGAGGGCATAGTACCTGCACCGGAACCAAACCACGCTATCAGAGTCGCTATCGATGAGGCTCTGGCCTGCAAGAAGTCGGGAGAATCCAAAACTATACTTATCGCTCTCAGCGGACACGGTCACTTCGATCTAGGAGCGTACGATGAATTCCTGCACGGCAAACTCCAGGACTACGATTATCCCGCGGAGAAGGTAAAAGAAGCCCTGTCTCACCTACCCCAAGTGACTTACGCAGAATAGAGATAATCTATAAGCACATAGAAACGTTTGCAGTGCCCTTCCCCGACCATATCAGGGAAGGGCACTGTGGTCTATAATAAAAATTGATTCGTGGGGTTTCCTAATAAGCCACACGGTAAATATAGCGCCACGCCACGCCTATAGTTTAATTTTCATGCCTTCACGGCCAATGTCTATCCGCGTTCCCAGCTGCCTGGCCACTATTTTTATCTCGCGTTCGACCTCTGCCTGGTGTGACGGTGGAATGTGAATAACGACCACGCGGGGCAGATAGCCTCGTGTCTGGCGGAACTGCATAAGTGCATCTTTCAGCAAGGCGGGTGACAGGTGGCCGATGCGTTTAAAATAATCCCGTGAGGTGTCTGGTCCCGAGACCTCGCTTATCAGTAATTTCGGAGAGATATATTGCCAGCAATCCGATATACCCGGGCCGGTATCACCTGTATAAAATAAGCTTCTGCCATCTTTCGATATAACTTGAAATCCCACCGAGGCTAGCTCATGTTGAACTGGAACGGGCAACACTTCATAGCCTTGAATACTCTGTGGTTTAAGCGGCTCAATTATTCTATGCATTAAAAAAGGCCTCTTTTCAGACGGCCATTTTGAAAAGTCCGTATAAATTTTACCATCGAGGAGGCAGTCCTTAACTATTTCCAAAGTCTGAGCCAGAGTAAAAACCTCAACAGGAGACTTAAAAAAGGCCCCGTTAGCCGCCAGGGTAACCAGGTCCCGGCTGTGGTCAAAATGATGATGAGTCAGCAAGATAGCCCGAATTTTTTGCTGTTCACGCAGGGAAAGACTGGCTGTGAGACTGCCGGCATCCAGGGCGATAACACCATCGATAAGAATAGATGTCATCCGCAATCCTTTGGCTTCACCACTGTGAGCGCCTAGAATTCGCACTTCCAATTTCTGCCTTCCTTCCTGAATGAAAAGAAAAAGCCTCAATTAAAAAATTAATATAGCAGTATATCACAATTATCTCGGGGGTTTGATTTAGAATTAAGCACCTTGTCGTTAAACAAAAGTTTATGCTACAATTCCCGCACTTTAAAATTGGGAAGGTTGACATGAAGCGAATCTTTTCGGTTCTCTTAGTTTTGAGTCTAGTCCTTACTCTGTCCAGCTGCGTAATTACTTTTCCGAATAACACTATCCCTACATTACCTCAAAGCCAGCCACCGGCTACACCAACGCCAGCTGCACCTCTTAATACAGGCTGGGCACCGCCTGCCATCGAAGCCGATGCACCGACGTTGCCAAGCATCGCCGATGTAGTAGCTGAAGTTTATCCATCGGTAGTAGCAATAAATACCGAGGTTGTCACGCTTGACATATTCAGGACACCACTAACTCAAAAGGGAGCCGGCTCCGGCTGGATTATAGACAAAGACGGCATCATTGTGACCAATAACCACGTTGTCGAGGGAGCAAAGAAAGTTACTGTTGAATTGAGCGACGGAAGAACCTTCGAAGCGGACCCCAACAACATTCACACCGACCAATTAACGGACCTGGCTGTAATTAAAATAAATGCTACGGACTTACCGGCTGCAAGTATAGGTGACTCATCTGAACTCAGAGTCGGCGATTGGGTAGTGGCTCTTGGAAATCCCCTGGGCGAAGGTATCAGAGCCAAGGAGGGGACGGTAAGCGGGCTGAAAGTATCTCTCGACGTAGAGCAAGGCCAGACTCTCGATGACCTGATCGAGACCTCAGCGGCAATCAATCCGGGCAATAGCGGCGGCCCGTTGGTTAATATGAAAGCGGAAGTGGTTGGAATAACCAGCGCCAAAGTAGCTGCGGTAGGAGTGGAAGGTCTTGGTTATGCTATCAGCAGTAAAACAGCGGTGCCGATTATTGAGCAGCTAATCACGCAAGGATATGTGGTCCGCCCCTGGTTGGGCGTCACGCTGTACACCGTGGACCAGTACGTAGCTACGATTAATCAATTGCCGATTAGCAAAGGCGTGGTGGTCGCTTATGTCAGGCCGGGCAGCCCGGCAGCAGAGGCAGGCTTACAGGAGCTTGATGTAATTACCCAGTTCAAGGGGAAAGATGTGACCACAGCGGAAGAATTAATTAACGCTATACATGATTCAAATATCGGGGATGAGGTCACTATGACTTTTGTAAGAGGCAGCAATACCAGGACAATCACTGCCCGCCTGATCCAGAGCCCGTTACCGGGTAGCTAGAAAACAAGGAAAGGCTCCCCCACTTATTATCAGTCAGCCTTGCTGATACCGAGTAATATGTTATAACCCGAGATGCGAAACTTCTCGGTGTAAGATCCATCCGGTGGGGCTGACGAAACCAAGTCCCGAGTTAAAGTTTCCTGCTTGATATAATCGGCGAACTCGCTCATAACACGTGCCAGCGAATCTCCACCCTGATAGTAAGTAACTATGTGGTCGGTAATATCCAGACCTGAAGAACGCCGCATGGTCTGCAGGCGGCGTACCAGTTCGCGGGCAATGCCTTCAGCCTCCAGTTCAGGCGATAATTCTGTTGCTACCGAAACCCCGTAATCACCTTCAATCGCAGAAACGTAACCCGGCTTTTCGCTAACCTCCCGGGCAGCTTGAAAATCAACTTCTTTAACATTAAGTTCGTCCAGTATCTGGTATGTTAGTTTATCAAGTGCCTTTGCCTCACTCTCCGACCGAACTTTTACAATCGCTCTGGCCAGAGGCTGACGTACCTTTATGTTGGCCTTAGCTCGGGCGGCACGACCAAGACTACATATTGTCATCACCAAATTGGTGGCCTCGACGAGCTTTTCGTCTATACGAGAGGAATCGGAAACAGGAAACTCAGCAAGATGCACACTCTCTACCGCTTCCGGCTCAACTGATGTGACCAGGTTTCCATAAATTTCATCGGCGACGAATGGCATAAAGGGAGCTATTAGTTTGGTCAAGGTGACCAGGCACTCATAGAGTGTAGAATAAGCAGCTAGCTTATCCTCATCGCTCTGGCTTTTCCAGAACCGCCTGCGGCTTCGCCTGACATACCAGTTAGAAAGCTCATCAATAAACGTCTCGAGCTTACGCCCGGCCGAAGTCGGATCGTAATTATCCAGTGCTTCATCTACATCAGCCACAAGTTGACTTAGCCGGGAAAGAACCCATCTATCCAGGTCAGAAAGGGATGGCTTTTCTACAGTCTTAGGATTGAACCGGTCTATATTAGCGTATACAACGAAGAAGGAATACACATTCCACAACGTTAGCAGCACATTCCGCAGTACCTCGCCTACCGCTTCACCGGAAAATCGCCGCACGTTACCGGCCGGCGCAGAGGTAAATAAATACCAGCGTAATGCGTCGCTGCCGTATTTATCCAGCACCGACCAGGGATCAACTACGTTTCCCTTAGCCTTGCTCATTTTCTCGCCTTCCGCATCAAGAATGTGTCCCAGACAGATAACATTCTTGAAACAGGGGCGCTCGAAAAGCAAAGTTGAAATGGCATGCAGGCTATAGAACCATCCTCGCGTCTGGTCTATCGCCTCTGAAATGTAGTCAGCCGGAAAACTCTTTTTAAACGTTCCCTGGTTCTCAAACGGATAGTGCCACTGGGCAAACGGCATGGCCCCTGAATCGAACCAGCAATCGATTACCTCGGTTTGTCTTATCATTTTTTGGCTACATTTGGAGCATGAGAAGGAAATATCATCCGTATAGGGGCGATGTAAGTCTAAGGGTTCGACAAGGCCGCTTATGTCCGGTTTTGCTTTTAATTCATCAAGGCTACCAATACACTCAAAGCTTCCACAAGCCGGGCAACGCCAGATATTCAATGGCGTACCCCAATATCGCTCTCTGGAAAAAGCCCAATCAACGTTGTTCTCTAACCAGTTGCCGAATCGGCCGTATTTAATATGCGCCGGATACCAGTTGATTTCATCGTTTCCCGAAATAAGCGCTTCTTTCTTTACCGATGTCCTTATGTACCAGGTCCGTTTGGCGTAGTAAAGGAGGGGAGATTCGCAGCGCCAGCAGAATGGATAGGTGTGGACGATCCGCTCGCTTCGGTAGAGCAGTCCTCTCGACTTCAAGTCCTCGAGAACCAGTGCATCGGCATCTTTAACGAATTTTCCGGCAAAACGAAACGTACCGGTCATCTTCCCATCGAGGTCTACTGGCTGAACAAAATCTAAGCCTTCCTTCCGTCCGACCTCAAAGTCTATCTCGCCGAAAGCCGGAGCAATGTGCACTATACCGGTTCCGTCTTCCATAGATACGAAGTCACCTGAAATTACATGGTAGGTCAGGTTTCTATTCTCAGCCTGCAGAGTCAGCATCTCATAAGAAAGATTTTCGTCGCCGGATGTAGCGCCAAAACGCCTTCTTTCTATACCGAAGTTATGCGGATTAAATAACGGTTCATATTCCAGCCCGACCAACTCCTTGCCCTGGACTACTGCAATCGATTTATAACCTTCGAGCTTTACCTGATCCAGCAGTGCGGTGGCCATAATCAAGTAGTCGTCATCACTTTCCATTATGCTATACTGGGC
>Ga0116202_10000176_pt1 | contig 33729 bp, 34 predicted proteins | sample LakKivw325mmetaG_FD_94479 | JGI IMG/M metagenome (GOLD analysis project Ga0116202, IMG submission 94479) | Anoxic lake water microbial communities from Lake Kivu, Rwanda to study Microbial Dark Matter (Phase II) - Lake Kivu water 325m metaG | ecosystem: Environmental > Aquatic > Freshwater >... | reverse complement strand
GGCAAAATTGAGAAAAAAAATGGTACTAAAGACCTATTAATCGAAAGTCTAGTAATCCATGGCGTTACTGTAGGGCACGGGCCGGACAACTTCTGTGACCGGGTGCTTTTGACGACAGTGGAATCTTCGTAAACAGTGATACTATCCAGTTAAAGCGAAAAGGTGCCGTCTCAGCGAAGATTGTTACCGATCTAATCGAGTATGGTGCTAGCAGCTCTCGGGAAGTGGTGGTAATGGGTTCGCCAGGTTGACGATGACTCGATATCTTCGAAGTAATCTCCATTTGAGATGTAATGATGTTAACTGACTCGGGAGTAGGGAGGTCTTCTACCCCGTCCGTACTGGAAAAATCACAGTACTATCTAGCCACGAAATTCGGTACCTTTGCGGGATTGTAGGAGGAGATAAGATAGGATAGAGTTAGTATAGTTTCACAGCAGATAACATTAAGGAGTAAGAACATGGGAAAGAAAAATAACGGAAACGGACTTTTAACCGCCAGACAGGTGGCTCGGCTTCTTAATGTTCATGTGAATACGGTCCGGCGCTGGAATGACCGGGGCATTCTCAAGGCATACCGTATCGGTCCGCGCGGCGACCGGAGATTCGACAAGGCCGACGTCGAAGGTTTCCTGTCTGGTAACGGAGACGGTAGTGGCAATGACCAACACGGCAGCCAGTCTGTACCCGAGCTCGTACTCGTCAATTGATAATATTTGGCGGGATTCTTTTGGGCAATGAAATATGCCCGGCCGGTAGCCAGCTGATTAGTAGTTAAACCGCCTCCATCTCATTAAAATCCATATGGCGAATGCCAGTATAATAACAGCAATAATGCCGCCGATTAGCCACCAGTTGAGGCTATTGGGCCCAGCTACTACAAATTCACCCTTTAGCCCGGCCACAGTCACCTGGTAGGTTCCAACGATGTCTTCGGTTGTAGTGAAACTCACCACGCTGCTTGTCCCGGCAGCAAGGGTTACTTCTTTCGTTGATTTCGTTATACCATTCACTTTTAGCTCAACGTTGTAGTTTCCAGCAGTGCTGCCCGTATTAGCTACATTTAAACCAATGGTTACTTGCTGAGCGGGTTGTATTTGAGTCGGGTTGATAGTTAAATTGCTTACTTCAAATTTAGCTGCCGCCTCCGCAAGCTTAGCCAATAAAGTGTCGGGTACGAAATAGTCCAGAGTACCTACCGCTTGGCCGAGTTCGGCCACCGTACCTACGGAGCCCATGGCCTGCCAGCCCTGGTTTTGACTGGAGTAGTAATCATAGGTTACCTGTGCAGTATTTTCTGGCAGCTCATTAGGGTCATAAGCTGAGGCGATAGTGAACAGCGGATAAATATTGATGGCTGACGGATCCGTGCCGTCCAATGAGGCATAAGCGTTAATATTATAGGCTTGTCCGATTGTCTGGCCACCAGTAACCGGTGGTGATGAGCTGGCGAGTGTTACTTTGATAAGTTGTGGTATCTGATTATCCACCAGGGTAAGCTTTGTTCCTTCTTTAGCTTCCCAGCTATCTTGCTTCTGCGGGTCGTAGGCCAGGCAATTTTCGCATAGCACACCATCCGATGTCATTTTGGCGGTGGTTATTTGGCCCAGCATATTTACAGTAAGTGTTAGGGGACAACCGCCGCCTGTTGTTGTCTGCCCAAAACCAACTTCACCTCCGCCACCTCCGCCTCCACCGCCACATTGTATGACGCTAACCGTGGTTGTGGCATTATCGCTGATACAGCCGTTTGTGTTGGTAACAACCAGAGTATAAGTGCCAGACATATTGGAGGTGGCATTAGGTATGGAGGGATTCTGCAAATTGCTGGAAAACCCGAGAGGCCCCGTCCAGCCATATGAAGCTACATTATCTGAACCGGCCATTAGCTGTATAGTACCGCCGATGCAGACAGGTGAGTTAGTGGATGGAGCGGAGATGGGTATAGGATTTATGGTTACGTGTCCGGTGGCGGTGTCATCGGGGCAGACGCCGTTAGAGCAGGTGACGGTATAGTCGTAGGTCCCTGGAGTCGAAGGGTTAACCAGGTGATAATCTAGGGTCATAGAACAGGAGCCGGAGCAGGCGGCGCCGTTAGAGGTAAACAGGGTATCGTTAGGTGTCGTTCCCTGGCAGATAGAGAAATCGGGAGCGGTACTTAAACAGGGAGCGACGATGGTTACATCGATGCTGTTATTACATGTGCAGCCGTTATTGGAGATAGTGACTGCGATATGCGCTGTACCAGATGAAGCAGCATCCCAGGTGATAGAGTTGCCAGCATTACTCCCTACTATGCTACCGCTACCGGTTATAGTCCAATCATAGGTAGCGTTATCCACGGCGTTGGGTACTGAAGCCGAGTTGCTGGTGGAGTTTTCGCAGACTGCATTAGTTGTGTCGATGGTGCAGTCGGGCAGCGAGTTAACGGTAATATAGTTTGTCTTTGTCTGGTTGTCAGAGCCACAATCATTCGTAGCGATTAAAGTGACGTAATAGCTGCCGGCCGTATCGTAGGTTATGGCTAGAGGATTCCGATCGCTCGAGAATGAAGGATTCCCGCCTTCGAAAGTCCAGCTAAAAGAGGTAGCGTTGGTGGATGTATTGGTAAAGATGACGTTATTGCCAGCGCAAATTGCAGTAGGACAGCCGGAGAAATCGGCGATAGGCCCATTGCATGTAACCTGTCCAAGCTTGGCGCAAATTGCATTAGCGTAAGCCTGACCGTTGGCGATTATCTGTACCCAGCCTGGCGGCGGATAAGCTGGCGGCGTAGCATAAGAGCCGGTTTGAGGCCAGACGATGTCAGTCCGCAGCCACTCGCTTGCCGTATCCTGTGAGGGACCTATATACTCAGCATCGATCTCATCCTGGTCAGAGGTCATGCCTAAATGACCGATGGTGTAAACTTGTGCTGCCTCCGTGCTGTCCATAGCCTCTGTACACCCATCAACGATATCGCACGAGTCACAGCCAACTGAATTATAGGGATGACCGGTGTCATTGCAACAGCGTGTGGGTATGCCATCGGTGACTAGATTAACGACCTGTTTGATATCAGGATCAAAGCACGGTGCACCGTATAATGTATCGGCAGCCAGGTAAAAGGCGCAGGCTAGAGGGGTATATCCGCCCCTTTTGGAGATGCCACTGATAGTATTGGCCACGCTAACGGCGTTGCTGGCCGTGATAACAGTAGGCGGTACTTCGATCACTGCCCCAATGCCTCCCGGTGGGAAGAGGGGCAGACCGATTTGTACCACCGTCAGCTGTATCGAGCCATCATGTATAAAACAGCCGGGATCTGCGTTCTCGATGGCTGAAGCCAGGCCGTTCTTCATATCGGTGAAATCGGTACCGGATATGCTGGCGCTACCATCCAAGATTATGGCTAGCTGGACCCGCAGAGGCACAAAGTCGGGGTCGGCGGCATCTATCAAAGTGTCGCAGTCGTTGTCGATGCCGTCGCAAACCTCCAGGGCGCCGGGATGGACATTGGGATTGGAATCGTTGCAGTCGGTGTTATCAGCAACATAGCCGACGGGCTGACTGCACGAAAACTGCTGGATACTGGGGTTGCCATATCCATCATTATCGCTGTCCCTATACCAGACTGTGGGTGAGTTATAGGTAAAAGAACCGCTACTGGTAGCGGTGCCACCGGACGTGGTCACCGTAATTTGGCCGCTGGAGCCAGTGCCCACCACAGCCGTAATTTGGGTGGCCGTGTTAACAGTGTAACTGGCAGCATCGGTGCCGCCAAATTGAACCGCGGTGGTCCCGAGGAAATCGGTGCCATGGATTGTTACCGAAGTATCGGTGCAGCCGGATATCGGGTCAAACGAAGTAATCGTGGGTGGTGCTGGGGGAGTGTAGAAAATCTTTACCTGCACCTGGTCCAGCCATATGGAATCACCACCTCCAGTCGCATCCATCCTCACTCTAAAGCTATTGCTATTGATTATAGTCGTGGTCCATGAGCCGTATCCCCAATTGTTACTACTGCCTCCGAGCACTATCGTGGTATCATAAGTCTGCAGACTGCCGGTATTTATAGCAGTTGTCCAGTGGGTGCCACCGTCGTAGGAGAGGGAGACGTCCCAGGTCCTTGATGAACTGGAATCTCTATATCCCTCGATACTGACCTGAATGCCATCGATAGTAGAACCACCCGGAATAGTAAGTCCGAAACCATAGTATTGATTTATATCATTAGTGGAATCATACTCCGCTCTAAGGTTGTTTGAGGTATAAGCATAAGTCGGATTACCAACACCGCCTCCAGTGGAACTGTTAGGCTGTTTCCAGCCGTCTTCGAAACTAGCAGCTATTGTATGATTAGCGGTAACGTTGGTGAAAGTATAACTATTTGTTCGTCCTTGCGAGACGCTGTCTACTGCCACGTCAGAAACTATATAACTTGTATTTGGGGGGATGTCGAATGCCTGGTCATTTCCTTCATCGACCGATACGACACCGGAAGGTGTTATGCTACCTCCTGCTCCGGCAGTAGCGTTAATGGTATAAGTTACTGTCGGAGTGTAGTAAACCGTAATCCGAATAAAGTCTACATATATGTCAGTATTATTGCTCCGGGCTTGCGCTGCCATGTGGACACCAAATGTAGAGGCATTGATTTCAGAGCGAGTCCATGTTGTTCCCCATAGGTCGGTTGGCCCACCGTATGTTCTTATGGTTGCTGAGCCGGGCCAGTTAGGTGATGTAACGGCTTTGTTGTCACCTACCCGGGCGGTGCCGTTCTTTGTAAGTTGGACGAGGGCATCCCTGGCGCTACCGGCGCCGCAATATCTCTCAATCTCTACTTGGATACCTGTTATGGCGTTACCAGCGGGTATGTTAAAGCTAAAGTTAGTTGCCATCAGGACATAAGAGTAATCATTGTCGTCAAAAGATGAGGCAGTTATGCTCGCATTATTCCCGTCATCGGCACTTATGTTACCCCGGTTTATCCAGTCTTCGTCGTTGTATGAACCCTCGGAATTTGTATTGACTGTTCCTGGATAGCTGATGCCCGTATTGTCTGCCAGCGCTGTACCGGCCATTGGTAGTGTTAGTGCAAGGAGCATGATTACTCCGAGTATCAGGTATAATAGCCTTCTCATTTCTCTATTACGCCTCCTATTCGCGGCAATCCTGGATGTTCGCTAAAATAAAAAAACCGACCGTTAAAATGGGTCGGTTTCACTACTGGCTCAGCACAAGTCAAGTGACCAAATTATTACTCGTGCTTCATCGCCCCCCAACAAGTTCTTAAGTACGTAAATTATTTCGAGTTGGTTACCTCCATGGCAGCCTTCGACTTGATTTGAAGTTACTTAAACAACACGCAAATCTGCCAAATTTACGATAATTTACATAATCGCATAGTACCAGTTACTTGTCAAGAGTTTTTTCACCCTTTTTTCACAAAGTTTTCATGAAATCTTCACGTTTCTCTGAGGCCGCAAACTAATTATCTTCGGCCAAAGGCTTTGTAATCTTTCCCCGGCACATTTCCTCGTTTATTTAGGAATTCAGTACTAGTGAGTTGGGGGACTAAACTACGGCGAAAAACGTGACCTACGGGTCATTCGAAAGCTCAGCCAACCGGTTAAACTAGCCCTTAACATGGTAAAAACGGGGAAGTTTATTTGGTTGGCGCTCATTCTCCTGATTACGCTAGTGGTTACAGTATTAGCTCCAACCCTTGTTAGAATCTCAGGCATTTCCTTGACAGGTTCAGTCGCGGTTCTGCCATTTGAACCGGGAACCGAAATTCAAAAGCCCAGTTCGATTGTTCCGAAAGATTCTTCCGGAAAGCAGTGGGCTATAACGAAGGTAATGGCGCCACAAGCCTGGCAGGTTACTGGCGGTGAGCCGAATATCCTGATAGCTGTATTGGATACCGGAATCGATAAAGACCAGAAAGACCTCGCTGGCAAGGTGATGGCCGAAATCAATTTCACCGATAGCGATACAGTTGAAGATGTTTACGGCCATGGCACTCATATAGCGGGCATCATTGCAGCCTGGGCAAAAAATAGTGGCGGTGTTGACGGTTTGGCTCCCGATTGTCGACTGCTTAATGTGAAGGTGGCTGACGATCAGGGCAGATTTGACAGCAAAGTAGCAGCTAAAGGCGTCATCTGGGCGGTTGACCATGGTGCCAAGGTCATAAACATGAGTCTGGTTACCCTGGAGCCGTCGTCCGCCTTGGAGGCGGCAATTGACTATGCCTGGAACAAAGGGGCTGTTGTAGTCGCTGCAGCCGGCAATCTCGTTGGCGATAAGATTGTATATCCAGCATATTATTCGCGGTGCATCGCCGTGGCTGCCACTGACAGCAACGACAGTATAGCTTCCTGGTCCAGCCAGGGAGAATGGGTGGATGTAGCGGCGCCGGGTGTGGATATTTATTCTACGCTGCCCCGAGATAATTATGGCTACAAAAGCGGGACCTCAATGGCATCGGCTCATGTATCAGGAGTGGCCGGGCTATTATTTGCTCTGGAGAAAGACACTGACGGCGATGGCCTGATTAACGATGAAGTCAGGTCTGCGCTTGAGAACGGTTGTGATGGTCTTGATGCAGGTGTTGTAAAAGGGCGAATTAATGCCTATCATGCAGTGAATAGCGCGTTAACCTCCAAATAGACGGAACGAAGCAACCTCATTCAATTTACTCACCCCTGAGGTTGCTTCGTTCTGATATTTTCGGTAGTAATTCCATCAACTCGATATAGCTTCGAATTCCAGTTCTTTCCTTTTTATTATAGTGGCAGTATAATCTGGAAATCATGCCCAAAATGGATAAAGACCTCTATGGTCTGCTCACCACGCTGTCCGATATCCTCACCCCCAAGCAAAGACCGGCTTATGTGGTTGGTGGGTTTGTCCGTGACTGGCTCCTGGGAAAGGATACCGTTGATGTTGATATTGCTGTTCAGGGGGACGCACTAAAAACAGCTCATCAAGTGGCCCAAGCGGTTAACGGGAAATATGTTTTGCTTGATCAAGTCAATAAAGTTGCCAGGGTGGTTGTCACATCTGGGCGACAATGGCATCTGGATTTCAGTACGTTTCAAATCGATATCGAGTCAGACCTGGCACGGCGTGATTTCACCGTCAATGCTATGGCCTTCGAACTTCAGGGTTTGATTGACGGCTCGCCAAGTATTATCGATCCGTTCTCAGGCAAAGGAGACTTGAAGAAGAAGCGGGTACGCGCGGTCAGCGAGCAAATCTTTCACGCAGATGCCGCCAGACTAATGCGCGCCCTTAGAATAGCCGCCGAACTCAACTTTAAGATTGAGCCTGCCACAGAAACGCTCATCAGGAAAGATTGCCAGTTGGCAGCACTGGTTCCGGGCGAACGGCTGCGCGATGAGCTGGTCAGGATACTTGCGGTGCCTGGAGCCGCTGCTTTGGTACGATATATGGATAGCCTCGGTTTGCTGACCGCCATTATTCCTGAACTGGACTGTTTAAAAGGCGTGGAACAGCCGAAAGAGCATTATTGGGATGTATTTAATCATTCCGTTGAAACGATAGCCACAGCTGAATTTTTACTGCGGGAAAGTAGGTGGAAGTACGGGAAAACTAGTTTGTTGTCCGTAACTCCCTGGTCGGAAGAAGTGGAGCATCATTTTGATGGTGAGATTTCATCGGGGACGAACAGGAAGGTGATGCTAAAGATTGGTGCATTGATGCACGATATAGCCAAGCCTGCCACCAAGGCCGTTGATGAGACGGGCAGGACGCGTTTTTTGGGTCATCCCAAAGAGGGTGCCGCGATTACAGTGAAAGTTTTGGAGAGACTCAGGTTCAGTAGTCGGGAAATTAGACTGGCAGAAAACTTGGTTTATCATCACCTGCGTCCGGCACAAATGTCCAATGTGGGGATGCCGACCAGTCGGGCTATTTTCAGATATTTCCGGGATACGGAGGGAGCCGGAATCGATATATTGTTTTTAGCGCTGGCCGATTATTTAGCCACGCACGGTCCCAAACTTGACATTCAGGAGTGGAACAATCATAATCATGTGATTAATTTTGTACTGACCGAGCATTTGCATCAGGAAACCAAGGTTTTACCGGTCAAGTTGATAGATGGCAATGATTTAATGAAGACCTTCGGCTTGAAGCCGGGGCGCTTATTGGGCGAGCTTTTAAAGGAAGTGCAAGAAGCTCAAGCCGCCCGAGAACTGAGTACCAGGGAGCAAGCTCTGGACCTGGTCAGGAAAGAATTAGAAAAAAGGCAGTGCGGTTCAGCATGCTAAACTTAGTCAATCAAATAAATAGGCAGGCAGTCAATTGAAAAGAGCAAATACACCACTACTAATTTTTATCCTGGCTCTATTTGCCGTCTGTGTCTGGTTCATTTTGCCGGGTAATGGATTTGGTGACAGAAAAGATTTCAAATTGGGCCTCGACCTTAAAGGCGGCAGCCATCTGGTCTATAGAATAGACCTCTCGAAAAAGGACCCGTCTCAGTCGGACGCCGACGTTATAGCCGGCGTTAAACAAAAGATCGAACGCCGCGTAAATGCCTACGGTGTCACCGAGCCCATTGTCCAGACAATCACTAATGAGGGAGGCAGCTTCGTTCTCGTTCAGTTGCCCGGCGTCACCGACATAGATGAGGCAATTAACCTCATCGGCCAGACCGCAGAACTGGACTTCAGGGAACAAGTGGTCGATGCTAGCGGCAAGCCGGTACTTGATGCCGAGGGCAACCAGGAATGGAAAATTGCCACGGCCAAAGGCACCGATGGGCAGGAAAGAGAGCTAACAGGTAAATATCTAAAACCAAACGCTCAGGTGGTTCTGACTCCGCAAACTAATGAGCCTGAGGTAGCATTTGAGTGGAATTCGGAGGGTGCCACGCTCTTTGAGCAGATCACGCAACGCAACTTAAATAAACCTCTCGGTATATTTCTTGATAATAAACTTATTTCGGCACCGACGGTGCAGGCTGTAATTAAGGATAAAGGCGTCATCACCGGCCTGACCCTGGAAAACGCCAAGACACTGGCCATACAGTTGAATTCGGGTTCATTGGATGTTCCGCTGACGATAGTGGAACGCAGAGATATTGGCGCAACTCTAGGCGCGGATTCTCTGAAGAAAAGCCTTGAAGCCGGTATCATCGGGGCCGCCATGGTCATTATTTTTATGATCGCCTATTACCGGTTCTCCGGCCTTATGGCATGTCTGGCTTTAATAGTCTACGTGGCCTTAACCTTAGCCGTATTTAAGCTGATTCCGGTAGTTTTGACGCTGCCCGGTATAGCCGGCTTTCTGGTTTCGGTCGGCATGGGAGTAGATGGCAATGTCCTTGTCGCCGAGCGCCTTAAAGAAGAATTGAGACGCGGGCGCACCCTGGGAGCGGCTATAGAGGAAGGCTTCAAGCAGTCGTGGTCAGCCATTTTAGATGCCAACGTAACCGTATTTATCGCCTGCATAGTTCTATACTGGCTGGGCAATACATTCGGCAATTTCCTGGTTCTGGGTTTTGCCACCACTTTGTTCATAGGTACACTTTTAAGCATGTTTACGCAGGTTGTAGTAACCAGGACTTTCCTCCGCGCCGTTGTAGGTGCCGGTATGGCTAAGAGTCCCGCGGCTTATGGAGTAGCGAAACAATGATTGATTTAGTAGGCAAAAGGAACTGGTTTTTTCTCATCTCGGCGATAGTAATTATCCCGGGCATTATTTCACTGGCTGTATTTGGGCTTAAGCCGGGAGTTGATTTTAGCAGTGGCACGGCGATAACGTTTCATTTTGATAAAACGGTGGAGTTGGGCCAGTTACGGCAGGAGTTAACTAACGAGGGCTATGACCAGGCAGTCGTTCAACCCGCGGGAGAGGGCGATTTCTTTGTGCGACTCCCCGAAATGTCTACCGACCAAACTACAAAACTAAAAAATGATTTGCAAACGGGATTGGATACCACGGTAACCATTAGCAGCCTTTATACCGTCTCGCCTATAGTCGCGGCCGGCACTGTTCGGAATACCATCATTGCGATAGTAGTGGCTGCCGTGGCCATTTTGCTGTATATATCGTGGGCCTTTCGTAAAATGCCTAAGCCATTTCGGTGGGGCACCTGTGCTATTATCGCGCTAGTACACGACCTGGTGGTAGTTATCGCCATATTTTCAATTCTGGGTTGGGCGGCCGGTGTGGAGGTTGATGCACTATTCGTGACCGGCGTACTGGCTGTGGTCGGCGTTAGCGTTAATAATATAGTAGTCGTGTTTGACCGCATCAGGGAAAATATGAAGAGGGGCATAAGCCGTGACTTCGAGGTAGTAGCGAACTACGGCATTGTTGAGTCTTTAGGACGTTCTCTGAATACAGGCTTGGCCACACTATTTGTGATAGTGGCTCTTTACTTGCTGGGCGGGCAGACTACACATACGCTGGTGTTAGCACTGCTTATAGGTATAGCCACCGGAATATACTCATCATTGTGTATTGCCGGGCAGCTTCTGGTAGTCTGGGAAAAAGGCCTGGCACCAAGAAAAAAGGAAGCGGTTAGCTCTATCTAATTACCGGCTTTCCTTCAAATTGCCAGTACCCAAAATCAAATCTGGTGGATTTCTTTCACCATTCGTACGAAGTTATCAAAGCTTATGTGCCTCGATCTTGCCGGCTGTCTACCGAGGGGGTCGGAAATTTGCTTCTCACCCCTGAGCGTGTCCAAAGTGGCCGCTATCGATAGCGACAGCGCTTCAAGATTGTAGCCGCCCTCGAGGACGAAGACCATCTTCCCCTGGCACAGCATATCGGCCAGAGTTATAATAATTTCGACCAGGCGGGCAAAGCCTGATACACTGAGCTGCATCGATGCCAGCCTGTCAGCCCAGTGGGCGTCGTAACCTGCTGAAACCATAATTATCTGGGGCTCAAACCGCTTCGCTATCGGCGCTAAAATGTCTTCGAAAACTTTCTGGTACTCGTCATCGCCCCAGCCTGCAAGGAGTGGAATGTTGACGGTAAAACCCTCTCCGCCTCCGGCTCCCGTCTCATCTATGCTGCCCGTTCCCGGGTAAAACGGATATTCATGAGTGGAGAAATAAAGTACGTTCGGGTCGGCGTAGAATGTATCCTGTGTACCATTGCCGTGATGGACGTCGAAATCCACTATTAGTATACGTTTGATATCGAAATTGGCGAGTGCGTATTTTGCAGCTATGGCTATATTATTGAATAGGCAGAAGCCCATTGCTTGCCAGCAAGTTGCGTGGTGTCCGGGAGGCCTGACCAGCGCGAAAGAACTGCTTACCTCCCTGTTCATCACGGCATCAACCGCGGTTATGGTACCCCCGGCGGCGAACAAAGCTGCGTTGTACGAACCTGGCGAGGTCACTGTGTCGTGATCCAGCCAGCCTCCGCCCCTCTCCGATTGACTTCTAATTCGTGAAATATATTCAGGCGCATGAACCGCCGTCAGTTCAGCGACGGTAGCCGCACGCGGATGCAATAAATTGAGTTTATCTATTGAGTGGGTGTCCTCGAGGTGGGATAGGGTGGCTGTCAGCCGCTGACCGTTTTCAACGTGAGTCCCGGTATCGTGTTCTAGATAAACAGGGTCAGAAATCAGGCCGACTCTCATACGTACTTTGCTCTTTGGGAAAATGTGGCAGGCAATTTGTTTAAAGAGCATGCCTATGATAGCAAAGCTGGACGTAATGGGCAACAAATGCCTTGTATCCAACGTTGAAATAACATAGAATATGAAGTCGCCTCGCATATCTAGGCATATCACGCTTGATAAGTCACTCGGAATATACAGGAGGACTAAATGATTAGACTCGTTACCGACAGCGCGTCCGATATACCACCCGAGTTTGAAAAAGAGCTGGATGTAACCGTAGTGCCGCTTCAAATACAGTTTGGTAACGAAACTTATAAAGACAGGGTCGACCTGAGTGCCGAGGAGTTCTACGACAAGCTGCAACACAGTTCCATTCTGCCATCCACTGCAGCTCCCGGTCCGGGTATATTCGCCGAAGTGTTTGACGAACTGGCATCAAAGACCAACGAAATTCTGGGTGTATTTGTTTCTCGAAAGTTAAGCGCCACGTATGATGCTGCGCTGCAGGGAATAAAGCTGATGAAAAGGAAATGCCGGGTGGAAATTGCCGATTCAATGTCTGGCATACTGGGAGAAGGAATACTGGTTATCGAAGCGGCTAACAGAGCGAAAACCAGTGTCAGCCTGGATGAACTGATTAGTTTTATATCGGAAACCATCCCCAAGATACACGTTAGAGTAACCCTTGACACCCTGGAATACTTGGCCAGAGGCGGCAGGATTGGTAAGGTGCAGGCTTTCCTCGGCTCTATGCTCAAAATGAATCCGATATTGGGTCTTAAAGACGGTGTGGCTTTTCCTGCTGCCAGAGAGAGGTCCCGGGCTAAGGCGACCGAATGGCTGATTGACTTTGTATCCCATTTCAGTAAAGTAAAGGCTATGGGTGTGGAGTACGGGACTAATCTTATCGAGGCAAAGGCATTCGCGGCGCGTCTAACTTCGATTTTTCCGCAGGCTACCATGTATATGTCGAATGTTAGTCCGGTTATCGGGACGCATACCGGGCCTAATTTGTTAGGTTTAACTGTTCTGGAAGGCTAGTACAAGCAGGGACTACAGGAAGTACCCTTCTAACGGACTTCCAGACCTATACTGTAAAGCACTACTTCTCTTACCCACGTGTTATGCCACTCGTCGCCGCGATTTTCTGTATAAGCACCTAACGGGGCCGATATTTTTTATAGCAGGCTTCGGCGACAATATTAGAAATCGTTGTTTGGGTTATGACCTCGTGATATACTGGGGCGTCGGGATAATCATGTCTCTGGATCTATCAAAAATAATCGGACAGATTGTGAACCTGGCTGCTAACTTGAAGCAGAAGGAGGCACAGAGGCGGTCAAAAATAAGGCATGCCGTGGATGCTCTGGCGTCGGCTGCTGCCGATATAAATGCCTTGAAACAAAAAGTAGAATCGAGCAAAACGACCTGGCTGGTGGCGGGGCCAAAAGAGAGCATCGACCTCCGGCAGCCCGCAAAAGAATGTTCCACCGATTACATAGCTGTGGCAAGCGATGGTTCTCACATAGACGTGGACCGTCATCAATCGGCCCATTGTTTTCTTATTAACATCGGCATAGCCGAGTTACAGTATGGATTCAATCCAGGCGCTGAACTGCTCAGCGTACCGAAGCTATACTTTAGAGACGATGAAGTGGTTATTATGTCCGCGGACGGACGCATAGTCCCGATTGAGGGACAGCTCCTTGGTATAAAGCGCAGTATCGAGGAATGCCGTATGCTAGTCGATAGGTTGGAAAGGCCGGAATCGTCGCTGCCTATAATTATGTTGCTCGATGGTTCCCTTATATTATGGAGCTTGGCCGAGCAAATTTACCCTGATTTTGTAGTTAATGAGTTGTTGGTTAATGGATTTTTAAAACACCTGGACAAAATTAGACGGTTCGGTCCAAGACCCCTCTTGGCCCTGGCAAGTTATATTAGTTTTCCGCGCAGCACGGAGGTGATTAATCTGCTGAGGCTGGCCACCTGTCCGCATCAACAAGTGGACTGTGACCAGTACTGTTCGGGGAAATTTTCTACGAGGGAATGTGACAGAGTAGGCGGCATACTGGACCGTGAACTTTTTACTTACCTGTTAGCTCCGGGAGAAAGGTCGGCAGTGTTTACCAGCCGCTCTTCTGTTGTTACCAGGCACTATGAAGCCAACGAAATTAACTTTTTCTACGTCAGGCTGGATAGGGAAGTGGCCCGAATTGAAATTCCATTATGGGTAGCTGAAAACGAAAAGCTGCTTGAGCTAACACATTCCGCCATTCTTGACCAGTGCCGAAGAGGATTGGGATACCCGGTTGCTCTGAGCGAAGCTCACGAGCAAGCAGTGGTAAATGTCGGAGACCGGCAGCAGTTCTGGAATCTGGTCGGGCAAGTACTGGGCGAAGATGGGATTTCAATGTCAAGCTCGGCCAAGAGTGAAAGCAAGAGAGCCAGATGGATATAGAACAAGCTAAAAGCCAAAAACCAAAAACCAAAAACCATTCGGAAAGGCGAATAGGAGAGGTTATTAAGGCAAGTAGTGCAGAGTTCGCCGCTCAATGTTATAAGCTTGATGAGGCACCGCCTCTAGGATGTCTGGTTAAAACTGAGGGTAAGCCGGGTGAAATTTACGGCGTTGTCTACGACGTGGAAACTCAAAGCCTGGAACCGGGTCGTCGTGTAGTGGCCAGGGGGGAGAAATTGGATTCAAAGGACGAGGTTTTTGCGGCCAATCCGCAACTGTCGCGGCTTCTATCAACCGATTTTAAGGTGATGGTGGTCGGGGAGGTTGAAGGGAAAAGTCGACACTACTATCTGCCGCCAACACCCGCCGCGATTCACAGTTTTGTCTATGTCTGTCAACCCGAAGAGGTCAGGGGTTTTACCGAGTCCTTGGATTTCCTCAGCCTGCTGATAAACGCTAAAATTTTGGTTCCGGTGGATGAAGTCATTGCCTCCTGCCTGCGGAATGCCAGCCTAACCCATCCCGACTCGAATGCATTTTTAGTTAAGGCCGGCAAAGAACTGGCACGCATGTTGAGTAACGATATTAATAGATTAAATTCTGTGTTGAAAAGGCTAAGGTAATGGCAACTGAAGAAGAACAGAAACGTTTAGGGGCTGTGGTTTCCGGCTCGCTTACTCAGGGCGTCGAAGTCAGGCTAGACGCCTCTATTTCGGTTGAAGACATGGCTGTGGGCAGGTACGTGGCGATTGAGGGCACCAAGCACCGTTTCTTTGGAATGATTACCGATGTCAGCCTGGAAACCGTAGACCCTAATGTGGCAGTAACGCCTCCTGATGTATCTGACCCCTTTATTGCCCAGGTGATAAACGGTACCACTACATATGGAAAACTCGAGGTGTTGCCCATGCTGACCATTGGCGGCGATGCTGCCAGTATTCTAGAAGGCCCTCAACCGGCGAAGACAGTGCCAGCCCATTTCTCTACTGTGAAGCTGGCTTCTCAACGTGATGTTGAGGTAGTTTTCGGCGCCGAGGATGAAAAGCGATTTTACGTTGGAACACCGCTTGATATGGAGACCAAGGTGTGTCTGGATGTGGCTGAATTTGTTAAGCGCTCGAATGGTGTTTTCGGCAAAAGCGGTACGGGCAAAACATTTCTCACGCGCTTACTTCTCGTCGGCATGCTACAAAAGAATGCAGCGGTTAGTCTCGTATTCGACATGCACAGCGAGTACGGATGGGAAGGTAAAACCGAAAAAGGCTATAAAGTTAAGGGTTTGAAGCAGCTATTTCCATCTAAAGTTGCCATTTTTACTCTGGATGAGGAAAGTTCCAAACGCAGAAGAGTAAACACCGATGTTGTGGTTAGAATCGGCTACAATGAAATCGAACCCGAAGATGTCGAGCTTCTACGTCAAACCCTCAACCTTACCGAGGCGTCCACTCAAACGATATATCAGCTAGCGAGAGAGTTCGGGGACAGTAAATGGCTGGAGACCGTGCTGAACCTGAATGAGGAGGACGGTAAACAATTAATATCGAGGCTGAATATTCATGACAGCACCTACCGCAACTTGCGGCGCGGTCTCGAAAACCTGCGGCGTTTTTCATTTTTGGTGCCCCATACCCGCGAAAATTCGGTGCAGCGCATACTAGATTACCTGGATAGGGGCATAAATGTAATACTTGAGTTCGGCAGGTTCGATGATTTCGCTGCTTACATCCTGGTAGCCAATCTACTGAGCCGGCGAATATACGCCAGATATCGGGAGAATGCGGAAAGGGAGATGGGAGGCGAGGTAGCCCCGTCCCGTCCCTTGGTCATAACCATTGAAGAGGCGCACCGTTTTCTGAATCCAGAGCTTTCGTCTCACACCATATTCGGTAGAATAGCCCGCGAAATGAGGAAATACAACGTAACCCTACTGGTAATCGACCAGCGGCCCAGTGGAATAGACGCCGAAGTCATGTCTCAGCTGGGGACTAAGATAACCTGTCTTCTTGATGATGAACGGGACCTGGACAGCGTGCTTACAGGAACTTCAGGTAAAAGCGAATTAAAATCAGTTCTGTCAAAATTAGAGACGAAACAGCAAGCCCTTATATTCGGCCACGCCGTGCCTATGCCGGTGGTGATTAAAACCCGGGAGTACGGCACCGCCGAGTCTTATAGGGAGCTCGGTTTTCTGGACGCGGCTGAACTTAAGAAAAAGACGCAAAAAGACATAGAAGATTTGTGGGCTTGAGGACGCGTTTTACTTTTTAGGAAACGGCCCTCTGCCGATCTTCATTTCGCCCTTGAAGTACAGGGAATAGGCCTCGTTTATCTTCTGGTTCCAGACTTTTTCGCCCTGCTGTTTTCTGAGACACAAACTATAGATTTTGATGTTATGTGGGAGGCGTTCCGCTCTGTCTGCACATGGTAAAAGTTTGGAGCAGGGAAACTCGGCGCAATCACAACAAAACTCCACGCCTTTATCCTGAGCACAGATGTATGTGGCACATTGCTCTCCGATAACCGGGCAATAGCCGATAACGGCCCTGCAGCCCTTACAGGTAGCCTTTTCAGGAGGAACATTCATTCGCTGCGACAGAGTGTCTCTCAATTTCTCGTCAGTCAACGCTTTGTTCAGCAGACAGAGGCCGCAGTGAATTCCACACGGCGCCGCAAGTCCGGCCTGGTCAGTCATTTACAGTTACCTCCTTTAATATGGGGACTCCCTGTATATCGAGTTTAAAGTTATTGACATAAGGTTTAACAAGCAGATAGGTCTTTCCGAAAAACAATGGCAAACAAGCCGCGTCATCGACAAGCTTCTGCTCGGCCTCCTGGTACATAAGCAATCTGGTGGCCTCGTCCTTTTCGATTCCGGCCTTGTCGAGCAGGGCATCGACGTCCGGATTACTGTACTTGCCCGTGTTGTATTCGGCGCCGGTATGAAACAGCGTATCCAGAAAGTTCTGGGGGTCGGCATAGTCTGCAATCCAGCCGCTGACGTACATCTGATCAACTTCCTGGTTTAGAACATAGTTAAATATCTCGGGTTCCAGCTGCCTTACACTTACTTCTACACCCAGGTTATTCTTCCAGTCCTGAATAGCGGCACCAAGATATTCGTCTATATTACCGCCGAGGCCGGAGTCGGTGATGGTAATGGGCGGCAAGTTGGCGACGCTGCCATATTTGGAACTGGCTATTAAGCTTTTGGCTTTCTCTACGTCGAAGTCGAGCCCCACCAGTTTGTCATTGTATCCCGGCAAGCTGGGGGGCAATATGCCGTCTGCTTTGTCCATAGAGTCCTTTAGAATGACTTTAATTATGCGCTCCTTGTCGATCGCGTAGCAGAAAGCCCGACGAACGTTGGCATCATCGAACGGAGGCTTCTGACTGTTGAAACCGATGTAGAAAAAACTCAGGTCGGGAAAAGTGTGAAATTCGTTGAGGAACGGACCTCGCGGGTCTGTTGCCCTGTCTAGATTATATTCATCGACTTGAGCTACATCTATATCTCCCAGTTCATATAATGCCATGGGGAGGCCGGCTAGCAGATGGAAAATAACTTTAACCTTGGCCGGTTGTCCGTAATAAAGTACATTCGGCTCCAATGTCAGTATCTGGTTCTGTGTCCACTCAGTTAGCTTGAAGGGTCCCGTCCCGTTGGGTTTCAGCCACCAATTGACACCCGACTCTACGTTGGCTTTATCGACAACAAAAGTGGCATGGTAGGTTAACTTAGACAGAAAAAACACCTTGGGTGCATCGATGGTTACCTTTAATGTGTGGTCATCTATTATCTGTACGCCGCTGATTTCAGTGGTTTTTCCATCCAGTACATTGGCTACACCGACGATATCACCCAGATAAGTGGCTGCGGTCTGCGAATCGGTCTTAGGCAGGCAAGCCCTCTCCCAGGAATACTTAAAATCGCTGGCAGTAACTTCTCTCCCATCCTGGAATTTCACCCCGTCCCGTAGAAAAAAAGTATAGGTCTTGCCATCGTCGCTTACCTGCCACCTCTCCGCGATATCCGGCTCAGGCTGTGCATCGGCCCCTGTGCGGACCAGACCGCTGAAGATTTGCCTTACATAGACCGTCGAGATCGATTCACTGGCTATTGCCGGGTCAAGCGTAATCGGGCCGCTGTCCCACAAATTGAGAGCTCCGGGTTCCCGAATTGTGGTGGATGTAGTGGTGGTCGTGGGCTGGCATTTAACAATGAACGGCAATGCAACTAAAGCACATACGATTGCACCAATTAAGGTAAAGTGCCAAATTTTCCTCATTTATATTTGCCTCAAACCAGATTTTTAGCCTTCATGCTCAGGTGTTCGTTGTCGCAGACAACTATGTGGTCGAGCACGTCTATACCGATAATTTCACCCGCCTCAATCAACCGCTTAGTCATCTTGATATCGTCTTCCGACGGCGTGGGGTCGCCCGAGGGGTGGTTGTGTATGAAAATCACAGAGGCAGCACTGGAAGAAATTGCTTCTTTAAACACCTCGCGCGGATGAACAATGCTGCAATCCAGGCTGCCGATGGAAACCACATTGGTCTTTATTAAATGATTTCGTGTATCCAGACATAAAACAAGAAAATGTTCTTTCTTCTTGCCTTTTAGCAAGGTCCTTGCCGTTTTAATAACGTCCTCCGGAGATTTGACTGTTAGTTTTGGAGCTTCTGCCGAGGAATTTTCCAGCCTTTTGCTCAGCTCGAAGGTGGCTTTAATTTGGGCGGCCTTAGCCGGTCCTATGCCGTTTATTTGTGTCAGCTCCTCTATTGTAGCGGAGGCTAAATTTTTTAAATTGCCGAACTTGGTCAATAGTTTCTGTGCAGTAACTATTACCGATTCGCCTTTGATACCCCGGCCAAGAATCACCGCTAGAATTTCCTGGCTGGAAAGAGCCTCGCTGCCAAGCTTTGATAGTCTTTCTCTGGGGCGCTCAGAAAGCGGCAGGTCGTGGACGGTGAAAGAGTTCTTCAATAAACCTCCTGTAATACGCATATCTGAGCCCACATAGAATTTTCTTTAGACTGGCTTGGTGTCTGACCGGTCACGTATTGCTGCCATAGTGCATCGAGTCCATCCTGGTCGAAACCATAGACATGAAGGAGTGCGTCATCATACGTATTCCCAACTTTGAATAAATTCAGAAGCTCTAGCACTTTGTCTCCACCGTAGTTTTGAATAAGGAAAGTAACGATGCTTTGGCTTTCAGCATATGACAGATAAGCCTCTGCCGGTATGGCCGAAAACGGGCTGGCTAAGCTGCGCACAGATATAAGGTTGTGTTGGGCTATTCCCTTTACCAGCACCGATTCCAGATAAGAATCAGGTTCACCCTGGGCATACATGGCTAAGCCTTCATCCAACCAGAAAGGTAGGACGGCACCATAGGGGCTGAAAGTTATTTGATGAGTTACCATATGGCCGAGCTCATGTGCCAGCGCACTTTTACCCCAGTCCAGATCACTTGTGGGAATACCGATTGCGATTATGCCGTATGCATAGTAAGAGAAGCCGCCCGACCATTCTTGCGGGAAGATCATGGCGCTGTGCAGGTCATTGGAGCTGGCATATATGTATATGCTCACCGGTTTCTCGAGATGGACACCCGTATCTTGTGCCAGTTTCTGCAACGTGTCCCCACCCGCCGCTAACAATTGATCAGCAAAAGATTGGCTACCTTGGTACCAGTAGATATTTAGTTGACCTGAAGTTGCGCTCTTCCACTGGTGGCGAAGATCGTCGAAACTAATTTTTTGCTTTTGGGTGGTGAGAATGTTGCCGGTGACATCCTCAATTGTCCACCAGTAGGTGACCGCGGCGCCAACCGGCAAGGAAGCTTTTCTCATATCCCAGACCCATTGTGTTTTCACTTTGGTGGAAGGCGTAAACTCAGGCCAGCCTTCATCCGTTACCTTAGCGTAGTTCATACTGTCAACTTGATAGTGCAGGCGCAATTTGACAATGTTATTTGGGCTCTCAGCAGTAATGCTGAACGTTAGAGCCGATGGGAAATATATCTGAGCTGAGCTGTCAACCAACGAAATTCCACTCTCGGCATGAGTAATGGAGGGAACAATAACCATTAGAGCCAGCATAACGGAGAGTAACCACTTACTCATTTTCCTACCCCCAGTCTGTAGCGCAGATATGCGGCGATAAAATCGTCGATTTCCCCATTGAGCACGGCGCCAGCGTTACTCGTCTCATATTTGGTTCGATGGTCTTTCACCATTTGATAGGGATGCAATACGTAACTTCTTATTTGGTTACCCCAGCCGGCTTCAATCCGCTCGCCTTTCAATTTGGACTTTTCCATCTCCTGTTCTTCAACCTTCTGTTCCAGAAGTCTTGCATAAAGCACTTTCAGGGCACTTTCCTTATTTTGCCGCTGTGAACGTTGACTCTGACAGCTGACCACCATGCCAGTTGGCAGATGTGTAATTCTAACAGCACTGCTGGTTTTTTGCATATGCTGCCCACCGGGCCCACTCGATCTGAACGTGTCTATTTTCAGGTCTTCCGGTTTTACTTTGATATCAATCTCCCCCTCGGCTTCAGGAAGTATCTCGACGAGAACGAAAGAAGTGTGGCGGGCATGGTCGGCGTCGAAGGGAGACAGACGGACAAGACGATGGACCCCATGTTCCGATTTTAAGTAGCCGTAGGCGTAGTCCCCCTTTATTTCTAACGTGGCACTCTTCAGACCGGCTTCTTCGCCGGGTGAGGTGTCCAATATTTCCGTTTTATGGTTATGCCGCTCAGCCCAGCGCAAATACATCCGGAACAGCATCTCAGCCCAATCCTGCGATTCGGTACCTCCAGCGCCGGCATGTATGGTCATGATGGCGTCTCGAGTGTCGTATTCTTCACTCAGCAGCAGTCTGGTCTCAAGCTCATCGAGTTCAGATGTCATCTCCTCAGCGCGTGTCTGTATGTCTTCCTTGAAAGACTCATCATTTTCGTTTATAGCCAGCGAAACTATATCAAGCAGGTCAGCAACTTCCTTTTCCAGCTTACGCCAGGTTTCCACTGTGCTTTTAGCGGCTCCAAGCTGGCGCATTAAAGCCTGCGCTCTGGCAGGCTCCTGCCAAAAATCAGGTTTGATAGTTTTAGCCTCGAGATTGGCAATTTGTTTTTCCCTACTGGGAATGTCAAAGACGCACCAGAATGTCCGAGATGCGCCGGTTCAGAGCTTCGAGAATATCTTTTTGTTCCTGCATGGATAGTCACTCCTTTTTCTTACTTTAGGGATCCTTTCGGGGAATGGAGCCAATCTCAGGTGAGACCGGATAAAATGGCCGCCATATTTCCGCCAGCTGCAAGATGAGCCAATCGAGCGGGTTCAGGAAGCCGATAACCGCAGCAGCACTCCGTTACCCATTTCACGGCTGTCATCAGGTCAATCTTGTGTCCTATAGATACATATATTGGTTTCGTGCCGGTTTTACTACGGAGTACAGCGCCGATGATTTCACCGTTATCTGTCAGTTCGGCGTAACTGCCTGCCTCTGAGTCAATGGGTGGTTCTAAACCAGACAACCGGGATTTAGCGCAACCTATAGTAGGCAGGTCTAGCAGCAGGCCCAGATGTGAGGCAATTCCGAAACGCCTTGGGTGGGCGATTCCGTGTCCATCTACAATTAACAGGTCAGGCTCGATAGATAGTTTCCGCCAGGCGGCTAATATCAGTGGGGTCTCTCTAAAAGACAGGAGGCCAGGGACGTAGGGAAAGTTAAGCTCGTCCTCAGCTGTCTTTATCTCACGAACGCGAAGCTCAGGATAATTGATGACGACTACGGCGGCCCGCGCTGTCTTGCGTGCCTGTCCGGATGATATGTCGACACCGGCGATAAATCTAGGTTTGATGCCATTGCTTTGCCGAGACACCTGGCAAGCTAGTTCGAGCTGTATCTGTTTAGCCTGATTTATGCCGATTTGCCAGTCGTGCAAATCCTTTATTTTCACATTACTGATTATAATAGCTGCTGTAATTAGAGGCAACATTAGCAGGAGAAGCGTATTGACAGTTTGGGTGAGTTTAGTGCATAATAGCCTACAAAAATTTCTCAAGGAGGCCTATCTAAATAGACAACCGATGGTGAAGATTAGATTGCGGAGGATTGGTACCAGGAATAAACCCATTTATAGAATGGTTGTAACCGATGAACGTTCACCTCGTGACGGTAGATTTATCGAGATCATCGGACATTATAATCCTTTGATGGAGCCCACAAGCTTTGATGTTAATGAAGAAAAAGCGCTTAAATGGCTTAAGTCTGGGGCTCAGCCTACGGAAACCGCCTTGCGCCTGCTGACTAATGCAGGTGTGATGGCAAAATTCAAGCCGACTGCCGAAAAGAAGGTACGGGCGGCAAAACCGAAGAAGAGAAAGAGCAAAGCCGGAACCAAAGCCGAATCAACTGCGGAGGAGTCATCATAATGAAGGAGCTAATAGAGTACATCGCTAAGTCTATTGTTAATGCGCCGGATGACGTACGGGTTACCGAAGAGGCTGATGATAAAAGTATGGTGGTAGTGAAACTTGAAGTTGCCGCAGACGATAAGGGCAGAGTAATCGGCCGTCAAGGACGTGTGGCGGAAGCTATGAGGACGCTGCTCCGTGTAGTTGCGACTAAAGAAGGTGTCCGGGTCAGGCTCGAAATATTATAGTTTACCTACATAACCTAACAGTCACTCCCCGGCAGCAAGAGTATTGCTGTTATTTAGAAGCCAGAAATTTATCTTATCTGGGATTTCCGACGTCTTCTCTCCACTATCTGAAGGCGCATAAGAGCCCGCAGAAGTGCTGCTTGAGTCTGAGCTACATCTACTTCGGGTTTGCGCGCTTTTAGCCCTTCTTCAGCCCGTCGTTTCGCCGCCTCAGCACGTTCTATATCGATTTCGTCGGCTCGCTCACAAGCGTCGGCCAGGACTATAATTTTCTCGGGGCGGACTTCAAGGAAGCCGCCGGAAACAAATAGATAGATTTCCTGGCCGTCTTTCCTTACCAGAATTTCTCCCGGCTTGAGAATAGTGATCAACGGAGCATGGTGAGGCAATATACCGAGTTCACCCTCAACGCCCGGTGCGACCACCGTATTGACCTCGTCGGAATAAACCTGGCGTTCCGCGGTTATAATTTCAAGTTTTATTGTCATTATGCCTCTTCAAGTTTGCCCGCTTTAGCTACCGCTTCTTCTATGGTTCCCACCATAAAGAATGCAGATTCGGGGAGCTGATCGTGTTTTCCGTCAAGAATTTCCTTGAAACCGCGAATAGTCTCTTTGATCGGCACATATTTGCCTTCCGTATTGGTGAAGGCTTCAGCCACGAACATAGGCTGAGACAGAAATCTCTGGATGCGGCGAGCTCTCTGGACGGTCACTTTGTCCTCATCGCTTAGCTCTTCCATACCCAATATGGCTATGATGTCCTGCAAGTCCTTATAACGCTGCAAGACCTTCTGTACGCCTCGGGCTACCTGATAATGCTCTTCTCCAACCACCTGAGGATCAAGGATACGGGAATAAGAAGCCAGCGGATCGACGGCAGGATAGATACCCAGCTCTGCAATCGACCGCTCCAGCGAGATTACGGCATCGAGATGCCCGAAGGTGGTGACAATTCCTGGGTCGGTATAGTCATCGGCAGGCACATATATGGCCTGGAAGGAGGTAATGGAGCCTCTCTTGGTGGAGGTAATCCGTTCTTCCAGTTCGCCAACGTCTGTAGCCAGCGTTGGCTGATAGCCGACTGCTGAAGGCATCCTGCCCAGCAATGCAGATACTTCCATGTTGGCCAGGATATATCTATATATATTATCGATAAACAGCAGGACGTCCTGACCTTCGGCTTCACGAAAATGCTCAGCCATGGTGACTCCCGTTAAAGCTACGCGGGCTCGCACACCGGGCGGCTCATTCATTTGCCCGAAAACCATCATCGTCTTGTCCAGCACACCGGAGCGTTTCATTTCCAGCCACAGGTCGTTACCTTCTCTGGACCTTTCTCCGACACCTGCGAAGACGGAGAAGCCCCCGTGCGCAGTGGCAATGTTGTGGATTAGCTCCTGGATGATGACCGTCTTGCCGACGCCAGCGCCGCCATAAGCACCGATTTTACCGCCCTTGGTGAACGGCGTAATCATATCTATAACTTTTAATCCCGTTTCCAGCATCTGAATTGAGGTTTCCTGTTCTTCCAAAGGTGGAGGAGGACGGTGTATCGGCAATCGTTCTTTGGTTTTGATGGCACCGAGATCGTCCAGAGGCTCTCCGAACACATTAAACAGCCTACCTAGGGTGGCCCTGCCTACCGGCACTGAAACTGACGCTCCGGTATCAATTGCCTCGACACCTCTCTGTAATCCGTCAGTAGGAGATAAGGCCAGGCAGCGGACCCAGTTGTTGCCTATGTGATACTGGGCCTCGAGTACTATCTTGGCGCCGTCCTGATTAATCTCAATGGCGTTGTAAATGGCCGGCAAAGCTTCCGGCGGGAACTCGACATCGACCACGGTTCCGATTACTTGAATAACTTTACCTTTGTTCATAGTCTCATCTCCTCTAATGCAGGCTTTCAACGCCTCCGGTGATGTCCAGGAGTTCTGTGGTAATCATCTCCTGACGTGCCTTATTTAAAATCAATGTCAGCTCTTGCATAACATCATTGGCGTTGTCAGTAGCGCTGCGCATGGCTACCATTCGGGCTGATTGTTCGCTGGCAATAGCTTCCAGAATTGCATGATAAACTCTCATTTCCACAAAACGTGGCAGCAATTCGTTAAGAACGAAAGCCGGATCTGGCTCGTAAATATATTCTTTTGTCTCGGTTTTAGGTATCGGTGCCGGCTCAATGGGCAACAATAACTCGAGAGTGGGATTTTGCACCATCGTGGTCACGAATCTGGTATAGGCCAGGTAAACCTGGTCGACATATCCGCTGCTGTAATCATCGGTGATAATGCGGGATATGGGCAACGTGTCGAGCATAGCAGGACGGTCGCTTATTTTAGTAAACTCGGCTCTAACATCCTGCCGCTGCCGATACATAAAGTCGCGTCCTTTTTTACCGACTGTAACCAGGGTTATAGGTGTTTTCTGATCCAGAATAAACCGGCCGGTGAGACGGTTCATATTGGCATTCAATCCGCCGCATAAACCCCTGTCAGATGTAATGTGAATGACCGCTATTTTGTTTACCTTTCTCTTCTCCAACAGTGGGTGAGTCACATTGTCACCGGATGATTCGGCAGCAAGATCGGCTATAACCTGTGTTATTTTGTCGCTATAGGGTCGTCCGGCCAGGGCCTGGTCCTGGGCGCGCCTCATCTTGGTCGTGGCAATCATCTCCATTGCCCTGGTTATTTTGGCAGTATTCTGAATGCTGCGTATTCGCCGACGAAGAACGCGAGTACTAATCATTTTATTCCTTTAGTAGCTAGCGCTTTTTTTGAACTCCGCAATAGCTTTCTTCAATAACTCTTCGGTTTCAGGTTTTATAATTTTATCGGTGTTAATAAGCTTGCCTATATCAGGGTGGCTTGTTTCCATAAAGTAGTGAAATGCCTGCTCGAAAGCAGATATCTTGGCTACAGGCACATCATCCAGATGGCCGTTGGTCGCTGCGTACAGTATGGTCACCTGTTTGTCTAATGACATTGGGCTGTATTGAGGTTGCTTGAGTACCTCGGTGACGCGCTGTCCACGATCCAACTGAGAACGCGTAGCTTTATCCAGGTCGGCGGTGCCGAATTGAGCAAATGTGGCCAGCTCCCGGTACTGTGCCATGTCCAGTCTGAGTTTGCCCGCTACCTGTCGCATGGCCCTGGTCTGAGCATTACCGCCGACACGTGATACAGAGATGCCGGTATTTAGAGCCGGGCGAATACCGCTATTGAACAGGTCTGTTTCTAGATAAATCTGACCGTCGGTAATAGAAATAACGTTAGTTGGAATATAGGCGGCCAGGTCGCCAGCCTGAATTTCGATTATAGGCAGGGCTGTCAGTGATCCTCCTCCCAGTGCGTCAGATAACTTGGCGGCTCGCTCCAGGAGACGACTGTGGAGGTAGAAAACGTCACCGGGATAAGCCTCACGGCCGGGTGGCCGCCTGAGAATCAAAGAGATTTGTCGATAAGCCCAAGCATGCTTGGTCAAATCGTCATAAATAACCAGGGCGTCCTTACCGGTTTCCATAAATTCTTCGCCGATGGCACAACCCGAGTAAGGAGCCAGATATTGCAAGGAGGCAGGGTCCGAGGCATTTGCCGCGATTACAATGGTGTAATCCATGGCCCCGTATTTCTTAAATATGTCTATTACCTGCGCTACCTTGGAGGTTTTCTGTCCGATGGCAACGTAAATACAGATAAGATCCCCGCCCTTCTGGCTGATTATCGTATCGATGGCAATGGCCGATTTGCCAATGGTGCGGTCGCCGATGATAAGTTCTCGCTGTCCGCGGCCGATAGGGATTAAGGCGTCGACAATCTTGATACCCGTATGGACCGGTGTATTTACCGGCTGTCTCATGACGACGTTTGGCGCCACCCTCTCTACCGGTCTGGTCTTTTTGGTTTTTAGTGGTCCTGCCTCGTCCAGTGGATTGCCCAGCGGATCGATAACGCGCCCGATGAGACTATCGCCCACCGGGACTTCGACTACCCTGCCGGTGCTGCGGACCTCGTCTCCTTCTTTAATGTGACTGTAATCGCCGAGAATTACGGCGGCTACGTTGTCCTCTTCAAGGTTGAGTGCTAGGCCCATCACACCGTTCGGGAACTCTAGCAACTCGTTGTATTTAGCTCCTTGAAGACCGTGGATACGCGCCACGCCGTCTCCTACTTCGATTACCGTTCCTACATCTATCATGCCAACGGTGGAGCCAAACTGCTTTATCTGCTCCTTAATTACAGAAACTATGTCTCGACTGCCTGTTGTCATATTCGTTCACCCCCTTAGGGAACTTATTTTCTGGTTTCGGCTAACCTCTTCTTCAAAGTTTGTAACCGATTACGGATACTCCCGTCTATCATGCTATCGTCAATTCTGGCGATGAAACCGCCAATAATATCGGGGTTGACTTGGACATCCATGCTCACTTTGGCACCCACCACAGATTCTAGGTACTTTCCCAGTTTCTCTGCCTCGGTAGTATCCAGTGGAACAGCCGTGGTGACTTCGGCTCTTTTAATTCCGTAGTGCTCGTCGACCAGGCGGCTGAATTCCTCTGAAATTTGGCCCGCAATTCTAAGTTTTCCCTTGGAAATGAGCAAATAAACGAGATTAAGTACCATCGGGCTCGTTTTGCCTAATTGCTCTTCTACAAGTTTTTTCTTAAGGTCAAAAGGAATCTTTGGATTCTCTGCCAGCCCGTCGAATTCTTCGTTCTGCATAAGTTTGGCGACCTTGATCAAGTTGGATTGCCAATCCTTGAGTTTATTGCTCTCCAGAGCAATTTCGAAGATTGCTTGAGCGTATCGTTTAGCAGATGTTGTAACCGGCATTTGATTACTGCTTTCTATTTCTTTTTTAGGGCAGCGCTTTCCTTTAGCACGTCGTTGATGATCTTCTGGTGTTTCTTTTTATCCAGTGTCTCGTTGATGACTTTTTCTGCAGCCAGAATAGCGATGTCAGCGAATTCAGCGCGCAGATCTTCGACGCTTTTTTCCCGTTCTCTCTGTATTTCGGCTCGGGCTTTGGTTATCAGCGATTCAGCTTCCTGGCGCGCGCTTTGCCTGGCCTCTTCCTTTAACCTTTCTCCTATCTGAGATGCCTGAGCTACCACGTTTTGCCCTTCTTTGCGTGCAGTTTCCAAATGGGACTTTATTTCTTCTTCGCTCCGCGCTGAATCCTGCCTGATTTTTTCAGCCAGCTCCATGCTTTCCTTTATCTTAGTCTGTCTGTCATTGAGCATCTTAACTATGGGTTTGTATGCGAACAGACTCAATATGACAAATAAGATAGCGAAGTTAACAAGAAACGCTATTAACAACGCCCCATTAATTCCAAGACTTCCAAGAGCTTCCATATATCACTCCGATCTTTATGAGCGACTTTCTACATCGAGAATGTCTAGTTTAAGATTATCGCTGCTTGTGCCTTTAAGTTCAGGCCAGCATGAATGCGATAATGATAAAGCCCATGGCTATTATGACGCCACTAACGATGGCCGCTCCGATAAGAGTACCTATAAAACCCGGTAAACCGCCTTCTTCCATTTTTATCTCTCCTTGTTATCCCAAAAAGATAAGTAGAATTGCCACTACCAGGGCATAGATTCCGATGGCCTCAGCGAAGGCGCCGATCAGAATCATGTTGGTCAGGATTGGGCCTCTGGCTTCGGGATTGCGCCCGAGGGCCGACATAGCGCCAAAGCCAATGAGCCCCAGCCCTATACCAGGACCTAGCATACCCAGCCCTCCGGCCAGTCCCGCAGCCAACATTTTCATAGTTTCTGGTGTCATCTTCAGCCTCCTTATTAATTTGCATGCTCCGGCTCCTCATCGTGAGAAGCCATGGCAATTACGCCAAATACAAGTGTTAAGCCGGCGAATATTAGTGCCTGGACAAAGCCGACCAGCAATTCGAGCCCGTAGAAGACTACAGATATGGCAAATGGTACGACGAATGTGATGACCAACAGCAGTATTTCACCGGCGGTCATATTGCCAAAAAGTCGGAAGGTAAAGCTAATTATACGAATGAAGTGGCTCAGTATTTCTATGAAACCCACGAATATATTGATGAAGCCAAACATTATGCCGCTCATCGCCGCTTTTATCTTGCCTTTAAATAAACTGGCAAAACCTTCACGTAGCGGAGCAAAATTGAAAAAGTTTTTAGAGTAATTGCGAGCACCGAGGGAACGTAACCCCCAAAACTCGACAAAACCAACGGAAATGAGGGCGATAGATAAAGGAAGGTTAATATCCGTATTGGCAGCCCGCAGTATGGGCACAATAGTACCGTGCTCGTCGATGCCTATAGTGTTAAATATCGGTAATAGTGCTAGCAAGGCATTGGTCAATACGTAAAGGAAGATGGTGGCCATCACTGGAAAAATTATGCGCCCGTTCTTTTCTCCGGCCACGCCCGTAACGAAGTTGGACAGGGACTCTATGATAAATTCAGCAAAGTTCTGGAGCCCTCCCGGTATCAGTTTCATCTTACGGGTGGCAAAATAAAATAACAGGCCCAAAACAATTATTGTTAACCAAGAAGCGATAAGAGTATTCGTAATCGTAAAAAAGGATGAGACGTGCACTATGCCCTCTGCTGGTAGTTCAACTTCGGGCTTGGCGACGGCGAGGAAACTCGGAGGTGTAATGTGGAATAGAGCCGAGCCGACTGGCCCAATCAGGAGTCCAGCAATAACCAGGGCGAAAACAATGATACCGAAAATGACCGCGATTTTAATCGAGCAGCCGCATCCCATGCTCTATTTCGGCTCCTTGTACTTTTCTTCCTGCTCTTTTTGCTCCGTGTAGAAGCGACGAAGCATACGGTAAACACCGTAGGACATTAAAATGGTACCTATGCCAAAGCCGATAAGAGTAAAGAGGGGACGAGTGTTAAATCTTTCGGCGCTATCAAGCCAGTAACCTACCAAGGTGGGGATGAGGACGCTAAGGGCAACATACCATCCGATATTAAAGACGAGCCACATAGGCCTGGCCCACTCCCTGGATGATGGTTTATCAGGTTTAGGCTGTTCCGCCATGTAGTAGATGTTCTCTCGAACTGAAGTCATAACGCCATTTCTGCAATCTGCTTCAGTGTAGCCCAGCGATTGTGTAACCGGTTTGATGCCCGTGGTAATCTAACAAACTGCAGAATGGCTGTCATCGACCTTAGGACTAATTTTATATGTACTTAAAGACGATTTCGGAAATATATTTAACCAAAGCTTACTATCCTTGGGTCCTTCCAGCAATAGCTCATCGGCTATGTTCAGGTAAGCAATTGCATCGAAAGATAGGTTATGCAGGGTAATTTGCTACATATCGGCGTTATATCAGGACTTCCGCTTACCTAAATCGTCCAAATTAAGGGTATTAATGAAATCCTTCAAGGGGCCTGATAGCTTCTTTAACTCCTGCTCATCAAGGCGCTTGCCCTTGGCACCGGGTTTTTCGCCATTTTTATCAGATGCCAGGAGCTTTCCGGTATCCCGGTCCAGAATGATGCCGGCCTTATCGAGCACCGCTTCCTCTACATAAAGGGGTACCGCGGCTCTTACCGCTAAGGCGATAGCATCGCTTGGCCTGGAATCAAGTTTTATCTTGCTCAGTAGCCATTGGCTTGTACCCTTATCGAAACGGAGGACAAAAACCAAGCCATCTTCCCCTGCACCCTCAATGAATTTGTCGCCCGATTCCTGCCATTCGCCGGACAATTCGAGTTTGTATTCCTTTCCCTGCCAGATAATGGACATCTTTGAACCATTGGTGTGCCCACGTTTTGAACTACCCTCGGATGCAAATTTTACGCCGACGGGTTTGGGAATTTCGGAGGACTCGAATACTATCTGGGCAAAAAACGTATCCTCACGCAGATCATTTACTACAACCTTGCTGACCACGGTTCCGGATGCCGATTCAAAAGCGTAAATGGTGTTTTTCAACAGGTCGTGTGTCATCGGGCGTGGCAAATTAACGTTCTGCAATTTTATGGCTATAGCGTCTGCCTCTGCCGGACCAATCCAGATAGGCAGATAGCGGTCCGCTCCTTTTTCCTTGAGAATTACTACGTGCTGATAGTGCAGCTCGCTTACCCGAATACTATCAATTGTCATCTCAATCATTAGCGCTTCCTCCCGCATCCTAAGCAAAGTAATTGTACTCTAAGGCATTTTTACTGTCAATTTGCTTCGGCCACATATGTTACGTAGAATATTGAGGGAAAATTCTAGCGGAATAATGGGTTTGGTGGACATTTGAAAGTACTTTTACAACGTGTTACCGGTGCTTCGGTAAGCATCAACAATGAAGTCGTTGGGAAGATCGGTGCTGGCATGGTGGTGTTAGTGGGTGTGGCTCGGGAAGATACCGAAAAGGACGCCGCTTATTTAGCCGACAAGATAGTTAATATGCGCATATTTGCTGATGAGACCAGTAAGTTCAACCTCTCGGCGCAGGAAATTGGAGGCGAGATTCTTATTGTGAGCCAGTTCACTTTACTGGCGGATACGCGGAAAGGCCGCCGTCCCAGTTTTGAAACAGCGGCGCCGCCGGAAGAGGCAGAAGCCCTGGTTAATTTCTTTATTGAACGTATTCGTAAAACCAGCCTCAAGGTAGAGACGGGAAAGTTTCAGCAACATATGGTAGTTGAGATTCATAACGACGGGCCGGTGACCATCGCATTAGACAGCCGCGATAAAATTCACTAGCAGCAAACCTTTGCTAATGCAATTAGTTGCAAATAGGTGTGCAATACGCTAAAATACTGCCATGAGTTGCGCTCAAGCTCTTAAACAGATGGGATACCGGCTGACGCCGCAGAGAATAATGGTGGTCGAGGCCTTGCATGATACAGATAAACATGTCAGCGCCGAGGACATATTTGCCAGGGTAAGAGCCAAATATCCTTACGCAAACATTTCTACTGTATATCGAACGCTAGAACTGCTTAAGGAACTTGGCCTCGTTAACGAGATTGAGTTAGGGGACGGTTGTGTCCGCTTCCATCCTGTGGAGAAAGGACGGCACCATCATCTAGTGTGCCAAAAATGCGGCACTATTATAGATCTGCCCGAATCAGAGCTGACACCTCTGGAAACCATACTGTCTGAAAAACACCAATTTAAGGCCGATCTTAAGCACACCGCCGTGTTCGGCCTTTGCGCTAAGTGCCAGAAAAAGGTGTAGCAGCCTTGCCTATTTATTTTTTTGAAGATAAGTGCAACAAGTTGCAATTGCGTTTCATTGATTAATCTGTAAACTCGGGGGTTCAAAATGCATATTCCAGATGGCTTTGTTAGCACACCCGTAGTAGCTGCGGGGGCGGCCATAGCAGCCGGAAGCATTGCTTACGCTGTTAAGGCTACCAGCAAGAAGCTGGGTGAAAAACAGATACCAATGATGGGTGTTCTAGCTGCTTTTATTTTTGCAGCGCAGATGTTGAATTTCCCTATCCCGGGCGGTACTTCAGGCCATCTCATCGGAGCCGCATTAGCGGCAATATTGCTGGGACCGTGGGCAGGAATACTTATTATGACCAGCGTTCTCCTGGTTCAAAGCCTCATTTTCCAGGACGGAGGGCTTCTTGCCTTGGGAGTTAACGTTGTCAACATGGGCGTTATTCCATGTTTTGTAGGCTATTATCTTTACAGGGGTGTAGTTCCGCTTTTTCACAAGCGAAAGCTGGGTGTAATGGTTGGCGGTGGTGTAGCTGGCTGGTTTACAGTTGTCGCGGCGGCTGTCCTGGCTGCTGTAGAACTGGCGGTGTCAGGCACCGTACCTTTGAATGTAGCCTTACCGGCGATGGCGGGCGTGCATGCTGTTATCGGTATCGGCGAGGGATTGATCACGGCGGCAGTACTTGCCCTGGTCCTGGCAGTTAGGGCGGATCTATTAGAATTGCAAAAGGCCTGACGGAGGTGGAATCTAAGATGAAATTTAAGTGGTGGTACGGTGCTCTGATCCTCGCCTTTATTTTAGCCGTATTATCTCCTTTAGCTTCTGCGTCGCCTGATGGTTTGGAGAAAGTTGCAGAGAATAAAGGTTTTATTGATCTGGCTCTGGCGCCTGTATTCAATATTTTCCCCGACTATGTTATACCGGGAATTCCTAATGAAGCCTTGGCCACAATTCTGGCAGGAATAGTGGGTACTCTTGTTCTGTTCGGCATTGGCTATGGGCTGGCCAGGCTGCTGCGGGCGAAAAAAGATGAAGCATAGCTTTATTGATGAGTACAGTCACTTAGATAGTTTTATCCACAGGCTTGACCCTCGGACCAAGCTGATTGCCAGTCTCGTATTTATTCTAGCGGTGGTAATAACTCCGACAGGTGCCTGGCAACTTTTTGCGGCGTATTTCGGCGTAGTAGTTATGCTGTTAGCTCTTTCTAAACTGCCACCGCTTTATGTTCTCAAGAGATCTCTGGTGATTTTCCCCTTTGTTTTGTTAATCGCGGTGTTCATTCCATTTTTTAAAGAAGGGCAGGTAGCGGGTAGCTACAATATCTGGCTGTGGAAAATCTCGGTAACTTATACGGGCTTGCTCATTCTGGCTAATGTAATTGTAAAGGCATGGCTGAGCATTCTAGCTCTTATTTTACTTTCGTCGACTACTAAACTCGATGACCTGCTAAACGGCTTAAGCCAGCTGGGCGTACCCAGGGTGATGATTTTGATAGTATCTTTCATGTATCGATACATTTTCGTACTGGCTGACGAGGTGATGCGGATAAAGCAAGCGCGCGATAGTCGCAATTTTGGTGGTAGCTGGTTACACCACATAAAAACTATCGGTAACATGTTGGGCACTCTATTTATCAGAAGTTATGAGCGGGCTGAGAGAGTTTACGCAGCCATGTTATCGAGAGGCTTCGAGGGCCAAATTCGCACGACGCATAAATTGAAATTCAGGCAAGCTGACGTGTATTTCGGTGCTGTTTTTAGCATGGTGCTTGTTGTATCGTATGTAATATG
>Ga0116202_10000175_pt1 | contig 33814 bp, 36 predicted proteins | sample LakKivw325mmetaG_FD_94479 | JGI IMG/M metagenome (GOLD analysis project Ga0116202, IMG submission 94479) | Anoxic lake water microbial communities from Lake Kivu, Rwanda to study Microbial Dark Matter (Phase II) - Lake Kivu water 325m metaG | ecosystem: Environmental > Aquatic > Freshwater >... | reverse complement strand
TATACAGGCCGCCGTGGGTGTCTTCCAGGATACGCCGGTTGGTATCAAGCATAGCCAACTCCGGCTCGGATGGGTGATCGACGGCGAAGGTGCGCCACAAAGAGCGACTGAGGGCCATGAACAGGGCGGCACTGGTGCCCTTATCGGTCACATCGGCGATCACCATCCCCAGGCTGCCACCTGGCAGGGGCAGGAAGTCGTAAAAATCTCCGCTGGTTTCATGGGCGGGCTCCAGCAGCACCGAAAGGTCATAACCGGGCAACTGGGGCAGGTTTTCGGGCAGCAGGCTCTCTTGCACCTGGCGGGCTTTTTTCAGCTCGCGGGTCATTTGTTGGTGGTCGAGCGTCTGGGCGCGCTGCCTGGATTGGATTTCGCCCAGCAGTCTTTCAGCGATATCCGGGAAATGACCCACCCCCATCTCGGTAAACTCCGAAATTACCTGGCGCAACAATTTTTCGGCTTTTTCCAAGTCTGCCATGCCAGCACGCTTCAGGCAAAGATATGCCCAATAGAGCTGGTGAATTGCGGCAGGCAGCCTGAAACCAATCTGCTGGTTGAGCTGCACCAACCTTTCGCTGGCTGCAACAGCTGCGTCCCAGTCCTGCCCGGCTGAAGCAATCTCCAGCTCGCATTCCAAGCTAAGACGCTCATCCCAGGATAATTTCCTTTGCACCATCTCAGCTTGCGCTTTACCCAGCCAGCTCCGGGCTTCCGCCAGCCTATCCTGGCGGGCGCGCAGCACCGATAGGCGTGCAAAAGCCCATATACGCTCATTCGAGTTACCGTGCTCTACGAGCTGTAAGGCCTCGTCCATCAGGCCATCGAGGATACTCAGGTCAGCGACCTCTCCCCAACGGTGCCTTTCTAAAATGATCCACGAAAGCTCATCCAGCACCTGCTCTATCGATTCTTTATTTTGCTGCTCACGGTATTCTTCCAGGCAGCGGTAAAACATGGTCACTGCTTCGTCCCAATTTCCGCGATACCAGCTCAGCACCGCGTGGATGAACTTTTTCACCGTGTAGTTGGGCAGAGGATTGGGGATCTGGGCGATGAGTGCATCGAGGCGGGGGAGCTCCTGCTCGATTTCTTTGAGCTTACCCGGGGCGAATAAACAGTTGATATAGCTGGTCAATCCTAAAAACTCTTCTGAGGCAACCCCGCGGAGCCTGGCGAGCTCGGCCGATTTTCGAAAATGCTCCATGGCAATATTATTATCACCCTCATATGTGCGGATCATGGTTCCCAGGTTGATGTGGGCACGGACGGCCACCTGCAACAACCTGTGAACCTCCGCCAGCTCAATTGCCTTCTGCAGAGCTGCCAGGGCTTCATCTGGCGGAACTTCGCCAAGGATGCCCAGCGTGGCCAGGGCATCAGCCTGAACATAGACCGTGTTAAGCTGCTCGGCCATGGCGAGGGCCTGCCTGCATAAGGGTAATGCCTTATGCGATTCTTCGTTGAAGTAATAGGCTCGAGCCGTTTCATGTAATAAATTAGCTTTACCCTGGCTGTCAGGAGCATGCTGAACCAGCTCCATCCCCTCCAGGCAAGCCCGTAAGCCAGCCGGGCGGTCTGAGGCGAACCACAGGACGCGTCCGAGGCGAGCATACAAGCGCGCCACGCCATCCCAATCACCTGCCGAGCGATAGGCATCGATGCCGCTGCGGAAGACCTGTGCGGCTTCAGCGAAGTGATTTTGCCGGTAGAGTGCCTCTCCCAGGCCGGAATACACCCAGGCAAGTTGCGACCGTTCACAGCATTCCAGGCTCAACGCACTGCGATAGTGCTGCTCGGCCTCCTGATTGGCATACACGCCCAGGGCTTTATCGCCGGCGATGATGAAATATTGCATGGCGCGCTGTTGCTCTCCGGCCTCTTTAAAGTGGTATCCCAGGACGGCCGCCAGCTCACTCGTCCGACCGGGATATAACCGCTCGATGGCATTCCCCACCGCCAGGTGCAGGCGTTTGCGGTCGCTTTCCAGCAGCGAGGCGTAGGCAGCATCCTGGACCATGGAGTGGCGAAAGAGATATTCCAGGTCCGGCTCAACCCTGGCCACCTGGATAAGACCGGCGGATTCCAACGTGCTCAAGCTGCTGTAGAGGCTCATATCATCCGCCTCCCATCACCTGCGAGAGGACCTTCACCGGAAAGTTCCTGCCCACCACCGAGGCCACCAACAGGGTGTAGCGGGCTTCAGGGGGCAACCGGTCGATGCGTGCCAGCAACAGCCCCTGCAGGTTGTCGGGGATATCCCGGTCTGAGATTGCATGTTTTGCCACCCAGGTATTTTTTTGGAAGACAATCGCCTGGCGATCGATAAGCATGCGGATGACTTCTTCCATAAATAAAGGATTACCTTCAGCTTTGTGTAGGATCAGCTTGCGGACTTTTTCAGGCAAGTTCTCAATGGCCAGCAAATTTGAAACCAGCGAACGGCTATCGCGCTCAGACAGGTTGTGTAGGTTGATTTCAGTGAGGCTATCTCCCAACTGCTCACGGGCGGCATTTACCAGCCGCCAGCCGGTTGATTCCCGTTCCAGCCTGCTTACCAGGCAGAACAGGATGGGCCCGCGGGAAACCATGGGCAGCAAGCGGATCAATAATTCAGTGGAGGCAGCATCCGCCCAATGCAAGTCCTCCAGCACCAGGATCAACGGGTTACGCTGCATATTGGCCTGGAGCAGCTGCTCCATCGCCAGCAGGTGTTGCATCTGTAATGCCTGGGGGTCGGGAATTTGCGAGCGATGCAAAGCCTCTCCTTCCAGCTTCAACATCAACATGTGCCCCAGGTACGGGTAGATATCCATTGACTTCTCGCCAAACAAGCGCTGCAGGTAGGACTGCAAGGCAGCCCGTGTTTCCGGCTCGCTGGAGCTGTTTCCCACGCCAATCATGTTCTTCAGCAGGTCATTCACCAGCTGGTAAGCCAGACCCTGCTTATAAGAGACACAGCGCCCGGTCAGCCACTGCCTGCCCAGGGGGGTACCGTCATCGCCAGAAAATCGCCTGCCGACGGCATCCTGCCACTCCTGGATCAGGCGGGTCTTGCCCATGCCGGGCTCACCCAACACCACCACTGCCCTGCCCAAGCCGGCCTGGACTGCCTCACACGACAGCATGAGGGTTGCAAGCTCCTTATCGCGCCCAACCATCGGGCTTGCCAGGTCTGCAAAGCCACGAGCGCGGCCCTGCACTGCCCTGGCTGACAGCACCTGGTAGACCTGCAAGCGGCTAGCCATCCCTTTGACCTCGATGGCCTCGCGCGGAAGGCAGTCGAAGTAGGGAGATATGAAACGATAGGTATTTTCAGTGACCAATAAGTGCATGGGCTGGCCCGAGAACTTGATGCGGGAGGTGAGGTTGATGGTGCCAGCATCGGCAGTGTAATCGTAGGTGAGGTCATCTGCCAGGGGGCCAATGACCACCGGCCCGGTATTGATGCACACCCGCATGGCGAAATCAATGGCGCGTGACTGCTTGAGGTCCTGTGAATAGGAGCGAATGGCAGCGATAATTTCCAACCCGGCTTGCACTGCCCGCTGGGGGTCATCTTCGTGAGCCACCGGGGCGCCCAAAAAAGCCAGGAGTGAATCGCCCAGCAAGCGGGCAAGGCTGCCTTCATAACGATAAATGACCTGGGTGATACGGTCGAAGGCGCGATTGATCACCTCAGTCCAGGTTTCGGTGCCCAGCAGCTGGACCAGCCGTGTAGAGCCCACCACGTCTACGAGCAGGCAGGTGATTGTGCGCTGCTCGCGCAGCGAGCCCGAGCGCCTGGCAGCGCTCAGCCTGGCTTCGGAAAGCATTTTTTGGGCAAGGGCGCCAGGGGTTTCAGCCGCCAGCCTGACCAGGCGACTGGCATCGGCTGCATTACGCGGCTGCACGGGCTGCCCGCAATGCATGCAGAAAAGCGCGCCGGGGGCAAGCTCCGACTGGCAATTGGAGCATTTCAACAGCAGCTCCTGCCCGCAATTCGAGCAAAAACGGGCAGAGTCGGGGTTAAGTGTCTGGCAATGAGGGCAAACCGCCATTCCGGGCTCCTGGTTGGGTCAGGTTGGAAATCGAGTTACTGCCCTCAATTCTATCATCTATTGAAAATCGAGCAAATGAGCAAGGCGCGATGCCAATGACAGCCCATGCCCATATATGGATGCCGCAATTATTCCCCTTGCGGGTCAGCCACCCCATTCTTACTCACCACCGCCCAGCGGCTCAGCTTATAAGGGGCGTAATTCCGCTCCTCCACCTTAAATTCACTCAAGATGGATTCCCATTCCTGGTCGTCTACAAAGCTAATCCTGCCGGTGGTGGTCATGATATACGCCCTGGCGCCGTGCTTGAGCACGCGCTTGATCTCGGCAACGGCGGCAGCATGGTCTTGGGGAGCCATGCAGCAAATCAAGCCGTCAGCCAGGACGAAATCCACCGAGCCATCTTGAATGAAACCAAGGCTGGCTGCTGATGAAGCGTGGGCCTCGATATTCTGGTAATTCATGCGGGCGGCTTTCTTCGCCACGTAGCCAGCGGCTTTTTCATCCGAGTCAACCGCATAGACGCGGCCTTTCTCACCCACCTCATCAGCCAGCGGAAAGGTATAAAAGCCGGGGCCGCATCCCAGGTCTGCTACCACGCCATCTTGTTTGACGTGCTGGCTATACTTGCTGGGGTTGCTCGCCAGCCTGCGGATGAAATTATTCAACAAAATCACCGGGAAATGCCGGTCGCGATTTAGTTTCTGATCTGTCATTATTCCTCTTTGGTATTTTGATCCCGATTCCGTTGGAAAAAAAACCAGCGATGACCTTCGGGATCTTCAGCCCGGTAACGCCTGCCGGATTCATCATTTTCGATCTCAGACAGGATGGTAGCGCCGGCGTGCTTCGCCTGGGTGAAGTGTGCCTGAAGGTCATCTACATATACCAGCACGCCATCGATCATCCAGGGGACCGCTGACCATTTCCGGGCGGGTTCGCAATTTTCACGGTGGTGCCTGGGACTTTCATAAGAGGGAGTGGGTGTGGCCAACTAAACTGACAGAATTTCCACCCTCCAATAGGCGGGTGAATATACCGCAGGCCATTTTTCCCGTACCGATAATCGTGACATCCATACTTTACCTCCTGTTGAATATCACTAAATTAGATGCACAACTCGAGAGGCTGGTGGCAAAAAATTAGTAAAAAAAATGATGGGACGGGCCTTTTGCAGAAATGGTTGTTATACAGGGTGAAATGGTGCGCCAGCTGCCGATATTTGGGGACTGGAGGCTGTGTGTAGGAGCAAATATTGGTATATGAACAACTTCACTACGCCGGCTCAGGTTCGCTCCAGTGGTCGGAACTCACCAGCTCGTCCAGCCCCTTGCGGCTGCGGCTCAACAAGCGCTCGCGTGAGGCCTGATCGTAGCTGCCTTCCCTGGGGTAAGCCAGGGGTGTGGCAACCACGATGCGCACATCCTCCGGGATGTGCAGCACCTGCTTCACGCGGGTCTCATCGAAGGCGGTCATCGGGTGGGTGACCAGGCCCAGGTCGGTGGCGGCCAGCAGCATGTTGCCCACCGCCATGCCCACATCGAAAAGGTAATACTCGCGGCCATCGCGGATGATATCATCCATCGCCCGGGCGCACACAAAAAGGATCACCGGCGAATCGAGGATGACCTGGTTGGATTCGGAGAAGGCAGTGGTGACCTGCTCAATCACCTGCCTGTCTTGAACCACGATAAAGCGCCAGGGCTGGTTATTACGCGCCGAAGCCGCCATGCGGCCGGCATCCAGAATGGTGTTTATTTTCTCTTTTTCCACCGGCTTGTTGGAAATATGCATCTTCAGGCTGCAACGCTTGGATATGGTATTCAAAGTTTCCATAATGCCTCCTCGATATATATTAACAGGATTATCATGCGTCTGAGACTCCAGGCACCCAATGGATGGCGGCTGCCCACTCTTCGGCTGCCAGGTAGACCAGGTCTACGGCGGGGTCTTTCACATCAGTATAGACTTCCCGGTTGGGCAGGTTCTGAGCCAGGCGCCGTTTAAGCTCAGCATAGGCTTCAGCGGTGGCGGGGTGAGCGCGCAGGTAATCGCGAAACAGCAGCGGGTAACGCTGGTTGTGCCGACCATACACCCGCATGTGAACGTGCGTGGGGCGTTGGCCAGCCGGAGGCCTGAAATACCACTTTTCCCACTCAACATCTTCACCGTTCACCAGGGGAGGGTGGTGGTCGCAAGTGACATCAGCGGCACGAACATAGCCCAAGCGGGTCATGGCACGCTGGACAGCCTCATCGAGCCGCGTCACGGTGACCTGGATATCGATGACATCCTTGGCTGCCAGACCGGGCACCGAAGTCGAGCCGATATGGTCGATGCGCAGGGCCAGGCTGCCCAATCCGTGCCGTAAAATTACGCCAATCTTGCTAAACTCAAGCGGCCAGCTGCCCTGGTAGGGAATGATCTGGGCTGTGTTATCCATGTTGTCCGTCGACGAAACCTCCCGCCTGCGCCTGCCTCATCACCTCCTGGATGGTTTCCAGCAGCTTGCGAGCAGATGCATAATCCAACTCGACCGCCACGCGTGCCCCCGCCTCACCGGCCTGGCTGGTGAAATCCAGGTTCAACGTATATTCCAGCGGCATGTCGAAGGGGTGGTCGTAGCTCACGCTGGCCGTGTCCACCCTGATCCAGCCATCCGCCACCTTGCCGCTGCCCCTGATATCTACCTGTTGTGCAATCATCGTGCACATGCTCATGCTCCTTTCAAATTCTTATCCAGGAAGGCGAATAGCTTATTCCAGCCATCCACAGCCTGCTGCTGGCGGTAATTCGGGCGATTGTGGTAGAAAAACCCATGACCGGCACCATCATAGCGGTGGAACTCGTAATCCTTACCGAGCTTCTTGAGCGTTTCCTCGAGCTGGTTCACCTGTTCAGGGCTGGGGGCGCGGTCATCGTTGCCGAACAAGCCCAGCACCGGGCAGGAAAGGTCAGCGGTGAAATCGATGGGTGCCGCCGGCTGCTTGGGGGTGAGCTCTTCGGGGCTCATCACCACCCGGCCCCCCCAGCAATCCACCAGGGCAGCAAAGCCAGGGATGCGGCAGGCGCACAGGTAGGCATGCCTGCCACCCGAGCAAGTGCCGAACACGCCCACCTTGCCGCTGACGTAAGGCAGGGCTTTGAGCATCTCCAGGGCGGCAGCCACATCACCAACCACCTGCTGGTCAGCTACGCCCCCCGCCCCGCGCACCCGGGCAGCCACGTCTTCGGGAGTGCCATGCCCCTCGCGGAAGTAAAGATTGGGGCATAATGCGGCATAGCCATGTGCGGCGAACTTGCGCGTGGCTTCAAGGTACCAATCATCCCATCCCGGCAGGTGATGCACCAGCACCATCCCCGGGAAAGGTCCCGCACCCAGTGGGCGGGCGAAATAGGCGTTGATAAGGTCGGCATGGTAGCCAGGCAAGACCACCGTCTCAGCCAGCATGCCCTGGTATTGGTCGGTTGTATACATTTAACCCTCCTGTGTAATATTTGCAGACTAACAGGTGCAGTAATTGCCAGCTTCTGCAGCATGCAAATTATAATACGTGATTATCGGGGGCTTTGATTAATAGCAGGAGAATCTTTTTTTTTACATTGGATAGAATCGGTCGAGTGCTGGCGCAGCGGAAGTGTGAGGATGGCGATGCTTCAGTCGATGCTGAAGACCATGATGCGGTTGTTGCGGCTGTCAGCGATGTATATCTTGCCCTGATTTCCGATGGCGATGCCGATCGGGCGGAACAATGAACCGCCCACCTGGATCGGACCCCAGAAGGAGTAGAGGTAACGCCCGTAACTGTTGAAGACCAGAATCTCGTCTCGGTTGGCATCCGTCACGTAGATGCGGCCCTGCCCATCGATGGCAATGCCGTGCGGACTGGAGAACTGCCCCTTTTCGCTGCCCGCCTTGCCGAATTTAAACATGAAGTTCCCGCGCGGATCGAACTTTTGCACCCTGGCATTCCCCTCATCCACCACGAACAAGCAGCCATCGGCATCGTAGGCCAGGTCGGTGGGGTGATCAAAAAAGCCCTGACCCCTGGCATCACTGCCATGTTTGCCCAGCTTCGAGCGGAAATTCCCCTGAAGGTCGAATTTCTGCAGGCGGTCGTTCTCTTGATCTGCCACCACAAGGTAGCCCTCCGGATCAATCCGCACACCCAGGCAGTGGTTGAACTGCCCATCGCCCTTGCCGTGGCTGCCAAATGAGCCCAGGCAGTGTCCCTGGGAGTCATATCTATACACCTGATTCAGCCTGAAATCGGCCACGTACATGGTGCCAGTATTGTCGAGGGCAATACCCGCAGGCTGCCTCAAGCGGCCATTCTTCCTGAACATGCCCCCCTCGCCGTCCCCGAACCTGAGCAGCAAGTTACCGTTCTCATCGAACTTGCTGACCTTGCCGCCAAATGACTCGGTCACGTAAAGATTGCCCTGAGCATCGAGTGTGATTGCATAGGGCCTCACCAGCTTTTGGCCGAAAGTGGATCGGTATGTAACGGGCACTTTATTTTCTATCATGAATATCCTCGACTAACTCTCACCGCAAGTATGCTATTATTTTAATCCATCAAGCTGGTGCCGATGGACAGTTCCTGATATTAATACCAACCTTTTCCCCAGTTGGCTCAAATCAAGCCAAAACACCTTTTATATTAATGGATGAATTTTCAATCAGCATGACCCCATCACTCGATACTTGACACATCCCCTGTGTGTAAGTATAGTTTCACCCATGGAAACAGAGCACGCCGATGCCCCAAAAGCACGCCGGATGTACGTGGTGATTGCCGCGGGCTGCATCCTGTTCGTGGTGCTGAGCGTGGTTGCTATGCTCACCTATGCGGGAGGTTGGATGGACAACCATGCTGCCCCGGGCTATTCTTTCACGCAAAATTTCCTCAGCAACCTGGGAATGCTCACCGCCCTGTCGGGAAAGGCGAATTGGGTATCTGCAGCCCTGTTCTTCGCGGCGCTGGCAGGAGCAGGAGCCTGCCTGGTGATTTTCTTCATCATTTTCCGGCGCTTTTTCAAGCACAACCGCCTGCAAAAGCTGCTCAGCCTGCTGGGCTCGATTGTGGGCGTGCTGGCAGGGGTGAGCTTCATGGGGATAGCCTTCGCCCCGGCAGATATCGCCCAGGCTGCGCACATCCAGTTCGTACTGTGGGCATTCCGCCTGTTCCCCCTGGCGGTGCTGCTCTACCTGCCGGTGATGTTCACCGACCGGCGTTATCCTAAATTTTATGCCTGGGTGTTGGCGGTGTTCTGCCTGCTGCTGATCGGCTATTTCGTGCTGCTAACCATTGGGCCGAGCCTGAGCTCACCCCAGGGGCTGGTGATACAGGTGGTGGGGCAGAAGGTGATTGCTTATGCCTCAATCATGAGCATCTTCATCCAATCGGTGGGAGCGTATAAGCTACTCGCAAGGGATTCCCTGGCAGACTAGTGTTCAAAGCGAATAAAAAGGGGGGTGAAAGTTATATATCTCAACCAATTTGTTTGAAGTTGTTATTACAAAACCACCAACTTTTTCAGATGGATGACAATAAAATTCAGGGAGGATTTTTTTTATTCGTAGAGGCGGATTGCTTCGTTTTTTTCACGCAGCAATGATGGTTTTTTGGTAGAGGCAGAATGTAATCACTCACGCCCCCACCCCTTATCCATAAAATGCTATGAAGAAGATGATACATATGGTAGCGGTGAGTAATTGCGGCGGATTGCTATGTCGTGTCTGGCCTTGCAATGACGGTTATATCGAAATGATGACCTGGATCCCATCAAAAATCATGCTTCAGCACCACCCCGGGCAGCTCGCCGGTATGCTGCTGCCCATCCACCACCAGCTGACCATTGACGAACACGTAATCGATGCCTTGCGGGTACTGGTGGGGGTAATTCTCGAACGGGTAGGTATGCGGGTAAAGATTAGTGGCCCGGTCGTGCAGGCGCTGCAGATCGAAGATCACCAAGTCGGCCCAGGCGCCCGGGCGCAAAACGCCACGATCGTATAAGCCCAGGCGCTGAGCGGGAAAGGAGGTCATCTTGCGGATGGCTTCCTGAAGGGTGAGCACCGGCTGCTGGCGGACGTAACGCTCCAGCACCCCGGGAAACTCGCCGTAGCTGCACGGCTGGTAGGGCGGCGGGTCATTCAAGAAGCCATAAGGCGCCAGCACCTGCCCATCTGAACAGATCATCACCGCTGGATGTTGCAGCAGGATGCGAATGTTTTGCTCATCGATATAATCGAAGATGGCCTCTGCCTGGTGACCGTTTTCGACGATCAAGTCAAAATAGGCGTCGAACGGCTCACGACCTCTCTCGTAGGCGATGACCTGGAGGGTTTTGCCCACCACCCCAGGGCTGTTGGGGGCATGCAGCATGGTAATACGCTGCCACTGGGCATGCTTGAGCAGCCCCACGGGCCCAAACGCGGGCTTGCGGTCTTCCACGATATCCTGGCGGATTTTTTGGCGCGCCTGGGGATCCTGTAGCAGCCGTGCGATTTGCTGAGCAGGAAGATCCTGGATTTCCTGGGGAAGGCCGCCGGTTAAAGAGGGTGCCAGGTCGGTGTGCACGTCATTATCCACGGTGACATCCTGCCCGGCGAGGCGAGCTTGCTCCACCAGCTTCAGGTTGGCGTGGGCATCCTGCGGGGCACCAAACTTGGGGGCATTGTGCGAAATCTGCAGCGGCACGCCCGCCTCTCGGCCAATGCGGATGGCTTCTTCTACCCCAAGCAGGATGGTCTCGCGCTCGCCACGGATATGGGAGGCATAGAAACCATGATAGCGGGCCGCTACCTTGCATAGCTCGATGATCTCCTCCGTACTGGCGTAGCAGCCGGGGGGATACACCAGCCCGGTGGACATGCCAAAGGCGCCGGCCTGCATGGCTTCATCCATAAGAGCCTTCATTTTTTCGAGCTCAGATGCATGGGGTGACCTTGCTTCCAATCCCAGAGCGGCGATACGCAGCGCCCCGTGCCCGGCGAGAGCGGCGATGTTGATCGCCAAGCCACCTTGCTGCAATGCTTGAAGGTATTGCCCAAAAGTGCGCCAGCCCCAGGTCACTTCCGGCTGGTTGGAGATGGGCCCCCACTGGCGCTGCATCTCTTCCAGGTGATTCTCAGTGAGAGGCGCCGGGCTCATGCCGCAGTTACCGATCAGCTCGGTGGTCACACCCTGGCGGACCACGCTCTCCGCCCGACGGTTGACCAGGATGGTGAGGTCGGAGTGGGTGTGGATATCGATGAAACCCGGCGAGATGTAGCGCCCGGCTGCATCGATAGACCGCCTGCCCTGCAACGTCCCGCGCGGGCCGATGTGGGCAATCCTGCCTTGCTGAATGGCGAAGTCACCCCAAAACCAGGGATTGCCGCAGCCGTCGATGATGCGTCCATTGGTCAGCACGATGTCGTAGATTGTCATGGTATGGTCCTGAAATAGAGGTAATTACTCACACCCCCACCCCTTATCCATAAAATATCATGAAGAAGATGAGTCATTTGGTGGCCGTGAGTAATTACAAATAGAGAGTAGCTATATTATATATTGTCCCCTGAAGTTGTGTCGATTTAGAAGGCATCAACTATAATCACCTGGTGGACACGGAGCTGCTTTGCCAAGCTTGCGCACTGTACCATACCACGCCCGAGATGCTCACTCCGGTTTCAGGCGGGCACTATCATGACGTGTACCCATTCCCCATCCCGCAGGCACTCATCTAACAAACCTGCCAGATCTATAGGCATCCTTCCCCCAGACCTGCGAGGTTTTAATTCCGCAGGGACCCCTGCCCCAAACCTGGCAGGTTTCATACACCAAGACAGACGAGGGCTCAGAGATTCATGCGGCCTCATGCTATAATGAATTCGTTTTATTACCAGGCATGCGAGCTGAAATTATAAAAGAATACCCATCCTTTACCGTCTAACAGGTGTTATATGGGAGGCACCTATGGATACCTGGATCTTCTGGATCGTCGTTATTGGCTGTATCATGGCGCCACTCATCATTTCGGCCAAAACCATCCGCAACCTGCTGATCAGCTTGCGCTTTCCGACCAGCCAGATATCCACCTTACCAGAAAAGGGTTGGGTGCAGGTGAAGGGCAGGATCCGTGGGGAAGCAATTAAAAGCCCGATCGATCAAGTTAATTGCTCCTTTTACCAGGTGGAAGTTAAGGAGTACCGCAGCTATGGAAAGGGCGGCAACTGGCATACGCTGCTGAAAGAGACTTCCGGACCGTTCGAGCTGGATGACATGACCGGGCGGGTGAAGGTGCTGAAATCTAACCCCCAGGTGGTGGTAAAGAATGATGGGGCGATGAAAGTGGATGATGAGATCAGGAGCGCGCTGAAAAACCTGGGCATCACCACCACCGGAATGCTAGGCTTCAATAAGCGCCTGAGGGTATACCAGCGCCTGGTGACCCCGGGGGAGGAAGTGCTAGTGGTGGGAAAAATCAGGCAAAGCGAGCAGGGTATATCCATATCGGGGAGAAGGCTATCACCCATCATCATCAGCAGCATGGATAGAGCTGGAATGTATCGAGTGTTCGTTTGGGGAATGGCAAAGCTGGCGATCATCTTTTACCTGGTGGCTGCAATTTTCATTGTGGTGTATTTTCTGAGCATAAGTTCATAATCCTTAGCACGCCAATCCTTCGAGCAAATCGATCGTATCTGTCCTGATCAGCCTGAGGGCCGGATCAGAGCGTGCTCTGCATGCCGCGATAAGGTCATCGGCTCATTTTTCGACCCGCTACTCCAGTTTCACCAGATAGTGTTTTCTCATATTCTATTAAACATACCTTCCCTGATCCATGTATAAAACTGTTTATACTCGTTTTACGATTTCTTCCAGGGGAATAATACTGTAGATAAAGACCACCGGATAACCTGGGACAGGAATCATGTGCGATCGAATCAGGAGCAGATCGTTAAAATCAAACACAGGAGGAAAGAACATGGACACCCACACCCCGAACCTGGCAAAGGATTTGATTACCATCCACAGGGTGATCACCAGGGGCATCGAGATTGGATTGAGCAACGGAAGAGCCTACCAGCTGGGCAAGAGCGTACACCCAAAGTTATTACAGGGTTATTCCAATTATATCCACTGCCTGGCATCGGTGTTGGATGCCCATCATACAGGAGAAGACCTGATTGCATTCCCTGAATTCCGCAAGCTGATCCCTTCCGCTCCATACGTACGCCTGGCTAACGACCATCAAAAAATCGAGGAGCTATTGGCGTCGATTCCTGCTGCCCTGCATCAGTTAAATGGCGACACACCCCAGGCGGGCCTGGAAGTAATCGTCTCTACCTGTGAAAAAATTTCCGAGGCGTGGTATCCACATATCCAGCTGGAAGAAGAGTATTTTTCAGAGGAAGCCCTTTCACAGGTGATGGCACCGGAACACCAGGGGAGCATCAGTGCAGCTGCCAGCAAGCACAGCCAGGAGCACAGCGAGCCAGCCCATTGGGTCATCCCATTCATCCTGTACAACCTCAACAGCGAAGACCGGCGTTCATTTTCAGCCAACTTACCGCCCACAGTGATCAATGAGCTCGTCCCCAAGGCGTGGAAAGACCTGTGGGCGCCGATGAAGCCATACCTGTTGGACTAGATTTCTAACTCACTCAACAATCCAATCAATCAAAATTCCCTCTTGACAACTGCCACTATCTAACCTATAATACTCTATAGTACAGAGTACTTTACACATCACACTGCTCTATAGGAGTATTACCGTGGATATTTCCCATGATGAAGCCGAAGAAGCCCTGGCAGCCATCCAGGCGATGGTGAAAAAAACCCGCCGGGCAATATCCAGAAGTGGCGCATATGCCTTCTTGATCTTGTGGGGAGTTATATGGATGGTGGGTTTTCTAAATTCTCAATTTTTGCCCAACCAAACCGCCAGCTATGTATGGATGGGCCTGGACATCGCAGGTGGAATAATCTCTGCTATTATCGGCATCAGGCTCAACCGGGGCATACGCTCTTCAGCATCTACCACAACCGGCAAGCGTATTGCTTTCTTCTGGCTGCTTTTATTTGTTTATTGTGTCATGGCCGTTGCAGTGGCTTGGCCCGTGGATGGAAAACAGCTGGCGATGTTCATCATCTTCTTTGTCACCATTGGATGGGTTTCGATGGGTTTACTATTGTCATTCGCTTCTGCCTGGTGGGGGCTGGCATTACTGGCACTCTCAATGCTGGGTTATTTTCTCTTAAACGATATCTTTTACCTGTGGATGGCGATACTGGGTGGAGGTGGGATGATAGCCCTCGGCGTTTATGTGCGTAACAGGTGGTAAGTGATGCTGAATTTAAACGAAACCATCCACCAACCGGTCAGATTACGCATCATGGCAGTTCTGGTAACCCTGGAACCAACCGATGAGGTAGATTTTACCTACCTGCGCGACCTACTGGAGGTGACCGATGGAAACCTGGGCGCTCACCTGCGCAAGCTAGAAGAGGCCGGATATATAAGGATCAACAAGGTGTTTGTCGAACGTAAGCCACACAGCTACATATCGGCCACCCCTGAAGGATGCAGGGTTTTCAAAGAGCATGTGGCGGCATTAGAAGCAATTCTTCAAAACAAGTGAGGGAAAAATGGAACCAATTATTCAAGTTGAAGGATTAAGGAAAACCTACAAGACCACCGTGGCTGTGGATGGAGTCTCGTTCGAAGTCCATAGCGGTGAAATCTTCGGCATGGTTGGTCCGAATGGGGCTGGCAAAACCACCACCATAGAATGCCTGGAAGGATTGCGCAAGCCCGACCAGGGCAAGCTGCGCGTTCTGGGGGTAGATCCGCAGGAGGACAGCAAGCATCTGCGCGAGCGAGTGGGGATGCAATTGCAGCAATCCAACCTGCCCGACCGCATGAAGGTTTGGGAGGCCCTGGACCTGTATGCCTCCTTCTATTCTAATGCCACCGATTGGAGGGTGCTCCTCAGCCAGCTGGGGCTGGAAGAAAAGCGTGCCACCCCTTTCGCCAAGCTTTCAGGCGGGCAGAAGCAGCGCCTTTTCATCGCACTGGCTCTCCTGCCAGACCCCCAGCTGGTTTTCCTGGATGAGCTCACCACCGGCCTTGACCCCCAAGCGCGCCATGCAACCTGGGACCTGGTGCGTGACGTGCGCGCCAGGGGTAAGACGGTGTTCCTGACCACCCATTACATGGAAGAAGCCGAGCAATTGTGCGACCGGGTGGCCATCCTTGACCATGGTCGCATCGTGGCCCTGGACACTCCATCCGAATTGATCCACAGCCTGGGTGCCGAGGAGAGAATCGTCTTTACTCTGAAAGGGACTCTACCAACCGACTTCTGTTCGGCGCTCTCAGGCGAGACCCGCGTAGAAATTGATGGTGAGCGAGTGATTATCCACGGAAAGAACGGCCGCCAGGTGCCGCTGGTGAGTGAAGTGGTGAGCAGGTTGAGCGAGCAAGGCATCCAATTCAGCGACCTGCGCACCGAGCAAGCCTCCCTCGAGGATGTCTTCCTGAACCTCACCGGGCGCAAGATACGAGAGTGAGGTTTCACATGAAGAGCTTGATGAAAATGACCTTGATGGAAAGCAAACTGTTCCTGCGCGAGCCGGTGGGGGCATTCTTTACCCTGGTTTTCCCGCTGATGATGCTATTCCTGTTCGGCTCGATCTATGGCAACACCCCTTCCGAAATCTTGAATGGGCATGGCACGGTGGACATCTCAGTGCCAGCTTACACCGCCATGATCATCGCTACCACCGGCCTGATGGGCCTCACCATCACCATGGCTGCCAACCGTGAAATTGGCGTATTGCGCCGGCTGCGAGCCACGCCGCTTAGCCCGCTGGTGATCATGTTTGCCGAAGTGATCGTTCTTTTCATGATGACTACCCTCGGTATGGTCCTGCTAGTCATCGCCGGCAGTCTTGTATACCACATGCGTTTTGAAGGCAACATGCTGAGCGTGGTTGCCGGGTTCACCCTCGGCAGCCTGAGCTTCTTCGCACTCGGGTTCGTTTTAGCGAACCTGATGCCCACTGCTCGCACTGCCCAGGTGGTGGGCATGGTGCTGCTCTACCCGATGCTGTTCCTCTCCGGGGCGGGCTTCCCGCGTGAGCTGCTGCCGGCGACGATCCTTAAGGTGGCAAACTTCCTGCCGCTCACCTATGTGGTCAACCTGCTGCGCGGCCTGTGGGTGGGTGAGCCATGGAGCAGCCTGCTCACCGAGGTGCTGGTTTTATCGGGCATTCTCATCGTGGGCGTGTTGGTCTCGCTCAAGACTTTCCGCTGGGAGTAGAATGTGCAAGGAGAATGCGATGCAACATAACCGGCTCACCCGTTTGTTCCCTACCATCATTGGGATTATATTCATGATAAGTCTGGCAGGCTGCAGCAGTGGGGGTACACAGGTACCAATACCGACTGCTCAGGCAAGCCCGACCAGCATACCGCCCACCCAGGATACCGGTGGGCTTACTGCTGATGAATTCTCCACGCTGAGCAGCCTGCAGAAGCTGGATGACTACCCCTTTTATGTGATGCACTACAGCGGTGACTACCAGCCCACCTGGACAAATACCAGCCTACAAGCAATCAGTGATATCTCCTGCTCGCTGTTCGCCTCTATGCCGACCAGTGGAGATATGTATTACGGACGCAACTTTGACTGGGATTTCAGCCCCAGCCTGCTGCTGTTCACCGACCCGCCCGATGGCTATGCCTCTGTTTCAATGGTAGCCTTATCTTTTTTCGGTATCAGCCCTGAAGCTGCACGAGCCCTGGCTGATATACCAGTTGCGGAGCGCACTGTTTTACTATCCACACCAATGCTGCCCTTCGACGGCATGAACGAGTATGGTCTGGCCGTGGGGATGGCAGCCGTGCCGGACGAATACGCCGATGACGCCAGCCATGACCCGGCACTGCCCACTATCAGCTCGATCGGCATTATCCGCATGGCCCTTGACCACGCCAAAAATGTGGATGAAGCCATCCAACTATTCAAGCAATACAACATCGACTTCACCGGTGGCCCGCCCATCCATTATTTGCTGGCTGATAAGAGCGGTAAGGCTGTGTTAGTGGAGTATTACCAGGGCAAGATGGTGTTGCTGCCCAATGAAGCTGACTATCACCTGGCTACCAACCACCTGCGCTGCAATGCCGAGGGGGATGGCGGATGCTGGCGCTATCACATCCTGTATGCCCGCCTCAACGAAACAGGCGCCCGCCTCGACCAGGCTTCGGCCATGCACCTGCTCTCCGATGTGCGACAGGAATATACCCAATGGTCTTCAGTCTATGATATGACCACTGGTGGTATCAGCATTTCGATTGGGCGCAACTACTCCACCAGTTACAGCTTCCATCTTGAGCTACTCCATCCATGAATGAACAGCCTGGAGCAGTGATCGAGGGCATGCGCCAGCAGCGATGGCGGCGAGCGCCGAGGAATGATACAAGCGGATTCAGCAATAGGAGCTAGCAGATATTATTCAATGGAGGTTATATACTCGGCCAGCTCTTCCCGACCCTGCGGTGTGACGATGGCCAGCAGCTTGTCACCGGCTTCGAGAGGTACCTCGGCGTGGGGAAAGAGGGTGTGCCCCTTACGGAAAGCACCAATTACCTCAACCTGGTCACCTTCATCGAAGGAGAGCATGCACATCACTGTTTGACCGACGCAGGGGCTGTGCGACTGGATGGTGAGCAGCACCATCTGGCGGTCATCAGGCAGGTCAACCGGTATCCCGGTCATCAGCAGCTTGCGCAGGTCCACGTGGGTCACCGAGCGAGGCACAGAGTAGCCTTCGGTGCCCAGTAATTTCATCACTTCGTCGATTTCCTCTTCCTGGTGGGCTGGCGAAGCATGGCGGTAAGGCAACTGGGCTTCGTACAGGCTCTTATATTTCAATCGCGAAGACAGATTCAGCTGCACAAAATTGCTCAACATCACCGCCAAAGCTGCCGCAGCCAGCAGTTGATAGCCCCCGGTCATTTCCGTGACCATTAACAAGGCAGCAATCGGCACCCTGCCAGCGCCGGCAAAAACGGAAGCCATGCCCACAATGACGAAGGGCGCGACGGGTTGGTGCAATATATGCCCCAGCATACCACCCAACATGCCACCCACAAACAGGCTGGGAGCAAATACTCCTCCCGAGCCGCCGGACGAGACGGAGAGGGGCAATGCCAGAAGCATGCCAAAAAACAGCAGCACCAAGGTGATGGTGCTGAGCTTATCGTCGATGGCAGCCTGGATCCAGCCATAACCGCCTCCCATCACTCCCGGCACCACCAGGGCTATCAAGCCTACCAACAACCCCCCGATGGCGGGCTTGACATGCGGGGGAATTTTCAATGCTTTAAATCCATCACGGATTGAATAGAACAGCATGGGGAAAATCGAACCGATAATCCCGGCAGCCACACCTAAAAGCGCATATCGTAAATATGCGGAAATATCTGGCGGAAGGATGGTGGTGGATATTTGAAAAAGTGGGGACCATCCGACAAACAGGCCATTAACTATATATGCCACCACCGAGGCAATCACGGTGTAGATCAGGGCGCTGGCTTCGAATTCCATGTTTCCATACAGCACTTCGGTGACGAATACCGCCGTGCCGATAGGGGAGCGGAAAATGGCAGACAGACCTGCGGCCTCACCGATCAATAGCAGCGTGCGCCGCTGCGCTTGCGGATAGCGGGCAAAATCACCGTATAGGGAACCAATCCCGGCGCTGATCAGAGCTGTGGGCCCTTCACGCCCGGCTGCCCCGCCCGAACCCAGGGTGATGGCCGAGGCGATGAGCTTGATAAAAGGCACGCGGGCACGGACAAACCCACCTGCCTGGTGAAATGCTTTCACCGCGGTATCGGTGCCATGCCCTTCTGCCTCGGGCGCCAGGCTGTAGATCAGGATTCCGGCGATCAAGCCTCCCAAGGTGGTGGCCACGGGTATCAGCCATAACCCGTGGGGGCCTATGATCTCAATGGCTGAGCCACCTTCGTTGGGCAGGCCCAGGGGGGTGTAGCCGGCGATGCGATTAAGAAAGAGATATTGCGACCAACGCAGCAGGAACAGGAAAAACTGGGCGCTCAGCGCTCCCACCACACCCAACAAGATCGAAGCAATGATCATACTGGACTGTTCGAGGATGGACAATGAAAGCCACGAACGCAGCTTTTCAACGACCCGTCCGACGAATACCCGCATCACCATACCCAACCTCTCACCAAATCATCCATGAAAATACGCCCGGCATGCCCACACGGTTAGAGCGGTGACCCCCGAATTAGCCAGAATATCATCGAGATTCTGCTGGCCACCCTCCAAAATCGAGCATGCCCCCACAACGAATAACCACTGGATGGAGCAATAATCCGTTAACCATCTCACCATAGTATATATACCATCATTTTCGGCAGCAGCGGCAGGTAAGGGCATTAATATATCATTATTACAGGAGTAGCCTGGATCGATTATCCGCTCTGAATAAGTTGCAGCCATGGCGAGGCAAGTACTGATTTCAACTGGACCGGTGAGCGCAGTCTGCCAGTAATCATCGTGGTTGTGCTGGCATCGTGGTATGATACTACTAACCAGGCTGGGAAGGAAACCACACTCCCATGAACAGGCTGCTCGGAACCCTGCTACTGTTCCTATGGCTGACAGCATGCGCTCAGCCACCAAGCAGACCAACCTCACCTGCTATCGCCAGCTCTGCCACCCTTGACGATGCATCCAGCGACCCCTACGCCACGCAACGTGACGAATTGGTGGCAGAAATCAAAGCCCTGGGTGTGACAGATGAGGCGGTGCTGAATGTGATGGCACGCGTGCCACGCCACGAGTTCGTGCCACCCGAATACCTCGACCAGGCCTATGCTGACCATCCTCTGCCCATTGGCTATGGGCAGACCATCTCGCAACCCTACATCGTAGCCTGGATGACCGAGCAGCTGGAACTGCTGCCGGGAGAAAAGGTGCTGGAAGTGGGCACCGGCTCAGGCTACCAGGCAGCTGTGCTGGCGGAAATGGGTGCAGAAGTGTACACTATCGAAATCGTCCCCCAGCTTGCCAGGAGCGCCGCAAGCCGCCTGCAGAGTCTCGACTATGCGCATGTCCACGCCACCCAGGGTGATGGCTACTACGGCTGGCCTGAATATGCCCCATTCGACGCCATCATCGTCACCGCCGCTCCCGACCACCTGCCAGCACCCCTGGTCGAACAGCTGCTACCGGATGGACGCCTGGTGATTCCCATCGGGCCACAGGGTTGGGTGCAAAGCCTGTGGAAATTCGTCCTGCAGGACGGCGAGCTGAAGGGATATAACCTGGGCGGGGTGCGGTTCGTGCCTTTCACCGGCGCGGGCGTAGAGGAGCAAGCACGCCAGTCAACAGCCACACCGTGAGCAGCGCCATCCCATAACACACGGCCCCCAGCCACAACACCAAGCGGAAGCCATAAGATAAAGCCAGCAACGCCGCCAAGATGGGCGCCACTACCGAAGCTGCCCCGTTCACCGCCCATGCCCAGCAGATGGACTGCTGCACAGGACCATTTTGCCCTTCATCAGCATGCGCCCCACCCCCGCTCATGAGCAGGCGCAGCCCCGCCGGGAAGGGCACACCCATCAGAAAACCCAATGGAGCCAGTGAGAGCACAGCCACCAACAGGCGCAATGCGAGCGGCAAACCCAGGGTGGCAGCGAACAGCCAGGAAAGGATCAACGGCTCCAGTATTGCCAGGATCGCCAGCAGGCTGAGCATCAAACGCAGCGGTAACCGCCGGCTGAGCTGGCTGCCCAGACCTGAAAAAACCAGCAGGGCGAACAGCACGCCGGTGAAGGCATAAGCCGGATTCCCCAAATAGAGGATGAAACGCTGCAACAAGGGCACTTCCACGAACATGAAAGCCAGCCCCAACAGCCCAAAATAGGCCAGGCCGCGCCAGCCGTAGGGTGAAGCCACTGGTGAAGGACCAAATCGACGCAGCCTGCCAAACCACGCAGGCAGCAATATCAAGACGATGGCGAGTAGAATGGCCAGCGCCAAAAGCGCCAGGATCACCAGGTACCCACTTCCGCCGAAGGGTAGCCAGGCCCGGCCGAATTGAGCGAGGACCTGCGGGGTTTGCTCCCACTTGAAATAATGGCCGAAGAAAGGGTGATCGTCGGTGGGCGGGCGCACGTCATAGGCGTAGCTTCGATAAAACGAGACCGCCGAGCTGGCATCCACCAGGCCAAGGTAGGCCTGGTAATAGATGGGCTCGGGAAGGATATTGTACCGGTTGGTCTCGGCGGCGTTGATCCCTGGCAGGTAGGTGAGGTCGAAGGCACGCTCGGTGCTAAACTGGCGGATGAGGCCCAGCTCAGCACTTGAAAACGCCCCGTTGCTCACCAGCACAGTGGCAGTATTGTAGCCGCGCAAAGCAGCGATCTGCAGCGCAGGATCGCCGCCCATAGCCCTCACCGCTTCAACCGCCAGGGCGAACAGGCGCAGGTCCTCACTGGGAGGGTCCTGCAGCCAGCGCATGGATACCAGCAAGCCCCCTGGTGTGAGATGGGCGAGCATCTCCTGGAACGATTCCAGCGTGTAATAGTAATCTTCAGCCAGGCTGTAGGCCCCCGATTGCACGGGATGAAACGACGAAGCCAGTGAAAGCACGATTATGTCGAATTTCTCGTGGGTGCGCTGCAGGTAGGAACGGCCGTCTTCCACGTGGATGGATAGGCGCTGGTCGGCATAGGCCGGGGCAACCTCCACAATCAGCGGGTTAAGCTCCACGCAGGTCACACGCCCGCTGCTGGATGATAAGGCAGCCAAAATATCAACCCCGCCACGCGGCTGCAGGACCAGTGTGCTGGCGTGTGGATGGAGCAGGTAGGCAATCGCAGTGGGCAGGTAGGCAGTGAAATATGGGTCGGTGGCTCGCTGCACCAGCGGGCTCAGGTCGTCCCCATCCACCAGCAGCCCGTCCATGGCTGGCAATGGCTGCAGGTAGCGGTAGCTGAGGCCCGGCACGGAATGGATGCTTGGGCTGTGGACGATATCGACCCGCGAGAAGGCATTCCAGAGCTGACGAGTGAGCTGTGCCCCTGGAGCCTGCAAGGCGTAGGACAGGCTTTTATAGGGAGATATACGCAGCTCGAAAGGCTTGAGCCCATTTTGCCCAGCCAGGCGCAAGCCAAGGTCGAGCAGGCTAAAAACCAGCAAGATAGCGATGATCATGGCGGCGGGGAGTTTACGGCGCAGCTGCCCCTGGCCTGCAATGGTTGCGACTGCGGCCAGAGCAGCCAGCAGGCAGCTGAGCGTCACCATGCCCTCCCCGCCGATGAAGGCAGGAGCCAGCAGGGCGATGGCGCAGCCCAGCGCTGAGCCGAACAGGTTGACGGCATAGGTGCTGCCTGCCCTGGCCGGAAAACCCGCCAGCAGCCCAGCCAGCGCCATGCCGCTAAAAAAGAAAGGAGCCGAGAGCACGATATATTGAAAAATGAGGATGAATACCTGCTTGCGGTCCACCAGCAGGCTGTAAGAGTCGAACGGCAGCCAGTTGGTTGCCAGGTATGCTACCAGGATGCTCAGCGCGGTGGCCAGGGAAAGCCAGACCAGGCTACTTTGCGGGTCGGCCCGACGCGGGGCAGACAGGATGGTGAGAGCAGTGCCGCTGAGGGCGTAGCCCAGCAGGGCAATGCTGACGATCATGAAGGCGAAATGGTAAAACTGCGCGACCGAGAAAAGGCGGGTGAGGTTGATCTCAAAAGCCAGGGTGGCCGCAGAGAGCAGGAACAGGCTGAACCTGATCGAGATGGAAGGGAATGGTCTGCGGCGGGAAATGCTTGCACCTAGAGCCATGGATGGAGCCCGGATGACTGAATTGTACACCGCAATATCCACTAAAACCGCAGATGAACAAAAATAGGTGCGGATCGCAATTTTCAGCCATTCTCCCACGCAATCTCTCCAACCATGTAACTTCGCGTGCTTCCGTGCATCTAAAAAATATTGAGTGGGGTATAGAGAGAAAATAAACCATAAGCCAATGTTAAGCCAACGATGCACCCGCGTGATTTTGCGTGCTTATAAGGACAGAAGCATTGTCCGAATAGTCCCTGGGGGTTAAATTGGCTTATAAACAAATTATATCTATTCATCCAATCTATTTCGCTCAGGAGGTTATCTCATGCGACGCAGCTTAATTGTTTTGCTCACCTTTATCACCGCCGGCATCCACATATACTTCTTCGCCACCGGTGATAAGAGTTTTGCAATTTATGATATGTTCTTGTTAAATGGCCTGGGTTTCCTGGGTTTGGTAGGGCTGCTGTTCCTGCCACTTGGTATGTCGCCTTCTCTATACCGCTGGGTGCGGCCGGTGTTCATCGGCTATACCATCCTCACCTTCGTGCTGTACTTCGTCATTAATGCATACTACCAAGCCTGGTCGGTGCCGCTGGCGCCCATTGCAAAGTTCGACGAGCTGATCCTGATCTGGCAGCTATTTGCCCTTGGAAAAGTGGAAGTGCCCAAAATGGCAGTCTCACGTAAATCAGATGCCATGCTATAATTAATGCATCTCAACGATAGGAGAAGCAGAGATGGCTGGTTCAGGAAAAGCCGATAAGGGCCGCAAGCAGCAGAAGAAAAAACCGCAGCACACCCTGAAGGAAAAACGGAAGCTTAAAGAAGAAAAGAAAAGCAAATCCCCCTCCGGTTTAGGGTAACAGGTTCTCTCTGTAAGCAGCAACATATCTTCAGGTGCAGGAAAGCATCATCGGCTTTATCGAAGCCAGGTACCTGGAAAAAGCTAATAGTTAGTGGGAGGGCGCGCGGGCTATCCCGCACCCTTCCACTTTTAATTTCCCCCGGTGGTGAGTGATGGTTAGCGAACATCTCACCCGGTTGTTTCCAGAAATATCTTTCCAAATGGGGTAAAGCCATGAGCGATGAGCTGGTGAGGGAATTTTACAGCGGACAGGTGCGCCAGGAATGGCGCAGGCTGGTGAAAAACGCCTACCACAAGCTGGAGCTAGATACCACCCTGCACTACCTTGAAAGATATTTACCTGCCAGGGGCCTGGTGCTGGATGCCGGCGGCGGGCCGGGCAGGTACACGCTGGAGCTGGCCAAAAGGGGATATGAAGTGAAGCTGCTGGACGCCACACAGGCCAACCTGGATTTTGCCCGCCGCATGGTGCGGCGCTATGGCCTCCAGCGCCAGGTGAAAGAGATTGCCCTGGGATCGATCGTGGACCTTTCCCGCTATGCAGAGGGGACATTCGAGGCCGTGGTGTGCACCGGCGGGCCGCTCTCGCACATCCTGGACCCGCTCCAGCGCAGGCAGGCGATTAATGAGCTGCTGCGTGTGGCGAAACCCGAGGCGCCGCTGTTCGTATCGGTGATGAGCCGGCTGGCAGTGCTGCGGGTGATCCTGATCGAATCACAGGTGGAGGTTGGCATGCCGCATTTCAAACTGCTGCGCGACCAGGGTGATTACCTGGGTGAGCGCGGCTTCACTGCCTGCCATTTTTATTTGCCGGAGGAGCTGCAGCTTGAGTTCACCCGACCTGGGGTCAAGATCCTGGAGCTGGTGGGGCTGGAAGGGATCAGCTCGAGCCACATTAAAGAGCTGAACCAGCTGGCGAAGGACGCCCAGCGCTATCCTGCCTGGCTGGAAACACATTACCAGACCTGCACGCACCCGGCAGTGGTGGGCACCAGCGAGCACATGCTGGTGGTGTGCCGTAAGAGCCTGGTGTAATTTTTGGAGGCAACCACGTTTACCATCGGGGTAATTGCCACTATTTTGGAACAGGACAGGCGGGTTTTACCCTGCCATCGCAGGGATGTGGACAACTGGAACCTGGCAGGCGGAGGGGTTGAGAGCGGTGAGCCGCAAAAAAGCCAGCTGCAGGGGTGATTTCAGGTTAGAGGCTGTTTAAGCTAAACTTAAAATTAAATCCATGTGCCCTTTCAGGGTATTTCCGCATCAAAAAATAACAGAAAGACACAAAGCGAATAGGCCATAACAATATGGAGGTAAGCATATGTTGAAAATTGCCATCATCATTGGTACGACGCGCCCCAACCGCAAGAGTGAAGCAGTGGCGCGCTGGGTATACGAGATTGCCAGCCAGCGCAAGGATGCCGAATTTGAGGTCATTGACTTACAAAAGGTGAACCTGCCCTTTTATGACGAGCCATTCCCACCATCTTTCAGGCAATACACCCACGCGCACACCAGGAAATGGTCTGAGAAGATCGCCAGCTATGACGGCTACATCTTCGTCACCGGCGAGTATAACCACAGCATCCCGGCGGTGCTCAAGAATGCCCTGGATTACCTGTGGTACGAGTGGCACGATAAGCCGGCGGGTTTCGTGAGCTACGGCAGCGCCGGTGGGGCGCGCGCGGTAGAGCATCTGAGGCAGGTGATGGGCGAGCTGCAAGTGACTGACGTGCGACCGCAGGTGTTGCTGTACAACCAGCAGGACTTCGAGAATTACACCATTTTCAAACCCAAGGAGGTGCACAGGAAGATGCTCAACAGCATGCTCGACAAGCTGGTGCAGTGGGGTGAGGTTTTACAAAAGATGCGCCTGGAAATGGCGGAAAAAGTATAAAGAAGGTGGCAGGGGAGGGCTTATGATACCTTCCTGGGAATTCCAGGAGGATATGGGAGACCCTCCCCTGTGGTTGACGAGGGGATGCTTTATTTTTTCGATTTGGCTTCTGATCTGGCGATAATTTGCTGGTAGAAGATAGAGATGTGCATATGGAAGCCCCAACCCACACCGGTGAGTACGCGTGCCCCGGCGGGCAGGCGCAGAGGCAGGCTGTCGATGGTGGGCAGCTCGCTGCCGCCCATCACGCGATAGATGCGCCGGTCGGCCAGCACGCGGTAGAGGAAGCCATCCTCACGGCTGACGTATTCGGCCCCGACCTGTTTTTCAATCTTCAAACGGCGGAAATACCAATAGACATCATCAGGCGGACGTATATAACTGCCCATGCCGCTATTGTAATACGTTTGGAAAAGCGCAAGGATTGGCGGGAGCCAGATATCCCAGCCAATTTCACAAGGTGATGTGAATAGATCAGGCCGTAGCCGGCTTACGCATTGCCGGCATTACCCCCGGGAGATAGAAGCCCAGGATGCAGGTGAACAAGGCCACCTGTGCCAAGATGGGTTGCCAGTTGTTGGTCACCAGCTGATAAAAAGCCGTGCCCGTGGCGCCGATGGGGATGGAATATCCGATTGGCAGCAGGATGAGCAACGGGATGAGCCCTCCCAAGGCGCTGGCAAGCAGCCGGGAACGCGGCAGCAAGCGGGCGCTTCGCCACGCCCAGCGCAGGGTGATCTGCCCCACCAGGTTGACCCCGATGAGGTATCCCAGCCAGATACCCAGCAGTGATTCGAGCCAGCCCAGGCGGGTGGATGTATCCACTCCATCGAAGATGACCGAGAGCAGGAACACAACCAGGTAAGAGATCACCACCTGGAACACCAGGGTCAGCAGCCAGCCAAGCACATCCGTGACGAACTGGATCACACGCATGCGTGCCTCCTTCAGGATAACATGGTGATTTTGAGGAGGTTAATTTTACCCTTATCCGGACTTGATAAAACCATATTGGGTCTCGAGCTGCCGCTCTCAACCCAACCTACCTGTTATTGCTCGACAGTCTCGACGACGATGGTGGCGTTGGTGAGCAGGGCGGCGATGGCGCCGACGGCGGCCAATTGCGGCACCAGCAAAGCCCCCACCACCCCGATGGTGAGCGGAATATCGATGAGCGTGCGGCCGCTTTCATTCTTGATGATCACCCGCCGGATGTTCCCCTGGTGGATGAGCTCCTTGATCTTGGCCAGCAGCTCTTCGCCTTTCACCTGGAATTCCTCTGTATGAATTTTCTCTTGAGGCATCGTATTCTCCTTGATAAATGCGATTAATGCTCTTTTACCAGGCCCAACCTGGCTTTTTAAGCCCGGCCACCCTGGTGAACTCACACCAGGCGACCAACTCCAATGGCGGAAGACCGGTGAACCCCTTGACCACCAGGGGAGCGCCAAACACATAGGCAATCGTTAGCGGTTGGTCACCGGGTGATAAAAACGCGGATGGGATCAGTGTGCCACCCTGCCATTCGAAACTCCTGCAGCTCAAGGCGTGTAAACCGTCCACTGGTAATGCAGCTGCCGGAAATTAACCAGCCTGCTGCCTGCGGTGCAATAGCTCTCACGCGGGATAAGCGGGCACAGCAGGCGGGGGAAGTCCATCGTGATGATCTGCGGGTCTGCGCTCACTTGGAAGACCTGCCGCCACGAAGACAGACTGCCATCCACGCCGGCATTCCATATTTCCAGGCTGGGCTCATCCAGGCCCATGCGCACGGTCATCTTGGGCTGGTTGGCCAGGTAGGCGCGCAGGAAGTAAATGTTCGGCGCGGCTGCCTGTATTTGCGATAAGTCTTCACCCTGGTAATTCACCACAACAAGGTCGGGACGCCCGTAGAAATTCGCCAGGGTCAGCTGCATCTGCTCGATGTACTCGTTGGCGATTTGCAAGTTCACCACCACCCGGCTTCCCTGCGAAGCACTGACAGCCACGTATTGCAGCACACGGGCGTTGGCAGTGTCTTGCGCCAGCTGAACGGCGGCATCCGTGAAACTGTTGGCCTGCGAAACGATCAACAACAACCCGCTGAGCACCAGGCCGGCATAACCCAGCCCTCGCCACAGCAGCGTGGAGCGCCGTGCAAGCTGCACGAGCTCTTCCAGTAGCACACCCGATAGCAGCGCTGCGCCGGCAGCGAAGGGCAGCAGGTAATACTCCACGGCGAAGTGCCAGGGGATGTACATGCCCAGCCAGAAGGCCATCCACACCAGAGCAGGCCACCAGAGGGGTGAATGGGGCAAGCGGCGTGCCAACAGGCAATATAGCAGCGCCACCAGCAGCATGGGCAGCAGCCAGATAAAATCGCGCAGCAGCCAGCCACCCCAGCGCACCAGGCTGTTGAGCAGGTTGGCGGGATCGAAAAAGAACGCGGAGGACTGCCCCACCCCCAGGATTTTGGATGAAGATAGGAAAATCGTACGCCCGGCGTAGAAGATCACCCCGCTGACCAGAGCGGCAACGACCAGGTGGTGGCTGACTTTTTCGGCAAAACCAGCCAGGTGCAAGTGCTTGCGTTTGCCAACCCAGGCCAGGCCCCACCACACGATTGCGATGGGTAAGACCAGCAGGGTGCTCTCCTTGATGAGGCAGGCTACCAGCAAGGCGACACCGGCAGCCGAAATCAACAAGCCGATCCGTGTACGCACCTCCTGCCGGGCAGCCAGTACTGCCAGGCTGATTGCCGCCAGCACCAGCAATAGCTGGAAATTCTCAGCCTTGGAGAGGGTGTAGATATTTTCGATCACCGAGGTGCTGAGGGTGAAGATCAGCCCGGTTAGGAAAGCCTGGCGCTTCGAGCCACCCAGGGTGATCACCAGGCGGATGAGCAGGGTGGTGGAGGCGGCAAAGACAAGCAGGTTGCCCAGGAAATACCAGGTGGGCTGCCCCCCCGCCAGCAAGTACCAGAAAGCGAAGGCTGCCCAATAGATGGGGCGGAAGCGCCCTGAGATCACGTCCCAGCTCAGGTCCCACCTGCCCTGCACGATGCCCTGCGAGAGGGTGATGGCGCGCCCGTCATCCATCAAACCGAAATTCGCCGAAACCAGGCGCGGTAACATGATCAGCACGCAAACCAGGATGGGGAGGTAAATCCAATAGCGCGAGAACCGGGAAATTACATCACCGGATTTCAATCCTTGATGAGCCAATGAACTGATATTATCTCCTGTGCGAACGATCCTCTGATCGTTTGAAAAAGAGGTGAATTTGCCTCAGCTAACAACTGACCAGTGCCAGATAAGTATACTTCAAGACTCCCACTGGCTAATATTCATCCGCGCCCGGGTCATAGCGTACAAACGGTTAGAGCTGGCAGGCTGGCTGGTGTGGGGGTGGGTATTATTAACCAGCGGCTAAATCACATGGTCATTCTTCCCGGCAAGCTGGCGCAATTGCTCTAACTGCCCGGTATGAAATCCTTCATGCCACAGGAAGTGAGCTAGCGCTTCAACCAGGGGCATTTTTCCACGCCAGATTTCGACCTCCAGCTCGAGGTCCGCCTGGGTCATACCCTCCAGCTGGTGAAGCAGGGTGGGCAGCGTGGCATCCAACCTTTTCAACAGCGATTCTAGCGGCACGGACTGATCAGCACAGGTGATGGGTTCAGAGCCGTACCCGTAAGCTTTCTGCTCAGCTTTTGTCATGATGCCCGGTAGTCCCAGCAACTCCAACCATTCCTGGCGAATATCCAAAATGTGACCCACCACCCAATTCATGCAATTCCCCCTGAAAGGCAGCTGCAACAGGCTTTCAGCCGGGGTAATATCTTTAAGCTGCGCGTGAATGATATCTTGATCCAGCTCCAACAGATGCATCAAGATTTTAGCAAAGGGAGTTGCCATAGTAACCTCGGGGAAAAATGATATCCATCGAATCGATCGCAGGGAAGTGGCTTATCAAGCTGACCAGGCTGAGTATAGCACAGGTGAGCGAAATGGCGGGTGACGACGAAGGCGACAGATATAAAATATCGCCCACGGATGATTTACGTGGGCGGTGGTTAATTAATAAACGTCCTGGTTGATATTACGCAGGTTTCAGGATAGCTACCATCTGCGGCAGGCCGATAACTCCTGCCTGCTTCATCACTTCGGCCAGCTTTGGATCCATGACGAATTTTTGGGCATTTTCGATGTTGTCCCAACCCATAATTACGGTAATGACATTCGGATCATTGGCATCGCGGTACACCTGCTCTTCACCGGTTGCACCCGCTGCTTTACGCCTGCTTGCATCGCCATCGAAGAACGGGCGCCATTTGGCATAATCCATGACAGTATGACGAACATTAACATAGATCATTATAAAATCTCCTTTTTTCAGTTTTTATATTACCGCTCAAATATTCGGTTCAGGCAGTTTACGGCATTTTTTTGATTCTTACGCTACCCCTGGTTCCAGGATGTGCTTTTGGAGGAGTGCTACGCCCGATAATTCCCACCCTTTACCTAAAATGGTCATATTTGACCAAATTGGTGTTATTTTAGTCCAGAAATAATAAGCTGTCAAGCAAATATACAAACTGGATCGTCTGAAGCCTGTTATTGGGGGATCAAAAGTATAATATCCGGGTAACCTGTAATCATAGATCAGCATGGATGACCCAAATTTCTGCGTTTACATCATGACCGACGAGCAGCATACCCGCCTGTATACCGGTAGGACCGCCAACCTCAAGCGCCGGGTGAGCCAGCACCGCTCGGGGAACGGCGGAGTATACACCCGTCGATACAACCTGGTGAGGCTGGTGTATTACGAATCAGTGGAAAACAATACTGCCGCCAGGCAGCGCGAGAAACAGCTCAAACGCTTCTCGAAAAAGCAGCGGGTGAAGCTGATCGAAGCAATGAACCCGGACTGGGAGGATTTGTTTGAGAAAATATCTACAAGCGAACGCCTGTGGATTGCTCCAGGCTGAAAAGCATTGACTTGAGCCAGCCAGGAGCGCATTAAATATACCAGCAGAAAGACCTGAGCATGCAATGCTCGAATTTTGCGGCTGTGGCTGTTGGGAAAGTGGTGGAGAACTTGGTGGGAAAACAGGCTATAGCTGAATACATCCTTGCACTGATAAATGGTAATCAACACAGCGGATAGGGAGGATTTGGGAGCACAACCCCGCAAAATTTAAATTAACCCGAATAATCGAGCGCCGGTTTCATTTTACGGGTAAAATTTATTGGGAGAAAATGCGGGTGAAACATCCAGGGCGGCTTGCTTTTCCCATCATAACAGGAACGGTGATCCTCCTCATAGTCACCTGGCTGGCAGTGTGGCAGGCAGGGCGGGTGAGCGCCGGCGCCGCTACGCCGCACAGCCCGCTGGTGCTGTACGTCTCGAGACAGGGGCACGATGCGGGGAACGACTGCCGGGAGCGGCTCTCACCCTGCAGCTCGATCCCACGTGCCCTGCTGATGGCTCAGGATGGTGATTACATCCACGTAGCGGAGGGCACCTATGGCGACACGATGTACGACCCCAAACTCGCCATGGGCATTACTGCCACAGTGATCATCACCAAAAATATCAGCAGCCTGCTGGGGGGCTACGCCACCGATTTCTCCACCCGGGACATTGAAGCTAACGAGACCATGCTGAGCGCAGCGGGCATTCCCGGGGCATATGTGGCGGTGCTGGTAGACACGGATGTGCGCTTCGGGGGCTTCACCCTCACCGGTGGCAGCGGGGCTTATTCCCCAGGCGGTTATTATTACCCTGGAGGCGCGATGCGCATTTTTGGCGGCGCTCCCACCATCCAGGATAACAAGATCACCGGCAACCGCGGCTACCGGCGCGGGGGTGCCATATACCTGGGGCGGGGAGCCACTGCCAGCATCCTCAATAACCAGGTCGTCTCCAACACGGTCAGCGCTGTTCCAGGGGATGAGACCAGCGCCGGGGGTGGAATATTTGTAGCCTGCGGGCCAACGCTGATCAAGGGCAACCAAATCCTTTCCAACACAGCCCAGCTTGAAGGTGGTGGCATCTACGTCGGTTGGAACGTGCCGGTGACCATCAGCAATAATACCATCGCCTTCAACCGCCTGCTCTCACCGTGGGAAGGCCTGGGGGCGGGTATCCGCGTGATTGGCGAAAGTGTGGTGGTGAGCATCCAGGGAAACTACATTCACAATAACTCGCTCAACCTGGGCCTGGAGGGGAGCGCCATTTATACCTCATCCCCGGCGCTCATCGAGGGCAACCGCATCGAAGCCAACTACGCTCCCTCTATTCGCTCTGCAGTGTGCGTGGCAAACGTATCCTCTCCGCTGACGCTGACCAACAACCTGGTGGTCGATAACTCCAGCAGCGGCGTGCACCTGGTGGATAATGCCGACGTTCGCCTGACCAACAACACCATCGCCGGGAACCACCTGCGCGGTGTGCAGGTGAGGTTTGCCGCGCCCGGGATCCTAGACGCGTCATCATTCAGCCTGGTGAATAACCTCATCGTGAATAACGGCGAGTGTGGGGTGTTCGTGGAGAACCAGGGACTGCAGGTGATGGATTACAATGACGTTGCCGGGCATATCTACCAATATTGCGGATTCCCGGTTATCCTCGAGCACAACATGAGCCTCGACCCAGCTTTCGTGGACCCCGCCCGATCTGATTATCACCTGCGACCCACCTCGCCGGTGATCGACCAGGCGAATCCCAGCCTCGCCAGCCTCACCGATTACCACGGCACACTGCGCGGGCAAAATTACACGGCAGATATGGGCGCTTACGAGTTTGTGTATCATAAAATGTACCTGCCCGTATTGCAAAGGGAACCATCCAGGATAAAATAAGATATCATATTGGCAGGCAGCGCCAGCCTGCTGAAGGAGGCAGACATGCACATCCCCGAGTTTATCCAGTGCATCGATTTTCCATGCGTAGAGGCGCGCCAGGAAAGCTACCTGGTGCCGCCGATTGACATCGACCCCGCCAGCATCAAGCTGGTGCTCATCTCCGAGACCGCTCCGGCTGTAGCGAGCGAGTATTACTACGGCCCATGCGAGGCTTCGTTCGCCCGAAGCACGGTGCAGGCCTTCCAGGAGGCAGGTGCCAGGGCGGGAACCATCAAAGAGCTGCTGGAGATGGGTGTTTACTTCACCACGGCAGTGAAATGCGGCAAGTATGCCTACGCAGTGGCAGGCAGCACCATCAGCCACTGCTCAGCGCTGCTGGATCGTGAGATTGCACTGTTTCCCAATGCGCGCGCTTACCTGCTGATGGGTGACGTGGCTATCAAGGGTTTCAATGCGGTAGCCAGGCGCAATGGCCAGCCAAGGGTCATCCCGGCCGGCTCCACCTACAAGATACGCGGGGGCGAGTTCAGCTTCGGCGGCAGGAGGGTGTTCCCATCATACTTGCAGGTAGGACCGAGCTACGGCATCGAAAAGAGCAAGCAGCGCATGATCGCGGAGGACATCGCCAAAGCCCTGGAGATTGCGAATATAACCTGTACTGCTAAGAGCTAATTGCTCACAGCAAGCAACGGAGCCCTATATGCGTTCGTGCATCTTTTGCAATATCATTTCAGGCTACGCACCCGCCAATTTCGTGTACCGCGACGAGCTGTGCGTGGCATTCATGGACATCCGCCCGGTTAACCCCGGGCACGTACTGGTGGTGCCCATCCAGCACAGCGAGCTGCTTTCAGGGGTGGAGCGGGAGACGCTGGGGCGCATGTTGTGGGTAGCCCAGCAGGTGGATGAGGCCTTGCGCTCGAGCGGCCTGCGCTGCGAAGGCGTGAACCTGTTCCTGGCCGACGGGCGGGCTGCCGGGCAGGAGGTGATGCATGTCCACCTGCACGTGTTCCCGCGCTACCACGGAGACGGACACCACCTGCGCTTCAGCCCGGCCTATTTCACGCTGCCATCCTCCTCAGAGCTGGAAGCCAATGCGCAGCGCATCCGCAGCAGGATGGGAGAGCAGCCATGAAAGCCAGCCTGGTAAGCCTGCTCATCGTCTCGCTGCTGCTGGCAGGCTGCGCAACGCCCACTCCTTCACCCACACCCACGCTCGCCCCACTCACCGCCACGCAGCCCAGCCCCACGCCGCGCATCGTGATGCTGCCCACC
>Ga0116202_10000173_pt1 | contig 33907 bp, 31 predicted proteins | sample LakKivw325mmetaG_FD_94479 | JGI IMG/M metagenome (GOLD analysis project Ga0116202, IMG submission 94479) | Anoxic lake water microbial communities from Lake Kivu, Rwanda to study Microbial Dark Matter (Phase II) - Lake Kivu water 325m metaG | ecosystem: Environmental > Aquatic > Freshwater >... | reverse complement strand
TGGAGCTGAGGGGATTCGAACCCCTGACCTCCTCCGTGCAAGGGAGGCGCTCTCCCAATTGAGCTACAGCCCCGTTAGCAAAATATTATACCTACACGTATAGCTTGTTAACAAGCGGTTGGGCTTTATGATAGCCGAGGCTTTATCCCTGGAGGCTGGTGCGAGCTACCGTTTCATTAATATCCGGACCGGTGCCACCATTACCAACAGATAACCGATTACCCTGATGATAATGATCACGGTTTGTAAACTCGCTGCCAGCCCTGCCAGCGTCAGGGCGTGAGAAACGGCGAATAAACCGAAGGCAATACCCAAGTAAAGAGATACTTCAGGAATAGCAAGTGCCCTGCTAGTTCCGCTAGCGATGTCAGATCTCCTCTTTAAAAACGCCCAGACGCCCAAAATTAGTATTACGGTGGTCAGGACCAGATTGATAATAGTGACCGTCATTTGAGACACCTCCTCTGTAGCCAATTTTCGCCAATTTATGCTGCCAGGCTTAGAACCGCGTCGGCAACATCTTCCAGCCTGATATGATACCACTTAATAAGATGAGATAAATAGCCATATCGATAATAAACCTCTAGCGGCCGAGACCGACTTCAATTACCGTGGCATTTCATTTAGAATATGGTGTAGGAGGTGCACCATGGGCCAGACCAATGATAACCTTCAAGCTGCATTTGCTGGCGAAAGCCAGGCCAGCCGCAAATATCACTACTTCGCCGATAAGGCTGATGAGGAAGGATATAAACAAATTGCTCGCTTATTCCGGGCCGCTTCAGATGCGGAAACGGTCCATGCCCGTAACCATCTGAACGTAATGCAGGGAGTAAAATCTACCGCTGAAAATCTAAAGACCGCAATTAGCGGTGAACACTACGAGTTTTCCAGGATGTACCCCGATTTCATGAAGCAGGCGGAAGCCGACGGAAACAAAGAGGCAAATAACAGCTTCTGGCTCGCGAATAAGGTGGAGCAGGTTCACCACAGCCTGTATGAGTCTGCATTGACCTCGCTGGAAAAAGGTCAAAACATACCGGAGAAACCAATGTACGTCTGCCAGCATTGCGGAAACACAGTGGAAGGAGAGCCACCTGATAAATGCCCGATTTGCGGCAAGCCCAGCAGTATGTTCAAGCGCATAGACTAGACCATTGGAATAAAGGAGTTGAATATGTCAAAGAAAATGTCCGATGATGAAATCCGCGAAATAGCCACCAAAAGGGTACGGGCCAGGAGAGGATTCTACTGGAACCTGACGGCATATGTGGTTATCAACCTATTCCTGATAGGTATCTGGTATTTTACGAGCGGCCCCCACAGTTATTTCTGGCCGGGCTGGGTGCTCGGAGGCTGGGGGATAGGCGTGATTTTCAATGCCATCGCCGCCTTCGGCAAAGAAGACATGTGGTCTGAACGCGAGGCCGTGGACAAAGAAGTAGAGAAGATCAAGAGAAGAAACGCATAGCTACCTTGCGTAGGCCTATTGTAGCAGGCTGTTTACGTATTCAGGATCGCTCCACTTAGCCATTATCTTTTCGTAAGCGGTTTTGTAATCGATATCCCTTTCCTGCTTCAGTTCGTCAAGCGCAGTCTGCCAGGCAGTTACCGTACTGTCCGGTACATCCTTACTGAAGGCAATATACAGGTCAGCCTGAATGACAACGGTAGGTACCATGAACAGGTCTTCCGGATTTACGCCAGCCTGCGCTGCGGTAATTGCCAGACCGTCCTTGTTCCCCAACCATAAATCAACCGTTCCGTCCATCAGCTTCTTGAGAGCATCGGCATCGGTGAGGCTGTAGTCCAAATTGGTAAAACCCTGGGACGCCAGGAACTGTGCTCCGGCATCACCCTGATATACGCCTATACTTCCCACTTTTTTAAAGTCCTCGAGCTGACTATAAAACAGTGCCTTCGCGGCAGTTGCAGAGCCTGCCCTGGCATAAAACGCCTGCTCGTAGCTGCCGATAGGCCCTACCCATTTAAAGAGATTTTCGCGTTGGGGCGTCCTGTTCAGAGAATAAATCACCACGTTCGGCCCTTTCTCAGCCAGGGCCAACCCCTGGCTTAACGGCATAACTTCTATGTTAGCCTGGGTGCCCGTTTTTTCCATAATGGCCCGAACGATATCGGTACTCTGGCCGGTTATATTGTCGTTCTTATCGACGAAATTGTAGGGTGGATATATCTCAGTAATGATTCTCAACCCGCCGGTAGCCGGTGGCGTCGTTGCGGTGGTACCGCAGCCAATTAGTAACGTCGTCACAATAAGCAGAACAGCTATTGAAAACCTTATCTTCATTATTTTATTCTCCTGTGAAATTATGTTCTCCCATCATTTGTTATCTTGAAGCGGCGGCAAGCCATCCTTAAGTGGCTCAGGCTGGGGTTCGGGCGCCGGTGCCGGTGGGAAGGGTTCAGGTCCAGGCAGCGGCCCCGGCATAGGCCCCGGTTGTATTCCGCCCTGGAATTTAAACATAAGAGTAAACGTTATGGAGCCGCCCAGCGGCAACATCTGCGATTGCGGTGAAACGCCGATAAATGTTGATTGGGGCGGGCCTCCGCCGTTGTACTGGACGCTGTAGCTTCCCTGCGGCGCATTGCTGAAACTACGTGGCGTTGAATCGGCCGATTCAACATAGGGCCCGTTAAGCACATACCCTACCGAACCGGTCCATTGCTCTCCATCCAGCGTAGCTATGACTGAGACCTGTCCCTTTGGTTGTCCGGTAAATTGCAGCACGTACTGAATGGAACCGCCCGCCGGCAGATTCTGCGTCGGCGACGGCGAAATGCCGGTCAAAGTGGCGCCGATGGGGCCGCCGGAATTATAGTTCAGAGTGTACAAGCCGGATGGTTTGTTACCGAAGCTACCGGGGATAGTATTGCCCGAATCGAAGGCCGGCCCGGATATCGTATAGCTGATCGCGCCTGAGCCCGGTTGGGTAACCCATGGCTGGCCATCCACTATGGCGCTCACATTAATCGAGCCGGTTACCGGTTGAGCTGTAAAGTTTAAATTAAATCCTATGGTACGGCCGCTCGCCAGTGACTGGGTCGGTGACGGGCTGATATTAGTCAGTATGGCACCCGCAGGTCCGCCGCCTAAATAAGTCAGAGTATAGACGCCTGTCGGTATTCCATTATATGTGCGAGGCACCTGATTATCGTCGCTGCGGAAAGTACCCGTTACGCTGTATGTAACCTGGCCGGACCAGGGCGAGCCATTGAGGGTGGCATTCACTAAGAGATTCCCGGTCTGTTGCTGCGCATAATAGTTGAGAATAAAACCGGCGGAACTGCCGCTGGACAATACCAACGATTGACCGGGCGCTATATTGCCCAGTGTCGCTCCCGGAGGTCCACCAGATTTGTAGCTTATATAATATGTACCTGGAGGAGCATTATTCAGCTGTAAGGGCACTGACGTGTAGGTATTGTTGACCGGTCCGGTGATGGTATACTGGACCGGACCCGTCCATATGGCTCCGTTGTACGATGCAGTCACCGATAAGTTCGATGAGATTGCCGTAGAGAAATTAAGCGTGTAGGTAACACTTCCGTTTGCCGCCAAGGTTTGTATCGGCGCGGGTGAAATATTGGTCAATACGGCGCCTGAAGGGCCGCCCGAGTTATAAGTTAAGGTGTAGGTCCCGCCGGGCAGGTTGCCGAAGGTCTTTGGCACCACGACATCGGCATCACGGAACGGACCGGAGATGGAATAGTTTACGTTTCCCGTCCACGGTGAGCCATTAAGCATCGCCGTGACCTGAATACTTGAACCGGTCTGGCTCTCGAAATTCAAGACGAAATGCACCGTGCCGCTGGCCGGCAATTCCAGAGTTGGCTGCGGAGTAATGCTGGTCAACGAGGCCCCCTGGGGGCCACCGTAATTATAGGTCACGGTATAAGTACCCACCGGCACGGTTTTGAAATCCCAGGGTACAGAATTGTCGGTATCTGAATAAGGTCCACTGATTCTGTAGTTTACCGAGCCCGACCAAGGAGAGCCATTCAAGGTAGCGCTGACTCTAACGTTTCCCGTAGCCGATGGACTGGCAGGTGTATAGAACGACCAGGCCAGCGTCCAGCTGGATACGCGGTTGCCCTGCTGTGCCAGCGCCTTCCAATAGTATATATTGCCACCGGTTAGTTTGCCCGGGGGCATGGTATAGCTGAGGTCGCCGATATTGTTGGCGTCAAGCACTATATTCTGGAAGTTGATGTCCGAAGCTACCTGCAGCCGGTAGACAGCTCCTCCGGCGCCTCCTCCCCAGGTAAAAGTGGGCGTTAGCGATAATACCGTACTGCCATTGGCCGGCGAAGCCAAACTTACGGTAAGAGCCGGAGGCGCTACGCATCCCGCCACTAAAACCATCAATAATAAACTGATCGTCAAATAAATACGCATCTCGTACCCCGCTTTTTGTATTTGCTTAAAGTCTATTTATATTTGAATCAAACGTCAATAGGCAAATGGTAACAACCGGCAACAGAAACGCCTTTATACTCAATATAGCATAAATTCAAATAGTTTATATTTTTTATATCTTTTATATGACCTATTTACTGACTTTTTAACAGTTTCGTTGATACAATCGACGAATGGAGGAGGTTTAAGCATGTCAAAAGTAATTCATTTCGAAATCAACGTAGACAATCCGCAGAGGGCGGTAAAGTTCTATTCCAGCGCCTTCGGCTGGAAGATCGACAAATATGGGGGGCGGTCAGATGGATTACTGGCTGGTTACCGCAGGACCGGAAGGCGAACCCGGCATCAATGGCGCCATAATGCCCAGAAACGGTAACCTGACCACGGTCAATACTATCAGCGTAAATTCGGTGGACGACGCCATCAAAGCCGTTGAAAAAGCCGGAGGTAAAGTAATACAACCCAAGATGCCAATACCCAAGATCGGATATTTTGCTTACTGCCTGGACACAGAGGGAAATACCTTCGGTATTCTGAAGCCGGATATATCCGCCAAGTAAACGTTTAGAGCGTATAAACTTCTTTGCCCAGTGTGTGGACCCAGTTCTTCTCCAGCGCTGCTATGGCTTCTTTAGTCTTATCCACACCGATGATCACCACCGGCTGTCCGCTTTCTCCACGGCCAAGATAGGTGTAAAAGTACAGGACATTGACCTTGGAATCGCGTAGCGGCTTGAGCACCGCCTGAAGGCCGCCGGGATGGTCGGGAACCTCCACGGCAATAACGTCAGTTTGGTGGACCGCGTAGCCGGCGCTCCGCAATACGTTGGCCGTTTTTTCCGGGTTATCGGTCACGAATCTCACCGTGCTGAAATCGGATGTGTCCGCTACCGAAATGGCCCTGATGTTTATGCCCTCACGTCCGAGACATTCGCTCACCGCCAGGAACTTTCCCGGCTCATTTTCCAGTGTCAGTGAAATCTGTATTACACTCATAACTACCCCCCGGCTAGATTTTTATATCTTTATAATATGTCATAACCCGCTTTTAAAGCTTTTTCATTAAGCTCCAGCAATTTCTGCTTCTTACCCAGCGTAGGTTTTAATGCCTTGATAACGCTATCCAGCGATATCAGCCCAAACTTCTTGGTGAAGGCGCCCAACATTACCATGTTGGCCGACTTCGGGCTGTCCAGCTCCTCGGCGATGGCGTTTGCCGGGACTTTAATTATAATGATATCCCCTCTCAAAATCTCCGATTCCACCAGCGATGAATTGATGAAGAAAAGGCCACCCGACTGAATCTGATTTTGAAACCGCACCACGGAGGGCTGGTTCATGGCAATGACGAACTCAGGAGATGAAGCCACCGGTGATGCAATTTCCTCGTCGGATATGACTACGGTGCAGTTCGCGGTGCCGCCGCGGACCTCTGCGCCGTACGAGGGCAGATAGGTGACATTTTTACCTTCCAGCATGGCTGCCTGTGCCAGGCTTAGTCCCATGGACATTACGCCCTGGCCGCCGAATCCCGCGATAACCGTTCTAATCAGCATCTTTTGCACCCGTGGCATCTTTCAATACGCCCAACGGAAATTCCTTGGACATCACGTTGTCGATCCAGTGCCAGGCTTCCAAAGGCGTCATCTTCCAGTTGGTGGGACACGGAGATAGGATTTCCACCAGCGAGAAACCAAGGCCGTCGATCTGGTTCTGGAAAGCCTTGTGGATAGCTTTCTTTGCCTTCCTGATATTGGCCGGCGAGTTCACAGCGCAGCGCTCGACATAGACCGAACCCTTAACCAGCGCCACCAGATCGCTCATCTTCAGCGGATAACCCTCAAGGTTATCTGACCGCCCATAGGGAGTAGTAGTCGTTTTCTGGCCGGAAAGCGTGGTCGGTGCCATCTGGCCGCCGGTCATGCCGTAGACGGCGTTATTGATAAAGATGCTGGTGATATTCTCTTTCCTGTTGGCGGCATGTATCGTTTCGGCAGTGCCGATAGCCGCCAGGTCGCCGTCTCCCTGATAAGTGAAAACGATCGACTCGGGAAAAGCGCGTTTAATGCCGGTAGCCACAGCCGCGCCCCTGCCGTGCGCCGATTCCGCCATGTCGACATCGAAATAATAATAAGCAAATACGGCGCAGCCGGGCGGCGGCACGCCGATTGTCTTGTCCTGAATATTCAGCTCATCGATGACCTCGCAGATTAACCGGTGAATGATCGAGTGTCCGCAACCCGGGCAATAGTGGAAAACGGCTTTCTTCAGTGATTTAGGTCGCGAATATATCTTATTCATTATTACTTTAGACCTTTTTGATAATAGAACCGGGAAATCACCCTGGAGACCTCGCTGGGAGTAGGGATGACGCCGCCGGGCCTGCCATAGAACGATATGTCGCCTTGTCCTTCCAGCGCCAGCTGCACGTCTTCCAGCATCTGTCCCATGTTCATTTCAAAGACAAGATAGTTTTTGATCTTCTTGGCCAGGTCTTTGACCGCTTCGCTGGGATACGGCCACAGTGTGATGGGTCTTAGTAGCCCTACCTTTAACCCCGATGCCCGCACCGACCTGATGGCGCCCTTAGCGATTCGAGCAGCGATGCCAAAAGCCACTACTATAAGCTCGGCGTCTTCTGCCAGGAAGGTTTCGAAGGCGGTCTCCTCTTTCTTAATCAGTTCGTATCTGCGGAAGAGACTCCAGTTAAGCTCTTCAAGTTCGGCAGGATTGGACGTAAATGTCTTTATATATCTGCTCGGCCGGTCTTTAGCTCCCCTGAGTGAATCGCTCCTGATGGGCAGCTTTTCCGGAGCCTCATATTTAAATTCAACAGGCTCCATCATCTGGCCCAATACACCATCGCCGAGAATAATAACAGGAATCTTATACTTGTCGCTAAGCTCGAAGGCCTCATGCGTCAGGTCAGCCAATTCCTGCACCGATGACGGTCCTAAAACGATTGTCCGGTAATCTCCGTGCCCGCCGCCGCGCGTAGCTTGGAAGTAGTCGGATTGAGCAGCCACGATGCTGCCCAGGCCCGGACCGCCGCGCGACATATTGACGATAACCGCCGGCAGTTCGCAGGCAGCCAGGTAGGAAATTCCCTCCTGCTTCAGGCTAATGCCGGGACTCGAAGACGATGTCATGGCCCTAGCCCCAACCAGGCTGGCGCCATAGACCATGTTAATAGCGGCGACTTCGCTTTCCGCCTGGATAAAAGAGCAGCCCTTTCTCCGGCTGAGGTTGGTTGCCATATATTCGGTCAGTTCGTTCTGAGGCGTTATGGGATATCCGAAGTAGCAGCGGCAGCCGGCCCGGATGGCAGCTTCTCCGATAGCGGCATTGCCGGTCATGAGTACCTTAGCCACGGTACACCTCTATGGCCACTTCGGGGCAGACCAGCGCGCAAATGGCACAGCCGGTACATTCCCCGTCATCGTTGAAAACCGCCGGTAAATAGCCGCCAGCGTTCAACTTCGAAGATGTCGATATTAAACTCTTAGGACAGAATGAAACGCAGAGCGCGCAACCTTTGCACAGTTCCGGAGAAATTTCGATAGACCCTTTTACCGTAGCCATGTTATTGGACTTTGTTTGCGTTGTGCTGAAAATCGGCGGGCAATTTTCGCCCGTATAATTGTATTGGGAAAAGGTCTCAATTACAAGTTTTTACGATTGTTTATCGTGAACATGCAATGATACTATCTTGGGTCTCCGTGGAAGACCTCGAGAGGAAAATAAGCGGCTATCGGCTATCCGGAATGTTTTATGTTCTTTGTCGCCAGGCTGAGCACCAGGATGACGCCTCCAATTACGGCGCCGAAAAGGAACACTGCATGGAAGCCGTAGGTGAAAGCTTTCATCGGCAAAGCTTGAGGATCAATGTTGGCTGCGGAAATACCGGCGGCCGCCAGAACCGAAAGAAAGATAAGCGTGACCACGGCGATGCCCATAACCGCCCCCACGTTTCTTACGGTATTCACCAGACTGCTAATCACCGCCTCGTCACCCTTGGTGCTCGTACCCATAATCAGGTTGAAGTTCGCCGGCATGACCAGGCCGATACCTACGCCTTCTATAGCCAGCGCCACAATGATAAGCGTCAGAGTAGTTTTAGCACCCATTATGGTAAATATCAAAAAAGCGGCAATAAGCGCCAGCGACCCGAGAACAGAGATGAGGCGAGGGCCGATCCTATCTGACAGAAATCCGGCTATGGGTCCGCATACCATCATCAGCAAAGTAGGTACCAGCAATATAAGACCGGCCGTACTGGCCGCAAACCCCTTCTCCAATTCCAGGTAGAACGGGAAGGCATACCACGACCCCTGGCATATGAGAAGCACTAGCATGGCTACAACAACAGCCATAGCAAAATTTTTACTGCGGAAAAAGTCGAGGTTTATTAAAGGCGTCTGAGCTTTTCTTTCGTTAAATATAAAACCGATCCATGCCGCCGCTGAAACAGCTATGGTCGCCAGAATTCCCAGTGACAACCAGCCGAGTTTGCTCCCCATACTCAAGAAGAAAATAAGGCTGACCAGGGCTATCAGCAGCATCCCGGCTCCAGATAGGTCGAACTTCCCCTCGGCCACCTCTCCACTGTCACGCGGTAATATGGTAAGCGCCAGGACTACGGCAAATATGCCAACTGGAATATTTACGAAAAATATCCAGTGCCAGCTATAGAACTGCGATAGAAAACCGCCCAGCGGTGTGCCCGCAGCCAGACCTACCGCCGCGGACGTGGTCAATATTCCGAAGGCGGTGCCCCGTATTCTTTCGGGCAGGTACCTGACTACCATGGCGCCGCCGATGGCCTGCAGCATAGCCGCCCCGACACCCTCGAGCACGCGGAACCCGATGAGCATCATGACAGAAGATGACAGACCACAGGCCAGCGAACCAACCGTAAAGACAGCAAACCCGGCAAAATAAATTTTCTTGTAGCCGCGGATATCGGCTACTCTGCCGAAGGTTATAAGCGTGCTGGAAAGGATCAGCAGGTAAGCGATTGACACCCAGGAAACCGTGGCAATATCGGAGTCAAAATACTTGGCAATAGAGGGTAGAGAAATATTAACGATAGTTGTATCAAGGGCACACATGAACGCTGCCAGGGAAATGAGCAGCAGGACCAACCCTTGGTGGGAACGTTTTGCGGGATGGTCGGTAGCATTCATGAGATGGTCGACTCAATATAAACTAATCGATGGAATTGTGCAATATACTTCGCGCTGCCACATTCACGAACTTTTATTTTATGCTTTTGACGGTTTTGACCTGCTTGTTATCTGGCATATATAATGCTGGCGCCGCCCGCGCAATAACAGGTATCAAAGGAGGTACGTGCCATGAAAAACAAGACCTACGACAAACTGGCTGCTGCATTGAATGCGCGAAGCATGACCTACCCTTCCGTGCCCTGCGACGAATTTTACGCTCTGATTGACGAGCTATTTACACCAGACCAGGCTGACATCGCTACGCATATGCCACTTGAGCCGGTTTCGGCACAGGACCTTTCCAAAAAAATCAAAGGCACCGACTCTGCCAGATTGGCTAAACAGCTCGATGAAATGGCGGCTAGAGGCCTGGTGCGCATTAAAGAAAAATCCGGCGAGAAGCTCTATGAGTTCCTGCCATTTATCCCTGGAATTTGCGAACTACAGATAATGCACGGACGCACTGATGAACATACCAAACATGTGGTACGACTCTTCAAAAGCTATGGTAAAGCAATGAAAAACCTAATGCTGACCGCGTCTCCTCCTGTTGCCGTCGGAGAACCGGCTCCTGCCAGAAAAATATCGGTGGAACAGGAAATAGATAATCGGCCGACTATTTTACCTTACGACGAGGTAATGAGATTGATTGATAATACCGAATATGTAGCCGTGGGGACCTGCGTTTGCCGTCACCAGGGCGACTTATTAGACAGGCCTTGCGATAAACCTAAAGAGAATCTGTGTATGATTGTAGGTCCTTCGGCGAAATTCGCCCAGAGCCACGGCTTTGTCCGCCTGATTTCCAAAGAGGAAGCCCGTCTTAGAATCGATGAGGCGGAGGAGGCCGGACTGGTACATAACTATGCCAACACCCAGGACAGGTACATCGACCTACTGTGTAATTGCTGCGGCTGCCACTGCCTGATACTGAGGGGGGTCAAGCGGTCACCCGTTCCCAGCCAGGCCGTAATTGCCAACTGGGTTATGACCGTTGATAGCGGTGCCTGCATGGGCTGCGAGGCATGCATCGAACGCTGCTGGATGGAAGCCCTGAAAATGGACGGTGACGTGGCCGTCCGCGATTTTAACCGCTGCATCGGCTGCGGCGTCTGCGCCTACGTCTGCCCCACTGATGCCATGAAACTGGTCCCGCGCCAAAAAGCTGCAGTATAAATCCAATAGTAGCTTGATGAATCATGAATCTGGCAAGGCTTATAGAAGACAACATAACACGGTTCGGCGAATACGATTTTCTTCACTTCGACGATAAATGGTATACGAACGTCGAGATGAACCGGAAGGCCAACCGGCTGGGCAACGCCCTGAAAAAGCTCGGCGTTAAAAAAGGCGACCGAGTCGGCGTTCAACTACTCAACTGCCCCCAGCTGCTGCAGTCGTTTTTCGCTGCCTTCAAAATCGGAGCCACGCTGGTATCAGTAAATCCGGCGCTGCGAGCCGATGAACTGGCGTATATCTACCGGGACGCCGGCATCAAAGCTTTGATCAGCAGCCCGGATGGTATGGACAGGATTTCAGAAGCCCGCCGTCAGGCGCCTGACCTTAAGCATATAATTCTGGTCGGAGATGACATCCCAAAGAAGGCCTTGTCCTACGATGAAATCGTGAGGAAGTCATCTGATATTCTGGTTATGGCGGAGACCGACAACGACGATGTGGCCGTCATCCTGTACACGGCAGGTACCACCGGACGTCCCAAGGGAGTCATGCTAACCCACTATAACTGGTACACGCATGTCTCGGGATATTATGAGCTGGTGCTCCTTGATACCTGGGGCTTGGACGTCACAGGAACGGTTAGGGAACCGATAGGCGGAAAAAGAAAAACGGGCGAGAAACAGGTGGAGGTCTTCGGCGTAAAGCGGAACCGCGTTTCGCTTATCACCCTGCCTTTGTTTCACGGTTATGGAATATTCGCCGTAAACCTGGAATTCCTGACCGGCGGCAAAATGGTGGTGCTGGCGCGGTGGGATACGGAAGAAGCCATGCGGTCGATCCAGCATTTCAAGGTCACCGAGTTCCGCGGCGTGCCCACCATGTATATCCAACTGCTGAACCATCCGCAGGCGTCTAAATACGATTTAAGCTCCCTGCAGACCTGCATCTGCGGTTCGGCGCCCATGCCGCTGGAGGTAGCCCGCAAGTGGAAGGAACGATACGGTATGGATATCTGGGAAGGTTACGGCCTGACCGAGGCTACTACCGTCAATTGCGGCAACGTCGCCGGCCGGCGGCCGCCGAAATACGGCTCCATCGGCAAGTGCTATCAGAAATGCAACACCATAAAGATATTCGATGACGATGACAAAGAACTACCGGCGGGGAAGATTGGAGAAATCTCTATTAAGGGCCCTGGCGTTATGAAAGGCTACTGGAACAAACCCGAGGAAACGGCAAAAGTAATCCGGAACGGCTGGCTTCATACGGGAGACATCGGCTACATCGATGAAGACGGCTATATCTACCTGACGGAACGCAAGAAAGACCTGATCATCCGCGGAGGGGAAAACGTTTACCCCAAAGAGGTCGAGGATGTCCTTCACCGCCACCCCGGGGTGCTGGAGGCAGGAGTCATCGGTATTCCCGATGCTGTCTACGGCGAGGAAGTAAAGGCCTTTGTGGTTCTGAAGACAGCCGGCTCATGCGATGAAGCCGAGCTTTTAAATTTCTGCAAGCAGCATCTACCAGCTTATAAAAGGCCAAAATCCATACAATTGATGGAAGCGCTGCCCAAGAGCGCTGTTGGCAAGATACTCAAGCGAGATCTCCGCAAACTCGATTGAGTACCGTCTTCGATAATCATAAAGTACTACTAATCCCTATTGACACTCGGCGTCCGAGCCAATACAATCTGTGAATCAAGGAGGTGTAGTATGAGTGCGAAGGCTGGTTCGATACCTGTACTGGGAGATAAACATTGGTGGCAGATATTAGTGCGAGGCATAATCGCGCTGATATTCGGCATCGTAGTCCTGGCCTGGCCCACCGCGGCCATCATAATCTTCGCCATACTCTTCGGCGCTTTCGTCTTCGTGGACGGCATATTTACCCTGGTGGCCGCCATCAACTACAAGTCGGGCGGCGGCCGACGTGTCTGGTTATATGTGAGTGCAATAGCCGGCATCATTGTCGGTCTCATTATATTTTTCCTGCCGGTGGTAGCGATTCCGTTATTGATTTTGTTACTGGTATATCTAATCGCCGCCTGGGCGCTGATTACCGGCGTTATGGAACTGGTCTATGCCTTCCAGGCTAACCAGGACACCACCATTAGGTGGCTGTTTGCCGTAAGCGGCATCCTGTCCATAATCCTCGGTATTCTAATGTTTGTTAAACCGTTGACAGGGGCACTGGTTATCGCTATAGTCGTCGGCGCTTACGCGGTGCTGGCCGGTATATTACTTATTGTCCTGAGCTTCAGGCTGCGCAAAATCAAAGCCTGATAAAAAGCCTTCTCCGGCAGCAAACAACATCGAGCACCGGCAAGAACCAAAACTCTTGCCGGTGCCAGGTTGCTTTCACCTAGACTTCTGTGCCGTTTTATCGCCAGGCGCCCATGCCAGGCCACAGGAATCGGTGCGGCGCCAGGCCAAACGCGGCCACCAAACACCAGATAACCACACCGATAAAGGCCGCCAGCAATGACCACTTAGCCACCATGGCCAGTTCTTCATCCCTACCCGAAAAAACCCAGAAGGTGATAAAACCGATTGGCGGGAAGAAGAAGGACAGGATATAAACCAAGTACTGAACCCAACCTAACATGATGTCCCTCCTTTAGTGTTTAAGAAAATTCTACCCCGCCTATCATTAAAAAGTTATAAATTCGCCGAGCCCAACGTTGAAAAACTGTAACATTTTAAAAATATCCGATTATTATCCTGAGCTGATGCTATAATGAAATTGTGAGCAATCAGGCAACTGACACAAAATCCAATATCTATATAACCATCGTGCAGCCGTACGATTTCGCCTTGTCGCTGCGGGCCATCAGGTCTTTCCAACCCGCCGCTGTACAGCCTGAACCCCGGTTGCGGATAGCAGTCAGGATTAACGATAAACCGGTGGCAATAGAAGTAAGCGAGGACGAGGTGAACAGGCTAAAGGCAACCACCGGACCCGGGGCAGACATCGAACAGGTCCAGGCTGTAGTAGAGTGGGTCTTGTTTGCTGAACTCGATCTCAAGCCTTTTTATCGACAAATTGAGGGGAATCCAGAACTGGCCTGGCTGATACAGAAGCTCTATGGACTCAAACCTTCACGCCCGGCGTCTCTATTCGAAATGGCCGTAACCGCCATCACCGAACAGCAAATCTCCCTGTTGGCCGCTTACCAGATCAGAAACCGGGTAGTTCAACGCTTCGGTGAAGCAGTTGAAGACCTATCGGTGTTTCCGGAACCACGGGTCCTGGCCAAAGCCTCACTCGACGACCTCCGCGTCTGCGGGCTATCGCGCCAGAAATCCGAATATATCCGGGGGCTTGCCGGTAAAATTGTGGCCGGTGAGCTTGACCTGGAAGGCCTCAAATCCATGGATACCGATAAGGCCAGAGAGACAATTATGAACATAAAAGGTTTCGGGCGATGGTCGGCCGACTACATACTCATCCGCGGGTTAGCCAGGCCGGACTGTATCCCGGTCGACGACCTTGGAGTCAGGGAAGTCGTGGGCAGGTACCTGGGAAACGGCGCCCGCACTACGGCCGAGGAAACTGCAGCCAGGCTGAAGCCTTTCCGGCCGTTCCGAGGCCTGCTGGCCTTTTATTTTTTAGCGGCATACCGTCTTAAGGTACCCAGTGAGTGACACGTTCTAAGACCGGAACATTTCAGCGATGACAAAGTCAGCGGAAGTATTTCGGATGGCATCCTGGAAAAAACTATTTTACGATTTCGAGTGATTGAATTGAGAAATATCTGCACCGGTCAGGATACCCGTCTAGGTCTGGAGGTTTCTAAACAAACTAGCCTTCGGTCTCCTCGCCCGTTTTAAAAACGTCCTTCAGTTTCTGAACTAAGTCTTCGGGGATGAATGGCTTGGCTACAAAGCCGTTAGCACCCCGCTTTACTGCGTGCTCAGCTATTTCCCTCCGGGCCGTAAATACAATAACCGGCATCTTCGAAAAAGCACGCAGTTGCTCCAGCACATTGAATCCGGACATAGGCTGCATCAGAATGTCGAGCAGCATAACATCGGGTTTCGCGGACCGTACCAGTTGAAGCGCTTCTTCACCACTGGTGGTTGTTGTTACATCATAGCCGGCCAGGCGCAGGCTGATGCTGACAAATCGGAGTATTCCAGGCTCATCATCCACCACCAGAACACGCTTCTTGGTCTCCATTTGAATCGAATTGTAAACCATCCAAGTTCAGACTACAACAATCGTAACCTGTAATCTTACTAATAGCACGTCAGTCCGGTACAGTATCGCAGGCTAAAATGTAACGAATTTGTAACTTTTCCAGTTCGTTTTTTATGACTATTACAGCCGCCCAAACGTAAAATATAATTGGAAGTTCACTCCTACGTGCAGGGTTTTATGCTCAGAAATGTAATGACCAACAGGCAAGATAAGTCCGGGGAGTATACAGACACATTGAGACCTCTGGTGGCCAGAGCAAAAGATTTGCCCGTCCCCGAACTAATGAAACAATTGGGGTCCTCTCCCAACGGCCTCAGTGAGACTGAAGCGCAGGAATACATAATAAAATATGGGTACAACGAACTTCCTGAGAAAAAAGTAAATCCTGTATTGAAATTCCTCTCTTATTTCTGGGGCCCCATTCCTGGCATGATTATCGTGGCGGCAATACTCTCGGGAATTCTACGCCACTGGCCTGACCTGGGTATCATCTTAGTCTTACTGCTAATGAACGCCGTTGTAGGCTTCAGGGAAGAGTACCAGGCAGGTAATGCCATAGCAGCTCTAAAGGAAAAACTGGCCGTCAAGGCCAGAGTAAAACGAGGTGGCAACTGGATACAGATAGCTGCGCGTGAGTTGGTCCCAGGCGATATTATCCGCCTTCGCATAGGCGATATTATACCGGCCGACGCTCGATTGCTTGATGGTGACCCTGTGCAGGTGGACCAATCAGCTCTCACTGGCGAATCATTACCTGTGGAGCACAAATCTGGCGATGTCGTGTATTCAGGCTCAATTCTGAAACAGGGTGAAATGGATGCCCTGGTTTATGCTACCGGCCAATATACTTACTATGGCAAGACCGCCGAACTTGTTGAGAGCGCTGAGACGCGAAGTCACCTGCAACTAGCCGTCATGAAGATTGCCGATTATCTTATTTTTATAGCTATAGCACTCGCCGTGATAATACTGGCGGTAGCCCTTTTCCGTGGCGATGTAATTTTAGTTGTGCTGCAATTTGTACTGGTTTTGACTATAGCCTCTGTTCCGGTAGCATTGCCAGCTGTATTATCCGTTACTATGGCCGTGGGGGCTCGACTTTTGGTGTTAAAGGAGGCAATTGTTACTCGTCTGGCTTCTATTGAGGAGTTGGCAGGTGTTGATGTACTGTGTTCCGACAAGACTGGTACACTCACGCAAAGCAAACTTACGATAGGAGCCCCCTTCACTTTAAGCGGTATAACATCAGAACAACTTGTTCTCAGCGGGTCACTGGCCTCGCGTGCCGAGAACCAGGACCCGATTGACCTTGCAGTACTGAGCGGATTGAAAGATAAATCGAAGCTTCAATCATATGAAATAAAGCATTTCCAGCCTTTCGATCCAGTCCATAAGCGCACCGAAGCTACAGTAGTTGAAAAAGACGGACATACCTTCAAAGTGACCAAAGGTGCGCCTCAGGTAATATTAGCCCTGGACCCTAACGCCTCGACGATACAAGCGGAGGTTGACAAAGCTGTGAACGAGTTTGCCGCCAGGGGCTTCCGTTCATTAGGAGTAGCCAGCGCTGAGGGGAAAGGGCAGTGGCAGTTTATGGGTGTAATTCCGCTGTTCGACCCTCTAAGAGAAGATTCCAAGACTACAATTGACACTGCCAGGGATATGGGCATAAAAGTTAAAATGCTTACGGGGGACCAGATAGCCATTGCCAAGGAGATAGGACACCAGCTGGATTTGGGGACCAATATTATGGATGCCAGCTCCTTGGAAGAGAGTAAACAGCATGAAATGGGTCAGGTGATTGAAGCTATTGAACGGGCCGACGGTTTTGCCCAGGTATTTCCGGAACACAAGTATCACATAGTGGAGATACTTCAACAACACGGACATATAGTTGGTATGACAGGAGATGGCGTAAACGACGCCCCGGCACTTAAAAAAGCAGATGCAGGCATTGCCGTATCCGGAGCAACCGATGCTGCCCGAGCAGCAGCCGATATCGTGTTAATGCTTCCCGGTCTTTCCACGATTATTGATGCCATAAAAGAGAGCCGCAAAATTTTTCAACGCATGACAAATTACGCGACATATCGCATTGCCGAGACGATACGGGTACTGCTGTTTATGACATTGTCAATCTTGATATTCAACTTCTATCCAGTGACCGCGATTATGATAGTGCTGCTGGCAATACTGAATGACGGCGCCGTCTTAACTATCGCTTATGATAATGTGACTTACTCGAAGCAACCACAAATCTGGAATATGAGGGATGTGTTGGGCTTGGCTACAGTACTGGGTGTAACCGGAGTAATTGCCTCTTTCGGGCTTTTTTACTTGGGAGAGCGCGTCTTCCATCTGAGTCGAGAGATAATTCAGTCTTTGATGTATCTTAAGCTTTCTGTAGCCGGACAATTGACTATCTTTCTTACCCGAACTAGAGGTCCGTTCTGGTCTATAAAGCCGGCGAATGCTTTGCTGATTGCTACAGGTACGGCACAAACGCTGGCGACTTTGATTACTGTTTACGGATTATTTGTGGCGCCTATAGGATGGGGCTGGGCAGGTTTTGTCTGGGGATATGCCATTATTTGGTTTCTCATTACGGACCGAGTGAAGTTGATAGCAAACAAGATTCTTAGCCGAGAGCACTCTGGACTGTTTCCTAACGAGGCTTGACCCAAATATATGATGTTACAGGAAATATTCGGATAACTTCAGACGGCATGTCCGTCCGAAGCCAATAACATAGAATAAAAGGAGGTATAAAAAATTGAAACAGATGGAAATTCCAGGTCACGTAAAAAATCATTCGAAACCGGGGCCGGATGAGATAAAGTCGCTCGTTGCTAACCTGGGCAGTAAGGACGCCATTGTGCGCGGCAACGCACATCGGTCGCTTGCTGACGTGGGTAAAGCCGCAGTTCGACAACTGGCCGAAGCGCTGTCTAACCAGAATGAACGGGTACGCTCGGAAGCTGGTAAAATATTAGACGAGATAGCTGTGGACTGGAGCAGTTACGACGACGGACAAACCATTAGCAGCCTGATTCAGGCACTCGGCAGCTCCGATGGGATGGCACGCGTGACGGCACGACAGGTGCTGGTAAGCATGCGTAAAAGGGCGGTAACCCCGCTGAAAGAGGCGCTGTTAAGTAAGGACCAACGTCGGCGCTGGGAAGCAGCCAAGGCGCTGGGACAAATCGGAGACCCGGAAGCCACCGACGCCTTGATTCGAGCGCTGGAAGATGATATGTTTGATGTGCGCTGGCTGGCTGCAGAAGGGCTCATAGCTATCGGAGATAAAGCCATTGTGCCGCTGCTCGAAGCACTGGTTAAAAAGCCAGACTCGCTGTGGCTGCGGGAAGGCGCCCATCATTTCCTGCACGGGATTGACATGGGGAACATGGGGAAGACATTGCTGCCCGTAAGACAGGCGCTGGAAGATGTCGAGGCGCATCTACAAGTACCGTTCACCGTACACACAGCTTTGCTAGCTCTGACAGGCCGGTCGCGAAAGTCCTAGACTAAAAGTGCTGAAGACAACGATAAAGAAAATATAAGATGCCGACCAGTTATTTTCAACCGTCGATTCCCAAAGGCCTGGAAGGGTTAATCGACCTGGCACTCGACCTGCGCTGGTCATGGAACCATGCCGCCGATGAACTGTGGCGTAAAATCGACCCCGACCTCTGGGATAGGACCGGCAATCCCTGGCTAATCCTGCAGACTATCGCTGCCGACCGTTGGCGAGGCCTCGCTGCCGACGAAGAGTTGCTAAAGCTGGTTAAAGCCTCTCTGGCCGAATACCGTGAGGCGCTGCGGGCGCCGACCTGGTTCCAGCAGGCTTACCCTCACGAGCCGTTTAGCATCGCCTACTTCAGTATGGAATACGGCCTTAGCGAAGCCCTGCCGGTCTATTCGGGGGGGCTAGGGATTTTGGCCGGCGATTATCTTAAGACGGCCAGCGACCTGGGCGTGCCCGTGACGGGCGTCGGCTTACTTTATCAACAGGGCTATTTTCGGCAGGTCATCGATTCTTACGGCGACCAGACCGAGTTTTACCCGTATAACAACCCAAGCCTGCTACCCATAATGCCAGTTCGGGAAAGCGGCGGCGAATGGCTCAGAATTAAGTTAAACTTCCCGGGACGCAGCCTGTGGCTGCGCTGCTGGCAGGCCACCGTGGGCCGGGTCAAACTCTACCTTCTGGACAGCAACGACCCCGAAAATGACCCCACCGACCGCGGCATTACCAGCGAACTGTACGGCGGCGGTCCGGAGCTGCGCCTTAAGCAGGAGATAATTCTGGGCATCGGCGGCTGGCGCATGCTGGGCGCCATCGATATTCATCCGGAAATCTGCCATCTTAATGAAGGCCACGCCGCACTGGCGGTTATCGAGCGGGCGAGGGAATTCATGGCAAATATGCATCAGCCTTTCGCCACGGCGCTGGCAGCCACACGGCCTGGTAACGTCTTTACCACGCACACGCCGGTCGAGGCTGGCTTCGACCGATTCTCAAAAGAGCTTATTGACCGTTACCACACGGACTATTTAGACACCATGGGTCTGAACCTGGAGGGCTTCATGGGTCTGGGACGCCAGGACCCCGGCAACTCGCAGGAGCCGTTGAACATGGCGTTCCTGGCGACCCGCGGCTCCGGCACTGTTAACGCGGTAAGCCGGCTACATGCCGAAGTCAGCCAGCGTATCTTTCAGCCGCTCTACCCGAGATGGCCCGAGTCTGAAGTACCGGTCACCTACGTAACTAACGGAGTCCATATGCCCTCGTGGGACTCGGCGGCGGCCGATGAATTGTGGACGAAAGCTTGTGGCAAGGAACGCTGGCTGTCCACGCTGGACAACCTTGTCGAGGACTTCAAAAAGGTCTCAGATGAATCTCTCTGGCAGTTGCGCATGAGGCAGACCAGTGATTTGTTGGTTTATATTCGTGAACGACTCGATCGGCAGCTGGCAGCTAACCGGGCGCCCACCGAACTCCAGACGGAGTGCGGTCGGCTGTTCGACCCGAACGTGCTTACTGTTGGCTTTGCCCGCCGCTTTACCACCTATAAGCGCCCTAACCTGCTGCTTCAAAATCCTCGACGCCTGGAAAAGATAATCAACCATCCCCGGCGACCGGTGCAGTTTGTGGTAGCCGGCAAGTCGCATCCGTTAGACACGGAGGGCAAAGCTCTGGTCAAGGAATGGTGGCAATTCTCTATCCGTCCCGCCGTAAGGGGCAGGGTCGTTTTCCTGGCCGACTATGACATGAGCCTGGCCGAGCAACTGGTGCGCGGCGTAGACCTGTGGATTAATACGCCGCGACGTCCCTGGGAGGCTTGTGGCACCAGCGGAATGAAGGTGCTGGTCAACGGCGGCTTGAACGTTTCCGAGCTGGATGGATGGTGGGCGGAGGCTTACCGGCCGGACGTGAGCTGGTCCATCGGGGACTGCCGGGAGCACGGTGATGACCCTGACTGGGACGCCCGGGAGGCAGAGCAGCTTTACCGGCTCCTGGAGGAAGATATAATTCCAGCTTTCTATGAGCGAGGTGGCAGGGGCATCTCTTCAACATGGGTGTCAAAAATGAGGGCCAGCCTTGCCGAACTGACGCCGCAGTTCAGCTCCAACCGGATGTTGCGCGAGTACGTGGACAGGCTGTATGCACCGGCCGCGCAAAATTATAGACGGAGAACCGCCGACGGATACCGCCAGGCGGTTAAATTAAGCCAATGGCAAGACGCGATTTGGGACAACTGGTATAAGCTTCGCTTCGGCAGTCTGGATATACAGAGCCAGAGCCAGGATTATTTGGCAACCGTGACCGTTTTTATAGAGGGCATCGACGCCAAATCCATTAAGGTGCAACTTTACGCTGAGGCAGCAGGTGAGGCCCCTGTTGAAATCCATGACATGGAGATGGTCGGAAAGGAAGCCAGCACCGTAAACAGTTACCTTTACCGGGTGCGTATTCCGGCACGGCGTCCGGTCGAACACTATACGCCGCGCATAATTCCTTATTTCGAAAGCGCCTCGATACCGCTGGAGTCAGCAAAGATACTATGGTATAAAAGATAAGGAGGTCCCCGTGATGAGAATAGGTATACTGACCAGCGGCGGCGATGCCCCGGGAATGAACGCGGTGATACGGGCGGCCGTACGCGTGGCCCTCGGTAACGGCATTGAAATTATCGGCATCAGGCGCGGCTACACGGGGCTCATCAACATCGACGTGCTGCCGCTGACCAGGGACGAGGTATCCAATATCGTTCACACGGGAGGCAGCATACTTGAAAGCAGCCGCTGTCCCGAGTTCGAGACCGAGCTCGGCAGGCGGAAAGCAGCTGAAAGTCTGGCCCATCAGGGGATAGAGGGGCTGATACTGATAGGCGGCGATGGTACTTTCCGCGGCGGGGCCCTGCTGGCCGAGCAGACCGAAATTGATATCATCGGTGTGCCCGGCACTATAGACAACGATGTTTACGGCACCGACTTTACTATAGGCTTCGATACCGCCGTCAACTGCGCCCTGCAAGCCATAGACCGCATACGGGATACAGCACGCACCTTCGAACGGGTCTTCTTCGTGGAGGTCATGGGCCGTCGTTCCGGTTTCATAGCGCTGCACGCCGGCATGGCCGGTGGCGCCGACAGCCTGGTAATCCCGGAGGAGCCTTTAGGTGTAGAGGATATTTGCCGCCGGCTTATAGAAGGACACCGGCTGGGAAAAAAGAGCGCCATCGTGGTGGTTGCCGAGAAAGAAAATCCCGGTTACAGCTACCAGATTGCTCAGGAAGTTACCAGAATCACCGGTTTTGAATCCAGGGTATGCGTTCTGGGGCATGTCCAGAGAGGTGGCAATCCTACGGCCGCCGACCGCGTTCTGGGCACGGTGCTGGGCGCCGCCGCAGTCGAGGCTTTGACCGAAGGTAAAAAGGGGCATATGGTGGGCATGGTGGCGGGTAAGCTGCTCTACACTCCGCTGCGGGATACCTGGGAAAAGAAAAAGGAGCTCAACCCCCGCCTCAGGGAACTCATGCAAATGTTGTGGTAAGCTTTATCCGACAGGCTTTTTGAGGGGTATCTATGTCCAGAACCTGGAAAATTGTTGTTGGCATCGTACTGGCTCTGGCGGTTCTGGTTTCGGTTTTTATTTGGGTATTTACGCCTCTGCGCGCCCGGCAGCTTGACGCTAAATATGCCGCCTTCAGGGCTGATTTTCAAACGGAACACGATGCCATCGATGTCGGATTCAACCAGCAAGATACGGTGGTGAACGGTATTAAATGGCACTACGTGGATGAAGGCGCCCGAGACGGACAGGTGGTTTTGTTCATGCACGGCCTTCCCGAAGGCTGGTATTCCTGGAGTAAAGTGCTGCCGCTGGTGGACCACAACTACCGTTTGATCGCTATCGACATGAAGGGTTACGGGCGCTCCGATTTGCAGGATGTCGATTACAACTGGCACACGGTGGCGTCTCAGACCCTGGACCTGATGACCAACCTGGGAGTGGACAAATTCTACGTGGTCGGCCACGACTGGGGCGCCGTTATCAGCAGCGTTATGGTCAGCGACCACCCCGAGCACATACTGGGTTACGTGCGCATGGAAGCGGATCTCATACCAAGAGGCTCCGGCAGTTCATGGAGCTTTTATCGGCAAAAACCGCAGTGGCTGCTGTTTCAAAGCCGCTGGATTGCCACCTTTATCATGGATGACCCGGGCCGGTTCATTGATATGGTTTACCCCCAACGCATGACCACCCCATTAAACCAGACCGACCGGAATTATTTTGTATATGAATTTTCACGTCCGGGCGTAGCCCGGATAAATCCGCTCTACTTTCAGCGCAGCAACTGGGACCTTGAGGCAGTTACCACCAAAATTTGCGGGAACAACTTTCTGTTTCCAGTCCTACAGTTGCAGGCTGATTCGGACCCCGCTCAGCCCAAATCTCTTTTCGACAACATTTCAACCGCCTGTCCAAATGTTCAATTGGAGTGGATCACCGATGCCAGTCACTTCGACAACCTTGACCAGCCCGAACAGGTAGCAGCCGCCATAAACAACTTCCTGCACTCAAATCCCAATAAATAACTGCTCGTTGATCTTTAATATTGAATTTTGACTGATATTGCTCAGGATAGGGAGCTCGAAATTTAGTTATTCCCGGTACCGTAGCCTTTAGTCCACGCCGCCCACATTTCTGATATAATGTTTCCCAAACTTTCAGTTGCATCTGGGTTAAATATGTTGTAGATTAATAACCATGTAAGGAGGTGGTTGTATCTATTGAGTGAGATTTAACATGCCTAGCAAGCAATGGTCGATTAGTAAACATTTTAGGAGGTTAGTCCAAGTGAAAAAGGTTCTTTTCTTATTATTCAGTTGTCTTTTACTTGTAGCGATGGTTCTTCCTGCCTGTGGCGGCGGCGGTACACCTGCGGGCAAGGTTGTAAAGATCGGCGTCATCGGACCCCTGCAATATTTACAGGGGCAGAACCATTTGTGGGGCGCCAGATTAGCCCGCGATGAGATTAACGCAGCCGGTGGTATTATGATCGGCAGCGACGCCTATCAGATTGAATTAATCGAGGCCGACTCGAATGAAATAAACAGCGTCACCGACGCTACCTCAGCCATGGAAAAGTTGATAACGGTAGATAAGGCCGATTTTATTATTGGCGGGTTCAGGACTGAGGCGGTGTTACCCATGCAGGACATAGCCATGGACAATAAAGTTATTTTCCTGGGCTGTGGCCCCGCTGATCAAATATTGTGTGCAAAGGTAAAAGCAGATTATGACCGCTACAAGTATTGGTTCAGGGCCACGCCGTTCTCCAGCGGTAAATTGGTCGATGAAGTGCTGATGTGTTTAGCCATGGCCCAAGCCCAAATTAGAGAAGATACGGGCGCAACGAGGCCGTTAAGAGTGGCTGTCTGTACTGAAGGAGCTCAGTGGGCCGACTCCATCACCGGGATCCTGAGCGCCCTTGCCCCTAAAAAGTTGGGTATGGTGCTGGCAGGTGTCTGGCGACCGTCGCCCACAGCCACCGAACTGACTGCAGAAATGACCGCTATGCAAGCTGCCAATACCGACATTATAGCTACTACTATCTCAGGCCCGGTGGGTATCCCTTATGGCAGATCATACGGTGAGCTGAAAATCCCGGCAGCTTCGGTGGGCATTAACGTTGAGTCCGCAACCGCCCCCGGCTACTGGAAAAATACCAACGGGTTGGGTAACTACGATACTACAACGAATGCATATTGTCCGGGAGTAGAAGAGACTCCGCTGACAAAACATTTCATTGATAGTATTATGGCTATAAATGGCGGTAATGTACCTGCGTATAACGCTGGCACTTACGGTGCCATATATATCCTGAAAGCAGCTCTTGAAAGAGCCGGAGCAGCAGCTGTTAAAAGCAACGGGACATTTGATTCAGACGTCATGGTTACCTCACTCGAACAGACGAAAATGATGGACACCGTGGCTCCGGAATTTAGCTTTACAGGTAATGATACTTCAAATCCTCACGATGTGAACTGGGGCCCCGGAAAGGACACGGGTATAGCCACGCAGTGGCAGGATGGAGTAATGAAGGGCGTCTGGCCGAATCCGGCTTACGCCGCCGCTTATGTCGCTGCTGGCTATGACGCCGCCTGGGGCACTGTGGATTATCCCGGCATCGTCAGGTGGATGACGCCTTCTGCCGCTATCGGACAAGTTGAAGGCCGAAACTGCGGCACCAAAATAACTATAATTTAGAGAAATACTGTAATCTCTAACATTATAGTAATTCGTTTTGGTCTGACTGTTGGGAGACCCCAGATAACATATAACCTGGGGTCTCTCTTTATTTTACTACCCGACGGCGTCATTAGTGGTCGGCCTCAGTGCCGCCATACGTAATATGCAACGACTACTAGAAAAATATTAATCAAAATGCTCTCATTTGATAGGCTGCGGTGTTCATTCTATACTATGAGTGATGGTCACAGGGGCTGACAACAAGATTCTGGTAGTCGAAGACGACCGAAACCTGCTGGACACGCTCCAATACAATCTTCGGCAGGAAGGTTACGAAGTCGTCACCGCTGTTGATGGTGCGGAAGCCCTTGATATCGCCCGCAGAGAGAAACCGGACCTTATCATCCTGGACATAATGTTGCCCAAGTTGAGCGGCTTCGAAGTCTGCCGTATTCTCCGTAAGGAAATGTCTGTCCCGGTTATGATGCTGACCGCCCGGGCGGATGAGGTCGATAAGATAGTCGGCCTTGAAATCGGCGCCGATGATTACATGACAAAGCCGTTCAGCTTGAGAGAGTTTATGGCTCGCGTGAGAGCGCTGCTTCGCCGGGCTAAGGTGACGCCGGCACAAACGGGAAGGCCGGTTGCTCCTCTGAAAATCGACGACCTGGAGATTGATACTGCGCGCCATCAGGTTTTAAAAGGAGCCAGTACACTTGAGCTAACGCCCAAGGAGTTTGATTTACTGGCCTTTCTGGCCAAAAACAAAGGCCTTGTCTTCAGCCGCGATCAGCTTCTGGAAAAAGTATGGGGCTATGATTTTGCCGGTGACACCCGTACGGTAGACGTTCATGTACGATGGCTTCGGGGGAAGATTGAGGACAACCCAAACCAGCCCAAACTGCTGCGCACTGTGAGAGGCGTCGGGTATAAGCTGGAGGCATGAAAGTGTCACGCAGTATATACTGGAAAATCACGATTCCGTTGAGTCTGCTTGTCATTGTCGGCATGGTCGTTTTGGGATTCTACACGGTTAATTTCACCAGAGATAACCAGAGCAACCAGCTTCAGGCTCAACTCACGAATGAAGCCAAACTCGTGGCGGATATAAGCCTGCCATTTTTAGCGGACTCGACCAGACAGAATGAGCTTGACAGTATTGCCAAAGCAACAGGGCAACAAATCGAGGCTAGAATTACCATTATCGCTAAAGATGGGACCGTCCTGGGAGATACAGAGCAGAACCCCCTGACTATGGAAAATCACGCTACCCGCCCCGAAGTAATCCAGGCATTGTCTACGGGTATCGGCCAGTCGATTCGCTACAGTGCCACTCTCCATGAGTCTATGATGTACGTAGCTGTACCGGTAATGAACCAGGGGCAGGTATTTGGTATAGCGCGCGTGGCGCTTCCTCTGACAACTGTGCAAAGCTCCATAGATGATGCAGTCAAGATCATTGTTCCGGTAATGGCGGCCGTGACGGTCCTGGTGGTACTGGCCGCAGCATTGCTGGCCAGAATGATAACTCGACCCGTGCGGCAAATTACGCGGGCAGCGGAAGGCATCGCAGCCGGAAACTTCGACCAGCAAATTCCGGTACGAACTAACGACGAGATCGGCAGGCTGGGCCGCGCATTCAATGAAATGTCATCGAGCCTTAAAACAACCGTGGCAACAATTACCGACGAAAGAAGTAAGCTGGTGACCGTTCTTTCCAGCCTGACCGATGGGGTTGTTATGACAGATGCCGAAGAAAATATCATACTCGTTAATCCCGCTGCAGAGCGGCTTTTCAACTTCAAACAGTCAAAGGTAACGGGCCGACCCCTGATAGAAGCCGTCCTGGACTATGAGATAGATAATACGGTGAAGAAATGCTTAAAGACTTACACCGAGCAGACTGCCTTGCTCGATTCGCCAACGGGAAAGTTTTTGAGAGTCATCGTGGTGCCGGTGGTTGCCGCCAGGTCAACTGCAGCTTTAATACTATTCCAGGACCTCACTGAACTGAGAAACTTACAGACTATGCGGCGGGAACTAGTAGGAAATATATCTCACGAGCTAAGAACCCCGATTGCCGGAATCAAGGTCATGGTAGAGACTCTGATGGGCAGCGCCAGAGGTAATAAGGAAAAAACAACGGATTTACTGGCCAGAATCGATAACGAGGTAGACCGGCTGGTGCAGATGGTATCAGAACTCACGGAGCTATCGCGCATTGAAAGCGGCAAGGCGGAACTCAGATTGGCTTCGCTGAATATCAACCTCCTGGTGGAAGAGGCCGTAGCCCAGTTGAACTCGCTGGCGCATAAACAAAAAGTAACCATATCGACCTCCCTGGACCGGGATTTGCCTGAAGTAGAAGCCGATAAGGAAAGAATCCGGCAAACAATAGTTAATTTGGTACACAATGCCATAAAATTTAACCATCCCGGTGGGAAAATATCGATTTCCACAAAAACCGAAAACGACTCCGCCGTCGTGAGCGTTTCAGACACCGGCATAGGAATTTCAAAAGACGACCTGCCTCACGTTTTCGAGCGGTTTTACAAAGCCGATAAAGCCAGGTCGGAGGGCGGCAGCGGGCTGGGACTGGCTATCGCCAAGCATACCATTCAGGCCCACGGCGGCGAAATTTGGGCTCAGAGCCGCCAGGGTGAGGGCTCGACCTTCAGTTTTAACCTGCCACTAAAGGACCGCTCACGAGCGCACTCTAAAATTTAACAAATTTTTAACAAAGCCTTAAGCCTTCCTTAAACTGCGCCTGCTATCCTATCAATAGGAGCAAGGGGTGGAGCTCCTGTAAACACAATGAAGAAAGCTCTATTCGTATGTGTGCACAATTCGGGTCGCAGCCAGATGGCCGAAGCCTTTTTCAATCGCTATGCCGCAGGTAAAGCCGAAGCTATTTCCGCTGGAACTCAGCCGGCAAGCCATATCGACCAAACCATAATTAAAGCTATGAAAGAAATAGGTATCGATATAAGCTCCCGGCGGGCTAAGGCGCTGACTTCTGAAATGCTGGACAGCGCCGATATGGTTGTAACCATGGGTTGTGGCACTGAAGGCGTTTGCCCCGCTTCTTTTGTACCCACAGTGGACTGGCAATTAGAAGACCCCGAAGGGCAGTCCATAGACAAGGTCAGGATAATCAGAGATGAAATTGAAAAGAAGGTGAGGAGGTTAGTTGAGGAGACTATAGCAAATACTGAGGTGAAAAATGCGAAGACGACGGTATGACAACGAAGCGCTTTATCCGTACAACGGTCCAGTTGCCGTTAAGCGGCGGGCCAGCCGTATCCAAGTCAAAAGAAAAGAATCGATAAGAAGGAGGCCTTTTCAGCTTAAGATGCAACTAATGACAGCATAACGTCTAATAAAAGATTTAATAATAAAGGAGAATGATAACTTGAGAACATCAGTAAAAAAGTGGTCTATAACGGCGGCGGTACTTTTGGTCGTCGTCGTGTTCACCGCTTGTACCACGCAAATTCCGACTACTACTCCGCCACCCCAGTCGCTCACCCTGAACGGGGCCGGAGCTACCTTCCCCGCGCCACTTTATACCAAGTGGTTCGATGAGTATAACAAGCTTACCGGAGTCAAGATAAACTACCAGCCCATCGGTTCCGGCGGCGGTATCAGCCAGATTACGGAAGGAACGGTTGACTTCGGTGCCAGCGATGGCATCATGACGGCCGACCAGCAAGCTAAAGCCGAAGCCGCCCACGGGCCTATTTTGCACATACCCATGACCAGCGGTGCGGTTGCTGTGGTTTACAACTTGACCGGTATCTCTACGGGTCAGCTTAAGCTCACCGGTGATGTACTGGCAAACATATATTTGAAGAAGATTACCAAATGGAATGACCCCGCAATTGCTGCGCTCAATACGGGATTGACTCTGCCAAATACGGACATAGCTGTAGTGCACAGGTCCGATGGTTCCGGAACAACCTTTATCTTTACGAACTACCTGTCTAAAGTCAGCGCCGAATGGAAGGACAAGGTAGGCAACGCCACTTCCGTTAACTGGCCTGGCGATATCGGTGGCCAGGGCAACGCGGGAGTTGCCGGTCAGGTGAAGCAGATACCGGGAGCCACCGGCTACGTGGAGTTGGCCTACGCGCTACAAAACAATATCCCCTTCGCCACTCTAGAGAATGCTTCCGGCAACTACATCGCTCCTTCGCTGGCATCAACCACCAAGGCTGCCGAAGGCATCACTCTGCCCGATGACATGAAGGTGCTGCTTACGAACTCAACCAACCCGGATGCTTATCCTATTGTCGGTTTCACCTGGATACTGGCATACGTTAATCAGACGGACAAAGACAAGGGCACAGCCCTGGTGAACACGCTATGGTGGGCAATACATACCGGTCAACAGTACACCACCCCGCTTGACTACGCACCGCTGCCGGCCGATGCTGTAACCAGGGCGGAAAACGAGATACTCTCAATAAAGTATCAGGGACAACCCCTGTTGCAACGCTAATTAGATATAAATCGGACAAGTTTCTGAAATATAGGAAGGGTGACCCTCATCCTATATTTCCGCTTTGCCATAACTAAATGAGAGCTTTACGTGAAACGGGGACAACCGGGTGAATACTTCGCCGGCTATACAGGCGAAGAACCGGAGATTTAGTCGCCGATCAAATTTCGGCGACAGTATTTTCTCCAATTTGACGCTTGTGTGTGCCTTGCTGGTGGTTGCCATTTTGTTGGCACTGCTTGTCGTCCTGAATATAGATGCCTTTCCCGCGACCACCAAGTTTGGCCTTTCTTTTCTGACCGGTACATCCTGGGACCCCGTTAAAGAAGAATTCGGGGCCCTGCCGGCCATCTACGGTACGCTCTTGAGTTCCTTAATCGGGCTTATCATCGCCGTACCGATAAGTCTGGGGGCGGCAATCTTTCTGGTTGAACTGGCGCCATCGTGGCTTCGAGGTCCGGCCTCTTTCCTTATCGAGTTGCTGGCCGCCATACCCAGCGTAATCATCGGACTTTGGGGGCTCTTCGTTCTGGTACCGTTCGTTCGAAATCCTATTGAGAGCTGGCTGGGAAGCAAGCTGGGATTTCTGCCATTCTTCCAGGGCCCTCCATTCGGTGTCGGTTTTCTCGCCGCCGGTTTTATACTGGCTATAATGGTTATCCCTATCATCACGGCAGTAAGCCGGGATGCAATGCGAGCCGTTCCTAACGAACAGCGGGAGGCAATGTTTGCCCTGGGTGCCACACACTGGGAGACAATCCGCAGTGCCGTTCTACCGTACTGTCGCTCGGGTTTAATCGGGGCCATAATCCTGGGGCTGGGCCGTGCCCTCGGTGAGACCATGGCTGTTACCATGGTTATCGGAAACGGCTATAAGCTAACAACTTCGCTTTTCTCACCGGGTGCTACCATTGCCAGCAAGATAGCCGGTGAGTTCAGCGAGGCCACCGGCTATGTCTTTATCGGCAGTCTGGTAGAGCTGGCACTAATACTTTTTGTGGTTACATTGCTGGTTAATGTTATTGCCCGATTGCTAGTGTGGCGTTTTACCTTCGTAAAGGCGCAGGATTAGTAAATGGCTGAACCAGGTTATTTGCGACGCAAATGGTTAAACCGAACGATGCTCGGCCTCAGCAGCGGAGCCGCCGGCCTTGGCATTTTGATTCTGGCTATCATCATGGGTTATACGCTGGTGCAAGGCATCGCCTACCTCAATCTGAACTTTCTTACCCAGGCAGCCAAGCCGGTGGGTGAAGTCGGCGGAGGTATGCGCAACGAGATCATCGGTACACTCATACTGGTAGTACTGGGCTCCATTATAGCTGTGCCGATAGGTCTGATGGCGGGTGTTTTTCTGGTTGAATTCGCCGGCCCGAAAGCAGCTACCACCGTTCGATTCGTGGCCGATATACTGGCCGGGGTCCCATCAATAGTGGTCGGCGTGTTCGCTTATGCCATACTGGTCCGTCCGATGCATTCCTATTCCGCGCTATCGGCTGGCGTGGCGCTGGCCATCATCATGATTCCCGTCGTAGCACGTACAGCCGAGGAGTCACTGCGTCTGGTGCCGAACTCGATGCGCGAAGCGGCACTGGCTCTGGGAATTACCCGGTGGCGGTCGTTGGTCGGTGTAATAATTCCCGGCGCACTGACAGGAATAGTCACAGGTATAACGCTGGCCGTCGCCCGCATTGCCGGGGAAACGGCTCCGTTGATTTTCACGGCGCTCGGCAGCCAGTTCGGCTTTCAGGGCTTGCTCAAGCCCATTGGAGCGCTGCCGCTTCAAATTTACAACTACGCCTTATCGCCTTATCCGGACTGGCAGCACCAGGCATGGGCCGGAGCTTTCCTGCTTATAATGCTGGTCCTGGGCATAAGTATACTGGTACGCTGGACAAGCAGCCGGAGGAAAATGTGACCGGCAAAGAATACTAGGAGGGAAATAAAAAATGACTATAACATACGACCTGGTTAACGGCAATACATGGAACAGAACTAAAGAAAATCTGGCCGTACTCGAAGACAAAAAGGGCATACTCGATATCCAGGACGTGAGCGCGTGGTATGGTAACACGCTCGCCGTTAAACATATCAGTCTGACGATCAAATCAGAGGCGATCACAGCTATCATCGGGCCCTCCGGCTGCGGCAAGTCGACATTTATTCGATGCCTTAATCGAATGCATGAGACCGCGCCCGCAGCCAGGGTAGAAGGCTGCGTCATGTTCGATGGCAAGGACATTTATGCCAGGGACGTTGACCCTGTGGTTATCCGGCGACGAATCGGCATGGTTTTCCAAAAACCAACCTCTTTCCCCACGATGTCGGTTTTCGATAATGCGGCGGCCGGCATAAAATTGACACGGTTCTGGAGCCGGCGATGGGAACTGGAACAAATTGTGGAACGCAGTCTGAAGCAGGCAGCACTGTGGGACGAAGTCAAGGACAAGCTCCATCAGTCTGGAGCTTCTCTCTCCGGCGGGCAGCAACAGCGCCTTTGCATCGCCCGGGCACTGGCTGTGGAGCCGGAGATAATACTTTTGGACGAGCCCTGCAGCGCACTCGACCCGGCAGCCACGCTCAAAATCGAAGACTTGATGAGAAATCTGGCCGAAAAATATACAATTGTCATCGTCACTCACAATATGCAGCAGGCAGCACGTGTATCGGATATGACGGCTTTCTTTCTAACGGAGGATGACCGCGCCGGTACATTAATCGAATACGGCAAGACGTCAGAGATTTTTACCAAGCCTAAAGACAAGCGTACCGAGGACTACATAACCGGTCGCTTCGGATAAACGTTCCGCAGGAGAATGAAAAATGGAAATGAGAACAGCTTTTCACAAGAGACTACGCGAAATCCAGGACGATATCCTGGCGATGGGCAGTATGGCCAGCAAAGCCATCCTTCGTTCTGTCGAAGCTCTTAAGAACCGGGACCTGGATTCAGCCAGTCACATAATAGACGACGACCAGAACGTTAACAATAAAAGGTTTGAGATTGAAGAGAAGTGCATCGAGCTAATAGCTACGCAGCAACCCATGGCCAGCGACCTGCGTATCATTATTGCCATCCTTAATATCACCACCGAGATTGAGCGGATAGGAGATTACGCGGTGGGCATTGCGCGCATTGTCGTTATGATAGGCGACGAGCCGCCCCTCAAACCGCTAATTGATATTCCGCGTATGGCAGAACGGACCGCGGATATGCTCCGCCGCAGCCTGGATGCTTTCATAAACCGGGACGCTGAAGCCGCCAAGAAAATCATTACCGAAGACGACCTCGTAGACCATCTATACGATCAGGTGTTCCGTGAGTTGTTGGTCTTCATGGCAGAAGACCCGAGGACTGTTACGAGAGCCACTCGACTTATCTGGGTAGCGCACAACCTGGAGCGCGCCGCTGATAGAGTCACCAATATTTGTGAGCGGGTAATTTTCGTCATTACCGGGAAGATGGAGGAGATAGGTGGTTCGAAGTTTTAAGCACCTACGTCATAATTTCGAATCGATATCTTTTCCCCGGCGCTATCTCGGTTATCTTTATCTTGTCTCCGGCCTTCAACTCGGGGTGCGACTGAAACCAGCCGCGCAATTTAAGGAATCAGACGCGTGCTTTGCTATTGTATTGGAGCTCAGCTTGTAACGAACCGGCCTCTGTATCAATCCTGACCGGCATTCTGGTTTTCGGTTTACCGGATGGGAAAAAGTGTGTGTGCTATACGGGGATATAGATATAATTGAACTTCCGGTAGGCCGGTTTCATCAAGATTTCGATATGAGTCCGAGCCATTTATTAGCTCCCAACCGTAGCGATGTACCAGCTTAAGCGCCTATTAATGTGAAGGTGTGAGATTCGCTACCACTGCGTTAATTTCTTAACGGTCTCTGCATCCAGTTCCTGAATTACCGCAGTTGCAAGTCTCACAGCGTTATCCAGATCATTTCTGTGGAAGATGGCATTGTGGCTATGAATATGTCGTGTGGGTATGGAAAGTACCACAGTCGGAACACCAGCCTTATGCAGGTGAATCGGCCCACCATCTGTAGCGCCGCCTTCCATAGCCGAGAGCTGCAGCGGTATGTCATTCTTTTTTGCAGTATCTATCACCAGATCACGCAGTTTAAGATTGGGTATCATTCTGGCATCGTAGACCAGAAGCACGGGCCCGCAGCCCAGCTTAACTGCCGATTCCTCGGGCTTGATACCGGGAACATCGCCGGCGATTTCTACCTCGGTTACGATAGCCACATCGGGGTCAATTACCTCTACACTTGTAATAGCTCCCCTCGTTCCGACTTCCTCCTGTACAGTAGCCACGCCGAAAAGGCAGTTGGGATGATTTTTATTCGCCAATTTTTGCATGGTCGATATCATCAGGGCACATCCCAGGCGATCGTCCAGCGCTTTGGCCAGGTATGCTTTCGAATTAGCTAAAATCGAGAACTGACTCATAGGTATGATGGGGTCTCCTACCTTCACCCCCATCGCCTCTACTTCTTCCCGGCTCGACGCCCCCACATCAATATACATATCCTTCAATTCCACTATCTTCTTGGCTTCCTCGGCACCCACCAGGTGTATGGGT